>Ga0209297_1000032_pt1 | contig 131585 bp, 115 predicted proteins | sample S_130805_MF_Meta_FD_187322 | JGI IMG/M metagenome (GOLD analysis project Ga0209297, IMG submission 187322) | Freshwater microbial communities from Lake Simoncouche, Canada to study carbon cycling - S_130805_MF_MetaG (SPAdes) (version 2) | ecosystem: Environmental > Aquatic > Freshwater > Lake ...
TAAAAACAAGTTTTGCCAATTTTAATAAAAGATTTAGCGATGTCTCAAAATTTTTCAGAACTATGAAGAATTCATTACATGCAGTAGGTAGACAAACAAATCGTACTTTCTTCAAAGGTTTGAGCGGAATGTATCTATCCGAAACTGATGGTATTGATTTTGAAATCATTATAATTTATGATGATAATGTAAAAGAACTAAATAGAATTCAGGTAATTACAAGATTGCGTAAGTTGCTAGGCTTTGATATTCAAATAGATTTTGGCTCATATGACCAGTTTGATGTTAGGATAAGGCAAATGGTGGGGGTAGAAAGAAAAGTACAGAAATTTGGTAATTGGTATTAATTTTATATTGTATATTTATTATATGAAAAAAGTTGCCAATACCTTCCTGTCTGCCTTAATATTATGTTGCTTTTTTATCAGTACCAACGCTCAGTCTAACATTATTGGGAATGCAATAAAAATTGGTAGTCTTGAAGTTGCACAACACAATTATTCTAGTGAAAATTGGGAGGATGCGAAAAAAAAATGTTCTGAATTGGGAAGTGGTTGGAGATTGCCAACAGTAGATGAGCTGACTACCTTATTTCAAAACAAAGATAAAATTGGAAATATTAGTCCATTTAGTTCCTATTGGACTTCTAAAGTAGACATTGATGAAGCATTTGCTGTGTGTGGGTGGGGAGAAGGCTATGTACCTTTATTTAGTAGCAAAGAAAAAAGTTATGGACTATTAGCACGTGCAGTCAGGAATTCAATAAATAATAGTGAAAATAGCACAGTTCAAATAAATGGTGAAGTAAAATCCAATAAAGTTTCAATTACAGTGCAGAATAATGATAATTCAAAAAAAAGTGAATGTATGGTAATTGAAAATACTAAAAAGCCAAACCTAAATTATACTATTATAGATAATAGAGAATTATGTATTTGTTGTAGGGAAAGATATAAAAGGTTTGTTTTGTCAGATTTGGAAGATAAAAAAAGCAATCAAGAGGTTCAATATTTGAACGCCCGACTTGAAGAACATCTTTCAAAATCATCAGCGGATGAAAATCACATAGAAAGCGATAGAGCAAAATTAAAAGGTTATATCATTTTAAATTATGGAATGATTGGACTAACTGGGAGTGTATTGGTTGATGTATTGTCACCTATTGTGGATTTGTTTGGTGGCTCTACTAATAAAATAAGTCGTGACAGAGAAATAGATAAATACAGGAATATTTCAGACTATTGTAGCAAGAAATGCGAAATTTTGTGCTCTAGATAAGTTTAATAAAATTTTTGTGAGTTTTAGATTTTACTTACTTTTTTTCAATTTGAGTAAATATATTAGCTAATATGGAGAAGTTGCTAGAAAAAAATAGAGAAAAATTTATTAGACTTTTCTCTATTTTTGAATCAGAGTTAAAGAACTACAGTAAAATATTTGAGAAAGAAGATTATGTAATTACTTATGTAATCAGTAAGACTCTACTTTCAAAAGATTATGAAGTATCTGTCACCCTATCAATAAGAAAAAGTCCACTTTGGCTGAATTATTCAGGCGAACCCCGAAATCTAAAAACTATTTTACAATCCTATTGTAATTATTTTTCAATTAAAGACATAAGGATTATTCGTCCATTCAAGAGATTTGAAAGGAATGTTGCAACACCTCATATTTCAATCTCTTTAGAAGACAGAATATTTTTTGAGTTCTTCAAACACCAGTCGTCTCTTGATTTTTTAAATTAAAAGCTAGTGCATGCTAGTGTTTTTGATATAATTTTCATATCTACATTCAACGTTTATGGCTTGCTAAATAATGGGCTGTATATTAGCCGTAAACAAATTTTATGGAAAAATACGTTGGCTATGTCCGCACAAGTACAGGAAAACAAATATTAGGGCTGGAAGAACAGAAATCACGAATTAATCAATTTATTGCTTCAGGTAATGATTTTCTTGTAGATATAGTATCAGAACAAGAGTCAGGAAAGAATAATGAAAGAGCAGGATTAGAAATCGCAGTAAATCTATGTGTAAAGAATGGTTATACATTACTTTTCACTAAACTAGATAGACTTAGCAGAGAAGTTGAGTTTTTATTTACTCTCAGGAATAAGGGGGTTAAATTACGTTGCATTGAATTACCTGAGCTTAATACTCTTACTTTGGGAATTTTTGGAAGCGTCGCTCAATGGGAAAGAGAGTTGATTTCAAGTAGAACAAAACGTGGTTTAGAGGAACTTAAGAAAACAAGAAAGTTAGGTACTCCAAAAAATCTTACCCAAGAGGCAAGAATTAAGGGTGTGGAGGTGATCAAGTTAAATAAAACCTTAAATGAAAATTGGAGAAGGGCTAAAACATTTATAGAACATTTTCAAATGAAAAATGGGTACATTAATCTTTCTGAGATCTCAAAAGCTCTAAACAACAATGGGTATAAAACGAGAAATGGTTGTTTGTATTCCCCTGGAACTGTTAGTAGATTATTAGAAAAGAGTCCCAAATTATAATTTAGAAATAATTGGCTGGATATTCCTTGTCTTAAAATAAGGTATAGGCTACGTAATGCTAATTTTAGAATTAAAATAAGGATATAAAGCTAATTTAATCCCAATTGGAGGGAATTACTACCCCTAAAAAAAGGTGTAGTCTATTTTTACAATTTAAATAAAGAATAAAGCATAATTTTAATTTATAATGTATTCAAATTAATAAGAAATGAAAAAGAATAAAATCAATTTAATTCTAATACTATTTAGTTTTATTTCTTTTACGCAGTCATGTAGTAAAACTCAATCACCAACAGTTGTTCCACCTCCAATAATTAATTTACCATCAATTACGACAAGCATCATAACTAATGTTACTTCTTCAAGCGCAACTGGAGGCGGCAATGTAACAAACAATGGCGGAAGTGTATTAACTTCAAAAGGAGTTGTATGGTCTACAATTGCAAATCCAACCATTGCACTTAGCACAAAAACTAATGATGGCACAGCTATTGGAAGTTTCTCAAGCAGTATAAATGGATTATTGGAGGGTACGACTTATTATGTTAGAGCTTATGCATCTAATAGTTCAGGTACATCATATGGACAAGAAGTTGTTTTCAAGTCATTGTCAAATTTGCCAACAGTTACAACTATTGCAGTATCTGCTATTACTGCTTCAACTGTTATTACAGGAGGTAATGTGCTGAATAATGGAAATAGTGCAATAATTGCAAGAGGTGTTGTATGGAGCACTTCTACAAATCCCACTATAGCATTGAGTACAAAAACAATTGATGGTTCCTCAGCTGGAATTTTTACGAGCAATGTAATTAGTTTAAATTCTAACACAACGTATTTTTTAAGGGCTTATGCAACTAATAGCTCAGGTACATCATATGGAGAAGAGCTTACTTTTACAACAAATTTAATGATTTATGCTGCTGGCGGCATTTCAGGTAATGCTTTTATTTTAAGAGATGGGGTTGAAACAAAACTTACAAATTCATCTACTGCTGTGGATAATAATGCAATAAAATCTATGTTCATAACGAGTTCAAATGAATATTTAGTGGGGTATACAGGAAATACAAATTATAGATACGCGACAGTTTGGCTAAATGGTAAGTCATCTACATTGTTAAGTAGTTTGCCAATTAGCCAAGCTAACTCTGTTTGCGTTAATGGAACAGACGTTTACATTGCTGGCGAGGAATATGATTTTGGCGGATATGATTTTTATTCACCAAATAACATACTTCAAAATCTTAATAGTATCAATGCAAAAATTTGGAAAAATGGAGTTGCAATATTATTGCCAGTAACATCAGGTTCTTCAGGAGGAGCTAAATCAGTTTATGTAAATGGTGTTGATGTTTATGTAGCTGGCTATGAAAATCGACCAAATGGAACTAAAGTTGCTAAATTATGGAAAAATGGGATTGGTACTAACTTAGTTACTCCAGTTTTAACCAATCCCGCTACAACTTTTTCTGTGGCTACTTCTGTTTTTGTTAGTGGAACAGACGTTTATGTTGGTGGATTTCAAGATAATGGCAATGGTGAGATAAATGCAAAATTATGGAAAAATGGACTTAGTACATCTTTGTCAAGTGGAACGAATAGGTCTTTTGTACAATCTATTTTTGTGAATGGTACTGATGTATATGCTGTTGGCTCCAGTTATGGGTGTAGTAGTTATACTTTCTCTGGCTATCCAATAGCTACTGTCTGGAAAAACGGTATACCAATTTATTTATCTGATTGTAAGTCACAATACGGATATGGGCAATCAATTTATGTTCGAGGCTCCGATATTTATGTTGGAGGCAATGTTATAAACTTTTACGAAAATGGTACAGCTGATAATTCAAATGGGTATAGTCGTTATACCATATGGAAAAATGGTTCTGTGTTTAAACAATCTTCACTAGGAACACAAGTAACTAGATTAGAGTCAATTTTTATTAAATAATATTTGATTTCTAATATAGTCTGTCTTACTGAATATATCCTTTAGGTAGCAATAACAATAAAAAAATTGCTTTAAGAAAGGTGATGAATTAATCATCAATTGAGTTGAATGAATTTAAATGTAGATGATTTTAGCTTTCACAAGAAGGATTTTTCTAATGTACTTAACAAAAGAATTATTTGAGATATAAAAGGGGTCAGGTAATTTCTATCCATCTCTTAAAATTTTTAAAAGTCCAAAAAAATGGGAAATCTTATTTACAATAACGATGCGGCATTATTGCAGAAACTTATCATCAAACAATTTATTTATATCATTTTTTGATAATCTAACTGTAGTTGGTAATAAGCCATTATTGTTTACCATAGCTATGGATAAATTCTTTTTAGATTTTATAACAATAAAAAATGTATTATTAATTGATATTGGGGGTATTAATTGTTGTTGCTCTCCGTTCGCTACTTCTTTAATATAATTCTTTATTTTACCTAATGATAGTGTATCTGAATTAAATACAATAACTCCGCCTTGTGAATTACCAACGGATTGAAAAATATCATATGGTTTAATAACTAAAGTATAGAGTGTATCATTTTTATAATCTATTATGTAATTTAATATTGATATACTATTACTTACATTATTTACTTTACCAATTGTTCCAGATTTACCACTTGCTCCAATGTTTTTTAATTCTATATTAGAGCTTTGTGCATTTAAAGTAATATGTGTAGCTAATAAAAAAGTTATAACTAAGATTAAATTTTTCTTTTCCATTTTTAAATTGTTGGTTTATTGTAAAATAGTTTTATTTATTATCAACATATTCAATATAATCATTTATCTGGCATAATATTAGTAGAATTTTAAATTTATTGCAAGACCCACCTTTTAATTTCCTCATTTGAAAGATTGAATTTTGCGTCACCTTTTTGCGTCACTTTTTGTCTCAATTTATCTTAAAAATTCAATTTAACTAATTGAATATCATTTATTTGTATGCTTATAGCACTATTCATAACCCTGAGGTCTCCAGTCTTATTTCCATAAAGTTTTATTCATAATAGACCTAATCAAAAAGTCATTAAGTATTTATAGTTATTATGTTGCTTTTCATTTTTTTGCATCCTTTTTCATCTAGTTTTTGCAATTTTTTTGCAAGAAAAAAGGGTTTACGAAGTTTTACCTTCATAAACCCTTGATTTTCAAGTGGGCCCACCAGGGCATGATCCTGGGACCCCCTGATTATGAGTCAGGTGCTCTAACCAACTGAGCTATAGGCCCTGAAAATTTGGTTGCCCAAATAATCATGAGCGGCAAATGTAAAATATTTAGCCCTAACGCAGGGCATCAATCTCATCATTTTGTAAAAAATAATGCGCTTAATTTGCAGCATGGTTACTCCTGTAAAAAATATCATTTTTGATTTAGGCGGTGTGCTCCTTAATATCAATTACCAATTAACGCGAAAAGCTTTTGAAGATCTAGGCGTTGAAGATTTTGATGCTTATTATACCCAGCATGCAGCCAACCCATTATTTGAAAATTTAGAAGTGGGCACCATTGAACCGGAGGGTTTTTACGAGGCCCTAAGGGAAGTCACTGGATTAACCCTCACCAATAGCCAAATAGAAACAGCCTGGAATGCCATGTTACTTGATTTTCCGGTAGAGCGCTTGCACTGGCTCTGTCAAATTAAAAGCAAGTATAACATATATTTATTTTCTAATACAAATGCCATTCATTACAATGCATTTATAAATATATATAGGCAATTGGCCCCTCAATTAGGCCTTGACACGCGCTTTGAGCACTTTTTTAAAACGGCTTATTATTCCCATAAACTAGGGCAAAGAAAACCAGAAGTAGCTGCTTTTGAGGCGGTTATTCAAGATGCAAAGCTAGACCCCGCGCAAACTTTATTTATTGACGACACGATCAGCAATATAGAGGGCGCTCAAAAAGCCGGCTTGCAAACCCTATTTTTAAGTGGAGGCTTGTCTGTGCTAGACCTAGGGCTTTAAGGCTTAACTTCTTCAAAATCAATGTAATCTTCTTTGGCAGCAGGCTTGCTTGCCTCTGTTTTAGCCGTTCTTTGTGCCTGAGCAGCCTGTTCTTGTTGTGCCCTAGCTGCTGCGGCTTGTTGCGCCTGCATTTCTTTTAAGGTGCTTTTTATTTGAGAGCTGGCCTTACTAACAGGCACTACCACATTAAAGACAAAGCGGTAGATGGCATAAAATAGGAAACAGTAGAAAATAATTTTCATCATAACATTAAGCGTAATAGACTACAAAGGTAAGGACTCTACAAAAGCAAAATTTGGAAGTTTAGGCCTAAAATCACTATATTTGCATTAGAAAATGAAACAATTGAAGGGAACGGCTACCGTTCCCTTCTTCTTTTTTAATATGTCAACTGAATTACAAATAGCAAAAATTGAGGCCTTAATAGCACAGCTCTTACAAGAGGAGCCTACCTATTTTTTGGTTTCTGTAAAGGTTAAGCCTACTAACAATATTAAAGTGTATTTGGATGGCGACCAGGGTATTGCTATTGAAAAATGTGTTCGTTTTAATAAGCAACTATATAAGCTGATAGAAGAAGAAGGCTATTATCCAGAAGGAGATTTCTCATTGGAACTTTCTTCTGCCGGACTAGATGAACCTTTAAAATTACATCGTCAGTATGTAAAAAATAAAGGTAGAAATATTGAAGTATTATTTAACGATGGTACCAGCAAAGAGGGTTTGTTATTAGAAGTGGCAGAGGCTGATATTATTGTAGAACACACAGAAGGGAAAGGAAAAAAAATGGTAACACAACAACTCGTGATTCCGTTTTCAACTATAAAATCAACAATGATTCAAGTTAAATTTTAAAACTTTTGAAACTTTAAATAAAGCGTTATGGCTAGTATTAACCTCATCGAAGCATTCCAGGAATTTAAAGATGCCGAGAACATTGATCGTCCCACGATGATGAAAGTGGTGGAAGATGTTTTTAAAACATTACTCCGCAAAAAATATGGTAGTGATGATAACTTTGACGTTATCGTTAACGCCGAAAAAGGTGACTTAGAAATTATCCGTCGTCGACTTATTGTTGAAGATGGTGAAGTGATAGATCCCTTATCTGAAGTGGGTTACAGCGATGCTACTAAAATTGAACCTGACTTTGAAGTAGGTGAAGATGTGTATGAAGAAATCAATATGATTGACTTTGGAAGAAGAGCTATTTTGGCTGCTAAGCAAACTTTAGCAAGTCGTATTAGCGATCTTAAAAAGAACGTACTCATTAAAAAATATGGTGATCGTATTGGTGATATCATCAGTGCAGAAGTTTACCAGGTTTGGAAAAAAGAAGTATTGCTTTTAGACGAAGAAGGCAACGAACTTATTTTACCAAAGTCAGAACAAATTCCACAAGACTATTTCAAAAAAGGTGAAAATATTAGAGCTGTTGTAGCGCGTGTTGATCTTAAAAATAATACACCAGTTATTATTTTATCTAGAACAAGTCCACTCTTCTTAGCCAAATTATTAGAGATTGAAGTACCAGAAATTTTTGATGGTTTAATTGCAATCAAAAAAATTGTACGTGATCCAGGAGAGCGTGCTAAGGTAGCCGTAGAAAGTTACGATGACCGTATTGATCCAGTAGGTGCTTGTGTGGGTATGAAAGGTTCTCGTATTCATGGCATTGTGCGTGAATTAAAAAATGAAAACATTGATGTGATTAACCACACCACTAATATTCAACTCTTAATTCAACGTTCTTTAACCCCAGCTAAAATTAGCTACATGGAGATAGACAATGATAAAAAGCACGCAGAAGTGTTTTTAAAAGCAGACCAGGTTTCATTAGCTATTGGCCGTAGAGGGGTAAATATCAAGCTTGCTTGTGAGTTAACCGGCTATGAAATTGACGTATTTAGAGAAGATGAAGAAATAGTTGATGAATTTGACATTGATTTAGAAGAATTTAGCGATGAAATTGAGGCTTGGGTGATTGATGAGTTTAAGCGTATTGGTTGTGATACTGCTCGCAGTATTTTAAACCTAACTGCAGAAGAACTGGAGCGTAGAACCGACCTTGAAAAAGAAACCATCGAAGATGTACTTAAAGTGCTTCAAGCCGAATTTGACGAAGAAGCTTAAGCAGCGTATAGTTAACTATATTTGCCCTTATTACGGCAAGGATCCACAGCAGAAGCGTTCATACGCTGTGGCATATTTCAATGAACGAATGGACTAAAAAACACTGAATGTCAGAATTGAAAACACCCAGACTGTTAGCCGCCGCTAAAGAGTTCAACATTGGCCAAGATACCTTGGTTGAGTTCTTAGTGAAAAAAGGTTTTAGTCGTGATGAGTTAAAGCCTACGGCAAAACTTTCATCAGACCAGTACTATGCTTTACAAGCAGAGTTCCAAGGAGATAAAGTTGCAAAAAACAAAGCCGATCAGGTAGAGATACCTAAGGTTTCTGCGCAGGCAGAGCCTAAGAAAAAAAGAGATGAAGAAGATCTTTCTTTTGCAAAAAAAGAAGATAAAAAAGTGCGCAAGGAAGAGCCAGTAGCTGATGTTGTAGCACCTGCGCCTCCAGCTCCACAAGTAAAAGCGCCTGCAGTAGAAAAAACAGTGGCCCCAGAAATTGAGTCGCCAAAAGTGATTCATAAAATCGATTTATCTGCGATTGATTCTTCTACACGTCCTAAAAAAGCGGCGAAGAAAAAAACAGGTGACGCACCAGCCGAAGAGGTAGAAAAACCAGCTGCTAAAACGACCAAGAAAAAAGTGGTGGAAGTTGCACCGGTACTAGCTGATCCTGTTGTAGTCGCAACAGCGCCTGCAACAAAGGTTGAAGATGATGCTCCTCCTACGATCGAAAATATTAGAGCTGACAAATTAGAAGGGCCTAAAATTTTAGGAAAAATTGAATTACCTATCAATAGTGATACGCGTCCTAAGCCAGCGGTTAGAGACGAAAAGCGCAAGCGCAAACGTATTCCTGTAGATGGTAAACCTGCACCTGTTGCACCAACACTTGGCGCAGATGGTAAACCAGTAAGTGGTCCTAACAGACCTATTATTGCTGCCAACAACAGAAATAGCCAAGGTGGTGGCGGCGGCCAATTTAATAGAGGTGGCGGACCAAGTGGTAACAGAGGTGGAAATAGAACTGATAGAGGTAAACGTGCCCCTGTCGAAGACAAAGAAATTGATCAAAAAGCAATTCAAGAAAAGATCAGAGAAACCCAAGCGAAGCTTGCAGGTTCGGGCGGAAAAGGTAAGAGCTTAAAAGCTAAATACCGTAGAGCCAAGCGTGACGAAGCAGCTGAAGCAATGGGTGAAATGACAGAAGACAACAAACTACAAGTAACAGAATTTGTTACGGTAAGTGAGTTGGCAAATTTAATGGACGTAAGCTTTGCAGACGTTATTGGAAAATGTATGAACCTTGGTATCATGGTTTCTATCAACCAACGTTTGGATGCCGAAGTTATTGAACTCGTTTCAAGTGAATTTGGATTTGAAGTAGAATTTATAGGTATTGATGACGCCGACGAATTTGATGAAGATGAAGATGAAGATGATGAATCGTCACTCGTAGAGCGTGCGCCAATTGTAACCATCATGGGACACGTTGACCATGGTAAAACTTCATTACTAGATTATATCCGTAATGCAAATGTGGTAGCAGGTGAAGCCGGTGGTATCACACAGCACATTGGAGCATACGAGGTAACTACACCAACAGGTAAAGCGATTACTTTCTTGGATACACCGGGTCACGAAGCGTTTACCGCGATGCGTGCGCGTGGTGCTAAAGTAACGGACATCTCTATCATTGTGGTTGCTGCGGATGACGCGGTAATGCCACAAACTAAAGAAGCCATCTCTCACTCACAAGCTGCAAATGTTCCTATGATTTTTGCGGTGAATAAGATTGATAAAGACGGTGCTAATCCTCAAAAAATTTACGAGCAGCTTTCTCAAATGAACATTTTAGTAGAAGCTTGGGGTGGTAAATTCCAAAACCAAGAATTATCTGCTAGACAAGGTTTAAATGTAGATGCGCTTTTAGAAAAAGTATTATTAGAAGCTGAATTATTAGATTTAAAAGCCAACCCTAACAAAGAAGGCTCTGGAACGATTATTGAAGCATCTCTAGATAAGGGTCGTGGATATGTAGCTACTATTCTAGTACAAAACGGTACGCTTCGTCAAGGAGACTTAATTGTTTCTGGACAAAATTATGGTCGTGTAAAAGCGATGTTTAATGAGCGTAACCAACGTATTGATACAGCACCTCCATCTACACCCGTTGTTATTTTAGGTTTAAATGGTGCACCACAAGCGGGTGAGAAATTTAAAGTATTTGAAGACGAAGCAGAAGCAAAAGAGGTAGCAACCAAACGTGCACAATTATTGCGTGAGCAAGGTTTACGTGCTAGAAAACATATTACACTTGATGAAATTGGTCGTCGTTTGGCGCTGGGTAACTTTAAAGAATTAAACATCATCATTAAAGGTGACGTGGATGGTTCGGTAGAAGCCCTTTCCGATTCATTACAAAAACTTTCGACTGCCGAAGTTGCTATTAGAGTGGTATTAAAAGGGGTGGGTCAGATTTCAGAATCTGATGTACTACTTGCTGCTGCATCTGATGCGATCATTATTGGCTTTAACGTTCGTCCATCTATGCAAGCAAATAAACTTGCAGAAAATGAAGGCGTTGAAATTAAATTATACTCTATCATCTACACCGCCATTGATGAAATCAAGAGCGCGATGGAAGGTATGCTTGAACCTAAGTATCAAGAAAAAATTATTGCCAACGTTGAAGTACGTGAAGTATATAAATTTGATAAAGCCACCGTTGCCGGTTGTTTTGTGCTTGATGGTAAAATTAGCCGTAACAGTAAAATTAGAATTATCAGAGACGGTATCGTTGAGTATCCTAAGGGAGAAGGACAAGCAGCCGAACTTGGAAGTCTTAAAAGATTTAAAGATGATGCCAAAGAAGTTGCATCCAATATGGAGTGTGGCTTAACCATCAAAAACTTTACTGACCTTAAAGTAGGGGATATTGTTGAAGCCTTTGAAGAAGAGGAAGTAAAACGTACCTTATAAATTTTGTTAAAAGCGATCCCGACCCTGTTGTCGGGATTGCGCTTTTAGTACATTTGACTAACTATTAAATTTTATGAAAAAAATATACTTGTTTGTAGTGTTGTTTTCCGCAGTAGGTTTGTTTACAACGAATGTTGCAGCACAGTCTAAAAAAGTGATTGCCGATAAAATTGTAGGACAGGTAGGAGATAAAATTATTTTACGTTCCGATATAGAAAATTCTATTGCAGATTTAAAACGTCAGGCACAGGGTCAGGAAAATGTTATCATTCCTACAGCATGTCAAATTTTAGAAGGGCAGCTGATTCAAAAAGCGCTTGTACTACAAGGTCAAAAAGATTCATTAAAAATTAGTGAAGACGATATTGATGCAGCACTAGACAATAGAATTAGAGGCGCTATTCAACAATATGGTTCTAAAGATTTACTAGAAGAAATTGCTGGTAAAACCATTTATCAATTAAAGGAAGATTTTAGAGAAGCATTTAGAGACCAAAAATTGGCCGAAGAAATGCAAAAGAAAATTGTAGGCAATGTAAAAATTACGCCTAACGAGGTGCGTGCTTACTATGCAAAAATTCCTAAAGACAGTTTGCCATTTTACGAGAGTGAAGTTGAAATTAGCCAGGTTGTAGTCATTCCTAAAGCCAATAAAGACGTGGAAGAATATGTAGCCAAGCAAATGCTTGATTACAAAAGACAAGTTGAGTCTGGCAAACAAAAATTTGAGCAGCTTGTAAAATTATATTCTGAAGATCCAGGAAGTAAAGATGCAGGTGGACAATACACGCTTAATAGAAATGAAAAAACCTGGGACCCTGCTTTCTTGTCGGCATCCTTTCGTTTAAAAGAAGGTCAGATTTCTCCTGTTGTAAAATCTAAATTTGGATTACACATTATACAACTCGTAAGCCGCAGTGGTGACGAAGCCGTTGTAAGACATATCTTACGTATACCTCCAGTAACAGAAGATGAAATTAAAGAAACGACTGTTAAATTAGATTCTATTAAAAAAGCGTTACTAGCTGGTTCAATTTCATTTAATGAAGCGGTAAGCAAATTTAGCGATGACGAAAACAGTAAGTTTAGTGCAGGCTCTGTAGCGGGCCCTAACGGAAGCGTATTTTTAACCATTGACATGTTAGACAAAGACATGGTAGTGGCACTTAAAATTTTAAAGCCTGGTCAATACAGCGCACCTCAAACCTACACCGATGAGCGTTCTCGTAAAGCTGTTCGCCTAATTTATTTAAAGCGCAGAACAGAGCCTCACCGTGAAAATATGCTTGACGATTACAACCGTATTTCTCAGCGTGCTATAGAAGAAAAAAAATCGGCAGTACTAGAAAAATGGTTTAAAGATCATATTCCTACTTATTATGTATCTATCGATAAAGACTACGCAGGTTGCGATGGGCTTAACGATTGGAAAGCGGCTGCTGCTAAGGCTACAGCTGATAGAAAATAAGTGTTGAAATTTGCGAGAAATACGGCGCCCCACCTGCAAGGTGGGGCGCTTTTGTTTGCGCACCATAGCCCACCAATATTAAAAAAAAATTTGCAAAATAGATGTATATACATACATTTGTGTTGTGAAACTAGAAAACGCCCTTTTAACCAATAAATTTTCGAGCGAATCCCAAAAAGCTACGCTTAATATTTTGTACACCGCATGGTGGCTAAAAAGCATTGCCAGCAAGGAGTTGAAGGACTTTGACCTTACCCACGAGCAGTACAATGTGCTCCGAATTTTAAAGGGGAAATACCCCGAACAGCTTTGTGTCAAAGATATTGGTAGACGTATGATTGAGAAAAGTTCCAATGTGCCCCGTATTATAGACAGGCTAGAAATTAAAAAATTGGTTAAAAGAACAGTGTCTGAATCGGATAAAAGAGAAACCCTTATTAGTATTACTAAAAGTGGCCTTTCTATACTGGAATCTAGTACCAGTAAGCTTAATAAGCTACACTCATCTATTCAAACCATCACGCAAAAAGAAGCAGAACAACTGAATCATTTACTCGAAAAATTAAGAGCAACAGAAATTTAATATTTTTTTTAAAACAATAGATGTACATACACATAAAATAAAAACGTATGAAAACAGAATTACATTTAGCGGCAAATAGAGGCCACGTAAAATTTGATTGGTTAGATACCTACCACTATTTTAGTTTTGGTCAATACAATAACCCTGCACGTGTTCACTTTGGTGCACTCCGTGTTATCAATGATGATCATATTGATGCAGGCATGGGTTTTGGCATGCATCCGCATGATAATATGGAAATTGTAACCATCCCTTTAGAGGGTGACCTCCACCACAACGACTCTACGGGCCGAGATGAAATTATTAGAGCCAACGATGTCCAAATTATGAGTGCCGGATCTGGTATTCAACACAGTGAGTACAACGCTAATAATGATAAGCCCGTTAAATTATTTCAGGTATGGGTTTTTCCAAAAGAAAAAAATATCAAACCTCGCTACGAGCAGCAAACGTATAGTGCGTTAGACCGTGTCAATAAATTTCAAACAGTTGTAGCACCTGACAATGACAGCGCTGTTTGGATCAACCAAGACGCTTGGTTTTCTTTGGGAGACTTTGAAAGCAATCTAACGCAGACATACAACCTTCACAAGTCAGGCAGTGGTGTGTATCTCATAGTAGTGAACGGCCAAGTAAAAATTGGTGAGCAGGAACTGAATGCAAGAGATGCGATAGCCATTACAGAAACCGATGCATTTGAATTCACCGCTACTTCAAACGCTTCTTTACTCGTTATCGAAGTACCGATGCAGTGGTAATTAACTTTTTTTATTAAATTTAAACAAACCCCATGAACATTTTAAAACAACTTCCTTCGTTATTGTTAGCACTAGTATTTGTAGTATTTGGTGCTAATTATTTTTTCAACTTTTTACCAATGCCAGCTCCAACAGGAAATGTAAAAGCTTTCTTTGATTTATTTTATCCAACTAAATATTTATTGGTGATTAAAACAATAGAAGTACTGGTAGGATTTTTATTGCTCTTCAAACCTTCACGCACACTTGGTCTTTTACTAATAGCGCCAATTACAGTGAACATTCTATTGTTTGAATTGTTAATTGCTCAAGCACCTGGTATTGGTGTATTGCTTGTAATTTTAAATGCAATTGCCATTTATCAGTACAAAGACAAATACATCGGAATCATTAAATAGGTACAAATTAGTATGAATATAGAAATCATCTCCGGAAGTCCACGTACGGGCAGTGTAACGCATAGAGTAGCGCTTTATTTGCAAAAGCAGTTGCGTAATATTTCAAGCCACAACATTGGATTATTAGATGTGCGAGAGTGGAACTTACCTTTATTAAATACCGTCATTGGTTCACCCGATCAGGCACCTGACCATCTGAAACCACTGGCCAATCAAATGTTTGCGGCAGATGCCTTTATATTAGTGACACCTGAGTACAATGGAAGTTATTCGGCGGCCCTTCAAAACCTATTAGACCATTTTCCCAAGCAAAGCCGTAAAGCCTTTGGGCTCGTAACGGGTTCTCCGGGTCCGTTAGCCGGTGCCAGAGCAAGCCAGCAGTTGTTGCTTTTGGTTCCTGGTTTATTTGGTATTGCGGCGCCCAATATGCTGTTAATCCCTTTTTTAGATAAAAAGTTCTCTCCGGAAGGAGAATTAACGGATCCTAGCTTTCAAAAAGCGGTAGACACTTTTACCACCGAATATTTATGGTTAGCAGAGACATTGGCAGCGAAATAAAAGATAAAATACTTCCAATATTTAATTGTAAGGAAGTGGCGAAGTTATTAACTTCGCCACTTCTCATTTATACCTACCATGAGCGACGATATCAAACACGAATGCGGACTTGCTTTTATTCGTTTGCGAAAGCCTTTTTCTTACTACCTGCAACAGTATGGTAGCGTCACCTACGGGCTAAATAAGCTGTATTTGTTAATGGAAAAACAGCACAATCGTGGCCAAGACGGCGCAGGTATTGCATCCGTTAAATTAAATACCGAACCAGGCAATCCCTATTTGCACAGAATGCGTAGCAGCGCCACACAGCCTATTGCAGATTTATTTTATACCATAGGTCAAGAAATTCAGGAATTAGAAAAGCACCAACCAGAAATTAAAAGTCATCCGGGTTTAATGAAGGGCCATTTGCCTTTTTTAGGTGAATTGTTGCTTGGACATTTAAGATATGGTACGCAAGGAAAAAACAATGTTGAATTTTGTCATCCATTTATTAAAAGAAATATTTCTCCAGGAAAAAATTTAGCCCTTGCAGGTAATTTTAACCTCGTAAATACAGACGATTTATTTGCTAAAATTAATTTTGAACCAGGACCTTTTCAAAAGCAAAGTGATTTAGCTGCCATGATGGAAGTGGTGCACCATTATTTAGTACAAGAAGATGATAAGAATCCGAATGCTGCAAATATAACCGATGTTTTAAAGCAGGCTACGCCACTGTTTGATGGTGGTTACACCATTGGTGGTTTACTTGGTAATGGAAGTAGTTTTGTGATGCGTGACGCACACGGTATTAGGCCCGCTTATTATTATATTTCCGATGACGTAATTGTTGCTGCATCTGAGCGTGCTGCCATTAGAACCACTTTTAATGTGGATGAAAATGAAGTACAGGAATTAATGCCAGGTACTGCCATCATTGTAGATCCCAACGGAGACTATCATATCGAACAAATATTAGCACCAAAAGAAAGAAGAGCTTGCAGTTTTGAGCGTATTTATTTTTCTAGAGGCAGTGACGAAAAAATATACAGAGAGCGCATTGCACTAGGTAGATCATTAAGTGAAACCGTACTTGCAAGAATTGACAATGATTTAAAAAATACAATCTTCTCATATATTCCAAATACGGCAGAAGTTGCTTTTTACGGGTTAGTAAAAGGGATGGAAGCTTACCTTAATAAAATTAAGGTAGAGCGTATTTTAAGTTGGGGTAAAGATTTTACGCCAGAGAAATTAGAAGAAATGGTGAACCGAAAAATTCGCCAAGAAAAAATTGCTATTAAAGACGTTAAGTTGCGTACTTTTATTACAGAAGACGCTAACAGAAACGAGATGGTGCAGCACGTGTATGATATTACGTACGGCACCGTTAGAAGTGGCGAAGATACGCTTGTTGTAATTGATGATAGTATTGTACGCGGCACCACTTTAAAAGAAAGTATTATTAGAATGCTTTCTAGGCTTAATCCCAAAAAAATTATTGTTGTTTCATCGGCACCACAAATTAGATACCCCGATTGTTATGGAATTGACATGAGTAAGCTAGGCGATTTTATTGCATTTAAAGCAGCCATTGCGTTACTTCACGATACCAATCAAGAACACATACTAACAGAAGTACATCAAAAAATAAAAGTACTAGAGGCGGCAGGTCAATTAGATACTGAAAATGTAGTTCGTGGTATTTACAAGCCCTTTACAACGCTTCAAATTTCAGATAAAATTGCGGAACTGATTACACCTCCCGAAGTGTCTACACCCGTAGAAGTGATTTATCAAACCATCGAAGATTTACATGCATGTTGTCCTACCAATACCGGCGATTGGTATTTTACGGGTAATTATCCTACACCAGGTGGTAACAAAGTGGTAAATAAAGCATTCCTAAATTATATAGAGGGGAAAAACGAAAGAGGTTATTAGTTTTACATTCTATAGCATACTGCATTAATATTCATACCAGCACCTACAGAGGCAAACAAAACAATATCCCCTTTTTGAATCGAATGATTTTCTAATTCGCCGTGTTTTACTAAATCATACAAGGTAGGAATGGTGGCCACAGAGCTATTACCTAGTTTGTGAATACTCATGGGCATAATATGCGCCGGTATTTCTTTAATACCGTATAATTTAAAAAGCACTTTAATAAATCCTTCATCCATTTTTTCGTTGGCTTGGTGGAGGAAAAACTGTTTTACCTCACTCACGTGCACACCTGCTTTGTCTAAGCATTCTTTCATGGCGAACGGTACATTTTTAATAGCGTACTCGTACACTTTTCGGCCCTTCATTTTAATATAACGTACGCTAGGATCGCTTTCTGGCTTGTTAGATTTACCCATATATAAATAATAGGCTTCATCATTACAATGGCTTTGTACGCTTGCGGCTAAAATACCCGATGCTGTATTATCAGTGGCTTCTAAAACAGTAGCACCAGCGCCATCACTAAAAATCATACTGTCTCTATCATAATCATCCACTACGCGGCTCAGTGTTTCGGTACCTATCACCAAACATTTTTTGGCCATACCCGATTTAATAAATGCGTCTGCATGAATCACGCCTTGTATCCAACCCGGACAGCCAAATAAAATATCGTAGGCTACACAATTTGGATTTTTAATGCCTAAATCATGTTTCACCCTAGACGCAAGTGATGGAACAGCGTCTGTTTGAATCGTGTTTTCTAATACATTCCCAAAATTATGTGCTACTATAATTTGATCTAGCGTTTCTGGATCTATACCGGCGTCTTCAATTGCTTTTCTTGCAGCAATAGTGGCCATATCAGAAGCATTCAAATTTGTAGTTGCATAACGTCTTTCTTCAATACCTGTAATGTCTTTAAATTTTTCAACGATTTCTGCGGAAGGTGTTTCGATCACTTCTCCATGCGCTGTAAAAAAACGTTGATTGGTAAAATCGGTATTTTTTTTGATGGTTGGTGGTATATATGAACCTGAACCTGTTATTACTGTTTTTAATGTAGACATGTGGGGATACTTTTTAAAAAGAAGTGTTATAAATATTTATCACCTTTATTACGTTTCACTTCTGCAACGTATTCTTTTATGGATTGTTCTTTATCTTTTTTACAAATGAGTAAAGCATCTTCTGAATCTACGACAATGAAATCATCAAGTCCTTGTAACACCATCAGTTTGTTTGAAGGTCCCGCAACCATGCATTTTGTTGCATCAATTACAATGACATTTTTAGAAGCCACGGCATTTCCTAAATAATCTTTTTCTAAATTATCGTAAGCACTATTCCATGTTCCTAAATCGCTCCATCCAAAAGAAGAGGGTATCACATACACATTGTTTGCTTTTTCCATAATGGCAACATCAATCGAAATATTGGTACACAATGGATATATTTTGTCAATGGCTTCCTTTTCTTGAGGGGTATTAAATTTGTCTTTCGCTGCTTCAAACAATTCAAACATCTCTGGCTGAAACAGTTCAAACGCTTTTACAATTTGCGACACTTTCCAAACAAAAATACCTGCATTCCATAAAAAGTCGCCACTGCTAATAAATGTTTTAGCAAGTTCCAGATCTGGCTTTTCTGTAAATGTTTTCACTTTATAGATGCCTTCACCTGCTTCTAAGCTATCGTGCTGGATGTAGCCATATCCAGTATTTGGATGGGTTGGCTTGATTCCAAGTGTTACAAGTGATTTAATATGATTCACAAACTCAAGTGCCTTATTGGTAGTTTCTCTAAACTGTTCAGCATCTAAAATCACATGATCAGAAGGTGCTACAATTAATGAAGCTTCTGGATCTTTTTGTAATAGTTTGCAAGAAATATAAGCAATACAAGCAGCTGTATTTTTTCTGCTTGGCTCTGCTAAAATATTTTGTACGGGAAGTTCAGGTAATTGTTCTTGAACAATAGAAACATATTCTTCAGAAGTGACTACAAAGATATTTTCTAATGGAATAAATGCTTTGTAACGTTCATAGGTCCATTGAATCAGTGATTTCCCAGTGTGTAAAATATCCAAAAATTGTTTGGGGTATGCCGTTCGGCTCATGGGCCAAAACCTACTGCCAATACCACCCGCCATAATGGCTACATAATGGTGTTTATTCATAACTAAATAAGTCCCTCTTTTATAAGTTCGTGAATATGCAATATGCCATAGTAACTACCTTCTTTTGTGACTACTAGGTGGCTTATTTCATTTTGTTTCATCTTGTCAATGGCTTCTACAGCAAGGATTTGATGATCAATTAAGTGGGGGGTGTTTGACATAATATCGGCAGCTGTAATATTTTCTATTTGTACCGTTTTTTCAAGCATGCGTCTTAAGTCGCCATCTGTAATTATACCAACTATTTGATGCTCGTTATTTAACACAACTGCTACGCCTAATCTATTTTTTGTAATTTCAATGATCACATTTTTTAATGGCGTGTCAAGTGCAACGGTTGGTTTAAGTTCTTTGTTGGTAAGGTCAGACACTTTTAAAAACATACGCTTACCTAAATTTCCACCAGGGTGGTATTTGCCAAAATCGGCACTGGTAAAGCCTTTCAGTTGCATTAAGCATACCGCAATAACATCGCCCATGACCAGTTGGGCTGTAGTGCTGCTGGTTGGTGCTAAATTATTGGGACATGCTTCAGCGCTTACGGTTGTATTTAAAATATAGTCGGCTTCTTTTGCTAAATAGCTAGAAGTATTACCTACCACTGCAATTATTTTATTACCAAAATTTTTGATGTATGGAACCAGCGCTTTGATTTCCGGGCTTTCGCCACTCTTACTTAATATTAAAACGATGTCTTCTTTTTGAATAACGCCTAAATCACCATGGATGGCATCGGCAGCATGCATAAACAAGGAAGGGGTACCGGTAGAATTTAAGGTTGCCACAATTTTTTGTGCAATGAGTGCACTTTTTCCAATGCCACTAAAAACCAATCTGCCTTTGCAATTGTTAAGTTGTTCGATAGCAGCGGTGAATGTGTGATCCAAAAAAACAGCAAGGTCTGCAATAGACTTTGCCTCTAATTGTATGGTTTGTAATGCCGTTTCAATGATTCCGTTTTTCATGCTGAGCAAAGGTAAACTTTAACATGAAAGGACGTGTATTCAGGTCATTCTTTGTTAACTTCGCGGTCCGTTCAAAAAAAAGGGTTAACTTAATTAAATCAATAATTTCCCGTTTTCGACTGAAAATGAAGGAAATACGTATAAAAAATGGCAAAAAGTAGCAGTAAATCCATAAAATCGACCTCAAAAGCAGCCCCTAAAAAGGCGCACGCTAAAATAAAAGGCCCTAGACAGGCCAGTACCCTTGTAGACCCTAGTAGTTTTGATATTTACGCAGGGCTTGAAAAATATTTTGGATTTAGGGAATTTAAAGGCACGCAGAAGCAGGCAATCACCAGTTTATTAAGTGGGAAAGACACATTCGTAATTATGCCAACCGGTGGTGGTAAAAGCCTTTGTTACCAGCTCCCAGCATTATTGCAAGAGGGTTGTGCCATTGTGGTGTCTCCGCTTATAGCCCTCATGAAAAATCAGGTAGATCTAGTAAGGGGTTACAGTGAAAACGACGAAGTAGCACACTTTTTAAATTCTTCTTTAAATAAGGGTCAAATCAAAATCGTAAAAGACGATTTACTGGGTGGCAAAACCAAGCTATTGTATGTGGCGCCTGAAACCTTAACCAAGCAAGAAAATCTTGATTTTTTTAGCGACCTCAAAATATCCTTTTTTGCCGTAGATGAGGCGCACTGTATTTCGGAGTGGGGGCACGATTTTAGACCCGAGTACAGACGTTTAAGAGAGATGATGGATATCATCAATCCATCGGTACCTGTTGTTGCATTAACGGCAACTGCTACACCAAAAGTACAAAGTGATATAGTTAAAAACTTAGGTTTACGCGACGCTAATATTTTTCTTTCTTCTTTTAATAGGGCTAATTTATTTTATGAAATTCAACCTAAAATAAAAAAAGAAGATACCGTAAAACATATTGTAAAATTTATCACGCAGCACAAAGGAAAAAGTGGTATTATTTACACACTGAATAGAAAAACAACTGAAGAATTAGCCGAATTACTCGTGGCTAATAATATTAAAGCGGTTGCGTATCATGCAGGACTTGATCAAAAATTAAGAGCCGATAGACAAGATCAATTTTTACAAGAAGATGTGCAGGTAATTGTTGCTACCATTGCGTTTGGCATGGGTATTGATAAACCAGATATCCGTTTTGTGATTCACTTTAACATTCCAAAATCTATCGAAAATTACTACCAAGAAACGGGTAGAGCGGGACGTGATGGACTTGAAGGGATTTGTGTGTTGTACTATTCTCATAAAGATGTTTCAAAAATAGAACACCTGATGCGCGATAAGCCATTAAGCGAACGCGAAGTGGGCAATCAACTCATCGACGAAACCGTTGCTTACGCGGAGAGTGGTGTTTGTAGAAGAAAAATATTACTACACTATTTTGGAGAAGAATGGCCAACACAAAATTGTGGTAATTGCGATAACTGCAAAAATCCAAAAGAACAAATTCAAGCAAAAGAAGAAGTTGTAAAAATATTAAAAGTAATAGCAGCGCTTGATGAGCGCTTTGTTGCAGATTATGTTGTTAATATGGTGAAAGGCCATTTAACGCCACAAATTTCAATGTTTAGACATGATGGATTGCCAGTGTTTGGTATTGGAAAAGATAAAGACGCGCATTTCTTTAATAGTCTTATCAGACAAATGCTTCTAGAAAACTTGATTAGAAAAGACATTGAAGAATACGGCCTTTTAAAATTAACGGACAAGGGCAATAAATTTTTAAAGAAACCAAGTAGCTTCAAAATTGTACTCAATAACTTATTTGAAGATGCCAATGCCGAGGATGAAGATGGAGAGGGTGCTGCGCAAACAGGCGCCGCTGCAGATGAAAAACTCTTTCAGATGCTTAAAGAGCTTCGTCAAACCGAAGGGAAAAAGAAAAGCTTACCTCCATTTGTAATTTTCTTAGAAAGTTCATTACAAGATATGGCTACCTTGTTTCCTACTACTTTGGATGAGTTGGAAAGATGCCAAGGAGTGAGTAAAGGGAAAGCCCTTAAATACGGGAAGCCTTTTGTGGAGACGATTGCAGCCTATGTAGAGGAACACGATATTGTTAAGCCAGACGAATTTGTGATGAAGAGTGTGGCCAACAAAGCCAACAACAAAATTTACATCATTCAAAATGTAGATAAAAAAATTCCACTGGAAACCATTGCAAAAAACAAAGGGTTAAAGCTCGATGAATTACTCGAACAAATGGAAACCATTGCTGCTAGTGGCACTAAATTAAATTTAGATTACGCTATTGATGAATGGCTTGACAGTTATGATCAAGAAGATATCATCGAATATTTTAAAAGTTGTGAAACGGCTTCTTTAGAAGTAGCGCAAGAAGAATTAAGTGAAAATGATTATAGCTGGGAACAGCTCAAAATTATGCGTATTAAATTTTTGAGTGTTTTTGGTAATTAATGTTTTTCATTTTTAAAAGCGTTCATTCTTAAGATTACATTTTCTCGAACATTTGTGTAATACAAATTGTAATCTCCTATATGGTAGTTAGGATTCTTAACTAAAAAGCTTCCAAATATTTTTGGTCTAGCCGTCCATAAAACACGGCTAACTACTTTTGCCTCTGCCACACCTTTGGAGAGTTTATTAAAATTTGTAAGCACGCCACCTTTGTTCGCACTCCAAGAAGCATTAGGGATCGACTTTGTAAATGTAAGTGGATTGGTTACAATCGCATCAAATTTTTCATTGATTACAAAAGGAGGCGTATAGCCTTCTTTATAGGTTCTCCAACTACAAATACAACCTGTTTGATTGGGTGTATCACAAGGCTTAATGGAAGTATATAAATTAGGGTTTACAGGAATACCTACTAAATAAGCGGCCACCAATTGTTTTTGTAATGGCTTGCCATCAAAAAATTCTTTTACAAGTCTTGTACCATGCGTTGTTCCTTGGCTATGCGAAGCAATGATAATGGCTCTTCCTTTGTTTTCATTTGCTAAATAATATTCGAAAGCAGCTTTTACATCTTGATAGGCAATTTCAAAAGCAGCAATGGCTAATAAGGTATCAGCCGGAGTTACAGGATAATATGCGCTAATATGTGCTTGTCTATAACGTGGTGCAAACACTCTACCTGCAACGTTAAATAAACTTCCCTGATACAATACCGGGCTATAATCCGTTCTGGCGGCTATATAACCATCAGCAATATCAGCATTATACCCAAATGGTTTTTCGGTTCCTAAATAGGTAGTTGGGTGAATAAAAAATACGTCCACTGCGGTATCGGGTTGGTAAGATGCCAGTAGTGGTGCAGGCACACTATCGGAAGGATCTTTTATGGCCGGATGTGCCGACCAATAGGATAGATCGCTGTAGTTAGGCCCTTTTGGCTGAGGATTGATATGGTAGTTCGATGCTAATTTTTGGTAGCTATTACTGCAGCTAGATATTAAAATTGTAAAAACTAGTGCTAGTACTAGAGATAAGGGTGTAGATTTCATCATAGATGAGACAAAATTAAACAATTCTAGGCTGCTTTACGACAATAACATTTGTTAAAAAAGCGTTTTATACCTATCCTAAATACCTTTTATATGTCCATACCCGTAGTAGATTTAGCAGATTTTTTAAGTGGTGATTCGGTTAAAAAAGCATCGTTTGTAAAAGCGCTGGGGGAAGCGTACGAAACAGTTGGTTTTGTAGCCGTAAAAAACCATGGCATTCCGGATGCTTTAATTGCCGCTCAGTACGATCAGGTGCAGCAATTTTTTTCTTTGCCGCTCGACAAAAAATTAAAGTATGAAATTGAGGGACTGGCGGGCCAACGCGGTTATACAAGTTTTGGTAGAGAACATGCCAAAGGAAGTGAAGCCCCAGATTTAAAAGAATTTTTTCAATACGGTCAAACAGTTCCATCCAATCATCCATTAAAATGGGAGTATCCAGATAATGTAGCCGTTCATGAAATTGCTTCTTTAAATAATACATTGCTGGAAGCGTATCGAAATTTTGAAAAAAGTGGAAAAGCATTATTACAAGCCATTGCTATTTATTTAGAACTCGATGAACATTTTTTTGATGCACATATTGATGAAGGAAATTCGATTTTACGTTGTATACATTATCCTCCCATTACACAGGAACCAAAATCTGCTATTCGCGCAGAGCAGCATGAAGACATTAATTTAATTACTTTATTGGTGGGCGCCTCTGCCGATGGATTACAGATTTTAACAAAGACCGGCGAGTGGGTAGGGGTTACTTCTTTACCCGAACAAATTGTAGTGAATGTTGGTGACATGTTGCAAAGGCTTACGAATAATAAATTAAGAAGTACAACACATAGAGTGGTAAATCCACCAAAAGAACACTGGCATACCAGTCGTTTTTCGATGCCATTTTTCTTGCATCCAAAAAGTGAAATGAGTCTTGCTTGTTTAGAAAGTTGTATGCATGATTCGCGTCCTAAAGCCTATCCCGATGCAACGGCTGGCGAATACTTAGATGAAAGACTTAGAGAAATAGGATTAAAAAAATAAGTGTGGCACTACTTCGTCACATACCATTTTTACGCGCCGTTTTTTTGCATAGCTTAACAGCTTTTGGCGGTCCACAAGGTCATTTGGGTATGATGATGAAAACTTTTGTACACCGCCGAAAAGATGTAACAGAATTAGAGTTACTCGAGTACAATGGGTTTTGCCAACTCCTGCCTGGCGCGTCTTCTACGCAAACATTAGCACTTATAGGTTATAAAAGAGGGGGCTATTCATTAGCTGTATTAACACTATTCATTTGGATCATACCTGCATGTGTTTTAATGGGTGGACTTTCTTTTTTATTAGATTATTTTAATAATAAAAATCAGGTAGTTGGCGCGTTTAAATTTATTAGGCCCATGGCTATTGGCTTTATTGCTTATTCGGCAATTAAAATCTTAAACGTTGCTATTCATAATACCATTACGCGCGTAATATTAGTAGTTGGTGCAGCCGCAACCTTTTTATTTTTTAAAACACCATGGATATTTCCGGCACTGATTGTGGCTGCAGGTATTGCAACAAATTTTAGTGACAAAAGAATTCCACAACAAGAAAATCCGGTAAAAAAAATAAAATGGGTCAATCTATTTTTATTTATTGCCTGCTTTGCACTAGCCGGTTATTTATCTGAAACAGCCACTCGAAATAATTGGGAAAATAGAAAAGCGTTTAACTTATTTGAACATAATTACAGAAATGGTAGTTTGGTTTTTGGGGGTGGTGATGTGCTCATGCCACTATTATATGAACAATATGTAACGAGGCCCGCATCGGAACGTATTTTAACCAATAAGCGGGATGTATTAAAAATGAACCAACCAGATTTTTTAACTGGTTCGGGAATCGTTCGTGCGATTCCTGGTCCTGTGTTTTCTATCGCTGCCTTTGCGGGCGGCATGACCATGCGTTCGGAAGGGGTGTCTGCGCAATTAATGGGTATAGTAATTGGCGCTATTGGTATTTTTTTACCAAGTGCTTTTTTGGTCCTTTTCTTTTTTCCAGTGTGGAGTTATGTAAAACGTTATGCCGTTATTTTTAGATCCCTAGAGGGTATTAATGCTGCCGTTGCCGGTATTTTATTTGGCGCCACTGCCTATTTAATGAAAGATCATTTTTCGGATCCTGCGACCAATAGTTATTTACTAGTTCAGTGGCTGGTCGTTATTGGTACCATTGTGCTACTTCGTATCAATAAAATTCCAGCCCCCTTTATAGTCGCATCCATTTTTATACTTGGGCTGTTACTTCACTAAAAACAAGTTAAAATAGCCATGTGGTTATGGTAATTTGGGCATACTGTTATAATATTACAATCAAAACTGCTGCATTTGAAGCAAAGGCTACCTCTCTTTATTATTATTGCTTGCCTTTGTTTAGGTCAACTGCAAAAAGCATATGCGCAGTATGTGACAGTAGCTGGAACCGTCTATGATATAAGTGCCAGAAACCCCTTAGAAGCAGTGGCAGTAAGGTCTACATCTGGTAGGGGTGGGGTTACAGATTCGGCGGGCAGATATATTGTTACGGTGTTAAAAACAGATTCTATCTGGTTTTCGATGATTGGCAAAAACACCATGAAATACTCGGTTGATACCATTTCCAATCTAGACAATTTTAATATTATGATTCATGTAAAGGCTACTGATTTGCCTGAAGTGAAAGTGCGTAATAATTATTATCGGTATGATTCTATTCAAAATAGATTAGACAACGCCAAGGGTTTTAATTTTAAAAAGCCTATTTTAAGTTTATCGTCAAACCCTAATTACAATCCAGGTGGCTTAACGGTTGGATTTGATTTAGACGCCATCATTAACATGTTTAGATTTAAGCGCAATCAAAACATGGAATTTTTACAAAAAAGACTTATCGATCAGGAGCAAGAAAAATATGTAAACTTCAGGTTTAGTAAAGCATTTGTGAGAAAAATTACTTTGTTGAATTCTCCCGAGCTAGATACGTTTATGGTTCGCTACCGCCCACCTTACGAGTTGGTTAAACAACTCAATGATTTAGAATTCGGCTATTACATCGAAAAGCAACTTGACTTGTACCGTAAAACAAAAAATATGTACAAGGGTAGTTTGCGTAAACGTGACGATTAATTATCTTTAATATCGTGCGTATATTCATTTTAATTTCATTTTTTTTGACATCTTTGTTGGATGTAGCTGCTCAAAATAAAACGGGAGTATGGTATGGTGCCATTGTGTTTGAGCCAGATGGTGTTAGAGAAGTAGATACCGAGCCTCGTATTCGAGTAGATGCCAAGGCTGGACGCATTATTAATGTGCCGCCTATATATGCCGGTTCTATGTCTCTTTCAAAGTCGAGAACATATTCGAAAGCTAAATTAGAAATTATAGACACATCAAATCAAATAATGGCCGTACTTACTACGTTTAGTGCCGATCAAAAAAAGCTAAGTTCTTATTTATTTTACTTGTCTGCAACACCCACTCAAAAATATAATTATTACGGAAAATCGGTTCGCTGTTTGGTAAACGAAACAGATCACACCCCTGGTTTATTTGATATCCATGGTAATTTTAATTTTACAGATACCAGTATAACATTTAATGGAATTTGGGAGAGTCCATTTGGAAAAAGTATGCTAGGTAAATTTAGTTTTCAGCCAAGTATGCAAACGGTTAGCATCAATCCCGAATTAATGATAGAGTGGAATGATGTAGTGCACGTGATGCCAACAATTACACAAATAGAAAATTTTATCCCTTCTACTAGTAATTATGATACCCTACTTACTAGATCTTTTTATATAGACTTTAGTATCACCGAAACAGGTGTCATAGATCATGACACCCTCTCTGTTTGGTTGGATGGACAGCTACTCGAAGACAATTTGGTACTCACCGATCAAAAACACGATTTTAGGGTCAATATTACCTCCAAAGATTACCATCAACTAACCATCCGAACCAAAAGTGAAGGGGCTATTGCAGGCAACGGCTTCCTCTTAAGCATTGCTACCAAAGAAAATGTATACAAATACAACCTAGTTCAGTACAGGTACAATCAATCGGATTGGTTTTTTCATAAGGTTGGCTCAAGGGATCGATCTAATTAGGTTTTGCTCTATTTATTGGGCAAATAATTTACCTTTAAGGCTCCTAAATTGAATACTTTGAAAAGAGCTTTTCTTCCCTTCGTTCTTGTAATAGCACTTGTTGCTTGTAAAGGTAAATCCGAAGAAAAAAAACAAAAAGATGGTGGTCCTAAAGCCGCTATTGTTGATGTAATTATTGCGTCAACCAACAAAATCAATAAATCGGTTGAAGTAAATGGTTCGGTGCTTCCAAATGAAATGACCACCATTCAATCTGAAGTAAGTGGGCGTGTTACTTTTTTACAAATTCCGGAAGGCGGAAATGTTGCCGCAGGTGCGGTATTAGCGCGTATTAACGATGCAGATTTAAAAGCGGCTCAACAAAAAATAAATGTGCAATTAGATTTAGCACAAAAAAACGAAGCCAGACTTAAAAAGTTATTGTCTATTGGCGGCATCAATCAAGCAGATTATGACGCTGTGCTCAATCAAGTAAATACACTTAATGCAGATCTTTCCATTGTGCAAGCGCAATTAGATAAAACAGTCATCAAAGCTCCATTTGCAGGCACACTTGGACTTCGTATGATAAGTATGGGCGCCTATGTAACACCAGCTACTATTATGACGACGATTCAACAGGTTAATCAACTTAAAATTGATTTTACCGTTCCTGAATTTTATGCCGAAAAAATAAAAAAAGGAACCGTTGTAAAAGTGCAATCTGCAGATAATAAAACAACAGCTAATGCTGTAATAACAGCAACCGAGCCACTCATTAACGCAACAACTAGAAATTTAAAAGTGCGCGCCGTATTAAAGGGTCTTTCTTTTAATTTGGGTGCTTTTGTAAAAGTATCTATCGACGCAACGGCAGGCAACAATAGTATTTTAGTGCCTTCAAATTGTATTATACCAGAGTCTACCGTTAAAAAAGTAGTGGTTATAAAAGATGGTATCGGACAACTTGTAGAAGTGGAAACTGGAGAAAGAAATGAAGGCCTTGTGCAAATTGTAAAAGGCTTATCAGTTGGTGATAGCATTGCTGTTAGCGGCGTACTATTTGTAAAACCAAATTCGCCAGTGAAAGTGAGAAGTGTAAAATTATTAAGTGACATTGCAACGCTAGACTAATTATGAATATTTCTGAACTAGCCCTCAAAAGACCCATACTTGCCACAGTGATGAATTTACTCATCATTTTATTTGGTGTTGTAGGATATAGTTTTTTATCGGTACGTGAATATCCGGCCATCGATCCTCCTATTGTAAACGTGCGTACTTCATACGCAGGTGCCAATGCGGATATCATTGAAAGCCAAATTACAGAACCGCTCGAAAAATCTATCAATGGTATTCCGGGCATTAAAACCATTAACTCTTCTAGTAACAATGGTTCCAGTAATATCACAATCGAATTTGATATTAATCAAGATTTAGAAGCTGCTGCCAATGATGTAAGAGATAAAGTGAGTCAGGCTACCAGAAGTTTACCACAAGACGTTGACGCACCACCAGTTGTAAGTAAGTCTGATGCGAGTAGTGATTTTATATTACTTATGGCGGTACAGAGTAAAACAAAAGGCTTAATGGAGCTTAGCGAATACGCCGAAAATGTATTGCAAGAGAGGTTACAAACCATTCCCGAAGTAAGCTCGGTAAGTATTTTTGGTCAGAAGCGACCTGCTATGCGTATTTGGATTGATCCCAATAAACTCAATGCATTTAACCTTACCTATTCAGATTTTAGAACGGCGCTTAATAGAGAAAATGTTGAAATTCCTTCTGGTAAATTATATGGCAATAAAACAGAAATGACCATTCGAGCACTTGGTAAATTGCAAACCGAAGATGATTTTAAAAATTTAATTATCATAGAAAATGCAACGGGCATCGTTCGATTAAAAGATATTGCCAAGGTAGAAATTGGTCCAGAGCAAGAAGAGTATGGTTGGAAATTAAATGGTATTAATGGTGTAGGCATTATAATTTCACCACAACCAGGCGCGAACTATATTAAAATTGCAGACGAGTTTTATAAGCGAATCGAAGACATCAAAAAAAATGAAAAAGGTGATTTTGAGTTTACCCCTTTAATTGACCAAACAAAAAATGTTAGAAGAGCGATTAAAGAAGTGGAAGAAACCCTGCTCATTTCTTTTTCTTTAGTTGTACTAGTGATATTCTTTTTCTTTAGAAACTGGCTCATTGCCATTCGTCCCCTTATTGATATTCCCATTTCACTCATAGCAACGTTTTTTGTGATGTACATTTTTGGATTCTCTATTAATGTTTTAACATTACTTGGTATCGTATTGGCAACGGGGCTTGTAGTGGATGATGGTATTGTGGTAACAGAAAATATTTTTAGAAAGCTAGAGCTAGGCTTACCCATTAGAAGAGCTGCTTTAGAAGGCAGTAAAGAAATATTTTTTGCCGTTATTTCTACTTCTATCACACTCGCTGTTGTGTTTTTACCCGTAATTTTCTTACAAGGTTTTGTAGGAAGTTTATTTAGAGAATTTGGTATTACAGTAGCGGCTGCGGTATTAATATCTGCCTTTGTTTCATTAACTATTACACCGGTATTAAACGTACTCTTAACTAAAAAAGGCGGTGGTCATGGTAAATTCTATGAGCAAACCGAACCTTTCTTTAGAGGTATGGAAAATGGCTACAAGCGCCTATTGGCTGCATTTGTAAGGGTTAGATGGGTTGCATGGGTAATTGTGGTAGCCTGTTTAGGGGCCATTTATTTTGTAGGAAAAAATTTACCATCAGAGCTTGCGCCATTGGAAGATAGAAGCAGTATTCGTTTTCAAATGACGGGCCCAGAAGGCGCATCCTTTAATTATATGAATGATGTGGCAAAAGGTCTTACCGATTATTTATCAGATTCTATTCCTGAAAAGTCATTTGTGTTTGCTTCCATTCCAGGATTTAGTGGTAATGGTGGCGTAAATGGTGGTACAGCCAGAATTGCGCTCGTAGATCCAGATAAAAGAAAGAGATCACAAAGTGATATTGTTAAGCTCGTAACAAAAAAATTACCACAGTTTAACAATGCAAGAATATTCCCTGTAGAGGAGCAAACAATTTCTGTAGGACTTGGCTCACGAGGTTCGCTTCCTATCCAACTTATTTTACAAAACTTAGAGTTTGAAAAAATAAAAGCCATTATTCCTAAATTTTTGGATGAAGCAAGAAAAGATAAAACTTTCCAAAACGTAGATGTGAATTTAAAGTTTAGTAAACCTGAACTTCAATTAACCATTGATCGAATGAAGGCTAAAGACCTTGGTTTATCTATTTCTGATGTTGCAGATGTTGTGTCTAGTGCCTTTAGTGGCAGAAGGCTGGCGTATTTTACCATGAAGGGAAAGCAATATGATGTGGTGTCACAAGTGAGTTTAAAAGATAGACAAACACCTAGTGACATTTTAAATTTATATGTGCGCAATAACCGTGGTGAAATGATTCCGCTATCTGCAGTGGTAGATTTAAAAGAAAGCTCTAATCCACCAACACTATTTCACTACAACCGCTTTAGAGCAGCAACTATTTCCGCTTCTCTTGCCGAAGGTAAAACGATTGGTGACGGGGTAAAAGCAATGGATGAATTAGCTAAAAAATTATTAGATGAAAGTTTTCATACCGCGTATGGCGGACCTTCTCGTGATTTTAAAGAGAGTTCTTCTAATACCACCTTTGCATTTTTATTAGCACTCTTACTTATTTATTTGGTACTGGCTGGTCAATTTGAAAGTTTTAAAGATCCATTTATTATAATGATTACGGTGCCTCTAGCCATAGCTGGTGCACTCATAAGCTTATGGATGTTTGATCAAACCCTAAATATATTTTCACAAATTGGTATGATCATGCTTATTGGCCTGGTTACCAAAAATGGTATTTTGATTGTAGAATTTGCCAACAATAAAAGATTAGAAGGATTTGCCAAAAAGGAAGCGGTATTAGAAGCAGCTTCTCAGCGTTTACGTCCTATTTTAATGACAAGCTTAGCTACAGCTCTTGGTGCACTTCCTATTGCACTTAGTTTAGGTGCTGCAGCAACGAGCCGAATGCCACTTGGTATTGTGGTAGTGGGTGGTATTTTCTTCTCCTTATTTTTAACCTTATTTGTTGTGCCGGCCGTTTATATTTTTGTATCAGGTAAGCATGTTAAAGTAGTAGAAGAAATTGCATAAATAAACACCATGAGTAACGCAATTGCAGATATCAGAAAAGATTACAAGTTGGCATCACTCGATGAAGGGGATGTGGCATCTAATCCTATAGATCAATTTACACGCTGGTGGAATGAAGCAGTATCATCTCAAATTGATGAAGTAAATGCAATGACACTGGCTACTGCAAATGCTGCAGGTATTCCTGCTGCCAGAATTGTTTTGTTAAAAGGATACGATGCAAATGGCTTTGTTTTTTTTACCAACTACGAAAGTGACAAAGGGAAAAATTTAGCGCAAAATCCGGTGGCAGCAATTGTTTTTTTCTGGAAAGAATTAGAAAGACAAATTAGAATAGAAGGAACCGTAGAAAAAGTAAGTGCAGCGGATAGCGATCGTTATTTTAATTCTCGACCAGCAGCAAGTAGGGTTGGTGCTTGGGCTTCTCCACAAAGTGCAGTGATTGAAAACAGATTGGTGATTGAACAAAATGTAGAAAAATACAGTTCCATTTTTGCAAATGATTCTATTGAAAGACCAGATCATTGGGGTGGCTATATTGTTAAACCAACAAGCATCGAATTTTGGCAAGGCCGATCTAGCCGTTTGCACGACCGCATCAGATATACACTTGAAACCAATGGGTATAACGCAGGTACTGATACCAGATCAGATGCGAACTGGAAAATACAACGCTTAGCGCCTTAATTTTTTATTACTATTTTCTTCCGATTACTTTTTCTGCAGCCGCTACAACAAATGGAGTATCTAAACCATACTTTGTAAGTAGTTGTGTAGGTGTACCACTTTCTCCAAAAGTATCGTTGGTGCCTATGTATTCGATCGGAATTGGGAAGTGTTTTGCAGCAACTTGTGCAACGCTATCACCTAGTCCACCAATAATATTATGTTCTTCTACCGTAACAGCACATTTTGTTTTTGAAATAGAACGGATAATTGCCGCTTCATCAAGTGGTTTTATCGTATGGATATTAATCACTTCAACACTCAATCCTTTTTCTTCTAAAATACGCGCAGCCTCAATAGCTTTCCAAACCATATGACCGCAAGCAAAAATACTTACGTCGGTTCCTTCCGATAACTGTTGTGCTTTACCAATTATAAAATCACTACCATCAACTGCTGTAAAGTTTGGCCATTTTGGACGCCCAAATCTTAGATATACAGGACCTTCATAAGATGCAATAGCTTTAGTTGCTGCTTTGGTTTGGTTAAAATCGCAAGGAACAATAACCGTCATGCCCGGAAGCATTTTCATAAGTCCAATGTCTTCTAATATTTGGTGCGTTGCACCATCTTCTCCTAATGTAAGACCCGCGTGTGATGCACAAATTTTTACATTTTTACCGCTATACGCAACACTTTGTCTGATTTGATCATACACTCTTCCTGTGCTAAAATTTGCAAACGTTGTAGTGTATGGGATTTTACCTCCAATGGTCATACCAGCAGCAATACCAATCATGTTGGCTTCTGCAATACCTACTTGTACAAAACGGTTTGGAAAATCTTTGATAAAGGGCCCTAGTTTTAAAGAACCTGCTAAATCTGCAGTTAGTACAACTACATTTTCATTTTCTTTTCCGATTTCGTGAATGCCTTCACCAAATCCGCCACGTGTTTCTTTTTCGTTTTGTACTTGTATGTCTTGTAATTTCATGGAAGTAAATTTAATTATCCTTCAAAAGTGCTATAAAAATAAGGTGTCTTTGCTTCAAATTCGGCGCTACAAGTATCTACCATTTTGTAAACCCTGGTAATACCTAATGCTTTTCTTTTTTCATACACTTGTTCGTCTGTGCAATCGCCTTGTAAAATTTTTGAAATTTGTACATCACCAAAACCACATTTTTTAGCTTCTTTTAATAAGCTTTCTGGAAGTGATACTAAAGTATACGTTGCAATTTCTTTTTCGATATTACAAATTTGTAATATCTGGTGTAAGAACCATCTGTCAATACCAGTTGCTTGTGCAATGGATTTAACAGTAGAACCAGCCATGAGCGCATCTTTGATTCTAAAAATGCGGTCCCATTTTGGTGTTTTTATATATTCTACAAGGTCTTCGCTCTTCATTAAACTTTTGCCGTAGTAACCTAAACCAATCGCTTCATTTTCTAAACTCTGACAAGCTTTTTGAATCGCTTCTTTAAAGTTTCTTCCAATCGCCATAACCTCACCCACACTTTTCATTTGTAAACCAAGTGTATCGTTCGCACCTTTGAATTTATCAAAATTCCAACGTGGCACTTTTACGATAACGTAATCTAGTGCTGGTTCAAAATATGCCGAAGTTGTTTGTGTAATCTGATTTTTTAATTCATCTAAACTATAACCAATCGCAAGCTTCGCAGCAATTTTTGCAATCGGATAACCCGTTGCTTTTGAGGCAAGTGCCGAAGATCTACTCACGCGCGGATTGATTTCAACGGCAATGAGTTCTTCGGTGGCAGGGTTGAGCGCAAATTGTACGTTACATCCACCCGAAAAATTACCAAGTGAGCGCATCATTAAGATAGCTTTGTTTCGCATGTCTTGGAAAGCCGTATCGCTCAGTGTCATGGCAGGTGCAACCGTAATTGAATCTCCAGTATGCACGCCCATTGGGTCTAAATTTTCTACGGTACAAATGATAACAACATTGTCACTTTGGTCGCGTAACAATTCAAGTTCATATTCTTTCCATCCAAGTACTGCTTTTTCTACAAGTACTTCATGTATTGGAGATGCTTTTAATCCTCTTTCGAGTGCTGCATCTAAATCATCTTTACTGTGAACAAATCCACCACCGGTTCCACCTAATGTAAATGAAGGTCTGATAACCAGCGGGAATCCAATTTCTTGTGCAAATTCTTTTCCTTCTAAAAAACTATTGGCAACACGGCTTGGTGCCACTGCTATTCCAATTTTTACCATGAGCTGCCTAAACTTTTCACGGTCTTCTGCAGTATCAATAGCAGCAACGTCCACACCAATCATACGAACATTGTATTTATCCCACATCCCTATTTCATCGGCTTCTTTACATAAGTTTAAAGCGGTTTGACCACCCATGGTTGGAAGCACGGCGTCGATATCGTTTTCTTGTAAAATTTGCTCAATACTTTCGATGGTAAGCGGCAACAAGTAAACTTTATCTGCCATCATTGGGTCTGTCATGATGGTGGCAGGATTTGAATTAATCAAAATCACTTTAATACCTTCTTCACGCAAACTTCTAGCTGCTTGAGAACCAGAATAATCAAATTCGCAGGCCTGACCAATAATAATGGGACCAGAACCAACAATAAGTACCGTTTTTATGGAATTGTCTTTTGGCATAGGAACTAATAAATAAATTGTGCAAATTTAATAAAGGAGAAGCAGAAGGGGGTATTTTTTTTGAACTAATTGGCCCTAATTTTATTATACATTGAGTACCTGCTTATTTTTAGAACCCAAAACAGCCAAAAATGCTACAAGAAGGATCCAAAGCACCTGCCTTTAAAGGCCTCGATCAAAACGGTAAGACCATTGCCCTATCTAGTTTTAAGGGTCAAAAGTTGGTCTTGTATTTCTACCCCCACGACATGACCCCTACCTGCACAGTACAGGCCTGTAACCTCAGGGACAATTATAAAACTTTGGCCAAAAAAGGCTACCAAGTGATAGGTGTGAGCTCTGACGACCAAAAAAGCCACCTCAAATTCATTGCCAAACACGACTTACCCTTCCCACTTATTGCCGACACAGACCTGATTATTCATGAAAAATATGGCGTTTGGGCCGAAAAGAAGTTTATGGGTAAAACCTATATGGGCACCCTACGCACTACCTTTATCATTGACGAAAACGGGGTGATTGAAAAAATTATTACGAAGCCAGATTCAAAAAATCACGGGCAAGAAATTTTAGGCACCCCTAAAAAGAAATAAAATTTATGAAACAACTATTCACTTTTATTATCGTAATAAGTTTGTTACCTGCGCAAGCGCAAAAAATAAATAAAAAATTACAACAGCAATTAGAAAAGATAACTGCTGGTTTTAAAGGTGATGTGGGTGTTTACGTAAAAGATTTGCATACTGGAAAAATCGCAAACATTAATGCGGATAGTATTTTTCCAACAGCAAGTATGGTTAAAGTGCCTATACTTATTGGCATCATGGATAAAATCAATAAAGGAGAACTGATGTATCATCAGGAGTTAATCTATAAAGACTCTTTATTTTATGCAGGATCAGATTTACTTTCTTCTTTAAAAAATAACGAAAAAGTAGAGCTTAGTAAAGTGATCATGCTCATGCTTACAACGAGTGATAATACCGCAAGTTTGTGGCTACAATCTTTGGCGGGCACTGGAACAAGAATCAACCAAATACTTGATAGTATTGGTTATACGGCCACTAGGGTAAATAGTAGAACGCCAGGTAGAGAAGCCAATAGAGAACAATTTGGCTGGGGGCAAACCAGTCCAAAAGAGATGGTTAGTTTTTTTGAATATTTAGCAAATAGAAATTTATTAGATACCGGTTCTTCCGAAAAAATGCTTCGTTTACTTGGCAGAAATTACTGGGACGAAGAAGCCATTTCACAAATTCCACCCGATGTTTTTGTGGCTAGTAAAAACGGCGCTGTTAATGCGAGTAGAAGTGAAGCGATGTATGTGTCCGGACAAAAAGCAAGATATGTATTTTGCATTTGCACTAAAAATAACAAAGACATCAGTTGGGCATTACAAAATGAAGCTTGGGAACTCGCCAGAAAAGTTTCTAAATTATTATGGGAAACATATAAATAACGAGGGCTGTTAGCTAAACAACACGTAGGTTAGCCAGCTCATTCCGTAGGCCAGGGCTGTCATATACACGAGTTGAAATGCTGGCCATTTCCAAGATTTTGTTTCTCTTTTGACAACCGCTAGTGTACTCATACACTGCATGGCTAGCAAGTAAAATATCATGAGTGACAGCCCTGCTGCTAGGGTGTACACTTTGCTACCATCTGGGTGTTTGGCAGCAGCTAGTTTTTGTCTAAGAGAGCTGTCTTCACTGTCTTCTACGCTATATAAGGTAGCCATGGTACCCACAAAAACCTCCCTAGCCGCAAAGGAAGTAATGAGTGCAATGCCAATTTTCCAATCATAACCAAGGGGCTTAATAGCCGGCTCAATGGCTTTTCCTAAAATACCTGCATATGAATGCTGTAATTTTTCTGCAGCAAATTGTTTGTCTAAAGAATCTTTTTTTATGGGTAATACTTGCGCTAGTGCTTCATACTTTTTAGTGGTACGCGCTATTTGATCACCAGGCCCATAGCTACTTAAAAACCATAATAGTAAACTAATAATCATAATTACTTTACCAGCATCTGTTACAAATATTTTTGCTTTTTCAATCATGGTAATACCTACGTTTTTCCAGCGCGGCGCTCTGTACATAGGTAGTTCTAAAATGAAAAAACTTTTTTCTTGAATGGTAATGAACCATTTTAAAACGTAACTCACGAGCATAGCCATCACTATACCTAGTAAGTAAAGGCCCATCATTACAAGTCCTTGTAAACTTAAAAATCCAAAGTAATAATGCTTGTCTATAACAAGTGAAATTAAAATGGTAAATACAGGTAAGCGTGCACTACAACTCATGAGTGGTGTTACAAGTATTGTTAGCAGTCTTTCTTTTCTATTTTCAATATTACGCGCACTCATAATGGCTGGCACGGCACATGCAAAGCCACTTACCATGGGCATCACACTTTTTCCATTCAGCCCAACCTTGCGCATGAGTCTATCACTTAAAAAACTAATGCGCGCCATATAGCCACTGTCTTCTAGCATGGTAATAAGCCCAAACAAAATCATGATTTGAGGCACAAAAACTAAAATACCACTCAGGCCGGCTACCAGCCCATTCACAATTAAATGATTCCACCAAGTTTGTGGAAGCCACGTTGCCAAAGAGCTTCCGCCTTTTGCAAAGGCCCATTCAATGCCATCCATTGGAAAACTAGCAAGCCAATACACACTTTGAAATAAAACAAACAACACCGATAATAAAATCACATAACCCCAAACGCGGTGCAATAAAATATTATCTAGCTTGTCTGAAAATATCTTTTTTTCTAATGGGCCAGGCTCAACCACATGTGCACGCATGATGTCTCTAATATGACTATAGCGCTGCATGATTTCTTCGGCCTGTGTTTTGGTTGAATTAAATTGATGGGTTATTGCTAAGCCTTCAATTTCTTTTTGTACTGTATGAGCTAATGGAAAATTTTCGTGATGGATTAAATAATGAACTGCAGCATAATCACTAATGCCTGGAACCAATTGATGAACACCCTTGATTGCAGCAGGCGCTAATTTTTGAGTATCAATAAATTTTTTATCAGTAACAGCGCCACTTGTTGTATGTAATTCCTGTAATGCTTTTTTTAATTCAGGTATCCCTTTATTTTTTCTTGGATTTACAGCAACAATGGTAATACCTAATTCTTGCGCGAGTCCGGCAATATCAATTTTAATGCCTTTGCTTGCTGCTATGTCATTCATGGTGAGCGCCATTACAACAGGGATTTGAAGGTCAATGATTTGACTACAAAAAAGTAAATTCCTTTTTAGATTGCTCGCATCTGCCACTAGTAAAACGGCGTCAGCTTTAATGCTTTCATCGGCACCCATGAGTACTTTATATGCCACCCATTCGTCAGCTCTTCGGGGGTATAAACTATAGGTACCCGGTAAATCTATAAGTGTTGCTGATGTGGCACCGGGTAGTTGAACTGCCCCCGTTTTTTTATCTACCGTAACCCCTGGAAAATTACCAACCTGCTGGTGCAAACCAGTTAAAGCGTTAAAAATGGAACTTTTTCCACTGTTGGGGTTACCCACTAAGGCTATATGGAGGTCTCTTTGACTCAAGTTTAATTAGATGGATACAAAAGTACTTGCAAACAGGGGAGGGTAGTTACGAGATTGGGAACAGAATCGCTTACTTTTGTACGTATAAAAGCAAGCAAAATGGGTAAAAAATGGTTTTGGGTCCTTTTATTGGTTCCCTTTTTAGGACTATCTCAAAGTAAACGCAAACTCAGAATCGAGGCAGAAAAGCAAAAAGCGGCGCTCATTTCAAATTTACAATCACATATTGGGTTTTTGGCAAGTGATGCTTTAGAGGGAAGAAGAACAGGAACTGCAGGTGCAACTGCTGCGATGGATTATTTAGTAAAACAATATGAGAGGATGGGCATTGCGCCAAAAGGCACATCGGGCTATGTTCAAAAATTTGAAATCAATGAAGGGTTACAAATAGATCCAAGCACACATTTTATAGTGAATGGCAAAAGCCTTTTACTTGAAAAAGATTTTTTCCCTTTGGCAAATAGTGCTTCTATACATATTATTGGAAAACCAGCCATGGTATTACATGAAAGAGGTCAGCCTTGGTTTTTAGATATCAAAGAAACACTCGAAGAAAATAAAACCAATCCACATTTTGATATCGAAGCATGGATTAAAAAAGAAGTAACAACGGCTGCTACAAAAGGTGCTACTGCATTTATTTTATATAACACAGGTAGTATGGTTGACAATATTTTATTTAATAAAAATGATAAAACAGCTGCATTTCCAGTTGCAGTTATTTACCTAACATCCATAGGCCAGCAACATTTTACAGACCCTTCTGCTACTTTGCAATTAGATGTAGATGTGCGAATCGTAGAAAAAAAACGAACTGCAAGTAATGTAGCAGCCTATATAGATAATGGTGCTGCAACTACTGTTATTGTTGGCGCACACTATGATCACTTGGGTTATAACGAAGATAAAAATGCATTAGACACCGGTCATATTATTCATAACGGTGCAGATGATAATGCTAGTGGTACTGCGGCGCTACTAGAAATTGCACGCTTATTAAAACAAAAATCACCCGTACATAATAATTATTTATTCCTTCATTTTTCTGGAGAAGAGTTAGGACTTTTAGGAAGTAAGTATTGGGTAGAAAATCCTACAATGCCTGGAGCCATTAATTATATGCTTAACATGGATATGGTAGGCCGGTACGATACTTCACATAAATTAACGGTAGGCGGATACGGCACATCTAGTAAATGGAATAATATATGGAAAGCGGCTTCAACGCCACTTATTGTAAAATTTGATAGCACGGGAAGTGGTCCAAGTGATCACGCTAGTTTTTATAGAGCAGGCGTACCAGTTCAATTTTTCTTTACAGGAAGCCACCCTGATTATCACAAAGCAACAGATGATGCTGATAAAATAAATTATGAAGGAACTGCTCAAATTGTAACACTCGCCTATCAAATTATGGGCATTACAGACAGCTTGCCTAAGCTCGATTTTATTAAAACAACGGAGCCTCAAATGGGCCGAAGCACTAAGTTTACGGTAAGTTTGGGCGTTATTCCGGATTACGGCTATAGCGGCACTGGCATGCGCATCGATGGTGTGAGCCCAGGTAAACTCGCAGAAAAATTAGGGTTGAAAGCTGGCGATGTATTACTGCAATTGGGCGACTATAAATTTGTTGACGTTAATAGTTATATGGCAACACTTGGCAAGTTTAAAAAAGGGGATCAAACGGTACTACGCATAAAACGAAGTGCCGAAGAAATAAATATTTCTATTTCATTTTAAAAGACGCAATAAATTACAGGTATGAAACTCAAACTAAATATTGACGAACTCAACGAAGATTTTTTTGATGATACGCGTTTGTTAGGCATTATTGCACCTATTAAAAGTCATCAATTTTGTTTGCAATTGAACAATCAGCTCGGGCATCAGTTTAGACTTAATCCGGCTATCGAAATTCATCTCAAAAAAAAGGATCGCAGTTATTATTTTAGTATTTACGAATCCAAAGAACCCAATAGTTTTTTAGTACACTATTTATACCATAACCATTGTGATGGAGAATACTTGTTGCCTGAGTTTAGACACATGGATTTTTTATGGCTAACAAAAGGAGATTTTGTGGACGATGAAAAATGTAATTGGATCAATCAAACCGTAAAAGCATTAAATGGGGTTCAAATGGTTGCAGAGCTCACCAATGAGCAAATAAAAAACAAAGGCAATATGGTTTTTTAACGCTTATTTTTTTACCACCACTACTTTTTCACCTACTGCTTCTAACACACCAATTGGTTCTATAAAATGTGCAAGACCATTTTGCGTAAATACTTCTTTAATGATGTCTACTGCATTAGGATCTACTGCAACAAGTAATCCTCCATTGGTTTGTGGATCTGGCAACATACTAAACGCTTCCATTACATTAACGCCCGGATCAAAACTTGTTTTAGTGCTATAACTATTCCAGTTTCGATACGTAGCATCAGGCACCAAGCGCTGGGCTAAATATTTTTTTGCAGCCTCTATCATTTTTATTTTTGAATAAAAAATATGTGCACTTAATTCGCTGCCTTCTGCCATTTCTATAAGGTGGCCAAGTAGTCCAAACCCTGTGATATCAGTAAGCGCATGTACTTCTGGTATGCCGCCAAGTATTTCGCCAATTTTATTGAGTGTGGTTAACTGATCTATAAATGGTGCTAGATCCTGTGGTTCCAAAGCGTCTCTTTTTTGTGCGGTTGCTAGTATGCCAACGCCAATTGGTTTTGTAACAAAGAGTACATCACCCTGTTTTGCAGTATTGTTTTTTTTGAGGTTTGCAATGGGTGTAATTCCTGTTACTGCTAATCCAAAAATAGGTTCTGTGCTATCAATACTATGTCCACCAGCGAGTGGAATACCTGCTTCGGCACAAATACTTCTAGCCCCTTCTAACACTTCTGCTGCAAGCGCTGCAGGCAGTGTATTAACAGGCCAACCAAGTATTGCAATAGCCATTAAAGGCTTACCGCCCATGGCATACACGTCGCTAATGGCATTGGCGCTCGCAATTTTTCCAAAGGCTGTCGCATCATCTACAATAGGTGTGAAAAAATCGGTGGTACTAATAATAGCTTGGCCGTTTCCCATATCATAGGCAGCTGCGTCATCTTTACTTCCGTAACCAACGAGTAAATTTTTATGTTCAATTTTTGGTAAGGAAGAAGCTAAAATCGTTTCTAATACCGCAGGTGCAATTTTACATCCGCATCCTGCGCCATGAGAAAATTGTGTCAATTTTATGGTTGAAGACATAATCTTGTTTTTAATCTTTTAAAATCCATTGAACGGAGCCTAAAACATGTGCTTCTTTTGTTCCGTTTTCAAGTTCAATTTCTAAAAAGCCATTGGGTAAAACGCCACAAATAATTGCAGTAATATTTTGTTCTGCTATTGCTAAAATTACACGCTCCCCTTTTTTATAAAGGGCATTGTTATAAAGCATTGCAATAGCATCTGGCCCCTGGCTAACATATATTTCTAAAGCGGCTTCTAAACAACCACATAGTTCACGCGCTACATCAGGCACCAAAAAATGTTGCCCGGTAATTTGTTTGAGTGAAACTGGATGAACCTGTGCAACATCAAACTCGGTTTGGTTGATATTAACGCCCATCCCGGCAATACTCCACTGCCAGTTAGGCCCTCTAAAGCTATTTTCTATTAAAATTCCTGCTGCCTTTCTGTCACGCCAATAAATATCATTGGGCCACTTAATGCGCGTTTCATCGCCTGCATATCTAGTAAAAAAGTTAAAAGTTCCAACCGCCACAACCATGCTTACTATAAATGGATCCGGTTCAGAACCATTCAAAACAAGCCTTTTTGGGTCCAAAACAACCGATAATAGAATGTTTTGACCCTTTTTTGCCTCCCAAACCTTGCCCATCTGCCCTTTTCCAGCCCATTGATGTTGAGCCAGAAAAGCAGCGCCATGCCCGGCCAAGTTTGTCTTAACTTGGTTCATGGCATAGATGTTGGTACTATCCACTTCAGTTAATTCTGTAAATGGTAAACCGATGGGTGTATTAAAGCCTGCTGAAGCCAAAGAATTAGTATTTTTGACGAAGTTACAAGAGCTACGTCTAAATCAAATTATTAATCACTAAATAACTGTATTGTTGGAACCCCTTTCTGTATTAAAAAATCGACCAAAGAGTACGATCACCCGCTTAACCAAGAGCTCTAAAATTCTTAAAACTATCATTAATGCCATTTTAGATAAAAAAGGCGAGCATGTTATAAGTTTAGATTTACGCAAAATTGAAGAAGCTGCCGCCGATTTTTTTATTGTGTGCCAAGCTTCTAGTACTACACAAGTGCGTGCCATTGCTGATCACATTGAAGACGAAGTAAAACAAGCATGCGGCGAAAATCAATACAAACACGAGGGCAGAAAAGCATTGCAGTGGGTGATTATTGACTACGTTAATGTAGTGGTGCACGTGATGCACCCCGAAGCTAGAGAATTTTATAAATTAGAAGAAATGTGGAGTGATGCTGTATCACAAATCCACGAATAATAGAAAGCATATGTCAGAAGAGAAGCAACCAAAATTTAATTTTCAAGAGAAAGGTAAGGGCGGCAAGAAAGGCCCTAAGTTCAATATCTATTGGATTTATGGCGTTGTGATTGTTGGCTTACTCGTTTCTCAAATCATGAACTTTGCGCCCGAGTTAAAAAAGACAACAGAGCAGGAGTTCAAACAACAAATGCTATTAGCAGGCGATGTTACCAAACTTGATTTTGTAAAAAACAAAGATGAAGTGCAGGTATACATTAATGGGGATAGTCTTAAAAAAGAATTCTACGTTAAAAAGTTTGGCGTTGTATTACCTAAAGAAAAAGTAAAGGGTGCACCTTTATTTGTATTTGAAGTTTTGGACTGGAAATCTTTTGACGAAAATTTACAAAAATTTACAGAGCAACATCAATTACCAGAAGTTAAAAGAGATATTGTAAAAGTAGCCGATTGGATGGGTGGTGTGTTGCAATCCATTTTTACGCTTGTGATCATTGTTGTGGTTTGGTTACTACTCATGCGTAAAATGGGCGGCGGTGCTGGTGGCGCAGGTGGTGGCGCAGGTGGCATATTTAATATTGGAAAATCAAAAGCAACTTTATTTGATAAAGGTGCTAAAGTAAATATCAATTTTGGAGACGTTGCTGGACTTGACGAAGCAAAAGTAGAAGTGATGGAGATTGTTGACTTCTTAAAAAATCCAAAAAAATACACAGCACTTGGTGGTAAAATTCCAAAAGGTGCATTGCTAGTGGGCCCTCCGGGTACTGGTAAAACCTTACTTGCCAAAGCAATGGCTGGTGAAGCGCAGGTTCCTTTCTTTAGTTTAAGTGGCTCTGATTTTGTGGAGATGTTTGTAGGTGTGGGTGCAAGTCGTGTGCGTGATTTATTCAAGCAAGCAAGAGAAAAAGCACCGTGTATTATTTTTATTGATGAAATTGATGCAATTGGTCGTGCACGTGGTAAAAACGCCATGATGAGTAACGATGAGCGTGAAAATACCTTAAACCAACTATTAGTAGAAATGGATGGTTTTGGTGGTGACACAGGTATTATTATTTTAGCAGCTACCAATAGACCCGATGTATTAGACTCTGCGCTTTTAAGACCGGGACGTTTTGATCGTCAAATTTCGATAGACAAACCAGATGTAAAAGGAAGAGAAGAAATCTTTAAAGTACACTTAGAGCCTATTAAAATTTCTGAAGCACTTGATTTACATAAACTCGCAGAACAAACACCTGGATTTGCAGGTGCTGATATTGCAAACGTTTGTAACGAAGCAGCACTTATTGCAGCACGAAAAGGAAAAGAATCTGTAGAGATGATTGATTTTCAAGATGCTATTGACCGTGTGATTGGTGGACTTGAAAAGAAAAACAAAATTATAGCACCGCACGAAAAATCTATTATAGCTTACCACGAGGCAGGTCACGCCGTTTGTGGTTGGTTTTTAGAACATGCGTATCCGCTTTTAAAAGTAACGATTGTACCTCGTGGTACGGCGGCACTTGGTTATGCGCAGTATACGCCAACCGAGCAGTACTTATACAACACGGATCAGTTAATGGACCAAATTTGTATGACGCTAGGCGGTAGGGCAGCAGAAGAAATATTCTTTGGGAAAATTTCTACAGGTGCATCCAACGACTTGCAACAAATTACGCGTATCGCATATAGTATGGTTACTGCGTATGGTATGAATAGCAAAGTAGGTAACGTGAGTTACTATGATCCTTCGCAAGAAAATACTTTCACCAAACCTTACAGCGAAGAAACGGGTAAAATTATTGATCATGAAGTGCGTGGTATTATTGAAGAAGCATACCAGCGTACATTACAATTACTTCGTGATAAAAAAGAGGCTGTTGAAATTTTAGCAAAAGAATTACTCGCTAAAGAAGTGTTGCATAAATCTGATGTAGAAGTGTTAATTGGCAAAAGACCTTTTGAACAAAAAAAGATTGTTGAAGTAGAAGTGGTGCCAGAAGTTACTGTTACGGATGAAGCTGCACCAGCAGTGGAAGCGACTACACCTGAAGCGCCTGCTGCGATAGACGATCAAAAACCAACAGAAGCATCTAATTAATAGCTGAAGGATGGCAAAAAGCGCAAGAGAAAACATATTACAAAAAATTACACAGGCACTGGCGAAGCCAGTGCCTGTGCCTTTTACGGCCGTTGATTCGGTTTCCACAACATACCCAACCACCAAAGAAGACCTTTCGGTATTGTTTGCCGAAAATTTTTCTGGCTTACAAGGCAAGTTTGCATTTTGTGCTAGTGAAAAAGAGTTGGCTTCACAACTAAGCATGCTATTTATTCAGCGCAATTGGAAGCAAACCTATTGCCGCGAAACTGCTTTAATTGAAATGTTAACCAAAGCAGGTTTTGGTGGTATGCAATCTGAAGATTTAGAATATTGTGACGCCTCTATTACAAGTTGCGAAAGCTTAATTGCACGTACAGGTAGTATGATACTTTCTTCGGGTCAAGAGAGTGGCAGAACCGTGAGTGTGTATGCGCCCATTCATATTTGCATTGCTTACACCGATCAGGTGGTATTTGATATTGCTGATGGTTTAATAGCTGTTACCAAACATTATGGCAATCAGTTACCTTCACTCATAACGCTTGCAAGTGGACCTAGCAGAACAGCAGACATTGAAAAAACACTCGTAGTAGGCGTGCATGGTCCTAAAGAAGTATACTGTTTTTTAGTAGACAGAAATAAATAAAAGCACATGACAGCTACCATTCAAGCATCTTCCAGCCAAAAAATTTATTTGCTCTCCGATTTTCATTTGGGTGCACCTAATTACAGTGCTAGCTTGGAGCGTGAAAAAAAAGTAGTTGCCTTTTTGCAATCTATAGAGGATAGCGCAGCAGCCGTTTTTATTGTAGGTGATATTTTTGATTTTTGGTTTGAGTACGATCATGTAGTACCCAAAGGTCATGTTCGATTATTCGGACAAATCGCTAAACTCACCGATAAAGGCATTCCGGTGCATGTGTTTACTGGTAATCACGACTTGTGGATGCGTGGTTATTTTGAAGAAGAACTAGGTTGTAAAGTATACCATTCGCCACAAGTATTTAAATTTAATAATAAAGCTTGTTATATCGCACATGGCGATGGTTTAGGTCCTGGCGATGCTGGTTATAAGTTTATTAAAAAAATATTTACCAACCCTATTTGTAAATGGTTGTTTAAATGGATGCATCCAGATGCAGGAGTGGCACTTGCCAATTATTTTAGCCGTACAAGTAGGGCCAAAACGGGTAATGCCGATGCACAATTTTTAGGGGAAGACAAGGAGTGGCTAATTTGTTACAGCAAAGAACTATTGCAAAAAGCGCAGTACGATTATTTGATTTTTGGACATCGTCATTTTCCACTCGATCTTACTATTGACGATAGTCATTATATTAATTTAGGCGATTGGATTCAAAATTTTACCTACGCAAGTTTTGATGGCGAAAAAATGGAAATAGACAAATGGAACTAAAAATATTAGACAATACGGTACAGGCTTATCTAGTTGTACTAGGTACCATACTGGTTACCCTTATTTTTAAAAGACTGATTTCTAAATTTTTAGCGAGTAAGCTTTTTAAACTCCTTACCAACAGCAAAAACAATTTACCCAAACAATCTTTTTTAGATTTAGTAGTACAGCCATTGGGCACGTATTTACTATTAACGATATCAATGATCGCCATTGATAAATTAAAATTTCCGGGTGCGTTTGATTTTACGATTTACAAAACAACCACCAGACAAATATTAGACGCGCTCATAAATGGGGCCCTGGTGGTGGTGTTTATTTGGCTATGTATTCGCGTAATCGATTTTATGGCCATGGTATTAGAAGAGCGTGCTAATGTAACCAAAGACCAACAAGACAACCAACTCATTATTTTCTTTAAAGATTTTTTTAAGGTAATCCTTATTATTATTGGCGTACTCCTTGTTTTAAAATTCTCTTTCAATAAAAATATAGGCAGCATTTTAACGGGCTTAAGTTTAGTGGGTGCCGCTGTAGCCCTTGCTACGAGAGAGAGTATGGAAAATTTAATTGCTTCTTTTATTATCTTTTTTGATAAGCCATTTACGGTAGGCGAACAGGTAAAAGTAAATGGATTTACGGGCACCATAGAAAAAATTGGACTACGCAGCACACGTATTCGCACCAACGAAAAAACCTACATTTCTGTTCCCAACAAGCAAATGGTAGATACCATTGTTGACAATATTAGTTTGCGCACCCAGCGTAAAACAGATATACAACTAGAACTTTCTTTAAGTGCAAGCGCGACATCCTTATCAACTTTGTTAGATGCCATACGTATATTTTTACATACGCAAAAAATTGATAGTTCTCATGTCTATTTACATGATACCGGAAAGCATGCACACGTTGTACTTATAGAATATTTTTCATCGGCGGCCGATGAAATTGAAGACTATTTTTTACTCAGAGAAAAAATAAATATGTCTTTGATTGAAATATTGGAGGCGCACAAAATTGAGCTAGCTGCATCGAGTACCGATGTAGTAGTAAAGCATTAGTTAAGGCCTGCTTTTAGTTCCAGTAAAAAAGTTTTAAACTTGCTTAAACTTTGTACTAGTTGCGCCTGTGTATCGGCCTGTGATTTATTTTGTTTTAAATACGTTCTCGCGCCTTCTATCGAATATTTCTTTTGACGTAATAAAAAGTAAATGATTTGTAAATTCTTGATGTCTTCTACCCTAAACAAGCGGTCGCCCTTTCTTGTTTTTCGGGGTTTTAAAATATCAAATTCATTTTCCCAATAACGGAGTAAAGAGGTGTTTACTTTAAACCAACTCGCTACTTCACTAATGGTATAGTATAATTTTTGGGCCAATACTTTTTCGTCTGGAATTTCTATTAAATCTATTTCCGTATCTATTTCACTATAGGATTTACGGCCTCTCTTACCAGCTATCTTTTCTATGGATACGCGGGGCTGTCTGGGCCTTTCAACATAAACGGGTTCCGCAGTAGTAGCTTCAACAATTACTGGCGCTGCAATGTTAACAGGGGCTGGTGGCGCAGGTGTCTCCACTACCATAACCTGCACAGGCTTTGCTTTCGCTTTCTTTCTTTCTTTAGCCCCGCCTAAATCTTGTATTGAGCCTCCAAATAAATCTAACTGTTGCATGTTGTAAAAGTATGATAAGTATTTTGCCCTTAAGCCCTCTAATGCGCCTCCGTGGAAAAGATGTAAGTATCTTTGCAACCAATGAAAATAGCCGTAACTCTAGTGGGTATTCGTGATACCAATTTTTCGAGCATTGGTCGTTTCGTATGGAAATGGCTAGAGGCAGAAATTCACGCGCATCCCGAGCATCAATTTTTATTGTTATCAGACACTGCACAACCCACTAGTTTTGTGGGTGCACCCAATTGTAGTTGGATCAAAACAAAATACGACAGGAGTAGTTTTATTGCAGAAAAAATTTGGTACGAACATACAGCCCCCAAACTTTTAAAAAAGCTACAACCATCGCTATGGCTGCAATTGAGTGGTATGTATAGCTTACGCACAAACATTCCTCAAGTATGTTTATTTGAAGGAAAACGATCCAAACTGCAAGCATACTTTTTTAAACGAGGCATGCATAAAGTGAAGCAGTGGCTTGTGGTAGACAACCAGGTTGGCATCGAGTTAGCCGAAAAGTTTAGTGTTGCAAAAAATGATATTTCGTTACTGCCGCTTACAGCTTCTTCAGAGATATATCCAATCGATTATACTTTGCAGCAGATGTACAAGGGTACACATGCAGGCGGTACCGAATATTTTTTATCGGTGGTACAAGACAATCAAAGTAGTATTGAGTTGCTACAGGCATTTTCGCTTTTTAAAAAATGGCAGCATAGTAATATGAAACTGCTTTTGGTGCCCGCTAATAGTTTGCACCGCTCATTTTTGGAAGATAAGCTAAGCACTTATAAATACAGGGCAGATACGGTTATTGTACCAGCTGGGCTTACCGTTCATAACTGGTATCAACTCCTTTCGAGCGCCTACGCAACCGTAGTATTGGACAATAACGCCGCGGCACATTTAATGACACTGGAAGCCGCAAAAGCAGAGGTTTCTATTATAGCATCAACGGCATTTGCTTTAGTTAAGCATCTGCAGGATATGGTTACGCATTACCCAGAAACAACACCGAGTGGTATTGCGGAAGCCTTATTACTCGTGTATAAAAACGAAAAATTAAAAGCCGAACGCACTCAAAATGGGCTTCAATACTTACAAAACACCATTTTACCCCAATTACCTCTTTTATTTAAAGAGTCATAGGCATAGCCGTAACAAGGTTTAGGCTTATTTTTGCAAAAACGTATAATATGACGCGTCAATCAAATATTAATATAGAAGTTCATTTAGACGATAACAAAGTACCACAGGATATTAAGTGGAATGCATCCGATAGTACCGCAGATATGGCACAATCTGCAACAGCTATGATGCTTGCGTTTTGGGATGCAGCAGACAAGTCTGCGCTTCGTATAGATTTATGGACCAAAGACATGATGGTAGATGAAATGGCAGATTTTTACTACCAAACTTTAATGGGTATGGCAGACACATTTATTAGAGCAACCCAAGATCAGGCACTCGCTAACGAAATGAAAGATTTTGCAAAATCCTTTTATAAAAAATTTAGAGATTCTCAAATTCAAAAAAATAAATAATTAACATACTATGGCAACTTTAGAAGAACAAGTAATGGCGCAAATGAAAGACGCTATGAAATCAAAAAATGAAGCGTTATTAAGAGGGCTACGTGCCATTAAAGCAGAAATCATTAAAGCAAAAACAGATCCTGGTGCTGGCGGTTCTATTACTACAGAAGGAGAGTTAAAGCTTTTACAAAAATTAGTAAAATCTAGAAAAGATTCGCTCACTATTTATCAGGAACAAAACAGAGCCGATTTGGCGCAAAAAGAAATCGAAGAAATTGAAGTCATCGAAAAGTTTTTACCGGCTCAATTAGATGAAGCGGCTATTAAAGAAATCGTAGCACAAATCATTGCAACCGTTGGTGCAACTGGGCCACAGGATTTAGGAAAAGTAATGGGTGTGGCTTCAAAACAGCTAGCGGGTCAAGCAGATGGTAAGGCGGTAGCAGCCGCAGTTAAAGCTGCTTTAGGATAATTGTTTGCATTGTTGAAACACTAAAAAACTAAACCGTGGTACTAGATATTATTTGTGTAATCATTTTAATTTGGGCACTTTTTAAAGGATATACCAGTGGCTTTATTATTGCATTGTTTTCTTTTGCAGCATTACTGATTGGCTTAGCAGCAGCAACAAAATTATCGGCGGTTGTAGCTACTAAAATTGGACATGATACGGGTATAACCGCGAGCTGGCTTCCATTTGTATCTTTTTTACTGATTATGATAGCTGTTACACTGGCAGTTAGGTTGGTGGCTAGTATGCTACAAAAAGCGGCCGAACTGGCGTTACTTGGATGGGCCAATAAATTAGCGGGCATCTTACTTTTTGGTGCTATTTACCTCACTATTTGGAGTGTGGTATTATTTTACGGCGACAAGCTTCATTTAATTACAGCATCTACCAAGGCGGCCTCTAAAACCTATGGCTACATTGCGCCTTGGGGGCCTAAGGTGCTGGATGGTATTGGTCAAATCATCCCTATTTTTAAGGATATGTTTACCAGTTTAGGCGATCATTTTGAAACATTGGGTAAACAAGTTAAATAAGCCACTCATATTTCATACTTATTTAATGCGGTGATTCCTATTAAAATCATTATTTTAGCCCTGTTCCATATAATTGCACATGAATTACGAAATTAAAGTTCAGGATAAAATTAGTTACATCGAAGAAGGTACTGGTGAGCCCTTGCTTTTATTGCATGGTCTCTTTGGTGCGCTCAGTAACTTTGAACATTTGATTGAGCATTTTAGACACCGCAATAAAGTAATTGTTCCCATTTTACCACTTTTTGATTTAGATATTTTTCATACAACGGTAAATGGTCTCGAAAAAATAGTAGATAAATTTATTGAAGCAAAAGGATATACGGATATTCACTTACTAGGTAACTCGCTCGGTGGACACGTTGGCCTGGTGCACGTATTAAAGCATCCCGAAAAAATTAAATCACTTACTTTAACGGGCAGCAGTGGTTTATTTGAAAAAGCGATGGGCGATAGTTATCCAAAAAGAGGCGACTACGATTATATCAAAAATAAAACCGAGCAAACTTTTTACGACCCGGCCGTAGCTACGAAAGAACTGGTGGATGAAGTATTTGAAATCACTAGAAATAGAATTAAAGTGATCAAAATTTTAGCACTTGCAAAAAGTGCCATTAGAAGTAATTTAGGTCCAGAGCTAAGTCAAATAAAGCAACCCACACTATTAATTTGGGGCAACAACGATATTGTTACACCACCTTATGTGGGAGAAGAATTTCACAAGCTTATACCTAATAGCAAGCTACATTTTGTAGACAAATGTGGACACGCTCCAATGATGGAAGTGCCTCAGCATTTCAATCAAATTTTAGAAGCATTTTTGAATCAGCTCGGCCATGCTAGCAGCACAACTCATTAATACAAGTTTTCCTTCTGTTCATTTATTGGATAAGGCATCTTTTGCGCTTCAATTAATGGAAGATTATGATGTACAACATTTGTGTGTGGTAACAGACGATAAATTTGTTGGCATCGTAGATAAAAATGCATTGCTCGATGTAGATGAAACAGCTGTTATTGCTTCCTTGCAGGATGATTTAGTAATGGCTTCTGTGCATGCCGATGCCTATTTTTTATCGGCGCTCCAATTACTAACCCTACATGATGTAAGTATTTTGCCGGTGCTGTCAACAGCCACAGATTTACTCGGTGTTATTACAGCAAAGCACATGTTATCAGTGCTTACTAATTATGTAGGGGCTGACACAAAAGGCGGCATCATTGTACTAGAAATTGAAAAGAGACAATATTCTTTTGGTGAAATTGTAAGGCTTGTTGAAACCAACGATGCGTATGTTACACAGCTCAATACCACTACTGATCCTGTTACTGGACTCATGCTTGTGTCTATACAATTAAACCGCATAGAAGTGTCAACTATTGTTGCAACCTTTCAACGTTACGAATATCGTGTAAAATATTATTTTGGGGAAGAAAATTACCAGAACGAGTTACAAGAAAATTACAATCATTTACTTTCTTATCTCAACATGTAGTTGCGAAAACTTTATTTATGCGCCTACTAAGTTTGATTCTTTTTTTCTTTTTGCCTTTTGTGAACATGGCGCAAACTGCATCGCGTATTGGGGGCATTGAAATTTCTGGCAACACAAAAACAAAATATTTGATCATTTTACGTGAGCTTCCTTTTAAAGTTGGAGACTCCATGTCAAGTGAACAAATGAAACCTGCATTTATTAAAGCAAAACAACAACTACTTAACACGCAGCTATTTGTTGATGTAAATATTGATACTACTCAAATTGATAATACCATTCATATCCGCGTGAACGTTAAAGAAAGATGGTATCTTTTTCCCGTTCCTTATTTTAGGCTGGTGGACCGAAATTTTAATCAGTGGTGGGTAGATCAAAACAGAAGTTTAGATCGGGTTAATTATGGCATTAAGTTTACCCAAAACAATGTATCTGGACGAAACGACAATATAAATGTATGGCTTATAACGGGCTACAATAAACAGTTTTCGGCGCGGTACACGCTTCCGTTTATTGACAAAAAACTCACCAAAGGTTTTAGTATTGGGTTTGCATATGCTACGCAAAAAGAATTAAATATTGGAACCGTAAATAACAAACAAGTATTTTTTAAACACAGCACAGATGCAAAAAAAATATGGCGCTTTGACGTTGCGTATACCTATAGACCAGATACCAAAAAGCGAAATACGTTAAGGCTTAGTTATAGTAATGAATCCATTGCGGATACCATTTTAAAATTCCAAAAAAATTATTATCCAGGTCAGGCTATTTCACAAAAAGCACTTGATATAAGTTACCGGTATCAGTTTATGGATGTGTCTAATATTTCATATCCTACAGCGGGCAATTACACTGATTTGTTTTTTTTGAAACGTATTGCTACAAAAGCGAAATCCTTATTTCAAATGAGTGCTAGACAGCTCTATGCAAAAAAGGTAAGCAATACAAGTTTTTTATTGTTTGATATTAGTGGGGTATATAAATCTCCTATCGATTCGGTTTTTTCCAATGCCAGACTTATTGGTTATGGTGGCATGCAATTAAGGGGGCTAGAATATTATGTGGTGGATGGTACGGCGGGAGTCGTATCAAGAAATGCTTTTCATTACAATGTCAAAAACTGGGTACTCCATAATCCCTTACAAACAAAAACGCACGATCAAATTCCTATTCGGCTTTATTTTAAATTATTTGCTGATGCAGGGTACGCCTACCATAAATATGCAGCATCTTCTAACAGCTTAAGTAATACGCTTTTGTACACTTATGGCGCTGGACTCGATGTTGTTTCGGTGTATGATTTTGTATTTAGAATAGAATATAGCCGCAACCAGCTAGGGCGAGATGGCTTATATTTGCAAGGTGAATTTAATTTTTGATGGTTTTTGATTTGAAAATTGACATATGAAAATTGCAATTTATAGTAGAGGTTTAGATTTGGCAACACCCAATCCGCTGGCATTACTCTTAGAGGCACTTGCTCCACATGAGGTTGAAATTCATGTGTTTCATCAATTATTACTACACGCCGATTTACCTGCACAAACAGCAGCTAAACTCATACCCTTTAAAGTTTCTTCAGATTTGGATGTCTCCATTGATTGTCTAATTAGCTTAGGTGGAGATGGTACCATGCTTGACGCCGTTACACTTGTCAAAGATTCTGGCATTCCTATTTTAGGAATCAATTTTGGAAGACTTGGTTTTTTAGCAAGCATTAGCCCGGATGCTTTACAAAGTGCAGTGGACGCTATTGTGAACCGTACGTTTGTAGTGGATAAACGCGCACTTATTCATCTCGATTCTAACGAAGGGCTTTTTGGTGACACTCCATTTGCACTCAACGAATTTGCGATTCATAAAAGAGATATTTCTCCCATGATTAAAATTCATACCTATTTAAATGGTGAATTTTTAAATACCTATTGGGCCGATGGTTTAATTGTATCTACACCGACAGGCTCTACTGGATATAATATGAGTTGCAACGGTCCTATTTTATTTCCGGATGCAGCAAGCTTTGTGATCACACCCGTTGCGCCACACAATTTAAATGTGCGTCCTATTGTTGTGCCGGACACCAACGTTGTTTCTTTTGAAATAGAAGGAAGGGCCGATCAGTTTATTTGTGCACTTGATGCGCGCAAAGAAATTGTACATAAAACAGTACAATTGGCCATCAGAAGAGAGCAGTTTTGCGTAAATCTCGTTCGATTAAACGAAAATAGTTTCTTGTCTACGCTTAGATCTAAGCTTACTTGGGGCCTCGATAAACGAAATTAACATTTTTGGTATTTATTTTTGTTGCTACTTTACAATAAGCAAGCAGGCGCTCATGGTAAAACATTTTATTTTAAGTATCATTTTTGGCTGCGGTATTTTTACCGCAAGCGCACAGCTTATGCAAAGTTTTGTGCATCAAGCTGAGTTTGGAATTGGGGCTGGTGCTTCGCATTATTTTGGTGATCTCAATCCTACGGCTGCCGTTCATAGACCTAAGGCAAATGCCGGCGTTTTTTTTAGAAAGCAGTTTAACAATTACATGAGTGTGCGCTTAAGTGGCGAGTACGCGCTGCTTGGCTATTCTGATCAGTACAGTAACAATGCAAGTCAGCGCAGGCGTAACCTAAGTTTTAATAGTGATATTTGGGAAGCCGCACTTTCATTTGATTTTAATTTTTTTATGTTTCAGCCGGGCTTCGAAGATTTCAGATTCACGCCTTACGTGGGTGTGGGGGTAGGTGCTTTTTCGTATGATCCTTATACATACCTCGGCAATCAAAAATATTTATTACGTCCGCTCGGTACCGAAGGTCAGGGTTCTTCGGCGTATCCGTTTTTAAAAACCTACAACCCCATTGGCGTATCGGTACCAATTACGCTGGGTGTCAAATATGCTTTAAGTGAGCAGTTCAACGTTTTTGCGGAACTCATGTACCGTTTTACCAACACCGATTATTTAGACGATGTGAGTGGTGTTTATGCGCCTGATGCCTTTCCAACCCTTCCAGACGGGTCTCCTTCACCAGCATTTCTTCTCCAAGACCGCAGTTATGAGACTGGAACACCCATAGGAATCAAAGACAGACAAAGAGGAAATACGCTTCAAACCGACGTTTTTGCAGGCATTAAAGTGGGTGTTTCCTTTAATTTACAGACCTATAAGTGCCCCAAGCCTATTCAATAAGCTGTTTTGGCTATAAATAGCCAAAGTATTCGGCGCAAACCTCTGTTTTTTCGTTAATTTTGCAGCCTATTAAACCCTTTCCAAACGCATGCACGAAGACCTAAAGCTTCAAATTGACCTAGCTCGTTTACCCGAACATATAGCCATCATTATGGATGGTAATGGACGTTGGGCTCAGGAAAAAGGAGAAGATCGTTTGTTTGGTCATTTTCATGGGGTAGAAAGTGTAAGAAATATTGTAGAAGGCGCAGCAGAACTAGGGATTAGTTATTTAACCCTCTATGCTTTTAGTACCGAAAATTGGGACCGTCCAGCACCTGAAGTGGCCGGACTCATGAGTTTGCTAGTGGATACGATCCGAAAAGAAGTTCCAACATTAAATAAAAATAATATTCGTTTGCAGGTCATTGGCGACAGGCAAATGCTTCCAGATTTTGCGCAAACAGAACTTGATGAAGCACTTGCTTTAACGGCTGCCAATACAGGGTTAACGCTTATTATGGCGCTTAGTTACAGCAGTAGATGGGAAATCGCACATGCAATCAAGCAAATAGCAATGGATGTGAAGGCTGGTAGTTTGGACCCGCAGCAGATTAACCAAGATACTATTTCTGATTATTTGTGCACCAAGGGAATTCCAGATCCAGCGCTTGTGATACGAACCAGTGGGGAGTACCGAATCAGTAATTTTTTATTGTATCAACTAGCATACGCGGAGCTTTATTTTACCCCTATCTTGTGGCCAGATTTTAGAAAGCCTCATTTGTATGAAGCAATCATAGATTTCCAGCAAAGAGAGCGTAGGTTTGGAAAAACTGGAAAACAAGTAAAACAAGAAGAAAAGACCTAAAAACCAGTAGTATATAATATAATTATTTAATAAGTATAGCGATTTAACAAAGACTTTTCATTATTCCCGTTAATTTGCTCCGCTTACAAGAACCAAAATCGACCTAATCTGCTGTGGTGAAAGATCAGCCAGCGATATAACAAACAGAAAAAGATGCAGAAAGTGTACAAATTATTGATGTTGGCATTCGTATTATCGCTTGGGAGTTTTGTTGCCAGTGCGCAACAAACCAAGGATACGGTTATTACCAACGTCGATGCAGATCTTATTAATATTTTAAATCAAAAAGCACCCAAAAAATACAAGATCACTGCCATTAAAGTGACGGGGAATAGTTTTTTTGATGAAAATTTATTGACTTCCATTGCAAACATTAATGTGGGTGATGAAGTGGTATTTCCTGGTGGAGATTTGTTTGCTAAGGCCATCACAAAATTGTGGGCGCAAAACTATTTTTCTGACGTACAAATTTATATCACTAAATTAGAAGATAAACATATTGAAATTGAAATTGCAGTTACAGAGCGTGCGCGTTTATCTAACTTTTTATTTAGAGGGGTAAGCAAAAGTGACGCCGAAGATTTAACGGGCAAAACAGGTCTTGTACGTAACCGCGTGATCACAGAAAATATGAAAATTTCTGCGATTGAAGCGATCAAAAAATTCTATTCCGAAAAGGGTTTTCAAAATGCACAAGTTAAAATCTTAGAAAAATCAGATACCACTTACGAAAATACGTTACTACTGGATTTTGTAATTGATAAAGGGCCTAAGGTGCGTATCAACAATATTAATTTTGGTGGCAATACGGTAGAGGCTGGACTTTTAAAAAAGAAATTAAAAGATACCCACGAAAAGTCTAGACTTACTTTGTTTCCTGTATTTGATGCGCCTAAAATTGTTACAACACAACGTTACAGTTTTGAGCAGTACATGAAAGAAAAAGGCTTTTTAACTTTCACAAAAACTAAAAAAGTTTTAGATCCATACGCACGTATTAAATTTTCTGGTGCCAAGTTTGACTCAAAAAAATACGAAGACGACAAGGACAACATTTTAGATTATTATAACTCACTTGGTTACAGAGATGCAACCATTGTAAATGATACGGTTTACTACAATGCCAACGGACATTTAAACATTGACATTAAAGTAAGCGAAGGTCGCCGTTATTATTTTGGTAACATCACTTGGAGAGGTAATACAAAATATGCCGATTCTATTTTGACTGCGATTTTAGGTATTCGTAAAGGCGACATTTACAATTTAGAAACACTCAATAAAAAATTAGGTAAATCTGCTACTCCAGAAGGGGGCGATATTAGTGGACTTTACCAAGACGACGGTTATTTATTTTTTAATACCGATCCAGTAGAAACGGCGGTATACAATGATACCATCGATTACGAAATCAGAATTATTGAAGGTCCGCAAGCAACCATCAAAAACATTCGAATTTATGGTAACGACCGTACCAAAGAGCATGTGATTCGTAGAGAGTTAAGAACCATTCCGGGTGAAAAATTTAGCAGAACCGATTTAATGCGTTCTCAGCGTGAAATTGCGCAGCTTAACTATTTCAATCAAGAAAAAATTGGCATCGATCCAAGACCTAATCCAGACGATGGAACGGTAGATATCAATTACACCGTAGAAGAAAAATCAAGCGATCAATTAGAATTGAGTGCTGGTTGGGGCGGCTATATTGGACTTACAGGAACACTGGGTGTTTCGTTCAATAACTTCTCTATCAGAAATATCTGGAAGAAGCAAGCATGGGATCCACTTCCAATGGGAGAAGGTCAAAAGCTAAGTATTCGTGTACAAAGTAATGGTAAAGCGTTCCGCTCTTATAACTTCTCTTTCACCGAGCCTTGGTTTGGTGGTAAAAAAAGAAATGCATTAACGTTTAGTGTGTTTAATACCAAGTATGGTCAAACCTATGATTATGCAACGGGTATGTATGATCCTAGTGCCGCTGATACCAAATACATTTCTACTACAGGTGCAACCATTAGTTTAGCCAAACAATTAAAATGGCCCGATGACTTTTTCTCTTTGTCGTTTGGTATCAACTATACCCGTTATAAGTTAAGTAACTATGCTATTGATCCAACCAACCTTCCAGGGTTTGATAATGGTAATGTAAATAACTTAAATTTAAAAATTGCTTTACAACGTTCTTCTATTGATCAGCCATTGTATCCAAAAAGTGGTTCTACCTTCTTATTAAGTTTACAAGTAACACCTCCATATTCTTTACTCAATACGGGTATTGCAACAAGTGCCAATCCCTACAAATGGATTGAGTACCACAAATGGAGAATGAATGGTGAATGGTTTGTACCACTAGGTAAACCACACGGCGAAGACCGCAACAAACAATTTGTAATTAGAGCTGCTGCTAAATTTGGTTATTTAGGCAGATTCAATAAAGACATTAAAATATCTCCTTTCGAAAGATTCCAAGTAGGGGATGCTGGACTGAGCAATCAGTTTGCATTACTGGGTTACGATATCATTGCACACAGAGGTTATCCGGTGTATGAAAATTCTAATCCACGTATCAATCCGGATCAGCAAAGAGCTAGCCAGTACTTTACCATATTTAATAAGTATAGTGTAGAACTTAGGTATCCACTTAGTTTAAATCCAAGTAGTACCATTTATGCGCTAGGGTTTTATGAAGCAGCCAATGGTTGGTACACGATTAAAGATTACAATCCATTTAAACTTCGTAGGTCTGTTGGTTTAGGTATGCGCTTTTTCTTACCTATGTTTGGACTTTTAGGATTTGACTATGGTGTTGGATTAGATAGATTTACTGCTAACGGTTCTATGAAAGATGCGGCGAGGTTTACCTTTATGCTAGGTTTCGAACCAGAATAATATTTAAATAAGAAGCATGAAAAAGTTATTATTTGTTGCTTTATGGGTACTCGGTTGTTTTGTTGGCGCTAGCGCGCAACAGCGTTATGCCGTTATTGATACCAAATATATCTTAGACCGTATTCCAGCATACAAAGAAGCAGACGCTAAGCTTAAAGTGATTGGCGAGCAGTGGCAAAAGGAAATTGACGATTTGCAAGCACAGCTCGACAAAATGTATAAAAACTATGAGTCTGAGCAGTTTATGCTTACAGAAGCCCTTAAAAAGAAGCGTGAAGATGAGCTTTTTGAAAAAGAAAAGCAGGTCCGCGACCTCCAAAAAAAGCGTTTTGGCTACGAAGGCGACCTATTTAAAGAGCGTCAGCGCTTAATTAAGCCTGTTCAGGATAAAGTATATGATGCCATACAAAAAATAGCGACTAGCCGTGCTTATGACTTCGTACTCGATAAAAGTGAAGGAATAACCATTATATTTGCCGACCCGAAACTTGACAAAAGCGACGATGTGCTTAAAGAGCTTGGGATAAAATAAAAAGTTTAAATAAACAGTTATAACAAAAATTCAAACACTCTCTACAATGAAGAAATTATTATTTGTTTGTGTGGTTTTAGCAGCCAGCCTATTATTTTCAAATAGCACAAACGCGCAGGTTAAAATTGGTTACTTTGATGAGCAAAGCTTATTAAGCCTGTTTCCAGATATTCAAAAAGTGGATACGATCATTAACAATTTCGTTAAAGATTCTTTGAATCCTGAATATGCTTACACGGTGCAAGACTACCAACGTAGAGATAGTCTTTTCAAAAAAGATTCTGCTACCATGCCTGCTAAAGCAAGAGAATTGGCTTTATCTGATTTAAACCGTTTAGGTTACAAATTAGCAAATTGGCAGCAGTATGCACAGGAAATGCAAAATGGCAAAATGGAGCAATCGCTTTTACCTTACAGACAAAAGATGGTAACTGCGCTTCAACAAATTATTGCTGAACAAAAGTACACGATGGTGTTAAAGTCGGAAACATTGTCTCCGTACATGGAACATAATATTCTAGACAACTTAACAATCCGTGTAGCAATGAAACTAAACCTTCCATTGCCACAACAAATCATGGATGCTTGGAAACAAGCGGGTGGAACGCTTCCTGCGCCTGCTAAAACAGCAGCGCCTGTTAAAAAAGGATAATACAGCCTTTATAAACTATTTATAAAAGAACCCCGTCTATACCAGGCGGGGTTCTTATTTTTGTGTATGCAAACAAAAAAGCCAATCGGTGTATTTGATAGTGGTTATGGTGGGTTAACCATCCTAAAAGAACTACGTCTTGCATTACCTACACATGATTTTATTTACCTCGGTGATAATGCGCGTGCGCCTTATGGTCCAAGGTCTTATGAAACGGTATATCAATACACACTTGAAGCCGTAGATTGGTTGTTTGACAAAGGTTGTGATTTGGTTATTTTGGCTTGTAATACGGCTTCTGCAAAAGCATTAAGAACCATACAACAAAAAGACCTTGCCAGCCGTGGACGTCATAAAAGAGTGCTGGGTGTTATTAGACCAACCACCGAAGTGTTGGGCCAATTTTCTACATCAAAACATGTTGGTATTGTGGGCACCAAGGGTACCGTAGAAAGTGAAAGTTACCCCACAGAAATTGCTAAATTTTTTCCTGAGGTAAAAGTATATCAGCAGGCCTGTCCTGTGTGGGTACCCATCATTGAAAATAGGGCTTACGATACCCAAGGAGTCCGTTTTTTTGTAGAACAAGACCTGAATGCCCTTTTTGCAAAATCGGGCGCTATAGACACTTTATTACTTGGCTGCACGCATTACCCATTGTTATTAGATACCATTGAGTCACTGGTGCCTAAAGGGGTTAGAGTGCTCACCCAGGGCGCCATTGTGGCCGCAAGCCTAGTTGATTACTTACAAAGGCACCCAGGCATGGATGCTGGCATTACAAAGCAAAGCAACGTTGTATTTTATACCACCGACGCCACTGCTGATTTTGATGCCCACGCAGCCGACTTTTTGGGCTATTCGGTGCACTCTTTGCCCGCTACGCTTTAATAATTGACTTTTTTGGAGCTGATTATCAATTAGTTAAAAAAAATCTTTCTTCCTTTTTTAACTTACACCTACTTTTCCTTACTTTTGCCGTCCTTTCACAAGACAGCAGCATGGTGACTGCCGTATATGAAACGAAACAAGATTAAAGGGTTAGTTAAAAAACGCAAGTTATGAAACGTACATTTCAACCGCATAAGCGCCGCCGTAAAACAGTTCACGGATTTCGTAAAAGAATGGAATCTGCTAATGGACGTAAAGTATTGGCAAGCCGTCGTAAAAAAGGCCGCAAGAAACTAAGTGTTTCTAGCGAGAAAGGTTTAAAATAAACCGAACAGGAATTCTTTAGCGCATACGCATTAAAGATCCTCAAGATTTTACAATATAAGTCCTGCTTTTATAAGCAGGACTTTTTTAATTTAGTGTAGTCCCATTTTTAAATTATGGCTGGTACTTTCTCCTATAACAAATTTGAAAAATTAAAAAGCCGCAAACAAATTGAACTCTTGTTTGCGAAAGGGAAAAGTATATCCGCGTTTCCGGTTAAAGTATTTTATTTACCCGTCGAGTATACACCTGAACATCCCGTGCAAGTGGGTGTGGGTGTTTCTGCCAGAAATTTTAAAAAAGCAGTAGATCGTAACACCATTAAAAGACGCATGCGTGAAGCCTACCGCTTGCATAAACTTCCATTACACGAACAGTTAGTGGCGCAACAAAAAAGCGTTGCAGTATTTATTTTGTGGATCGACAAACAAATCCCAACCACAGCGGCACTGCAAGATTTGATGCCTACGGTCATTGAAAAATTAATCAAACAACTCGGATGAAAATAATTTGGCAAATACTGAGTATCCCATTTATAGGGGTCATAAAATTTTATCAGTACGTGATTTCGCCTGCGCTAGGGCCTAAGTGTAGGTTTACGCCAACTTGTTCTCATTACGCAGTAGATGCACTAAAAAAATACGGATTATTTAAAGGCATGTACCTCGCAATAATCCGTATCAGTAAATGTAGACCGGGTGGAGGTCATGGTTACGACCCCGTTCCGTAATATATTAAACTAAGAAGCTGCGCTAAAACGATCAGCTACTTTATTCCAGTTTACAACATTCCAAAACGCAGCTAAATAATCTGCTCTACGGTTTTGATATTTTAAATAATAAGCGTGTTCCCAAACATCAGCACCTAAAATGGGTGTTCCTTTTACTTCTGCAACGTCCATTAAAGGATTGTCTTGATTTGGGGTAGAAGAAACGACTAGTTTACCATCTACAACAACTAACCAAGCCCAACCACTTCCAAAACGAGTTAGACCAGCAGCAGCAAATTTTTCTTTGAATGCATCCAATGAACCAAAAGCAGCATCAATAGCTATTGCTAATGCACCTGTTGGAGCACCGCCTGCATTTGGGGCTAAACTTTCCCAGAAAAAAGTGTGGTTCCAATGACCACCACCGTTGTTACGAACAGCAGGGCTAATGCTTCCTGCAGCAGCAACTAGCTCTTCTATGGTTTTTGATTCATGCTCGGTACCTGCCACTGCTTTGTTTAGATTGTCTACATAAGCTTGGTGGTGTTTACCATGGTGAATTTGCATGGTAGTGGTATCGATATGTGGTTCTAATGCATCATGTGCATAGGGTAAAGGTGCAAGTGTAAATGACATAATTGTATTTTTAAAAAAGAATGAATGAATGCACAAAGCTACACCCTAATTGGAGCCCATCAAAATGCTTAACGTTTGTTTTTGAAAAAGTTTTTGATCAGCCAACTACATTCTGCGGCTAAAACACCTCCTACTATTTCGATTTTAGGTCCAAAGGGTTGGGCTATTTTTTGATATCCATTTTTTTCGTCAGAAGCGCCGTAAACGATACGACTTACTTTGCCCCAGTAAAGCGCTCCTGCGCACATCATGCAGGGTTCTAGGGTAACGTATAAAGTGGCTTCTGGGAGGTATTTAGCGCCCATTGAAGCGTATGCAGAGGTTAGCGCTAATATTTCGGCGTGGGCGGTAGAATCGTTTAAAAGCTCTACCTGGTTATGGCCTCTGGCTATAATTTTACCGTTCACCACCACTACGGCGCCCACTGGTACTTCGTCTGCCTCAAATGCTATGTTTGCTTCTTTTAAAGCTTCTTCCATATAATATTCGTCGGGCAAATGATTCATGACGCTAAAGTAACATGCTTCGCTTATAATTTTTTAACCATGATGTTTTTAAACCAAACATTATCGCCATGATCTTGCAGTGCAATATGACCTGTAAATACTTTACCAAAATCTGGCATCGTTTTAAATTTACTATTTGTAACCATATTTCTCCAAGCATCATCACCGTATGTTGTCGATACTACATTAACACCGTTTAAATAAAAATCTAATTTGCCTCTGTAGCAAACAATTTCTGCTTGGTTCCATTCTCCAACAGGTTTAACAACACCTTCTGTTCCTGCAATTAAATCATATAAGTTTCCAGCACGGTGTTTGATAATTTTTCCATCAGCATGTCCATCATTATCGAGCACTTGCATTTCTGGTCCTGTATTCCAAACGTAGTCGTATTTCGATTTATCATCTTGTACCCAAAAGATAACACCACTGTTTCCTTTAAGTGCGATTTTCCACTCTAATTTTAAATGAAAATCTTGAAGCTCTAATTCGTGAACTAAATCGCCACCACCATTGGTTTGCCAATCGGCTTTATTAGAAGCATCTAAATGAAGGATGCCACCTTCTTCTACCTTCCATGCTTTACCAACTGTTTCTTTACCATAAGAATGCCATCCTTTGGTGGTTTTACCATTGAATAAAGTAATCCATTCTGATTTTGGCGCTACTGTTTCTTTTTTTGAATCAGCAGTTTTTGTTGTTGTAGGCGTTGTGCCCGCAAGCAAACCGCCTAGTAACATGGAAGTGAAAAATGAAGCAATCATATTTTATTTTTTAAGGAGTAGAATATACTTTACCATTTGTTCTGCATCAGCTTCTGATAATGATGTGTGTGGTGTCATTGGGATAGCGCCCCAAACACCTTGCCCACCTTTAATAATTTTACCGGCTAACATTTTTACATTTTCTTCGGTGTTTTCATATTTTGCTGCAACGTCTTTGTAGGCAGGTCCAATATTTTTTTCACTCACTTTATGACAAGTTAAACAGTCTGATTTGCCAACAAGTTCTAAACCTTTTTGGTAATCTGGATTGCTACTTACATCTACTACTGCTGCAGTTGCTGCGCCTGCATCTTCTTTTTTTTCATTTCCGCCGCCACATGCAACAATCAGTGCAAATAGGGGAAGTGTTAGGTACATCTTTTTCACGGTTACTATTTTTTAATGAGGGTTTAAAGTTATTAATCTATTCCTAAAATGGAACGATTAAATTTTTCGTTGGCACCGGTGCTAGCAAAATCGTCAAATGCTTTCTCCGTAACCTGAATAATATTTTTTTGAATAAAGGGCGCTCCTTCTGCAGCACCCACCTGAGCGTCTTTGATAGTACATTCCCATTCCATAACAGCCCAGCCACTATAATTATAGGCAGCTAGTTTGCTAAAAATAGCGCCAAAATTAACCTGTCCATCTCCCAGTGATCTAAATCTGCCGGCGCGGTCTATCCAGTTTTGGTAGCCACCATACACACCTTGTTTACCAGAAGGGTTAAACTCGGCGTCTTTTACATGAAACATTTTGATACGCTCGTGGTAATGATCGATGTATGTGAGATAATCTAAACATTGTAACACAAAATGCGATGGATCATATAATAAGCAAGCACGTTTGTGGTTGTTTACTTTTTCTAAAAACATTTCGTAAGAAACGCCATCATGTAAATCTTCACCGGGGTGTACTTCATAACAAAGGTCTACACCATGGTTGTCAAAAACATCTAAAATAGGTTTCCATCTTTTTGCAAGTTCGGTAAAACCTGTTTCTACAAGTCCTGCAGGTCTTTGCGGCCAAGGATATACCGTATGCCATAATAATGCACCACTAAAAGTTGCGTGTGCGTTTAATCCTAAATTTTGTGAAGCGGCTGCTGCATATTTTAATTGCTGCACGGCCCACGCTGTTCTTGCTTTTGAATTACCGCGCACATTTTCTGGTGCAAAGCCATCAAACAAACTATCGTACGCAGGATTTACCGCTACGAGTTGACCTTGTAAATGTGAAGAGAGTTCGGTGATTTCTAAACCGGCTGCATGCACAATACCTTTGATTTCATCGGCATATGTTTTGCTTTCGGCGGCTTTTTGTAAATCAATGCAACGGCTATCCCAGCTTGGTATTTGAACACCTTTAAAACCGAGTGATGCCGCCCATGTACAAATACTTGCTAAAGAATTAAAGGGTGCAGTATCACCCATAAATTGCGCTAAAAAAATACCAGGTCCTTTAATCGTTGTCATAGTCATTTATTAATGCGGTCATTTAAATAATGTAGGGTGTCCATTTTTGATCCGATGCTCCAGAGGCAACTACGTTATCAATAAATGCCATGCCTCTTAAGCCATCATTGGTGTTTGGAAAATCTAACATTTCAGGTGTTGGCGTTGTGCCATCCATTTTTGCAGATAAAGTCAGTGCAAAATTGCGATAGATATTTGCAAACGCTTCTAAATATCCTTCTGGATGTCCACCTGGTGTTCTACTATTGTGAATGGCGTATTTGCTAAGCCTGTCTCCGTAGTTACCACCTGCGCGTAAAATTTGCGTTGGTGCATCGAGCCATTTTACAAGCATTGTATTGGGGTCGTGTTGCGCCCATTCAAGTCCACCTTTTTCGCCGTAGATTCTAATTTTTAATGCATTTTCTTCGCCAGCTGCAACTTGCGATGCCATCAGTACACCTCTAGCACCGTTGCTAAATTGTAACAACACATTGCCATCATCGTCCAGCATACGGCCTTCTACCATGGCGTTTAAATCGGCACAAAGTTGTGTGATTTGAGCGCCCGTAATATATTCTGCTAAGTGCGCAGCATGCGTACCAATATCACCCATACAACCTGCTTTTCCAGATTTTTTAGGATCGGTTCTCCAAGCTGCTTGTGCGTTTCCTTCACGTTCACTTAATTTGCTAAGCCAGCCCTGCGGATATTCTACCCATACTTTTCTAATTTTTCCAAAAACATTGTCTTGTACCATCGCCCTTGCTTGTTTTACAAGTGGGTAGCCAGAATACGTATGTGTAAGGCAAAGCGTAAGTCCTGTTTCCTGTACTTTTTGGTGCAGTTGTTTGGCTTCGTCGAGGGTAAAAGCAATGGGTTTTTCTATGACAACATGAAATCCATGATCGAGGGCCATCATGGCAGGTGCAAAGTGTGCAAAGTTGGGCGTTACGATGGTTACAAAATCCATTCTTTCAGAAGCTGGAAGCCGGCTTTCTTTAGTAATCATTTCATCGTAGGTTAAATAAGTACGATGCTCGGGTAAAAACAAGGAAGCGCCAGAGTCTTTAGCTATTTCAGGATTGATGCTAAGCGCACCACAACAGATTTCTATCAGCCCATCCATATTTGCTGCAAGCCTGTGAATGGCACCAATAAAGGCGTCTTTACCACCGCCAACCATGCCCATTCTTAATTTTCTGTTCATGTTTGTTCTATTTTAAAATGTGGAACTAAAAGTAAATTTTATCGGTCAACATTTAAAATAAAAAAATTATATTTATTAAATAGTATTTATCACGAACCTTTTACGATGATGCAAAACAACATTCAAAAGCAACAACTCTTTGTAGCTAGCTGCTTAGCCTTACTAGTAACTTCTTTATCATTTGGAATTAGAGCGGGTATTTTAGGCCAGTTAGGCGAACAGTTTCAGCTCAACCCGGGTCAGCTCGGAACCATTGCTGCCACTGCCTTTTGGGGCTTTCCGTTAGCGGTTGTTATAGGCGGTTTTGTAGTGGATATTATTGGTATGAAAAAGTTGTTGTTGGTGGCTTTTATATTTCACTTGGTAGGCATTTTGCTCACCGTTTTTGCCGGTGGCTATTGGGGTTTATTTATTTCTACGCTTTGGATTGGCATTGCCAATGGGACTGTCGAAGCAGCTTGTAACCCACTGGTAGCAACAATTTACGCGGATAATAAAACCACCAAATTAAACCACTTTCACTTGTGGTTCCCAGGTGGAATTGTAATTGGTACGCTTATTGTATACTTTTTAAGTAAAATGGGTATTGGTTGGCAAGTACAGGTTGGACTTATGGCCATTCCTACTTTAGCCTATGGATACTTTTTTAGCAAATTAGATTTTCCGGTTACAGAACGTGTGGCGAGTGGTATTTCTACAGCAGCGATGTATAAGGCATTACTTAACCCACTTTTCATTATCATGATTGTGCTCATGTTTGGTACCGCCATTACCGAATTATTTACGGGTCAGTGGATTGATGTGTTACTTAAAAATGTTTCTGATAATGCACTTTTATTATTGACCCTTGAAACTGGTATTATGGTGATAGGTCGTGGACTTGCAGAACCAGTGGTGCATCGCTTTTCACCAACAGGCGTTTTATTTTTATCGGCAGTATTATCGGCGATAGGACTCTATATTATGGGTCACACAACAGGTAACATGTTATTTGTAGGTGCGATTGTTTTTGGTATGGGCGTATGCTATTTCTGGCCAACCATGCTTGGTTTTGTTGCAGAAAATTTACCTGAAACTGGCGCCGTAGGTTTAAACCTCATGGGTGGCGCTGGCATGTTTGCCGTATCGGTGTATATGATATTTATGGGCGATCATTATGCACAGTTACAAGCCTCTTCTTTATCACCTGCAGAAGCAGGACAAGCGGTACTGAATACAACACTTTTGATTCCAGTATTTTTATCAGTTGCCTTTGCTGGTTTGTTTATTTATATGCGCAGTAAAAATAAAGTAGCCGCTTAATTTAAAAGATAAATACCATGTCTAACAATAGAAGAAATGTGATTAAAAATATGGTGGCTGGTGCAGCAACTTTTGCCGCAAGCAGTGCGCTTGGTTCTTTGGCTTCTGCTGCAACAAATAACCCTGAAATCCCTATGTACAAAGGATTGAAAGGAAATGTAAACCACTCGGTGTGCCGTTGGTGTTTTAGTGGCATAGCATTAGAAGACTTATGTAAAGCAGCCAAAGAAATGGGTCTTGTAGGGATAGATTTAGTAGGCCCTTCTGATTGGCCCATGCTAAAAAAATACGGACTTATTTCTACCATGTGTAATGGTGCCGAAATTGGTTTGACAAAAGGTTGGGCCGATAAAACAAACCATGCAACACTCATTCAAAAATACAATGATCATATCGATCTAGTAGCGGATGCTGGTTATACCAATTTAATTTGTTTTAGTGGCAATAGAACGGCTACCCTTGATGATACAACAGGTCTTGAAAATTGTGCAGAAGGACTACAACAAATTATGGCACACGCCGAAAAAAGAGGCGTTACTATTATTATGGAACTCCTTAATAGTAAAGTAGACCACAAAGATTATATGTGTGATAGAACTGCTTGGGGCGTTTCACTTTGTAAAAAAATCGGATCCCCTAATTTTAAATTACTCTACGACATTTACCATATGCAAGTAGATGAAGGAGATGTGATTCATACCATCAATACCTACCACGAATACATTGCTCATTACCATACGGCAGGTGTGCCGGGTAGACATGAAATTGATGATACACAAGAGTTGTATTATCCTGCTATCATGAAAGCTATTGTAGCTACTGGATTTACAAAGTATGTAGCACAAGAATTTATTCCAGCGTCTAAAGATCCGCTTGCCTCTCTTAAGCAAGCGATTAAAATTTGTGATGTATAACCATTAATTTTTAACCATGAATAGAAGAGAAGCCTTATCAAGTGTTGCCCTATTACTAGGTGGAACCATTATTGGATCATCTGCTTTTTTGAGCGGTTGTAAAGCAAATCCAGACGCTGCTGCCAGTGTATTGTCAGCTGCCGATATGAGTTTGTTAAATGACATCGCAGAAATTATTATTCCTACCACAAACACACCGGGTGCAAAAGCTGCCAAAGTGGGTGAGTTTATGGGCGTGATCGTAACAGATTGTTACGAAGCCAAAGATCAAAAAGTATTTAAAGATGGGTTGGCGGCATTAGCTGGAAAATTTAGTTCAGCAAATCCAGAAGCGCAGCAAAAAATGATTGTTGATTTGGATGCGGAAGCAAAAAAATACCAAGAAACAAAAAAAGAAGATCAGCCTACACATTATTTTACCATGATCAAACAGCTTACACTTTGGGGTTACTTTAGCTCTGAAATAGGCGCTACACAAGCACTTCGCTATGTTGCGATCCCTGGAAAATATGAAGGATGTATCCCGTATAAAAAAGGAGACAAAGCTTGGGCAACCTAGTTTTGTTTTAAAAATGTATCATTAAAAAATTAAGTGCGATGTCTATTAATAGAAGAGATTTTTTACGCGGTAGTTCTTTGACCGCGATTGGATTAAGTTTACCTGGTTTAAGTAAAGCAAATTTTTTTGATGCGACTGCTGGATTTAAAATTCCAAACCTTGGTATTCAACTTTGGACGGTTAAAGAAAATATGATGGAGGACGCCAAAGGTACCCTAGCAAAACTTGCTAGTTTTGGATACAAACAAATTGAAAGTTACGAAGGCCCACAAGGTATGTTTTGGGGTTTGGGTCATAGAGGTTTTAAATCGTACCTCGATGATTTAGGCATGAAAATTGTTTCTAGCCACTGTGATAACTTAATAGATTTTGATAAAAAATCTGAAGAAGCTGCAGCAATTGGCATGCAATATTTAATTTGTCCGCACAAGGGTGCACAAAAATCGCTTGATAACTTTAAAGCGTTTGCAGATGAGTTTAACGCATCTGGTAAGATTGCAAAAAAGCACGGCATTAAATTTGCTTATCATAATCATGATTATTCATTTATTCCAATGGATGGTCAAATGCCACAAGATGTAATGATGGAGGGTACCGATCCTTCTCTTGTAGATTATGAAATGGACATATACTGGGTAAATGCAGCCAATCAAGATCCTATTGCATGGTTAAAAAAATATCCAAATCGTTTTAAACTTTGTCACGTTAAAGATTTAACCAAAACAGCCAACAATGGTCACGATTCATGTGTGCTGGGCACGGGTATTATCGATTTCAAAAAGGTTTTAAAAGCAGGTGCTAAATACGGGTTAGAAACTTTTATTGTTGAGCAGGAAGCGTTTACGGGATCAAATCCAATAGATGATGCTGGGCTTGATGCAAAATATATGCAAGCGAATTTTTAAAGGCGCCCTTTTTGCTGGAGTTCGGCTACCACATGGTAGAGCCGATCAATATCGGATTGACTGTTAAAACCATTGATGGAGTATCTTACATACACATCGTTTCCTTGGCGCATGATGGGCACTTCTATTTGATATTCGGTAAATAGTGTACGCTGTAATAATTCAGGATCCGCTGTTTTAATGGGAATGCTAATCATTTGACCAATCCACTCATTCGTTAATGGACTAATGGGCGTGCTGCCTAGTAAATCAAAAAAGCGCTGTGCATTTGAAAGTACGAGCTCATGACATTTTTTAGAAACCTCTGTCCAGTTGTACTTTTCCATAAATGCGATACAATCGGGTACCGTCAAAAACGCCGAAAAGTCTCTGGTACCAATCATCTGATGGTAATCTAAAAAACTAGAATGGCTAGGCTTTAATGCTTTGTACCCCCAACTTACCACGAGTGGATCGCAGATGGGTTGCACGCTTTTATGCGCATATAAAAAAGAACAACCTTTAGGCGCCATCATCCATTTATGACATGCACCGGTGTAAAAGTCTGCTTGTAAATGAGCGAGGTCTACCTCTGTTTGTGCAGGCCCGTGCGCACCATCAACAAAAGTGATGAGTCCTTTTTGTTTTGCAATTGCACAAATTTCATGCACCGGTAATTTTAATGCGGTCGCACTGGTAATATGACTAATAAAAACCGCTTTTGTGTTGGGTGTGATGCCAGCAAAAAATTCTTCGATCAATTTTTCTTTGCTGGTAATAGGGAGCGTAATTTTTTGCTTTACATACTTAGCGCCTTTTTGTGCGCAGTAGTATTCCCAGGTTCTATCACAGGCGCCATATTCAATATCTGTGGTTAATATTTCATCGCGGGCTGCTAATGGAAAATTTTTAGCCACCATGTTTACGGCAAAAGAAGGATTGGTTACAAACACCAAATCATCTTTATCTGCTACGCCAATATAGCTTGCTAGTGCGGCTCTGGAGGTTTGCAAGTAGCCAGGCCCATCAAATACAATGTACTGAACGGGCTCTGCTTCGAGCACGCGTTGCCATTTTTGATAGGCATCAAAAATAGGTGCAGGTGTTGCACCAAAAGAACCGAAGTTTAAAAAAGTAATATCCTTTCTTACTAAAAATAAATCTGCAATATTTTCCATATCCATTAAATACCTAAACTCCAACCATCACGGTAATTGCGTTTTACAAACTGATTGGCTTCATCAAAATTGGTAATCTTCATATTCGGACCATCCCATAATAATTTAATGCTACGGCCTGGGTAATTGATATTTCCTTTTGCATCTTTTGCTTGTAAATCGTAACTTCTGATAGCCAGGTTACCCATCAAAACACTTTCTGTTAATGGACCTGCAATATCAAAATGAGAACTCAAGCTTTTAGCCTCTGGGCTGTTAAAGCCAGCAATAGATGCTTCTACCCATGCAGCGTAGTGACCTGCTTCTCCATTTTTTACGCGCGCTACTGTTTCAGGCACAATGGTTGTTTTAGATAAATGGGTAGGTAATAATTGAGGAAGTACACCATAAGTACCACACATCATTTTTCCTTTGGTGCCAATAAAAATAACACCGTTTTCACCATCACCACCCATCCTTTCGTTAGGGCCTAATTCTTCTGGACGTTCTGGTTGAATACCACCGTCCATCCAGTGTAGGGTAACGTTTGGTTTACCAGGTTGTCCTTGAAACTGGAGTGTAATATGTGAAGCGATCGGAGCACTTTCTGGATTGTAGGCTTTGTTCCAGTTTCTTACATAGGGCGTTGCAACGCTACACTGTGCCGAAAGTGGATAGCCAAGACCCATTACTGCAAAAGCAGGGGCCATAATATGACAAGCCATATCACCTAGAGCGCCGGTACCGTAATCCCACCAGCCTCTCCAGTTAAATGGCAATAATCCATCGATATAATCTTTTTTAGGTGCTGTACCGAGCCATAAGTCCCAATTAAGTCCTGCAGGAATAGGTGAACCGCTGGTAGGCCAAGAGATGCCTTGCGGCCAAACTGGTCTGTCTGTGTAGCAGTAAATGGTATGCACGTCGCCAATCACACCTGCGTTGTACCAGTCTTGTAATTTACGAACGCCATCGCCAGAAGCACCTTGGTTACCCATTTGTGTTACCACTTTATGTTTACGTGCAGCTTCTGTAAGCATACGCGCTTCATAAATATCGTGCGTTAATGGTTTTTGTACATACACGTGTTTGCCTAATTGTACCGCAGCCATAGCAGCTACTGCGTGCGTATGATCGGGTGTTGAAACAGACACAGCGTCAATTCTGCCTTTTTCTTTGTCTAGCATCTCTCTAAAATCTTCATAGACATTAGCCTTTGTATACCTAGCTCTACTCTTTGCTGTTTGACGACTGTCAACGTCTGCAAGTGCTACGATATCTGCTTTTCCAGACATAAAGAAGTTGTATAAATCGCTTTCACCTTTACCGCCAGCACCAATACCAGCAATTTGTAATTTATCACTAGGCGCTGTAAAGCCACGTCCTAGCACACTTCGCGGAACAATATAAAAACCTGCCGCTGCGAGTAATCCGTTTCTTAAAAAAGAACGTCTCGAATCTGCGGCCACAACTTGATTGGTTTCTTGGTTGTTTGTTTCTGTTGCCGCATCCGTAGTTGTTGCAGCTAACAATTTTTTCTTTTGCTGTTTTTTCATAAGTATAGAATCGTTGATGTAGGCTTGACCCTACAAGTTTTTTGAGATGGTTAAATTATTGAAAAATGGGGAAATGCTAAAATTATATTTAGAGCCCGAACAAATAGGATAGGAGTATTGTTATTTAGGTATAAATTGCTATTATATTAACCTCTTTTCTATGAATGAACAGATGAGCGCGCTTAGACAGTATTTTATGTCAGGCGCCACCCAATCTTTTGCTTTTAGGCTTGCCAGGCTGGAGGCCTTAAAAAAATTGGTGTTAGACCATGAAAAAGAATTGGCACATGCCCTTCATGCCGATCTAAAAAAATCAGAAGAGGAAGCCTGGGCCACCGAAGTGGGTTTTTTCTTAAATGAATTAAACTATACCATCAAGCACCTAAAAAGTTGGATGCAACCCACTAGTGTGCCTACCAATTTATTAAATCAACCTTCTAGTTGTTATACTGTTCCGGAACCACTGGGTATAGTATGTATTATTGCACCTTGGAATTATCCGTTTCAACTTTTATTTACGCCACTGATTGGCGCGATTGCCGCAGGCAATTGCGCGGTATTAAAACCAAGTGAATTTGCAGGCGCTACTGCTGCTATCATGGGTAAAATGATTAAGCAATTGTTTCCAGAAAATTACCTGCTATACCTAGAGGGCGATGGCGCAGAAGTATTACCGCCATTATTTGAAAATTTCAGGTTCGATCATATTTTTTATACCGGTAGTACGTTTGTAGGTAAAATTATTTACAAGCAAGCTGCCGAAAAATTAGTGCCCGTAACCTTGGAGCTAGGCGGCAAAAGCCCTGCTGTACTTGCTTCTGACGCCAATGTGCGCGTTGCTGCGCGCCGCATTGCCAATTCTAAATTTTCTAATTGTGGTCAAATGTGCGTAGCACCAGATTATGTGCTCGTGCCTACCGCATTAAAAGATAGTTTGATTGAAGAGCTTATAATAGCCACCAAAAAGTTTTATGGAGAAGATCCAGCGAACACAGATGGTTACGGGAAAATCATCAATGAAAAACAGTGGCAGCGTTTAGTAAGTTATTTGCAAGACGGCACGGTGGTGCTCGGCGGAAAATCAAATGCAGCAACTTTATTTATTGAACCTACACTTCTAACAAATGTATCAGTAGATAGTAAAGTCATGCAAGACGAAATTTTTGGTCCGATACTTCCTATACTCACATACGATACCAACGAAGAAGCACTAGAAATTATTAATCGCCATCCAAACCCATTGGCATTTTATGTGTTTACAAATAGTACAGCCTCAGAGCAGTATTGGTTAACAAATGTTCCATCGGGAGGGGCCTGCGTTAATAATACCAGTTGGCACCTTACCAACCACGCATTACCCTTTGGTGGCAGGGGTTTTAGCGGTATGGGTGGGTATCATGGTAAATCAAGTTTTGATACTTTTTCGCATATTAAATCGGTAATGAAAACGCCTACTTGGCTCGATCCAGATTTAAAATATCCGCCGTACAAAGGCAAAGGTTGGTTGTTAAAAAAATTAATAGGTTAATGCGTACGCGTTTACAAAATATAAAACCCATGATGATAAAATTTGCGATTGTTTTTGGTGTCATTCTTGGCTCTGTTCTACTTATGAAAAAGAAAGAAATGAGTTATAGGCAATCCATTTTAAAAACCATGTATCCGGTGATTATGTTTCCTGGAAAAATAACGGGAGCTAAAAATTCGGTTCAAATTAATACAGCGGGGAAACAACCTGTTCAAAGCTTTTATGCGCTTAATGCCGTTTTAAATAATGGGGACTCTATTTCTTTTGAAACCTTTAGAGGCAAAAAAGTGTTACTTGTAAACACTGCTTCCGATTGTGGTTATACCGGCCAGTACAAAGAGTTGGAAGCGCTGTATCAGCAGTACAAAAATAATTTAGTGGTGGTTGGATTTCCTGCCAATGATTTTAAAGAGCAAGAAAAAAAATCCGACGCCGACATTGCTACTTTTTGTAAAGTAAATTATGGTGTTACTTTTTTACTCATGCGCAAAGGCTCTGTAATAAAGGGTTCCGAGCAACAAAGCGTGTATCAGTGGCTTACGCAACCTACTGCCAATGGTTGGTGTAGTAAAGCGCCCGTATGGAATTTTTGTAAATACTTGGTAAATGAAGAAGGAATATTAACGGCTTATTTTCCGCAAACAATTTCTCCACTCGATGAATCTGTTACTACACAGTTACAATAAAATAAAATAAAATAATTATAGCGGACAGTTCTCGTGGTAGTTTATTAATTCGATGGGTGCTCTTTCTACAATAAAGTCTTTGTATACTGATGCTATTTCATCAAGTACTTCTTCTACGCCTTCACTTTCTTTGATGGTAACTAGTCTATTTCTATAATCTTTAATACCTGGTAATCCTTTTAAATAGTTGGCGTAATGTCTTCTCATTTCATTGATCCCTACCACAGATCCTTTCCAGGCAACGGATTGTATTAGGTGTTGTCTGCAAACCGCTACACGCTCTGCCACTGTTGGCGCTGCCATTATCTCACCGGTTTTAATATAATGCTTGATTTCTCTAAAAATCCATGGATATCCAATGGCTGCTCTGCCAATCATGACACCATCTACGCCATATTTATTTTTATAGGCCACTGCTTTTTGTGGGCTATCAATATCTCCATTTCCAAAAATAGGAATATGTATGCGTGGGTTGTTTTTTACTTTCGCAATTAAGGCCCAGTCGGCTTCTCCTTTGTACATTTGTGCGCGCGTTCGGCCATGAATACTTAATGCTTTAATACCTACATCCTGCAAGCGCTCCGCTACTTCTTCAATATTTTTACTGTCTTCATCCCAACCCAGTCTTGTTTTTACAGTAACGGGCAATTTGGTGGCTTTAACAACCGCAGCTGTTAAGCGTACCATTAAATCAAGATCTTTTAAAACACCTGCGCCTGCTCCTTTGCAGGCTACTTTTTTTACAGGACAACCAAAATTAATATCTAATAAATCGGGGTTGGTAACATCTACAATTTTAGCAGCCAGTGCTAAACTATCTTCATCACCGCCAAATATTTGAATGCCCACAGGTCTTTCGTAATCAAAAATGTCTAGCTTTTTACGGCTTTTAATGGCGTCTCTAATGAGGCCTTCGCTACTAATAAATTCGGTGTACATTAAATCTGCCCCGTTTTCTTTACAAACCACTCTAAATGGAGGGTCGCTCACATCTTCCATGGGCGCTAGCAAAAGCGGAAAATCGGGTAGTTCTATTGTATCTATTTTTACCATTGTGTATTATTGTGTTATCTTGGTTCCCTAAACACTTGCGGCGGGCGCACAAATTTACAAGCTTATTTTTCAACTCATGAAACAAACCTATAGTTATCCTATTCAATTTATTATTTTAATGGGTCTTTTAGGCTTATTTATGATTGTGGGCACCCTACTATTAACACTTGTAGGCAGTCAACTACTAGGTTGTAAAATCTTAGAAGTGCCTGCAGCCCTTAATTTGCCAGTCAATGCAGGTTTGTCTAAACTGCTTAATTTAGGCGCTACGCTCATTGCCTTTGTTGTACCTGCCATCATTTTTACCCGCATCCATAAAAAAAAAGCGCAAAGCATATCTAGTGCGCTTGGTTTTGCAACTATTTCTGATTCAAAACTACTGCTTTATACATTACCCATTACCTATGGTGGTGTTTTGTTAAGCGGTTCGCTTGCAGAAATTAACCAGCATATTTATTTGCCTGCAGCATTATTAGAACAAGCCAAAGCACTAGAGCAAACGTATAAAACACTGATGCTTAATATGGCACGCATGAATAGTGTGCTCGATTATATTTCCGCTTTATTTATTATGGCTTTGGCACCTGCTATTTTTGAGGAAATACTTTTTAGATCTACGGTGCAGCCACTATTTATTGGTTGGACAAAAAATGTTTGGGTAGGTATCATTATTACAAGTATATTTTTTAGCGCGATACATTTTTCTTTTTTTGGTTTTTTATCCAGAACGGCACTTGGTATTTTATTGGGCTTGCTTTTTTATTATAGTAAAAATATTTGGCTTAGTATTTTTATGCACTTCTTAAACAACGGACTTATTGTTACGCAATTATATATTGTTACCAAGCAAGGTAAATCTATTGAAAAAGAAATGGATGAAAATATTGCCATTTGGTGGGGTATTATTGGCCTCGTTGTACTTTGGTTTTCTTTCAAAGCTTTTAAAAAGCATAGTCCAATATTGAGTAATCCGTTGTAACTTTACAATTGTAGCGTTTCATTTTAACGAACGGATTTTTATGTCTTGGGAAAAAATATTTAGCACACGTGTTTTTGCAGAAGCTTCTATTATTGAGGGCTTACTTGCGGATAATGATGTGCCTGTACAACTTTTAAATAAACAAGACAGTAGTTATCCAATGTTTGGTGACATACAACTCTATGTGCCGCACGATATGGTTGTTTTCGCAAGACAACTTATTGATCAACAATCTGAACATTTAGACTTTACCGTATAACATCGCATATGGCATTTGATTTTCAAACGTTTAAAACAAGGGCTTTTTCGGCAATCATTTTTGTAGCAGTAATGCTCGGTGCTATTTTTTATAACATCAATAGTTTTATCATACTTTTTTTATTGGTGCATACGGGTTGCTTTTCTGAGTTTAGCAAACTCATAAAAAAAACACCAACCATTCAAACCACAAAAGCAAAGGTTTGGTATAACTTGTTTGGACTTGCATACATGACTACTAGCTTTTTTGCTATTATGCATTTAGCATCCGCACATTGGGTTGCTGTGTTAGGTACCACACAATATTATGTATTACCCATGCTTGTAATCGTGAGTATTTGGATCAATGATACCATGGCCTATATGGTAGGTTCTTTTATTGGCAAAACGCCGCTTTCGGCGGTATCCCCTAAAAAAACATGGGAGGGCACTATTGGTGGCGCTATTCTTGCGGTGGTAGTAGTGGTATTAATTGGTAGGGCGCTAACAGGGCTCTCTTATCAAACCCTTATTATAGTGAGCTGTACATCAGCTATAATGGGCACAATGGGTGATTTGATAGAAAGTAAATTTAAAAGAATGGCCGGCGTAAAGGATAGTGGACAAATCATGCCAGGTCACGGCGGTTTTTTTGATCGTTTCGACTCTTTATTATTAGCAGGACCGTGTGTATGGCTTATGCTAACACTTTTTGCGCAATAGATTTTACTTTACATTTGCAACTCAAATCACAATTATGACTATTCACCGCGAAGGTTTCCGTACCATTGGTATTACAGCCCTTATTTTTGGTCTTATCAATTTAATTTCAATTTCTTATTTAGGAACCTGTTGCCCGGTTGCTACGGGTATCATTTTTGGTGTAACGCTTTTCTTGTTTTTGTTTATTATTTCATTTTTTAGAATTCCAAATAGAAGCTTAACCATCAACGACAATCAAATTATTTGTCCTGCCGATGGTAAAGTGGTGGTGATAGAAGAAATTACAGATGTAGAATATTTTAAAGACAAACGTATTCAGGTGAGTGTGTTTATGAGTCCAGCTAATGTGCACGTGAATAGAAATCCAATGAGTGGTAAAGTGGTGTATAACCAGTACCACAAAGGAAAGTACCTAGTAGCATGGCATCCAAAATCTTCTACCGAAAATGAAAGATGGAGTGTTGCTGTCGAAAATAACCACGGCACTATTTTATACAAACAAATTGCGGGTGCACTTGCAAAACGAATTTGTAATTATACAAGTGTAGGTCAAGAAGTAAAGCAAACCGAAGAGTACGGTTTTATTAAATTTGGTAGCAGGGTAGATATTTTATTACCTGTAGGTACTAAAATTAATGTTGCACTTAATGAGGTTGTAAAAGGTGGCGTAACCGTACTTGCTACTTGGGCTTAATACTATCCCCTTTTTTATAAATCGCCTAACTGAGGCCTTAGCACAATATCTTCGGTAACAGCTGCATCAGATAAGGAAGCAGCAGCAACAATCATTGTAGCAACATCACTCGCTTCCATAATTCTTGTAGGGTCTACACCAGACCCATCCCAACTTGCCGTATAAACAGCTCCAGGATATACGCCCGTTACTTTAATGCCGTGTGGTTTTAATTCTTCACGTAAATTTTTTGTAAATCCAGCTAATGCAAATTTGCTAATACTATAGCTGCCACCATTTGCATAAGCATGTAGTGAGGCGATCGAGCAAATATTAAAAATATGCCCTTTTTTAGCGGCCATCATGGGCGCAAGTAAGGCTCTCGTTAAATGATAAGCGCTATACAAATTGCTTTCGATCATCGTAGCAAGTGTGCCGGGTGCTTCATTATAAATACTTCCAGGTACAAAATGCCCTGCATTATTAATAATGATATCAGGCGTTCCTTTTTCTAAGCACCAGCTCGCAAAATCCGAAACATCTGCTTCATTAGACATATCGGTGGGTCTTGCTTTAATGGTAGCATTTGGGTAAGCGGTTTGTAATGCAGAAACGGTGTCATACAAAGCCGTTTCACCTCTACTACAAAGTAGCAGGGTGTCACCTTTTTGAGCAAATGCAGTGGCTACTGCTTTTCCAATTCCTTTAGAGGCGCCTGTAATTATAACTATCATACTACGAAGTAACATATTTTTTGTGTAAAACTGCTTTAACTTTGAGCCATGAAATACCAACACCTTTTCTTTGACCTAGATCATACCCTTTGGGATTTTGAAACCAATGCCAAAGAAAGCCTACAAGACCTTTACGCAGCGCACAACTTAGCAAGTAGGGGCGTGGAAAGTTTTAATACTTTTTTTGATCATTATAGCGTACACAATCACCGCTTATGGGACAGGTATACCAAGGGGTTTATTAAGCAGGAAGAATTAAAGTGGAAGCGGATGTGGTTGTCGCTTTTAGAATTTAAAATAGCCGATGAAACATTATCGAGGCAAATGGCTATTGATTTTTTAGAAGTACTTCCAACAAAAAAAGCGCTGTTTGAAGGTACTACCGAGTTACTCACTTATTTGCAGGGAAAAGGGTATCAGATGCACCTTGTTACCAACGGGTTTGAAAATGTGCAACACCAAAAAATTAAACACGCTGGACTTGCTGCATACTTTGGTGCTGTTATTACTTCAGAAGCAAGTAATAGCTTAAAACCCAATAAGGAAATTTTTGATTACGCGTTTGCTAAAACAGGTGCTACCGCTACTAATAGTATTATGATTGGCGATAATCAAGATGCAGATATTAAAGGAGGTATTAACGCTGGCATGGATACTATTTTTGTAAATCATATTGGTGCAACGCCGCATGTAAAAGCAACCCACGAAGTTTTTGATTTACCATCAATCACCAAATTATTATAACTTTTCATATAGACAATAAAAAAGCCGCTAATATGTTAGCGGCTTTTTTAAAACTACAAATTGTAAAATTATTTTTTTACAACGCTTACAGTTTTAGTGTCTTTCTTGCATTTTTTGCAATCTTTACCACAAGTTTTCTTTTCTTCTTTTTTGCATTTAGCGCAATCTTTTTTACCATCGCAAGCAAATACTGCACCAGTCGTTAGTAAAGCTGCAACAGCGAACATCATTATTTTTTTCATAAAAAGTGGTTTAGAGGATTAATTGTAGCATAAAGTTATGCAATAGACGAATATGAACCCCCTGTTTTTCTGTTAAAATCACCATTTTTCGTCGTCAGGAATGCTGGAAGGGTCCATTTTGTAATTTTCCCTAGAAGCTTTTGCTGCCGCAATGCGTTCAATAATCAGGGCTGCAATAATATTAGCAGCGTCTACACCTTTATTTTCTGCTAAAAGTTGGGTTAACTTTTTCTCGCTCACGTCTAAGCGGTAAAGCACCAATAATAGTTTTTTAAAGTCTTGGGTAATCCATTCGTTGATAAGCTTTGTTAAGGCTGATGGGTCCAATTTTTCAATGGTTTCGAGGCTTAATTCCATACTATTAAATTACACATACTTTTCTATCACACCTAGTCCAAATAATGCAAAATCATATTTTACGGGATCTTTTGGATCGAGGGTTTTAAGATACTGCGTAAGTTCAAGACCTGCTTGCCAGTCTATTTTGGTTCGGTCTAATAATTGAAATCTTTTGGCAACCCTAGCAACGTGTAAATCTATTGGGCATATCAGTTCACTTGGTTGAATGGTGTTCCAAATGCCAAAATCAACGCCTTTATTGTCTTTACGAACCATCCACCTGAGGTACATGTTAAGGCGCTTGCAGGTAGATCCTTTACTAGGTGTAGCAATATGCTTTTTGGTTCGGGGTGGCGCGTCGGGTAATGAAAAAAAGTACTGATGAAAATGATGTAGCCTCGCTGCGGGATTGTTGTCAGGAGCCAAACAAAAAGCGGCTTCTAAACTTTCGTGTGCACTGTAATGTGCTTTTAAAAATTCTATAAAATAGAGTAAATCGGTGGTGTTAAATGTGCGGTGTTTAAATGCCAATAATTTTTTAAGATCAGCATCTTTGTGCCCAACACAAAATTGATGCGGCGCATTATCCATCAGCTGCATCAGCTCTTTGGATTTTTGTATGATAGTAGTTCTATTGCCCCATGCAAAGATACTTGCAAAAAATCCTGCAATTTCAATGTCTTGCTTTTTTGAAAATAAATGCGGTATACAAATAGGGTCATCTTTAATAAAACTTACCTGGTTGTATACCGCAACTTTTTTATCAAAAAATGCTTTGAGTGAATCTTGGTTTGTTGGGTTATCTCCAGCCATCGCCGTCTAATATATTACCAATACCGCCAAGTACACTGCCTTCTTCTCTTTTAGATGTAGTAGCGTATTGTAAAATGCGTCCAGCTAAACGGCTAATAGGTAATGTTTGAATCCAAACGGTACCAGGTCCTCTAAGTGTTGCAAAAAAGAGCCCTTCACCACCAAAAATGCTATTTTTAATGCCGCCAATAAATTCAATATTATATTGAACGCTAGAAGTAAAGCCAACAATACAGCCGGTATCAATTTTTAATAAATCACCTTCTTGTAATTGTTTTTGTACCACATGACCACAGGCGTGTAAAAACGCCATGCCATCACCTTCTAATTTTTCCATGATAAAACCTTCTCCGCCAAATAAGCCGGTGCCTAATTTTCTTTGAAATTCGATACCCACACTTACGCCTTTTGCTGCGCAAAGGAAAGCGTCTTTCTGACAAATAATTTTGTTTTGGTACCTCGATAAATCGAGTGGAATAATTTTACCAGGATACGGTGATGCAAAACTTACGGTTTTAATACCTCCCGAAGTATTGGTAAAAGCTGTCATAAACAGGTTTTCACCCACCAACAAACGTTTACCAGCATTCATTAATTTACCTAAAAAGCTAGACTGTGCATTACTGCCATCACCAAATAGGGTTTCCATTTGAACGCCATCTTCCATCATCATAAATGCACCAGGTTCTGCAATCGCAGATTCGTTCGGGTCTAATTCAACCTCCACATACTGCATTTCTTCTCCGTAGATTTTATAATCGATTTCGTGATTTTGTATCATAACATCATTATTTAAAACCAGCTACCAACAAAGGTTTCGCCAGCGGTTTGTAATTTATTTTTTCTTGCTTTTACTTTAATTTTTTGTTTGATCATGACAGCTACCATCAAAAATAAAAAGATAAATGTAAATGGAGGAATACCTAAAAAGCTAATCCAAGTACCGCCAAACATTTTGCGCATCGGTCTGCGAAGACGCTCAGCAATTAAATACATACTTGGTACAATAATAAGTGTCATGAAAAACGCAAACGCGAGTCCAAATATAATGGTCCAGCTAAGTGGCTTCCAAAACGCAACACTATCGCCCCCTAAAAATATATGCGGGTTTAGTTCCGAAAATAAAGTGATGAAATTGATGTTAAAGCCAATGGCAATTGGAATAAATCCAAGTATTGCAGCAACAGCAGTAAGTAATACCGGAATAATTCTGGTTTTACCAGCCTGAATCACAGCGTCTCTGGTTTTCATGCCTCTGCTTCTTAACTCGTCGGCAAATTCAATCACTAGAATACCGTTTTTAACCACAATACCTGCGAGTCCTACAATACCAAGTCCTGTCATAAGACCTGACACTTCCATGCCTGTTATGGCAAATCCTAAAAACACACCAATTACACTAAATAAAATTTCACTTAAAATGATTACTGATTTACTTACCGAATTAAACTGTAAAACAAGGGTAAATAAAATAAGCATCAGTGCAATCAACAATGCTTTTCCTAAAAAGGCAACGGTTTCTGCTTGTTGTTCGCCTTCACCTGTTTGCTTAATGCTCACAGCGTCTTTTACACCTTTAAAGTTTGCAATATGTTTTGCAATCACTTGGTTGACAGCTGTTGCGTTATAGCCTTCTGTGGTTAACACATTTGAGCGAAGTGTAATTAAACGCTTTTGATTTTTTCTTTTAACACTTCCGAGTGTGCTGGTTGGATCCACTTTTACAAGTGCACTGATCGGAATGTTTTTAACGGCACCGCCAGAAGCCATATCTCTAAAGGAGATACGCATATTTAATAAATCCGTTAAGCTTTTACGCTGAATGGCGTTGTTACGTAACTGAATTTTATATTCTTCTTTACCTTCTTTGATTTTAGATATTTCTTTACCAAAAAGAGCCGTTCTAATTTGCATACCAATTTGAGCGGTAGAAACACCTTCAATAAGGGCACGCTCTCTGTCAACACTTAAAGTGATTTCTGGATTTTTTAAGTCCACATCCATTTTTAGTTCTTCTACACCAGGAACACGAATAGAATCTAAATAGTTTTTGAGTGAAGAGGCTGTTTTAGTCATAGCGTCAAAATCTTCACTAGCAATTTCAATATTAATGGGAGGATCTGTTGGTGGTCCGCCACTTTCTTGGTTAACACTAATTTCTGTTCCTGGAATACCTTGCACCGCTTGTCTTACCTTGTCTAGGTAAGGCGCCGTTCTTGTACCATGTCTTTTTTCGTATTCTACAAACGATACTTGAATACGACCAAGTTCACTTCTAGTTGTACGGTCGCCACTAGTAGGGTCGGCGGCATTCACAGCAACGTTACTAATGATACTTTCTACAATAGGATTGGTTTTGCCATTTTCGGTACCTAATACTTTATTCACCCTTCCTTCTAATATACGTGTAATAGAATCAGTGTAACGTACATCTGATCCTACGGGTAATTTTAAGTACACAAACAATTGGTTGGGATCTCCTTTAGGGAAAAACGTAACAGGTATTCTGCCTCCAATAATGGATCCAACAAACACAAACAACGAAACAAAAAAGAGCGCAATAATGCCAATGAGTAAGTGAACGGGTCTCCATCCTTTTAATGCCCATTTTAAAAGTGACTCATAATGATTCATGATCCAAGGAAGGGCTTTGTTTTGGAAATTGTGGATTGCATCCGTAATGAAATACCTGTTTAATACAACAAGTAGCATGAACACAATTAATAGATTTCCAAAAAATGGAGCGCCAGCAATATCTAATAAAATACCAAGGCCAACAGCGATCCAAAATCCTTTCTTTTTAAAGATGGCAGACTTAGGTTCCTTACTATCTGTTTCTGGATGATTCATAAAATCAACTGCAAAAACGGGGTTCATAATAAAGGCTACCACTAGCGATGCTGCTAATGTAAATATGAGCATGGTAGGGAGGTACACCATAAACTTACCAATGATTCCGGGCCAAAATAGGAGCGGGAAAAATGGAGCAAGTGTGGTAACAGTTCCGGCAAACACTGGGATGAAAACTTCGCCAGCAGCCATTCTTGCTGCACTCGTTACACTTAATTTGCCTTTACCCTCTACAAAAATTCGGTGTGTGTTTTCTATCACCACAATGGCGTCATCCACAATAATACCTAAGCCAAAAAGTAGCGCAAATAATACGATAAAATTAAGGGTAACATGTGTGCCAACAATTAAATCGGCACCTGGTAAAAATACAAAAGCAACAAACATACTCAGTGGAACAGATAGTGCCACAAAAAAGGCATTCACTACGCCCATAAAAAACATGAGTACAATAAGTACGAGTATAAACCCAATGATAATGGAGTTTACAAGTTCATTGAATGAACTTCTTGTTTTAATACTTTGATCACCAGATATCACTGCTTTTAAATTGTTCGGATAAATGGTTCCTTTACCTTCTTCTACAATCTTTTTTACGCCATCAGAAGTTTCAATTAAGTTTTCGCCACTTCTTTTGATAATATTTAAGGTTACTACGTTTTTACCATCTAAACGGGCAAAACTTTCACGGTCTTTAGTGGCATCAGCAATGGTAGCAATGTCTTTGAGGTAAATAGGAGCGCCACTCGTATTTCTTACAATAATGTTGGCAATATCACTCGCTGTTTTAAGTTGGCCTTTTAGTTGCAAGGATCTTTTCATATTTCCAACCTCAAGTAAACCACCGGAAATATCCATGTTTTCTCTTTGAACTGCATACGTGATATCATCAAAAGTTATGCCAGCACTCTGTGCACGATAGTTGTCTACATTGATTTGAAATTCACGTTCAGGAGCACCTACAATATCAACTCTATTAATTTGTGTTAAATTTTCGAGTTTATCTTTTAGGTCGTCAGCGTATTTTTTAAGCCGTGGCAAATCAAAATCGCCGCTTAAGTTTACAGACATAATGGGCTGTTCACTAAAGCTTACTTCGATAACCGTTGGCTCAATCGTTAAATCTTTGGGAAGATCTTGCTTTGCCTTATCTGTAGCATCTTTTACTTTTTGCAGGGCCACTTCGGTTTTAACCTCAGTATCAAATTCTATCATGATTGCCGAAAAGTCTTGCTGTGAATTACTGGTAAATTTTTTAATTTTTGCACCCGTAATACTTTTGATTTGCTTTTCGATGGGCCTTGTTACTAGGTTCTCGATGTCTTTAGGTGAGTTACCTACATAAACAGTTTGTACGTAAATGGTGGGAATAACGATGTCTGGGAACTGTTCTTTTGGCAGGGTTACAAACTGGTAAATACCTGCAAGGCTCACAAACAAAATCACCAAGTAAATGGAAGTTTTGTTTTTGATGCTCCAGGTGGTAGGTCCAAACTCTTTGAACTTGGATTTAATATTTTCTATGAATTGCATACAATATTTTTATTCGTATTCTAATTATTTACTAGCAAGTACAATTAGCTGACCATCATATAAGCTTTGGAAACCTTCTGTTACGATTTGATCACCTGCTTGTAAGCCCGATTTGATTTCTAATTGATCTTTGTAGAATTCACCAACTGTTACCATCCGCTTGCGGGCAATTAGTTTACCATTTTCTGATACAGCAACCATTACATATTTACCTGCCTCGTCATTTTGTAAGGTATTTACTGGTATTGCAATCGCATTTATAATGGTATAATCTAAAATTTGTAATAGTGCAATTTGATTAGGCCTTAAATCTTTATCTGCAGCCACTTTAGCTTCTATAAAAAAGCTTCTGCTGTTAGGGTTGATGATTTTACCCACTACCGAAATATTTGCAGCAATACTTTTTTCTAAATCAGGAAGATTGATAATTAGCTTTGTGCCAGTTTTTACCCGTAGGCTATAATTTTCAGGAACCTCTGCAGTCACTTTTAGTTTTGTCGTATTTACTATTTTAATTTGACCAGCACCTGCAAAAATTTCACCTACACGTACATTCACTTCTTCTGCTACACCATCTACATCACTATATACAGATGTAAATTGTAATTGCTCGCGGCTAATTTTTACTTGCTCCTGTGCTGTTTTAAGTTGATTTTCTAATAATTCAACATTGTTTTTTGCTGAAATCAACTGCACTTCTGTGCCAATATTTTGTTCCCACAAATTCTTTTGTTTTTGATAGAGTGTTTTCGTAAAAGACAATTGCGTTTTTAAGGTTTCTAGTCCTTGCTCTGCAGCAATCAAAGCTTGGCGTTGAATAACGTCATCTAATTTTAATAATAATTTTCCTTTTGGAACGACATCTCCTCTTTTTACAAATACACCTTTTACTTGTCCTCCGCCACCGCGTGCAGTTACATAAGAAATACTTTCTGATTCTATTTTACCTTGTAAATCAATATAATGATTAAAGGTTTGAGAAGCGACTACAGCTGTTACCACTAATTTGCCTGTTGCCTGATTTGCGGCTGCTGTATCTAATTTTGAAATTTCTGTTTCTAATGCTGTCACTTGTTTTTTTAGTGCCGATAGTTTATTTTTTTTGTCTGTTAGGCTGCCACCATTTTCATTTCCACTACAAGCCGTAAAGCCAACTAAAACGGTTAAAAGTGTGATTTTAATAAATTTTTGCATGTTATATATGTTTACTTATTTTAATTGAATTATAATTTTCCAGTCGCTTTTAAATAATCAACTCTCGCAATAATGGCGCTATATAACGCTCCGATATAGTTGGTTTGTGCAGTCACTAAATCTGTTTGTGCAGCTGTAATTTCCATATTAGAACCGGTTCCTATTTCATACTTCTTTTTTGTTTGTGTGTATACCGATTCTGCTAATTGCATATTCTTTTTTTGGTAATTGAGGGTGTTGATAGCCGCAGCAAAATTCATTTTTGCTTGTGTTACTTCTGCGTCTATGGTAAGCTTTAAGTATTGCAATTGATTTTCTGTTTGTTGCAAATCAATTTTAGCTTTTGTAATTCTTGCCTTTCTTGCAAAACCATCAAATATTGGCGCGCTTATGTTTACGCCAATAAAACTGGTTGTAAACCAATCGCCCCCCTTAAAAAATGTGAATTGATTTCTTTGTGCATTTTTAGTATACGCCCCTGACATAGTAACGGTAGGTAAATAACTAAGTTGGTACCTTTTAATATTGTATTCGTTTAATTGCTTGCCTAAACTAACAGCCTGAAATTCTTTACGGTCTGTGTATTTATAATCTTGATTATTAACAATATCTGTTTTGATTTGATCTTCAGTAATTTGATCGGATAAAACTAATGTATCCGATACAGGCATTCCGATAAGTGTTTTTAAACCAATGTACCCAAGCTCAATACCATTGGTTGCTTTCATTTTTTCGGTTTGCAAGTTGGCAATTTGCACCGCTATTTTATCTAGGTCTAATTTTTCTACAAAACCGTTTTTATATAGTTCTTTAGAATCGTGTTCTAATTTATTAAGCCTATCTATATTCGCATCTAGTATTCCTATTTGTGTTTTGCTTACTACAAGTTGGTAATAAATTTTATGAATATTTGTTTTTATCATTTCCTCTGTTACTTCTGCCGTTTTTTGTTGCATGGCAATAGTAGTTCTGCGCGCTTGCAATGCCACAAATACTTGACCATCAAATAACAGTTGTTGTAATTGTAAACTTGCATTGGCATTGTATTTGGTACCAAATTTTACAGGAATATAACTACCTGCTGGCTGACCAAAAATTTCACCAGGTAAAAGAGATACTGGAAGCTTGAGGTAGTCCATACTACCTATAGTTGCATTAAGTGTTGGAAATGCAGATGCAGTAACCTCTTTGTTAATGGCTTCTTGACTTTTGATGGCTAATAGAGCGGTTTTAACTTGCACGTTATTTTTGTTCGCATACTCGATACACTGTGCAATGCTAAATTCATTTTTTGTTTTGGTTTGAGCTTCTACCTTATTTGTGAAGGCAACAAGTACTATCATAAGATAGGCAACAAACATCCTGTTCATTTTCATTTTCATTTATTTTATTCTTTCTTGCTTGTATTGTTCAATTATTTTAAGTCCTTGTTGTGTGGCCATTCCATGTAAAAAGTTATCGGTGGTTTCACTAATAATTTGGATAGGCGTAAATTTATTAGATGGGAAATGTTCAAAATCAAACATTAAAAACATATTGGCAAGCTTGTACCTGGTGAGAACGTCAACGTCTAATGCTGGTCGGTATAATCCTTCCTGTTTGCCTCTTTCAATATTGGCCTTCGTGTTTTCATAAAAAAAGGTATGCTTGTGGTTTCTAAATTTTTCAAATGCAGTACTATGGTATTTTTGTAAATCAAACATGACAGAAGGGTTCATGTGTTTAAACATTTCCTGAACGGTGTCAAGCGCTAAAAAAATTTCGTGAATCGCATTTTCGCTGACGGCAGCATAGTGGCTAAACTCTTCATGGTGCCTTTCAATTTCAATGTTAATCACCCCTTCTACAAGTGCATCTTTATCTTTAAAGTATTGATAGATGGTTTTTTTGCTCATACCCAGATGGTTGGCAATTTCATCCATACTCACGCTTCGTATGCCATATAGCATAAAAAGTTCATGTGATTTTGTTACGATTCTTATTTGTGGTTCCATTTTGTAATTGAGTGCGCAAAACTATGGAAACTTTTTATGTAATCAAAGTTTCCAATCAAATATTTACCGTAATTTTGTTGAACGGTTGTATGCAGCAACTAAACATTAACTTGCACTCAAATTTCAAGCATGAATACCAGGTATAAGCAGCTTAGAGCTCAGGTTACGCTCAAAAGATTGCTTCAATTTTTCTTCCAAGGGCTCATTGTTTTGGCTCCCATCGCAGTAACATTGTGGGTGGTTTTAGGGCTGTTCCAGTGGGTGGATGGATTTTTGCCTAATTTGATTAACACATTGTTTCCCAGTGCTTTAGATAAAAATATAGATGGCTCATTACGTAAAATTCCCGGATTAGGCTTTGTGGTTGTGGTGGTTTTGGTGCTATTTGTGGGATGGCTCTCTTCTTTATTTGTAGTTGAAAAGTTGGTATCTGTTTTTGATACGGTACTAGAAAAAACACCGGGCATTAAATTTATTTATTCATCTGTTAAAGACTTTTTGGAAGCTTTTGCTGGCAATAAAAAGAAATTTGACAAGCCAGTATTGGTAAATGTTGATGCATCCGGTGTTTGGCGCATTGGGTTTATCACCCAACCTTCAAATACAGAGTTTGGGTTACCAGATCATGTTACAGTGTACGTTCCCCACTCTTATGCTATTTCTGGAATAACCTATATCGTTCCAAAAACCAATATTAAATTATTAGATAATGTATCCGCTGCAGATGCGATGAAGTTTACTGTTTCAGGAGGCGTAACAGATGTGCACGACGATACCATCATCAAAGAAGTTATCAATAATGAAACTGCATAATTTTAATTCGGGCCCTTCTATTTTACCAGCTTCTGTTTTGCAAAAAGCAGTGGAAGCAATTGTTGATTTTGAAGGTTCGGGTTTATCTATTTTAGAAATTGGTCATCGAACGGCACTTTTTCAAAAAGTAATGGATGAAGCCGTGCAGTCCGTTAAATCACTCATGCAAATAGGGGATGATTATGAAGTATTGTTTTTACATGGAGGCGCTACTACACAGTTTATGCAAGTGCCCATGAATTTACTCGATACGCATGAAACAGCTGCCTATTGTGACAATGGAATTTGGGGCAACAAAGCAATTAAAGAAGCTGCTAATTTTGGAAACGTACAAGTAGTAACAGATAGTACCGCAAATAACCATACGCGTATCGACAAAGACTTTGTAGTAGATCCTACCGCTAAATATTTACATTTTACAACCAACAATACGGTAGAAGGAACACAGTGGCATAGCCTTCCAAATACAAGCGTGCCGCTTGTTGCAGACATGAGTAGTGATATCTTTTATGCACCACAAAATTTTAGTCAATTTTCACTCATTTATGCTGGCGCACAAAAAAATATAGGTGCTGCGGGTGTAAATATGGTGGTGGTTAAAAAAGAAATCTTAGGAAAAATTTCCAGAAAAATTCCTACCATCATGGATTATCAAAAACATATTGCAGCAGGTTCTTTAATGAATACGCCGCCTGTTTTTGCAATATATGTGAGCTTATTAACGCTTCGTTGGATAATTGAAGAAGGGGGTCTTCCCGAAATGCAATTACGCAATACAGCAAAATCAAATTTATTATACCATACCATCGATTCATTGCCTGTTTTTGAAGCACGTGTTGCCAAAGAAGATAGAAGCTTAATGAACGCAGTATTCTTTTTAAAAGATCAAAGGTTAGAAGAATCTTTTTTAAGTCTTTGTAAAGAGGAAGGTATGATTGGGGTTAAGGGATATAGAACCGTGGGTGGTGTACGTGTAAGTATGTATAATGCCATGCCACTTAGTAGCGTTGAAACTTTTTGCGAACTCATGAAAAATTTTGCTTCTAAACATGGTTAAAACATTTTATAAATTTTTATTACTTGTTGTATTGGTTGCCTCGTTTCAGCTTGGTGCAAATGCGCAGCAAACAGTAGTAACGGGTACTGTAACAGATTTAAATTCTGGTGCCCCCATTCCATATGCAACCATTGTTTTTAAAGGTGGCAGAGGTACGGTTACAGATAGTGCAGGGAAATATAAATTAGTAGGCACCAATCAAATTGGTAGCATCAAAATTTCTTATGTAGGGTATAAAACCATTACTAAAAATATTCAAATTGGTAAAACACAAGTGATTGATATTGTCATGGAAGTAGATCCTTTGCTTTCAAACAATGTAACAGTTTCTACCAATAAGCGCGCAGCGTATAAAAATAAAAATAACCCAGCTGTTGATTTAATCAAAAGAGTAATTGCTAACAAATCACTGAATAGGCCGGACAGTTATGATTATATTCAGTACGATGAGTATGATAAAGTAGAATTATCGCTTAGTAAAATTCCTGAAAAAATAACGAGTAGTAAGATGCTCAAAAAGTATCAGTTTTTATTAGACAATATTGATACACAAAAGGTCATTGGCAAATCCCTAATTCCAATATATTTAGAAGAGCGTTTATCGAATCATTATTTTAGAAAATCTCCAGAAAAAACTAAAGATATTGTACTCGCTCAAAAACGTGTAAATTTTGGCGACTATGTAGATAACGATGGCGTAAGTACGTATTTGAATAGATTGGTAATGGATGTTAATATTTATGAAAATAATATCCCTTTATTTACCCATGAATTTTTAAGCCCTATTGCTGATGCTGCACCTACATTTTATATGTTCTATATTAGGGATACCATTACGGATGCCAATGGTTTAAAATTAGTAAAGCTTTATTTTACACCACGAAATACCAACGATTTGTTATTTAGAGGAACCATGTACATAACCCTGGATGGTAATTATGGTGTTCAAAAAATGACCATGTTTATCAGCAAAAATGCGAACGTAAATTTTGTTAGAGAGTTAAACATCGATTTAGATTTTGAACAAGGTTCTGATAATAGATATCATTTAATAAAGAGTACTGCTTTTACAGAGGCGGCGCTAACAAAAAATAGTAAAGGTGGTGTTTTTGGCGGCCGCACGGTTTCGTATAAAAATTATACCATTAATAAGGCATTGCCAGATTCTGTGTATGCTGGGCCAACGCTTGTCGTTAAATCCGATGCGGCTAATTACAAAGATGCGTTTTGGAATACAAGTAGACATGATACACTTACCAAAGCAGAATCTAAAGTGTATAGTAATATTGACAGCCTAGAAAAAATGCCTTCTTTTAGAAGAACGATGGCTCTTATTTCGCTTTTGGTGGCTGGCTATACTGCCGTTGGTCCGTTTGATATTGGGCCTGCTGCTACTTTTTATAGCTTTAATCCAATTGAAGGGCTAAGGCTAAGATTGGGTGGACGAACAACGCCTAAACTAAGCAAGCGAATCTATTTTGAAGGGTATGGTGCCTATGGTTTTAAAGATGAGAAGTGGAAATATTTTGGTGGCGTTACGTACTCACTTAACAACCAATCTGTTTATGCATTCCCCATGCATTTTGTGCGGGCCAGTTACCAAAAAGAAACAAAAATTCCAGGTCAAGAATTAGAGTTTGTTTCGGAAGATAATATTTTACTTTCTTTTAAAAGAGGTATCAATGACAAGTGGACCTACAATAAGTATTTTAAAATTGATTACGTGCATGAGTTACCAAGTAGACTCTCCTATACCATTGGTTTTAGAAATTGGAAACATGAAGCAGCGGGTGGGCTTATTTATCAGACCGTAAAAAATGGGCAAACCGTTGTAGTGCCAGAAATTAATACTTCAGAAATTACGGGTCAAATTAGATGGGCACCACACGAACAGTTTTTTCAGAGTAAAGTGTACCGTATAGCCATGGTCAATAAGTATCCGATACTTACCCTCAACTATACCGCAGGTTTTAAAGGAGTGATGGGAAGCAATTACAATTACCAAAAAGTAAATTTCTCTTTCGATAAACGTTTTTACTTGTCTCAATTTGGATTTACAGATATAAATTTTGAAGCAGGCTATACCTATGGTAAACTCCCTTATCCGCTGTTAAGTATTCCTAGAGCCAACCAAACCTATGCTTATCAGTTAAACTCTTATAACCTTATGAATTTCCAAGAATTTGTAAGTGACAGGTATGCGTCTTTATTTGTAGAACATTATTTTAACGGATTAATATTTAACCGTATTCCATTATTCAAAAAATTGAAATTGCGTGAGCAATTAGCCGGCAGGGTTATTTATGGAAGTTTGAGAGATGAAAATGATCCTACTAAAAATCCTGATATAATTGGGTTTCAAAAATACAATGGAGCAGCTACAAGTTTTAGTTTAAATCAAGGTCCTTATTTTGAAGGAAGTGTGGGCATTGGCAATATTTTTAAATTTTTAAGGGTAGACTTGGTTAGACGTTTTACCTACACAGACAACCCTTATATTACCAAACTGGGTATTCGTACAAGATTTAGATTTGATTTTTAATGAAGGGACACATGTACAAGACATTTAAATTTATTGTATTTGCGGCTGTGTTGTTATTTACCTTACATGCAAGTGCAGCATCTGTTGTGGATTCTTTTCCTGTTCCCAAACCGAGTCCCAAGCAGCTTTTTTATTTACAAAGAAGCACCAATAGCAATACCATTATTTGTGACCTTAACACCGATGCTAAAGGGCAGGTTATTCAAGACAATCCAGTACATGTGTATTGGATTAGATATGACGAAGGTGGTGAAAAAAAAGAGTTAAGTTATATTCAAGAAACTTTTGCTTACGGGATCAAGCATGAATTACTATCAAATGGGGCTTATAAACTTCATTTTGTATCTTATAAAAAACAGGTTTTTTATTTAAAGCGTTCTCCAAAAGACAATCAGTACAAAATGTATTTTGTCCTCAATAATAAAGAGTTTGTTTTACAAAAATTATTTGTCAGAATTGATGGTGGTACTTTTTGGCTACCCAATGTAGTGTATATGGAGATAATAGGAAAAGATGAATATTCTGGTACTCCTTTTTCATATAAATTCAAGCCTTAATTCCTAAGAATTGCCGATATTTGAGGTATGGCAAGTATTCAACCTTTTAAGGCTTTGCGTCCGCAGGCCCAACTAGCAAAGCAAGTGGCTAGTAGACCTTACGATGTATTAAATAGTGCAGAAGCAAAAAAAGAAGCAGCAGGTAATCCAGCCTCTTTTTTGCACATTACCAAAAGCGAAATTGATTTACCAGAATCGTTTGATATTCATGACGCACAAGTATATGAGCAAGCAAAAGAAAATTTAGCTGCATTTATAAAGCGTGATGTACTTTTTAGAGAATCCAAAGACTGCTATTATATTTATCAATTAATCATGCATGGCAGATCTCAAACAGGCCTTGTATGCGCTAGTAGTATTGATGATTATGAAAATGATATCATTAAAAAACATGAGTTTACAAGACCCGAAAAGGAATTAGATCGTATCAATCATATTAAAACTTCGGGTGCACAAACCGGTAATGTATTTTTAGCTTACCGCAACAACCCTAGTATAGATGCGCTTATTGAAAATTGGAAAAAAACAAAATCAGCGGTATACGATTTTGAGGCTGATGATCAAATACAGCATACCATTTGGGTTGTAAATGATGAGTCAACCATCCAAAATATTACTTCCATATTTGAAAAGGACATTCCTTGTACGTATATCGCAGATGGTCATCATAGAGCCGCTTCTGCTGCTAAAGTACGTGCAACACTTGGCAGTAACGTAACCAAAAATGCAGATTACTTTTTAACCACGCTGTTTCCTTCTAATCAGTTGTATATTATGGACTACAACCGTGTGGCAAAGGATTTAAATGGGTTAACACCTGCAGCATTTTTAGAAGCGGTAGCAAAACAATTTGTAGTTGAACAACTTTCAAAAGAGCCATTTAAACCTGCAGCGCTTCATCAAATGGGAATGTATTTAAATGGTAGTTGGTATAAGTTAACGGCTAAAGAAAATACCTACACCACAGATCCTATTGGCGTACTAGACGTAACCATTTTGCAAAATAATATTTTAGATACTATACTAGGTATTGCAGATCCGCGTACCAATGCTCGTATAGATTTTATTGGAGGTATAAGAGGGCTTCAGGTATTAGCGGATAGAGTAGACAACGGTCAATTTGCAGCAGCTTTTAGTTTATACGCTGTAACCATTGATCAGTTATTTGCCATTGCGGATAGTGGTCATGTAATGCCTCCAAAAAGTACTTGGTTTGAGCCTAAATTAAGAGATGGTTTATTAACCCATCTCATTTACGAATAGTTTAACCCCATGCCATGCATATAAAACGTCTGTTTGATTGCCTCGATCATCAGTTAGCTAATTTTCCAAAACAGGATATGCTTGCTGCCAAAGAAAAAGGAGTTTGGAAAACGTATAGCACAAATACGGTTGCCAGTACTATAGATGCGTTAAGCGCCGGATTATTATCACTTGGTGTAGGTGGTCATGGCTTTACACCGGAGTCAAGTGATAAAATTGCTATCATAAGTAGCAATAGGCCTGAGTGGATTTTTACAGACCTTGCATGTCAACAAATTGGTGCTATTTTAGTTCCCTTATATCCTACTACCAATCCTATCGAAGTAGAATTTATTTTAAATGATGCATCCGTCGGGTACATTTTTGTAAGTAATCTTGAGCTGTACGAAAAAGTAAAAGCTGTTGCATCTAAAGTGCCTTCTATCAAAGGGATTTTTACATTTGATACGCTTGAAGGTGCCACACACTGGTCCACGCTAACAAACGCAGCCACACCGGCACTATTAGATCAAGTAGCAGACATTAAAAAAACAATTCCGGTAACACAATTAGCAACCGTCATTTATACCTCAGGCACTACCGGTGTTCCCAAAGGAGTGATGTTGAGCCATCAAAACATTTATAGTAACGTAATGTTTTCAAAAGAGAGTTTTCCTTTTGAAGATGCACCTTCTTCTAAAGTACTTAGCTTTTTACCGCTCAATCATATTTTTGAAAAAATGGTTACTTACATTTATTTGTATAGTGGCATTTCTATTTATTACGCTGAAAGTCTGGAAACCATTGGTGATAATTTAAAAGAAATTAAACCAGATGGTTTTACAACAGTACCGCGCTTACTTGAAAAAGTGTTTGAAAAAATAATGACTAAGGGTGCCGAGCAAACTGGCATCAAGAAAAAATTATTTTTTTGGGCAGTGGCACTTGGTGAAAAGTATGACAATTTACAAAGTGGTGGATTTTGGTACAACCTTCAATTAGCCATTGCCAATAAAATCATTTTTACAAAGTGGCGGGAAGCCCTTGGTGGCAACGTTTCGTTTATTGTTACGGGTGGCGCCGCTTGTCAGGTTAAATTATTACGCATTTTTAATGCCGCCAAGATTCCGGTATTTGAAGGATATGGTCCTACCGAAAATAGTCCTGTGATTAGTGTGAACCGAAAGGCTAAGGGTGGAACTAAGTTTGGAACCGTTGGGCCTGTCATTAACGGCATTCGGGTTAAAATTGAATCTGATGGTGAAATTTGTGTAGCAGGTGATAGCGTGATGGTTGGTTATTACAAACGTCCGGATTTAACTGCAGAAGCAGTGATAGATGGTTGGTTACATACTGGTGATATTGGTGTTTTTGAAAACGATATTTTCTTAAAAATCACCGACCGAAAAAAAGAATTGTTTAAAACAAGTGGTGGTAAATATGTAGCACCCCAACCTATCGAAAATAAGTGTAAAGAAAGTCCATTTATTGAGCAGTTTATGGTGGTCGGGGCCGATCGTAAATTTGTGGGCGCCCTTATTGTGCCTTCTTTTACAACACTTAAGCATTGGATGGAAGAACAAGGCATTACATACACTACAAATGCGGCTGCTGTTTCAAACCCAAAAGTGTTAGAACTATACAATGGTATTATCGCCGAGTACAATCACTTTTTTAACCACGTTGAGCAAGTTAAAAAGGTTGCGCTATTAGATAAAGAGTGGACGGTAGAGTCTGGCGAGATGACGCCTAAATTAAGCCTAAAGCGAAAAGTGGTGATGGAAAATTGTAAAGCAGCTATTGAAAGTATCTATGCCGAATAATCCGGCAGGCTTTCAATAGCTGCTTTAACTTTTATGTACAATTATTCTATGCCTGGTTGTTTTAACTGCCAGTTTGTTTTTTTCTTTTCTGCATCAACCATATTTTTTACGTCGCGTAATAATTTTTTAGCGTCATAAACAATACCATCTTTAACAGTATAGAGTACCCCACCAACTCTTGTAATTTTATTATCTGGCGTTAGTTGTATTGCACCAGTGCCGTACAATACTTGTAAATTTTTAAGAGGGTTTGCATTGACAATAACAATGTCTGCAAGTTTGCCAACTTCTACACTACCTAAATCTTTTTCTTGACCTAGTGCTTGTGCACCATATAAGGTAGCGGATCTAATCACTTCTAATGGATGAAATCCAGCTTCGCGCAGTAGTTCTAACTCTCTAATATAACCAAAGCCATAGGTTTCGTAAATAAATCCATTATCAGATCCGGCTGTTACACGACCACCTCTATTTTTATATTCGTTTACAAAAGTCATCCAAAGTCTGTAATTGTTTTTCCATTCTACTTCCTGCTCTGTGCCCCAGTTTACCCAATATGAACCATGTGATTGATAAGAAGGCTCATAAAATTTCCATAACGATGGAAGCGTGTATGTTTCATGCCATTCAGCTCTTCTAGCACGTTGTAAATCTCTATTGGCATCGTAAATATTAAAGGTTGGATCTAATGTAAAATCTACCGCTAATAAATCATTCATCACTTTATTCCAGTGTGGTGAATAAGGCGCTGCTGCTTGTTTCCATAATTTTCCGGCTTCTTCAAAACGGTTTTGTTCGTTGTTGTAATTATAGTCTAATGGAAAATTTTGAATGGTTTTATCTTCAAATAATGCTTCTGGTAAACCATACCAGTGCTCCATACTTGTCATACCTGCTTGTGCAGAATTTACAACGTTCCATCTTGCTACATCTACCTGTGCATGGTGGCAAGTAGAACGTAGTCCTAACGCTTTATTTTCTCTGATAGCAGCGTCCATTACTTCTGGTGGTGCACCAAAAAATTTAATACCATCGGCTCCATTCTTTGCATTTTCTCTTACCCACGTTCTCGCTTCTTCTGCATTTGTGATGGGTGTTTTACTACCTTGTCCAAAAGCAGTGTAGGCAAATATGCGCGGGGCTGTAATGGTATTTGCTGCAGATTTTGTTTTATGATCTAGTACCCAAGAAAGGCCATTGCCCGCCGATGGGTCCCTGATGGTAGTGATACCGTGCGCCATCCATAATTTAAAAACATATTCTGCTGGCGTACCTTGTTCTGTGCCACCAATATGACCATGCATATCAATAAGGCCCGGCATCGCGTACATGCCTTCGCAATTCATTTCTTTGCCACCTTCTTTTAATGCGGGTCTGCGTGATGCATTAATCGGTAAACTTGGACTACCAACGTTTTGAATTTTTACAATTCTATTTTTTTCAATAACAATGTCTACGGGACCAAAGGGTGGCGCGCCGGTACCATTGATAAGGGTAACCCCTCTAATAATTAGTTGTGTGTAAGGGCCGTCACCTTCTTTAACAATAGGTGCTTTGGCAATTTGAGCACCTACTACAAAACATATTTGTACGAGTAGGATGCTGCTCATTAATTTTTTAAGCATGGTTTATTCTTTAATGGATCTAAGGTATTTATCTCTAATGATATCTTGCACTTCTTTTCCCTCTATTTTACTTTCTAACCAAGAAATAACGTCGAGGTACATGAATGCGCGCGATGCTAATTTATCTTGTTCTACTGCTTTAAGGCTTTCTAATAATTTTTCAAATGCTGGTTTAAGGGCACTTGGTTGTAATCTAAAAGCGCACTTTAAGAAACCAAATATTTCTGCTTCGGAAAGTCCTAGATTTTCCATTTTTGCCATAAACCTGGTCACGGATTTTAGCAAGTGTTCTAAAATTTCAAAATTGCCAAGTTCATAATGAGCGATAAGGTGAAGCAGTCTGGCATAACAACGTAAGTCTATTCTTAAATCTCCTTTTAAATTAATCACTTTATTTAAATAGTCGATACTCATGCTATAATTGCCAGCGCCAAAATACAAGGACGCAAATTTGTAATAGAAAACAAGCACACGGTGCCTATCTAAAAATAGTTCGTATTCAATTAGTTTTTCTTCTATCAAAGGGACTTCTGCAATACCTGCTTCAAAAGTACCTTCCATAAAATGCCGGTTAATTTTTGACAGGTGCAGGTACACAAATGTTTGAATGGTATTGTTCTGATTGTCAAGTACCGTAGGGGTTTGCGTGAAAGCCTCAAACCTACAAATGGTTTCATTAAACTTTGTATAGTTACGTAAATCAAAATGTGCACTCATTAAATTGTGCATGCCTTTGATATAGTGCGCCGTTTCAATGTCAATCATTTTTGGTTCTGTTTCAAAAAGGTCAACCCATTTTTGACAGTACCTATAGTAGAGTAAAAAGTCTTGTAAGATAAAAGCGTACCAACAGTAGCATTGAAATTTGTACAGCTTTTCATAAAAGCCATCACAGTCTTTTGCTACATCCATTAATGCTGGATTGAATAAAATATCAATGGCTGCTTTATCGTTGTCATTTCTGGCGTGTCCATTTTTTATATACCAGCTATAGAGTTGTAATGAAATATTAGAGAGCGTGCCAATATTTACTAATTTTACATTCACCTCTTCCACTTCGCTGGTTAATAAATCGGCTCTGTCTTGCATGCTTCTTGTGATATGCAAGGCTTCAATTTTCTTTTCTAAAAAAAGGACCTGCAGTACATAGGTTACTTGATTGTTTGCTTTGGCTAGTTCCTTTGCCTTGTCTAAAATTTTAAGACTCTGTAAATACAATCCTTTGTTATACAGCACACGCGCAAAATCTAGTTGCTCATGTAATTGTAAATCTATGTTGCTGTCTTTTTTGAGATCCCGTAAACTAGCCAGCACTTCTTGGTAAAGCCTCGCTTTTAAATTGGAAAGCTGGCTTTTTTGAATGGAATCATTCTTTTTAAGTAGGGCCTCCTCGTCATAATGGGTCATTTTGTCGAGGGCGTCAAATAGCTGTACCACTTTTAGATCCCCAGAAGCCGCATCGTTTTTCATAAACAGCTTAAAATGACGCTTTTCTGCGCGTTCTAACGACTGAATTAGCTGAAATAAGGTATCGGTACTCCTGTTGGGCATGGTAATTGGATATCTATTAAGTTATTAAATATCAAATACTTAATATCTTTTTGTGCTTCTTATACAGTGTAAAATAAGCCCAATTTTGCACTTTTGGAGCAACTAAGTAGTGGTAAATTCGGAAAAGACTTTTCATGGCTGAACAAGTATATATATTTGATACCACCCTTAGAGATGGGGAGCAAGTACCAGGCTGCAAGCTAAATACCAAGGAAAAAGTGGATTTAGCACTCAAATTGGAAGCCCTCGGCGTAGATATTATAGAAGCAGGATTCCCAATTTCTAGCCCCGGCGATTTTGAGTCGGTATCTGAAATTGCAAAGCTGGTAAAAAATGCAACCGTATGTGGGTTAACCCGTGCGGTTCAAAAAGATATTGAAGTAGCAGGCGAAGCGTTAAAGCATGCCAAGCGTTCTCGTATTCATACCGGCATTGGCACTTCTGATTTTCATATCAAAGCTAAATTCAATGCCACCCGCGAAGAAATTATTGCAAGAGCAACGCAGGCTGTTAAATGGGCGCGAAATTTTACAGACGATGTAGAATTTTTTGCTGAAGATGCAGGTCGTACCGAAAATGAATATTTAGCACGCGTAGTGGAAGCTGTTATTGCAGCAGGTGCAACAGTGGTAAATATTCCGGACACCACTGGTTATTGCTTGCCGCATCAGTACGGAGAAAAAATGGCTTTTTTACGAAACAATGTTTCAAATATTGACAAAGCCGTGTTGTCTTGTCATTGTCATAACGATTTAGGGTTAGCAACAGCCAACTCTATTGCAGGTGTTATTGGCGGTGCTAGACAAATTGAGTGTACCATCAACGGACTAGGTGAACGTGCTGGTAACACTGCACTTGAAGAGGTTGTGATGATTTTAAAACAGCACGCTTCTTTAGGTTTTTACACGGGTGTACATGCAACCATGCTCAATCCAATAAGTCGTGAAGTATCTGATATTATGCGCATGGCGGTGCAACCCAATAAAGCAATTGTAGGCGCCAACGCATTTTCACATTCGTCAGGCATTCACCAAGATGGATTTTTAAAAAGTGCCGAAACGTATGAAATTATTAATCCAGAAGCAGTAGGTGCAGAAGGAAGTAAAATTGTACTTACGGCTAGAAGTGGTAGAAGTGCACTTGCGTACCGTTTTCAAAAATTAGGATTCCAATTTGATAGAAACGATATCGATATTTTATATCCTTCTTTTTTACAAGTAGCAGACACAAAAAAAGAAGTGGTGGAAGAAGATTTACAAGCACTTGCACTTGCGCATACAGCTGTACTTGTACATTAATGGAATGAAAAGAAACGCGTTATGGGAAAAACATTATTTGAAAAAATTTGGGATACGCATATTGTACAGGAAGTTACAGATGGTCCTTCGGTACTTTATATTGACAAACATTTTATACATGAAGTAACCAGTCCACAAGCTTTTAAGGGAATTGAGGATAGGGGTATTTCTATTTTTAGACCGGCTCAAATTGTAGCAACTGCAGATCACAATGTGCCTACACAAAATCAGCATTTACCTATTAGCGACGCCCTGTCTCGTTTTCAGGTTGATACCTTAATTGCGAATTGTAAAAAACATGGCATCGAATTGTATGGTCTAGGACACGAGCATCAGGGTATTGTGCACGTTATTGGCCCAGAGCTTGGTGTTACCCAACCGGGTATGACCATTGTTTGTGGTGATAGTCATACGTCTACGCATGGTGCTTTTGGAACCATTGCATTTGGTATTGGCACTTCAGAAGTTGAAATGGTTTTTGCATCGCAGTGTTTGTTGCAAACAAAACCAAAACAAATGCGCATTAATATTGAAGGAACTTTAGGTAAAGGCGTTGTTTCAAAAGATATTATTTTATACATCATTGCAAAAATTAGTGCAAGTGGCGCAACGGGTTATTTTGTAGAATACGCAGGATTAGCGGTTCGAGCACTTTCTATGGAGGCGCGAATGACCATTTGTAATATGAGTATCGAAATGGGTGCGAGAGGTGGACTCATTGCACCAGATCAAACTACATTCGATTACCTAAAGGGTAGAACGTTTGCGCCTGCCTCAGCAGCATGGGATACTTCGCTTGCCTACTGGCAAACTCTATATTCTGATCCGGATGCAGCTTTTGATATTGAGCTAACAATTGATGCTGCAACTATAGAGCCTATGATTACCTATGGCACCAATCCTGGACTAGGTATTGGTATCACAAAAAATGTCCCTACGACTGCTGGTATGCAGGATGAAGGCGAACGAAAAAATCTAGAGAAAGCATTACAATACATGGGTCTTACCGCTGGTCAATCATTAATTGGCATGCCCGTGCAACATGTGTTTATTGGTAGTTGCACCAATTCAAGAATTGAAGATTTACGATTGGTGGCTGACCTTGTAAAAGGGAAAACAAAAAATCCGAACGTGCAAGTGATGATTGTTCCAGGTTCACAAAAAGTAGCCAAGCAAGTAGTGAAAGAAGGACTGGATATTATTTTTTCAGCAGCCGGTTTTGAAATTAGACAAGCAGGATGTAGCGCTTGTTTAGGCATGAACGAAGACAAAGTGCCTGCTGGCGAATATTGTGTAAGTACCAGCAATAGAAATTTTGAAGGAAGACAAGGTGCCGGCGCACGCACATTATTAGCAAGCCCATTAACGGCCGCAGCATCAGCTATTACAGGGGTGATCACCGATGTAAGAACTCTACTTTAACGCAATTAACAATGAACAAAATTAATAAAATACATAGCCGCTTTGTACCACTACAAGAAGAAAACGTTGACACGGATCAAATTATTCCGGCACGTTTTTTAAAGGCAACTACCAGAGATGGTTTTGGTAAAAATTTATTTAGAGATTGGCGTTATAGTAATGACAATGAATTAGAACCAAAACAAGATTTCATTTTAAACAATGCAAGCTTTAGTGGTGAAATTTTAGTGGCTGGAAAAAACTTTGGTTGTGGATCATCTCGTGAGCACGCAGCATGGGCTATCAAAGACTATGGCTTTTTAGTAGTGGTGTCAAGTTTTTTTGCTGACATTTTTAAAAACAATGCGCTCAACAATGGATTATTACCAATAACGGTATCAGATAGTTTTTTAGTATCCATTTTTGCGTTAGGCAAAGAAGCCACTTTATCTGTTTGTTTAGAAAATCAAACCATTACCATGGATGCAACAGGTGCGGTTGAAACATTTGAAATCAATGTGTATAAAAAAACCTGCCTTTTAAACGGGTACGACGATATTGATTATTTACTCAGCAATAAAGCTGCCATAGAAAATTTTGAAAAAAAACAGAGCGTAAGCAAATTATAAATTGAACCTTGGTGTGTTATGAATAAAAGAATTGCTGTTATACCCGGAGATGGTATTGGACCAGAAGTAACTGCACAAAGTATTAAAGTGCTAAATGCCATTGGTCAAAGATTTGGTCATGTGTTTAGTTACGAATATGCCCTAATGGGTGCAGATGCGATTGATAAAACAGGGAGTCCATTACCAGATGAAACAGTAGCAACTTGTTTAGCTGCAGATGCGGTGTTGTTTGGCGCCATTGGTCATCCAAAATACGACAATGATCCTACTGCTAAAGTGAGACCTGAGCAAGGGCTTCTAAAACTTAGAAAAGATTTACAATTATTTGCCAACATACGACCCGTTGACACCTACAAGGCACTTGAACATATGTCGCCATTAAAAGCGAAACAATTAGAAGGTATTGATTTTGTAATATTTAGAGAGTTGACGGGGGGAATTTATTTTGGCAAAAAAGAACTTGCTGCTGATGGTCAATCTGCAAGTGATTTATGTACTTATTCGGTAGCTGAAATAGAAAGAATTGCGCACCTCGCATTTAAGTATGCGCAAAACAGACGAAAAAAATTAACCCTTGTAGATAAAGCCAATGTACTTGAAACGTCTAGACTGTGGCGAAAAGTAATACAGGGCATGTGTGCATCTTATCCGGATGTTACCGTAGACTATATGTTTGTAGACAATGCTGCCATGCAAATTATTTTGTATCCTGCACAGTTTGATGTGATCCTTACCGAAAATTTATTTGGTGATATTATTAGTGATGAAGCAAGTGTATTAAGTGGCTCATTGGGCTTATTGCCTTCTGCATCTGTAGGTAATCAGGTAGCGCTTTTTGAACCTATCCATGGCTCTTATCCGCAAGCAGCAGGAAAAGATATTGCCAACCCACTTGGTTCAATTTTATCTGCTGCGATGTTACTCGATCATTTAAGCATGCACGATGAAGCCGCCATTGTTAGAAAAGCGGTGGATTGGACACTTTCTAATGGTTTTGTTTCAAAAGATATTGATCCAATCAACAATTACGCAACAACGGCTATCGGTGAAATCATCAGTGATTTTATTGAGAAAAAAAGGGATACTGAAAAAAACAGTAGTGGGGTAGAAAATAAATCAACCATTATTTAATGTATCAATCAAAGTATTATTATGGCTTCTTATTATAACGAACATACGGTCCTGTTTTTAAACGGTGAATTTGTAAATGCAGTGGATGCAAAAATGGATTTGTATAGCCAGTCACTCCATTATGGCTATTCTGTTTTTGAAGGCATTCGTTCTTATAAAACAGATGCTGGTACTACAAAAATATTTAAGGCCACCGAACATTTTGACCGTTTTAAAGCTTCGGCAGAAGCCATTAACCTGCCATATACCTACAATACCCAAAGTTTAATTGAGCGCACGTATAAACTCCTTGAATTAAATAATTTAGGCGATGCGTATATCCGCCCAGTGGTATATGCGCCGGCTAATATGACTTTTTCACAAAACACTGAATCCTTTGTATTTATTCAGGCGTGGGAAATGGGTCCTTTTTTAGGCGATAAAAGAATTCGTGTAATGACTTCTTCTTTTCAGCGTCCCAATCCAAAAGGATTTAAAATTCATGCAAAAGCAGCAGGGCATTATGTAAACTCTATCATGGCAAGTCAAGAAGCTAAAGCGGCTGGATACGATGAAGCTTTACTACTTGATATGCATGATCATGTTGCAGAAGCACCAGGTGCCAATGTATTTTTTGAAAAAGATGGCACGCTGTATACGCCTAGTTTAGGGAACATTTTACCAGGAATTACACGCGCCACGGTTATTGAACTATGCGCTTCACATGGTATTCCAGTAGTAGAAATTAGTTTTGGTATTGATGCCATAAGAGGTGCAGACGCTGCATTTTTTTGTGGAACAGCAGCAGAAGTAATAGGTCTTGAATCTATAGATGATGTGCCATTTATGAAAAACTGGGACGACACCGCAAGTAAAAAAATTCAATCAGCGTATCAAAAATTAGTACGTACAAATTTATAAATATGTCAAACGAATTAAATAAGTATAGTAAAGTACTCACCCAAGATGTTACACAGCCAGCTGCGCAGGCCATGTATTACGGCATTGGTTTAACCGACCAAGATTTAGCTAAACCTCAAGTGGGTATTGTGAGTATGGGTTACGATGGCAACACTTGTAACATGCATTTAAATGATTTAGCCGCTGTTGTAAAAAAAGGTGTTTGGGATACAAATTTAGTAGGCCTCATTTTTAATACGATTGGCGTTAGTGATGGTATGAGTAATGGAACGCCTGGTATGCGTTATTCACTAGTGAGTAGAGATATTATTGCAGATTCGATAGAAGCGGTTTGTGGTGCACAATATTATGATGGTGTGATTGCTATTCCGGGTTGTGATAAAAATATGCCAGGAAGCATTATGGCAATGGGAAGATTAAATAGACCTGCCATTATGGTATATGGCGGAACCATTGCACCAGGACATTATAAAGGCCAAGATTTGAATATCGTATCTGCATTTGAAGCGCTTGGTCAAAAATTAGCCGGCGAGTTAGACGAAGCAGATTTTAAAGGAATTATTCAGCACGCATGCCCGGGTGCAGGCGCATGCGGCGGAATGTATACCGCTAATACCATGGCTTCTGCTATAGAAGCGCTTGGTATGAGTCTTCCATATTCGTCATCTAATCCAGCCCTCAGCGATGAAAAAAAGCAGGAATGCGTGGATGCTGGCAAAGCAATGTATCACTTACTAGAAAAAGATATTAAGCCTTCAGATATCATGACACGTAAAGCATTTGAAAATGCAATTACGATGATTATGGTACTCGGTGGTAGTACCAACGCTGTCTTACACATTATTGCGATGGCAAAAAGTGCAGGTGTTGTAGTTACGCAAGATGATTTTCAAACAATTAGCGACCGCGTACCTGTACTTGCAGATTTTAAACCTAGCGGAAAATATTTGATGCAAGATTTACACCAATATGGTGGTGTGCCAGTAGTGATGAAATATTTATTACAGCAAGGCATGTTACATGGCGACTGTTTAACAGTAACCGGAAAAACAATTGCCCAAAATTTAGCGACCGTTCCAGATTTAGATTTTGATCAACAAAAAATAATTAAGCCATTATCGCATCCAATTAAAGCAACTGGACATTTGCAAATTTTGTTTGGGAATTTAGCTACGGGCGGTTCTGTTGCAAAAATTAGTGGTAAAGAAGGCGAACTATTTGAAGGTCCAGCGCGTGTGTTTGATGGTGAGCAGGAATTGATTGCAGGGATTCATTCGGGTCGTATTCAAGCTGGCGACGTTGTAGTGATTAGACAAGTAGGTCCTAAGGGTGCGCCAGGTATGCCTGAAATGCTAAAACCTACATCTGCTATTATTGGTGCGGGACTTGGAAAATCGGTGGCCCTTATTACCGACGGACGATTTAGTGGCGGTACGCATGGGTTTGTAGTTGGACATATTACACCAGAAGCTTTTGTTGGTGGTTTAATTGGTCTTGTAGAAGACAATGATATCATCGAACTAAATATTGCAACTAAAAAAATGACATTAAAAGTAGATGATGCCACCATTGCTGCGCGCCGCGCAAAATGGGTAGCACCAAAATTAAATGCAACAAAGGGCATCTTATTTAAATACGCACAGTGCGTAAAAGACGCTTCGGAAGGTTGCGTAACAGATGAACTTTAAATACTAAAACGATGCAAGCAGAATTAAAAAATCGATCACGCGCAACCCCAGAGCAACCTATTGAAATTTCAGGTTCGCAGGCTTTACTCGAAGCGTTTATTGCGGAAGGTGTAGATACTATTTTTGGTTATCCTGGTGGTGCGATAATGCCCATTTATGATGCGCTATATGACTACCACGATAAGCTCAAACATATTTTAGTGCGTCACGAACAGGGAGGTATTCATGCCGGACAGGGTTATGCAAGAAGTAGTGGTAGAACGGGTGTGGTATTTGCCACATCGGGTCCTGGCGCAACTAATTTAGTAACGGGTTTAGCCGATGCGCAAATTGATAGTACGCCACTTGTATGCATTACTGGACAAGTGTATGCGCACTTATTAGGTACTGATGCTTTCCAAGAAACAGATATCATCAATATTACAACACCTGTTACCAAATGGAATTATCAAGTAACGGATGCCAACGAAATTCCAATGGTATTAGCGAAAGCATTTTTTATTGCAAGCACCGGCAGACCTGGTCCTGTATTAATTGACATTACTAAAAATGCGCAGCTACAAAATTTTAATTATACGGGCTATAAAAAATGTGACCATATTCGTAGCTATAGACCTAAGCCAATTATTCGAAAAACATATATTGAAGAGGCTGCAGCACTTATCAATGAAGCTAAAAAGCCATTTGTCATTTTTGGGCAAGGGGTTATTTTAGGTAGAGCGGAAGCTGAGTTTAAAACATTTATCGAAAAGGCTGGACTGCCTGCTGCATGGACAATTTTAGGCTTAAGTGCACTACCTACCAGCCATCCACAAAATGTGGGGATGCTTGGTATGCATGGTAATTATGGCCCCAACGTATTAACCAATGATTGTGATGTTTTAATTGCAGTTGGTATGCGGTTTGATGATCGTGTAACTGGTAGATTGGATAAATACGCCAAGCAAGCAAAACTCATTCACTTAGATATTGATCCTGCAGAAATTGATAAGAATGTAAAATCTACGGTGCCTGTTTGGGGGGATTGTAAAGAAACACTTCCTATGTTAACCGCGCTTATCGATGAAAAAAAGCATACCGATTGGTTAAATACTTTTCATTCTTATACAAAGCAAGAGCACGAGATTGTAATTGATCAAGAACTACATCCCGCTAGTGGTGAAATAACGATGGGTGAGGTAGTAGAAGCGTTAAATGAATTGACACATGGAAATGCCATTATTGTAACCGATGTTGGACAACATCAAATGGTTGCGTGTAGGTATGCCAAATTCAATGAAACAAAAAGTAATATTACGTCTGGTGGCTTAGGTACCATGGGCTTTGCGCTTCCGGCTGCTATTGGCGCCAAATTTGGTGCACCACACCGTGAAGTAGTGGCTATTATTGGAGATGGTGGTTTCCAAATGACGCTCCAAGAACTTGGCACTATTATGCAAGCGCAGATTTCCGTTAAAATGCTGATATTAAACAATCGCTTTTTAGGTATGGTTCGCCAGTGGCAGCAGCTCTTTAATGACAAACGTTATTCATTTGTAGATATACAAAGTCCGGACTATGTTCAACTCGTAAAAGCATATGGCATCGAAGGCAATAGTGTTGATGATAGAAAAAATTTAAAAGTCGCACTTCAAAAAATGCTGGATTGTAAGGACTCTTATTTATTGGAAGTGTTGGTGGGTAAAGAAGACAATGTATTTCCAATGGTACCACAGGGCTGTAGCGTGTCTGAAATCAGATTAAAATAAAAAAATTATGAAACAGGAATATACCATCACCGTTTATACAGAAAACCAAGTGGGTTTGTTAAATAGAATTGCTATTATTTTTTCGCGTCGAAAAATTAATATCGAAAGTTTAAATGTATCTCCTTCCGAAGCCGAAGGTATTCACCGTTTTACAATTGTAATTAGTGAGTTTGAAGAAGTGGTACGCAAACTGTGCAGACAAATTGAACGTCAGGTGGAAGTACTGAAGGCGTACTTTAATACCGGCGACGAAATTGTTTGGCAGGAACTAGCATTGTATAAAGTGCCTACCGACGAAGTAGCCGAAAAATTACAAGTAGAAAGACTGTTGCGTGAATTTGGCGCACGCGCCGTAGTGATTCGCAAAGACTACACCATTTTTGAAACCACGGGGCACCGCGAAGAAACGGATAAATTATTAGCAGTATTGGCACCTTATGGACTTATTGAATTTGTACGCAGTGCTAGGGTAGCGATTATAAAAGCAAGCAATGGTTTCCACGAAAAATTAAAAGAATTTGAAGCAGTTGAACCCGCTTCGGAACTTATAGAAAACGAATTTTTAAACAAGCAAGCCGAGGTATTCTCGATGTAATTTTTTAATTAATAAAAATCAAAAAATGGCAAAATTAAATTTTGGAGGTGTCGAAGAAAACGTTGTAACACGTGAAGAGTTCCCGTTAGCGAAAGCACAGGAAATTTTAAAGGATGAAGTAGTAGCTGTTATTGGCTATGGCGTTCAGGGTCCTGGACAAGCACTCAATCAAAAAGAAAATGGTATTAATGTTATTATTGGTCAACGTAAAAATTCAAAGAGTTGGGATAAAGCAGTAAACGATGGATTTGTGCCGGGTCAAACATTATTTGAAATTGAAGAAGCGCTAGTGCGTGGAACTATTATATGTTATTTATTAAGTGACGCTGCACAAATTGCTATGTGGCCCACTGTAAAAAAACATTTAACACCTGGCAAGGCACTTTATTTTTCTCATGGTTTTGGTATTACGTATAAAGAACAAACTGGCATTATTCCTCCAGCAGATGTAGATGTATTTTTAGTAGCACCAAAAGGTTCTGGTACTTCACTTCGTCGTATGTTTTTACAGGGTCGTGGATTAAATTCTAGTTATGCAATTTTCCAAGATGCAACTGGGAAAGCTTTTGAGCGTGTGGTAGCATTAGGCATTGCCATCGGAAGCGGATATTTATTTGAAACAGACTTCAAAAAAGAAGTGTTTTCCGATTTAACAGGTGAGCGTGGTACATTAATGGGTGCCATCCAGGGTATTTTTGCTGCACAATACGAAGTTTTACGTAGTAAAGGTCATACGCCTTCAGAAGCATTTAACGAAACGGTAGAGGAATTAACCCAGTCTTTAATGCCGCTTGTTGCCGAAAATGGCATGGATTGGATGTACGCAAACTGCTCTACCACAGCTCAGCGCGGGGCACTTGATTGGTGGAAGAAATTTAGAGACGCAACGAAACCAGTTTTTACCGAACTTTACGAAAGCGTAGCCGCAGGAAACGAAGCCGCTAAGTCTATTGAAAGTAACAGTAAGCCTGATTACCGTGAAAAATTAGAAATAGAGTTAGCAGAGCTAAGAGATAGCGAGTTATGGCAGGCTGGTAAAACTGTAAGAAGTTTGCGGCCAGAAAACCAAAAATAATTAGCGCTTAACAATGCAGGATATAAATTTTTCTCAATTAGATTTTTCAGGTGCTTATGCACGCTTAAAAGATGTCGTAAAAAAAACACCACTTACCTACAATCATAATTTGTCCCGCAAATATGGTTGTGAAGTGTATCTAAAAAGAGAAGATTTACAAATTGTACGCTCCTATAAATTAAGAGGCGCCTTTAATATGATGTATTTATTGCCAGCCAACCAACTTGCAAAAGGGGTTGTTTGCGCAAGTGCTGGAAACCACGCCCAAGGATTTGCTTATAGTTGTAAAAAGCTAAATGTAAAGGGCGTGGTTTTTATGCCTATCATCGCACCCAATCAAAAAGTGAGTCAAACAAAAATGTTTGGCGAAGGGTTTGTAGATGTGCGGTTAATCGGAGATACATTTGATGATTGTGCAGTAGCTGCAAAAAAATATACCGAAGAACATGGCTTAACTTTTATTCCTCCTTTTGATGATATCCGAATTATTGAAGGTCAGTCTACAGTAGGCATAGAAATTTTAGAAGATCAACAAGACATCGATTATATTTTTTTACCAGTTGGCGGTGGCGGATTGAGCGCCGGCGTTGGGGCTTATTTTAAAACATATGCACCCGCTACCAAAATTATTGGATTGGAGCCAGAAGGCGCACCTTCCATGCTTACAGCCATTAAGGCAGGTATGCCGGTAAAACTGGATCAGATAGATAGTTTTGTGGATGGCGCTGCTGTAAAGCGTGTAGGAGATGTAACTTTTTCAATTTGCAAGCAGGTATTAGATGAGATGCACCTTATACCTGAAGGAAAAATTTGCTCTACCATTTTAAAGTTATACAACGAAGAAGCGATAGTGGTGGAGCCTGCAGGTGCATTATCTGTTGCAGCGCTTGATGATTTTGCCGATCAAATAAAAGGCAAAAAAATTGTGTGTATTGTTAGTGGGGGCAATAATGATATTAGTCGGATGCAAGAAATTAAAGAAAGGTCATTACAATATGAGGGCCTCAAGCATTATTTTTTAATTCGATTTGCACAAAGACCAGGATCTTTAAAAGAATTTGTAAACCAGGTACTTGGACCAACCGATGATATAACACGTTTTGAGTATATTAAAAAAAACAACAAAGACTCAGCCTATGCGCTTCTTGTTTTAGAACTTCAGTCATCTGAAAATTATAATACGTTGGTTGGTAAAATGAAGCAGTATAATGTCACTTACACTGAACTCAATAAGAATGATAACGTATTTGGTTATTTGATATAAATTTTATTAAAATTATAGTCTGGTAATTTAGATGCCTGGATAATTTTCCACCCATTCAAAAGTAGGGTGATATTTATTTTGTAAGGCTTGTATAAAATGGGCGAGGTGTTCTAAAGAAGTGGTTGACCTAAATAAATAATCATGAAATAAGATAACCACGTGCTTTTGGTGTTGCCTTGTTTTGATGATTTCCTTTCCCACTTTTCTGATCAGGGTATCTACGTATCTCATTTGTTTAGAAGCCCTTAGAGGCCACTCTGCATCCCATCCAATAAAGCTTTGCGGTAGCATTAATGAGTCGGCAAGTTTTATAACTTGATAAGCATCTAAATGAACGCCTCTTCTAAAATCTCCAATTTTCCAGGAGTTGCTTCCAGGTAGTCTCGTAATATTAGACGTTAAACCTAAAAATGCTTTGTTGCGTTCAATATCTAGCCAAACACTATCTGGATGTGCGTAATAACTACGTAACCTACCATTTGTAATAGCGTGTGAGTAGGTGTGGTTGTATATTTTAAATAAAGGATTGTTTTTTTCTGCTAAAAAAATACTGTCGTATTTTTTTGACCACTGCATTTGAGATCCAACAATAAAAAAACTGGCTTTTATTTGTAAATCAGTTAAAAGGCTATCAATGGATGGCGTAGTCGTATAAGGCCCATCATCAAAAGTGATATAAATAGTAATACCAGTATCTATTGAATTTTTTATAATAGCATTTTTGCTATTTTTTTGTTCCTCTGTTTTTGTAGCACTAGGCGCTACAGATTTTGTTTCTGGAGTTTGACATGCAATAACAAAAAACGACACCCATATCAATAAAAACCTAATTCTCATCGCTCGCTTAATTAAAGAGAGCGCAAGTTACTCAAACTATAGCTACTAATTTCTTAGTTAACTGTTATTTCGCTCATAAAAAACCATCCTGGTGTACCTTTTCCTTGATGCCAACTTGGTAACTTTTTAATGGGCTGCCCAGTTATTTTTAAATAACGATATGAAGTTGGCGTATAGTTTAGGGCTAACATTTGAGCAAAGGGTGCATCATTGGTGGTAGGCATTTCTGGTTTGATGTTTGCTAGCGGCTTCCATGTTTTATTGTCATTACTGCCCCATGCCATTAGCGATACTGGAGGTAATATATAGGAGGTAGTTGCATGAAGTGCATTTACCATAATTTTACTTGAAGTTACATTACTGCCCATATCAAGGATTACTGTTGCTTCATTATTTTGATAGCCAAGCCATTTGCTTGAAAAATCTTTAAAGTCTGCTAAATCCAAATCCGTTAATACGGTTGCAGCATTCATATTGTACTTCGCATCGGGAGGCGTTACTAATTTGTAAGCAGCAACAGGGAATCCGGCTTTCATATAAAAATTTCTAACAGTAGCACTTCCATTCCATCCCACTTTAAAAGCACGAACACTCAGTGTAGTGGTATTGTCTAGTGAAATAGGTTTTGTATAAACTAAACTAGTGCTGCTATCTGGATCTGTCCCATCAAGCGTATACCTGATGGTAACGCCTTTTATAACATGCTTAATTTCGACGGGTTGATTTTGTTTAAAATAACCACTTGGTAAAGAAACAACCGGATCGTTGAGTGTAATGATAAGTGTATCTGCGCCATCAAAACCGTAGTCTATTTTAATTTGAGCATATTGCTTGCTCATGGACTTAATATCTGAAGGTTTAATTTTCGTATCCCAAACAAAAATCTCTATAATATTTTTATTGCTTAATAATGCTTTTAATCCTTGCATGGTAACAGCTGTTCCTGCTACAGACACCGAACTAATTTTTTTCATGGATGCAATTTCTGCCATGCTTTTATCTGTAACATTTGAATAGTTTACGTTTAATCTTTTAAGATTAGGCAGTTTACTAATCCAGCTAATATCAGCATCGGAAACCGGCATTTTTGCAGCATACAAATGAACAATTTGTTCTTTGATGGGATCTAGTTCAGTGAGTTTACTTGAATTATACATGGTTTGACCATAAAAAGAAACGGCAAGTGCTGGAGACTTTTCACCCAACTGCTTGATCACTCTATAATTTGATTTTAGTTGATCAATAGCCGATTCGCTAGCAGCATTAAAATCATATTTTTCCTCTTTAGCCAAATATGGCTTGATATATTCTTCCGCTAAAATTCGTAAAGTATCTGTGGTAGGGAAGCTTATGATTTTTTTATCAAATGGCGCTCCCTTTTGAATCCAGGCTTCTAAAATAGCAAGTTCGGCAGTCGTTAATTGCGGCTTGTCTATGGGAGGCATGTGTTTTTTATCGGAAAGTGGAAGGTGCGCTCTTGTGATGATTAAACTTTTAAGTAGGTCGCCAGCAACCACTGCTTTTCCAGATTTTCCACCAGTTACAATACCAACAGAGTCGCTAAGGGATAATCCACCTTTTTTGTTGCTACTTGTATGACAAGTACCACATTTTTCTTTAAATATGGTAGCTACCACATTTGGATACATGCGTGCTTCTTGTAAAGTTAAAGTGCTAGGTTGACCCTTATAAAGCGGGGCCGTTAAAAATCCTTCTCCATGGGTAAGTGTTGCACCAAAATGTCCTGTTACTATGGTTAGAAAAAATAAAACAACAGCGGTTGAAGCGGCTAATTTTTTATTGGACTGAATATAGGCATGATAATTATAGAGTACCAGGGCTAATACTGCAACTGAAGTTCCAGACCATTTGTGCCATTGTAAAGTATCTCCACTCGTGCCCTCTTCGGTAGCTAATAAAATACCCATGATAGCTGTAAAGATGGCTGTTAAGGCACCAAACAATCTAACATGATTAAAGATGCTTTGCGTAGATGGATTAGTCGGAATAAAAGAAGTGGCAATAGATATGAGCAGTAGTGTAATAGGCAAGTGTAAAAGTAACGGATGCATTCGTCCCGCCACTTGTAGCCATACCGGTATTTGAAGTTTATCGTCAAATACAAATAAAATACCTAACAAAAAAAGTCCTGCAAATGCAAGCGAACTTGCTACTTTCTCAATCCATTTCATGGTTCACTATGCTTGTGTTAATTTATAGGGGTATACTTTTCCAGAAGCCCATTGCGCAACGTATAAGCTACCTTCGTCATCCACACAAACATCGTGTGGGTGTGCAAATATTTTTTCGGTTTGTTGGAGTGTATTTAATTTTCCATTGGTATATATAGGCTCAGATCCACCAATATTTGAAACCACTTTATTTTCTTTATTTAAAATGGTAACAAATCCACTCGCTTCTACACCCATATTTGGAGAACGGAGTACTGCAGCGTATAAATAATCGCCGCTAATAACAGGTCTACAAACCCCAGCGCCTGGTACATGAATCACTTCTAATAATTTTCCGTCTAACGAAAATCTTTTAAAGCACGCTCTGTTCCTGTCGGTAACAATTAAGGTAGGTACTGCGTTTCTATAATCGATACAAATGCCGTGTGCGTTGTCTAGATACTGCTCACCCTCACCTCTGCCACCAAATGCATTTTTTAATTTACCATTGGCGTCATAGTGTAATATATATTGCGCACCATAACCATCTGCTATATAAAACTCACCATTTTCTAAAACAGCCGTTTCGGTAGGCACAAACTTTTCTTTGCTGGCGTATGGTCCAACTTCTGCTGGCGGATCAATGGTAAATAATATTTTACCATCGATGGTTGTCTTGTACACCTGGTGTCTATTGGTGTCTGTAATAAATAAGAAATCTTCTTTACCCGTTTTTTGAATTGTTAAACCGTGAGCGCCTGGAAATTCTGTACCCCAACTTCCTTTGAGCTTACCAGACTTATTGTAAATGATGATATTGTTCTTTGTTTCGTTGGTAAGAAGAATGATATGGCCCTTACTATCTTGTACCATTTCATGACAATCATTAACAGGTGTTTTATCTGTATTTAAAGTTCCCCACTTGGTATCTAAAAAATACTTTTTATCGTTATGACCGTATACAGGTCCTTTTGGTTTTGCCAATAAATCTTTGGTGATAAAAAAGCTAGCACCAGCTAGTGTAGAACTTTGAATGAATTTTTTGCGGTTCATAGTTTTTATTTTATGCGATAATATTATTTACAACGTTTCCGTATAAGTCCGTTAAACGGTATCTTCTTCCTTGAAACTTATAGGTTAATCTTTCATGCTCTAATCCTAGTAGATTTAAAACAGTAGCCTGAAAATCATGCACGTGCACAGGATCTTTAATAATATTGTAACCAAAGTCGTCGGTTTCTCCATGTACAATTCCTGGCTTCACGCCACCGCCAGCCATCCAAATACTAAAGCAGCGCGGATGATGATCACGTCCATAGTTATCAACGGTCATTGGGCCTTGGCAGAAATTGGTTCTACCAAATTCACCACCCCAAATAACAAGCGTTTCATCTAGTAATCCTCTTTGTTTTAAATCTTTAATAAGCGCTGCAGAAGGTTGATCCACATCTTTTGCTTGTCCGCGCATTTCATTGGGTAGGTTTCCGTGTTGATCCCAACCTTGGTGGTATAATTGAATAAAGCGAACGCCACTCTCCGATAATTTACGCGCTAGTAAACAGTTCGCTGCATATGTACCAGGCACCAAACAATCTGGTCCATACATTTTGATGACACTATCTGACTCTTTAGAAGTATCAATAATTTCTGGAACGGCTGTTTGCATGCGGTAAGCCATTTCATACTGCTGAATTTTAGCAGCAATTTCTGGATCACCATATTGTTCGTATTCTAAATTGTTGAGTACTGCAATTTTGTCAAGCATTTTTCGGCGCGCATTTCTATCCATGCCTGCCTGATCTTGTAAATATAAAATGGGATTATCGCCACTGCTAAATTGAACACCCTGATGCACCGAATCTAAAAATCCGTTGGTCCATAATTTAGAATATACACCTTGACCATTTCCTTTACCTCTTGATAAGAGTACACAAAATGCAGGCAGGTTATTGTTTTCGGTACCAAGTCCATAACTCACCCATGAACCCATACTAGGTCTATTGCCTTGTTGTGCACCAGATTGAAAAAAGGTAAGTGCAGGATCGTGGTTAATGGCTTCGGTGTGCATCGATTTGATAATGCATAAATCATCCACTACAGACGCCATGTGCGGAAACAAATCACTTACATAAGTGCCTGATTTACCATACTGCTTAAAGTCGTAGTAAGAGCCTATCAGTGGGAATTTAGTTTGATTGGCTGTCATACCCGTTAAACGTTGTCCATTTCTAATCGACTCCGGTAAGTCTTCTCCCATTCTTTCACGGAGCATGGGTTTGTAGTCGAAAGTTTCAAGCTGCGAAGGCGCACCATTTTGAAATAAATAAATTACACGCTTTGCTTTTGGGGCAATATGCGGTACTGCTTTCATGATGGCATCTTCTGTGCTTTCACCTCCACCAAATAAATCTGGAATTAAGAGTGAGCCTAATGCTGCACTACCTAATCCAAGACTCATTCTAGAAATAAATTTTCTTCGATTTGCGTTGAGGCCGTGTTCGAGTAATTCTTTTTCCATGGTTTATGTTTTTGTGATCGCTTCTTGCATGTTGTAAATAACCTGAATGGTTTCCATTGCTGCAGCGAGATCAACGATTTGTTTTGTTTTTGCTTGATAGGTTCCTGGCTCAATTAATGTAGCCGCTCTTTTTTTATCTTTTGTTAATTCCTTTTTTGTTTCTTCATAAAACGAAACAAGTGTTTCAATTTCTTTTGCACTTGCTTGTCTACATAGAATCGATCTAAATGCTTTTTCAATGAGCGTATTGGTGCCAGGTTGTTGTTGTAATAATTTATCGGCAAGTGCTTTTGATGCTTCTAGTACAGTTGGATCATTGAGCATGATCAGTGCCTGCAGTGGTGTATTGGTTCGATACCTTGTTACCTGACATTCATCTCTATTACTTCCATCAAACATCATCATAGAAGGAGGGGGTACGGTTCTTTTAATAAATGTATACATGCCTCTTCTGTAAAGTGCTTGTCCAGTATCTTGCATGTATTTATTTAAAATACCTCTACCAGAAGTAGCTAGTTCCCAAAGTCCTGGCGGCTGATAAGGTTTAACGCTTGGACCTCCAATGGTTTTGTTTAAAAGTCCACTACTTGATAAAAGCATATCTCTTACAAGCTCTGCAGAGTATCTAACCCTTGGTGCGTAAGACCAGTAGGTATTTAATGGATCTACTCTTTTTTTGGTATCAGAAATTTCGCTGGATTGTTGATACGTTGCTGATAATACAATTTGCTTTACGAGTCTTTTGATATTCCATCCGTTGTCTCTAAAGTCTACGGCTAGCCAATCTAGTAGTGCTGGATGTGTAGGAAGATTTCCTTGCATGCCAAAGTCGGCGGCAGATTTTACGAGGCCTCTTCCAAAAAATTCCTGCCACATTCTATTTACAAAAACGCGGGCTGTTAAACTGTTTCTCTTATCAAATAACCATTTGGCTAAGCCAAGTCTATTTTTAGGAAGTGAAGAATCAAATTTTAAAACTGAATTTGGTGTTCCTGGTTCTACTTCAACCGTTTTTGCGGCATAGCTACCTCTTGCTAAAATATAGGTTTTGCGAAGGGTATCTAAATCACCCATAATGGACACTTCTAATTTATTGGTATCCACTTTATTGATGAATTTTAAAATGCCTCTTACATCCTCGTTGGTGATATCCATGCGCGGATTTTTTGCAAAGGTAACCGGTCCACCAACGGTAGATTCCAATCCCACTTCTTTTACATTATTGAAAAATGCAAAAATTTGGTAGTAATCTTTTTGTGAGATTGGATCATATTTATGATCGTGACACTTCGCGCATTCTATAGTGAGTGCCAGCATAGATCGTCCAAAAGTATTTGTTCTGTCCGCGGCGTATTCGATTCTGTATTCTTCATCAATGACACCACCTTCTTCTGTGATTTTATGATTTCTATTAAATCCTGTGGCTAATATTTGTTCTTTGGTAGCGCCCGGAATTAAATCGCCAGCTAATTGCCATGTTATAAACTCGTTGTAGGATAAGTTTTTATTGAATGCATAAATAACCCAATCTCTCCATGGCCACTGACTTCTATAATTATCATCTTGATAACCATGGCTGTCTGCATAGCGCGCAATGTCTAGCCAGCTGATGGCCATTTTTTCGCCATATTGTGGAAGGCTTAATAATTTGTCAACCAGCTTTTCGTAAGCATTATTACTATTGTCATTGACAAACGCTTTTGTTTCTGTCTCTGTTGGTAAAATACCAATCAGATCCATATATACGCGTTTAACCAATCTTTCTTTTTCTGCTATTTTATTTGGCGATAAACCTTTCTCATCCATTTTATTTAAAATAAAATAGTCGATTTCATTTTTTGGCCAGCTATCATCACTGATGGAAGGAAGTGGTAATTTCTTTGGTACGGTAAACGCCCAATGTGGTTCATATTTTGCACCTTGTTCAATCCATTTTTTTATTATAGCTACTTCGTTTTCTGTGAGTCTTGGTAATTTGCTAGATGCCACAGGCATTACAAGGCTTGAATCTGTGGTTGTGATTCTTTGAAAAATTTCAGAGAGTTCAGGTTTGCCTGGAACGAGCGCATGTTTTGATGGATGTTCTTGTAAAGATTTATATGCTTCACTTTCGAGGTCTAATCGTAAGCCTGCTTCTCTTTTTTTAGCATCGGGGCCATGGCAGCTAAAACATTTATCAGATAAAATGGGCCTTACATCGTAATTGTAACTTACAATTTCTGGCACTTTAATACCATCCACTGCAGAAGTTCTAAATGAGTAGTAAGCCAGCACTCCAACAATCAGGCAAATACTTGCCAAAATGAGCAATCGTTTATTGAACATGAGTAACACTTTTAGTTTGGCAAATCAGTAATTAAATATAAATCTTTATCGGGCCATTTCTTGGCGAATCAGGTTGTCAGATAAAAAAGTATATAAAACGGCTAAATCAGAGCTGCTTCTTTATTAAATAATAAATAAACATATATATAAAACATATATAATGAATTGTTTAATATGTTTTGAATCCTATGCAATGCGTTAATATTGATGTGTAAAATGCTTATTCTGTTGTTGCACTATGCAAATAATTCATTTATTTTTAAGTAGAAAGTAAAATGTATGGTCTTGAAATTGTTTGCGCAGCATAGTAAAGGTGGTATACTGGTACTGATGGTATTGGTTTACAGCGTTGTCGTTTGCGCTCAGGGGGATCAAAAAAATGCCGGTGTTTCAAGTAAAAAATACACTGCGAACGCCGCAAAAAATACAATTGTAGTAGATGGAAAATTAACCGAGCGAGATTGGGAAAGGGCTGTAATTATTTCCAATTTTGAAGATATAGAAGGTGTAGTTAAGCCAAAGCCAACTTTTAAAACGGAAGTTAAAATGACATGGGATGCTCAATATTTATATATTGGTGCTGTGTTAGAAGAGCCACATTTATGGGGTACTTTAAAAAAATACGACGATATTATTTATCGGGATCATGATTTTGAAGTTTTTCTAGATCCAATTGGAGATGGAGTACATTATTTTGAAATAGAAATAAATGTATTAGGCACACTTATGGATTTGTATATGAATAAGCCTTATAAAAAAGGAGGCACATTTGATTTAGGATGGAATACAACTGGGATTATCACTTCGGTTCATGCTTCCGGTACCATTAATAATAATTCTGATGTGGATAGCAGTTGGACTGTTGAAATGGCTATTCCATTTTCGGCAATTTCAAGATTGAATCGAACAGCAACACCCTCTAACACAAATCCTTGGCGGATAAATTTTTCACGTGTACAGTGGACACTTGAGCCTGATGGAATGAGTTATCAAAAAAAATTAAAAGAAAATAAAAAACCGATTTCGGAACACAATTGGGTGTGGAGTCCAACCGGCATTATAGATATGCATGTTCCGGTAAAATGGGGGTATTTATATTTTAAAAATTAAATCAAAAACATGTCAAATAACCGTAGACAATTTTTAAAAAATAGTATTGGAACTGCTGCTGCCGCTGGCTTTGCCACTTTGCCTGCCATCGCAAATATGCCCGTAAGTACAGATGCAAAAAAACATAAAAACAAACACTGGATTTGGATCAATCCAAATAGAAAAGATGATATTGCTGTGCTTAAAAAAAGGTATAAAGCATTTTATGATGCCGGCATTAGAGGTATTTTATTTGAAGCAGATAGTGAAATGCATTACACCGAAGCAAAAAATGCTGGACTAGAAGCACATCGTTGGAATTGGACCATGAATCGAGGCGATGTTTTAAAACAACATCCAGAGTGGTCAGCAATTTCTCGTACAGGAGATTCATGTGCCACTAAACCTCCGTATGTTGGATATTATAAATGGTTGTGTCCTTCAAAACCAGAAGTACAAGATTTTTTAAAAAACGAAGCGGATACTATTTTGTCAAAAAATTATATTGATGGACTCCATCTCGATTATATTCGTTTTTGTGATGTGGTACTTCCCTTAAATTTATGGGACACGTATAAATTAGATCAACGTACCGAGCTTCCTGCTTACGATTTTTGTTATTGCAAAACTTGTAGAGATGCATACGCGGCTAAAACTGGAAATGATCCATTGTCACTGCGCTTTCCGGAAGCCCAAGTTTCATGGCGATTATTTAGATATCAGGCCATCAATAATGTGGTCAATGAATTGGCAGTTGTTGCGCACAATCATCATAAAAAAATTAGTGCTGCTGTTTTTCCCATGCCTGAACTAGCACGCCGAATGGTTAGACAAGATTGGACCAACTGGAATTTAGATATGGTTTTCCCAATGATTTATCATGGATTTTATCAAGAGCAAGTGGCATGGATTGGGGATGCTGTAGCAGAAGGTGTAAGGTTTTTAAAAGATGGTGTGCCTTTATATGCTGGACTATATTTATCCGATTTTAAGAATCAAACCGAATTGTCTGCTGGTATTAAATATGCAATGGATAATAAGGCTGCTGGTATCTGCTTTTTTGGAGGCGTTTCGGACGATGTGCTAGCGACCCTCAAGCAGGCTACCTCATAAATAGGTATTGTTTTGATTTTGTATGTGCATTTTTGTATATATATCTGTCGTTGTCAACAAGTTACAATAAATATTAATGAGTATTACATATTAGACGTCTGCGTATTCGTATTCTTCTTCCTTTTTGTATATTTTTATTTTAATTAATCGATACAAATAAAAATAATCGTTAATATATTAAAGTATGAAGTATTGGGTAAATTCGTTTGTATTTATTTGTCTAATGTTGTTAGCATGTAATAAATCAACGCCCAAAAGTGTCCTCGAAACTAGAAAAACCTATTTAGTTGGTTATGGAGTTACTTCTACCAATTGGCAATTAAAAGGATTAACTATTGATACTGCCACTCAAACTTTGACGGGTAGTCAAATAGGATATATTAAACAATATTTTGCTACATCAAATTTTGCAGATACTGACGGCGCCACAGGTAATTGGTCTTTACCTGTAACCGACTCATTAAAAGAAATTTTTACAAATTATCCATCAGGTGTAATAGTAAAACAAACTTATTATATCAGCTTTCTTAGTTACGATTCCCTTTCGCTTATCTATTTATTAAACGGAAAAATAATCAATGCTAAGTTTAAAGCGATTCGTTAGTGTATGCCTGTTTCTTGTTTTCGCAAGTTTAGGTAAAACACAAATTAGTATGCCCTATATCATGGGTGTAGTGGGGAATGCTGGCAGTACCGAAAAAATATTTTCAGGATCTATTTTACTAGAAGGTGGCAGTTGTTTCCTAATGTCAAATGGCATATCTAATTACACGGAGGGTACTGCCAATCTTTTTAGCTTTAATTGTGTTGTTGCGCCAGTTCTAGAATCACTTCATTTAACTGCGTATCCAAATCCATTTAAGGATAAAGTGACTATAAAATCACAATCTATCTTTAATTATTCCACATCAGTTATGTATGAACTACTGCTCTATAATGCAGCAGGAGCATTAATTAAAACGTATAAAACATCCATTTATAGCCTTCGATCAGGATTTGAAATGGCAACTCTTTTTCAAGAGTCTGGAACCTATTATTTAAAAGTGCAATTAGGTCAACTACATATCGAAACATTAAAATTAATAAAAACACAATAGTTACAATGAAGCTAAGTTATAAAAAAATATTTTTTATAGGTATCCTGCAATGCGTTGCTGTTTTTTTACATGCACAAGTATCTAAAGTTCCTGACGGCATTTTATTTCAAGCAATTGCTAAAGATCCTGCTGGCAATCCAGCAAAAGGAAGAACGATTTATATTAAAAACGCAATTATACAAAGTAGTGTAACCGGTGTGCAAGTGTATGTAGAGTCGCATAAAATAGTTGCTTCCAGTGAAGGGGTATTTACAATTGTAATTGGCAAAGGAAATAGATCATCCGGTCCAGCTTCAATTAGTAATATTGACTGGTCTAATGGCCCCTATTTTTTAAATATCAAAGCAGCCATTGCGCCTTCTGTGCCACTTACAAATTGGGTAGTAGATGAGCATTATATTGATATGGGTACATCTCAGTTTTGGACAGTGCCTTTTGCTTTATTTGCAGCGAGGGTAGAAGGGTTTGAACTAAAATTAAATATTGCAGACACGGCATCCATGTTGGCACCCTATTTTAAAAAGTCAGATACTGCTTCATTATCAAATAGGATCAATGCAAAGCTAAATACGAACGATACAGTATCCTTATCGAATAGAATAAATGTAAAATTAAATAGTTCGGATACTATTTCACTATCAAATAGGATTAATGCAAAATTAAGTGCCGCGGATACTTTATTGATGTCTGCCCGAATTAATACGAAGCTAGCTTCTACTGACACATCACGAATGTTAAGCAATTATGCAAAACGAAGTGAACTAGTTGATACGACTTCATTGTCTAATAGGATTTATACAAAATTAAGTGCTGCTGATACGATTATTTTGTCAAACCGAATCAATACAAAATTAAATCCAGTAGATACGATTGCATTATCCTTGCGTGTCAATTCTAAATTGTCAATTGCTGATACAGCTGCTATGCTTGATGCTTATGCAAGAAAAAATAAATTAATAGATACGCTTTCTTTATCAAATCGTATTGATGCAAAGTTTAATAATGTAGATACGATTTCAATGTCTAATAGAATTAATAATCGTGAGTTGCTTACAAATAAAAGTTTAACACTTTTAGTTGATGGAAATTCTGATACTAAATATCCTTCGACAAAAGCGGTGAAACATTATGTAGACTCTGTTTTAGCCATTAATGCAGCAACAAATAATAATAATAATTCCAATGTAAATGTTGTCGAAGCAACAACAACAACTAAAGGTATTGTGCAACTTGCTGGTGATTTAGCAGGGACTGCTCAAAATCCTAGCATTGCATCCTCCGCAATTACAACCGCTAAAATTGCATCAGCTGCTGTTACAGATGATAAAATTGCCAGCGGGATTAATCCAGCAAAAGTAGGGCTTCAAAATGTTACAAATACTTCTGATGCAAACAAGCCAATAAGTATTTTACAGCAAGCCGCGCTCGCAACGAAGCTCGCCATCACAGATACAGGAGCAATGCTAACGAATTATGCAAAATCAATCGATGTAAATAGTGCCCTTGCAACGAAGCTCGCCATTGCGGATACAGCTGCAATGTTAAATAGTCGCATTGCTAGAGATACCTCTTTTTTATCGCTTCGCATTGATGCAAAAGTTAATCAAGTAAGTAAATCACTTGATATAAATGCAGATGCTATTTCTGATATTAAATTCCCATCTGTAAAAGCTGTTAAAACCTATGTCGATTCAGCAATTGTTGCAAACGGAACTGGCGGGAGTAATAATAATTCAAACGTAAATGTTTCTGATGCAGATGCTAACAATAAAGGTATATTAAAACTTGCTGGAGATTTATCTGGCAATGCAGCTATGCCAATTGTTGCTAATGGCGCCATTGTAACTTCAAAAATTGCAAATGGGGCAGTAACTGATCTAAAAATTGCAAACGGAATTAGTGCATCAAAAGTTGGGTTAGGAAATGTAGATAATACGAGTGATTTAGATAAACCAATTAGTTTGGCTACTCAAAATGCAATAAATTCAAAATATAATATAACTGATGGTATTGCAAATGCAAATGCAATTACAAATAAATTAAATAAGACAGATACTATTTATTTAGACAATAGAATCAATACCAAAATCAATTTTGCAGATAGCGTGTTTGGATATGTTACGCCTAGCAAATTAAATTCTAAAATTATAGATACTAGTAGCTTGTCTAACAGGATTAATACAAGATTATCAAGTGCTGATACAGCATATATGTTGAGAAATTATGCTATCAGTGCAAATTTAAGTCCTATTGCTAGCACAGGTAACTACAATGACTTGATCAATAAACCCGTTCTATCAACCAGTCCAGTTAGTTCGGTAAATGGACAAACTGGTGTGGTGGTGATTGATAAGTCTACTTTAAACCTTGCCAATGTTGACAACACAACAGACATTAATAAGCCTATTTCTTTTTTAACTGCTAATGCACTTAATAATAAGGTCGATAAAAGCGCCATCAATACTCCTAATGGCATTCCGGGCTTAGATGGTAATTCTAAAATTCCAAGTTTCTTATTACCTGCATTCTCTTTTACCTCTGTTTCTATTGCAAATAACGCAACTGAAATGTTAAATATTGGTGCCACCTCCTTAAAGGGAACGGTAGCAGTAAGAACAGACCTGAGTAAGACTTTTATTTTAGGGACTGATTTTTCGAGTAGCATTTCAGATTGGGTAGAAATGCTTACCCCTGGTGCGCCAGTACAAAGTGTAAACGGAAAATTAGGAACCGTTAACTTAACTACATCAGATATTACAGAAGGAAGTAACCAATATTTTACTGCAACAAGAGCAAAATCTTTATTTAGTGGAAACGCACCTATTAATTTTAGTCCGAGTACTGGATTGATAAGTGCAGATACTAGTACAAGTAATTACAGCTTAGTTACTAGATACGCATTTCAACAACAAAATAATGCTGCAGCTACTTCATTTAATGCTAAAGTAAATATTATTGACACTTCAAATATGCTGTATCCCTATGCGAAAAACGTATTTATGACAAGCGCCTTATTAAATAAACTAAACATTGCAGATACGGCGGCGATGTTAAACAATCGAATTGGACGTGACACTATCTCGCTCTCTAATAGGATCAATTTAAAAGTAAATATAGCTGATACTGCAAACATGTTAAATACAAGATTTGCACGAGATACTATTTTATTATCCAACAGAATTAGTTCAAAATTAAATTTTGCAGATACGAGTTTAATGTTAAACAATAGAATTGCAAGAGATACTGTTGCGCTTTCTAATAGAATTAATTTAAAATTAAATTTATCAGATACTGCAAATATGTTAAGCAGAAGGATAGGAAAAGACACAATTACTTTATCCAATAGAATTAATCTAAAATTAAATTTATCCGACACGAGTTCCCTATTGTCAAATTATCTAACTGCGTTAAATGCAAAAGAATTAATTGTTAACAAATCAAATGATACTACATTGGGTGGCGTAAGTCCAAGTAATATTTTATTCCCTACTCAATTAGCCGTTCAAAAATATGTTTATAATAATGGAGGAACAGGTGTTGGATCAGGCACTTCATCCGCAACTATTGTAGATGCCACTACCAGTGTAAAAGGTAAAATACAATTAGCAGGAGACCTTGGTGGTACTGCTGCTGTTCCTTTAGTGCTTTCTATTGGAGGAGTGACAAAAGACTCCCTTGCCGTTGCATTAAATAGCATTAATTCGGCTACACCCAATAATATTGTAAACTATATGGTAAGAAGAAGTCCGATTGGAGATTTTTCTGGAAGTACCATTAGTGCATCAACTGGTTTTGTTGGAAATATTACAGGAAATGTTACAGGAAATCTAGCAGGTGTTGTGACAGGTAGTTTAATAGGCAATGTAACGGGTAATGCTACCAATGTATCAGGTGTTGTTGCGTTGACAAATGGAGGTACAGGAGCCAATAGTGCTACTGCTGCCCTTTCTAATTTAGGTTTAGGGAATATTAATAATACTTCTGATTTAAATAAGCCAGTAAGTTTGCAACAACAAAGCGCATTGGATTTAAAAGCCAATTTAGTTTCTCCCACTTTTACGGGATTGCCTGTTTTGCCAACGGGAACAACAGGGGTAACACAAGCACTCAATGATAATTCCGTAAAATTAGCAACCACCGCATATGTCGCAAATGCTTTAGCCGATGCTTCGGGAAATATTACAAACTCTGTTGCAGATGCAACAACCATTTCTAAAGGAAAAATATTATTAGCAGGCGATTTAGGAGGCAACGCTACAACGCCTTTAGTATTGAGCGTTGGAGGTAAAACAAAAGATAGTATCGCATTTTCAGTAAATGCTTTCGGTACCGCAACAAATACCAATTTGGCAAGCACCATTATAAAGCGAGATGCAAGCGGAAATTTTTCTGCAGGTAATATTAGTGCGAATACCAATGGCACACATACAGGTAATGTTGTTGGAGATGTTACGGGGAATTTAACAGGAACGGTTACAGGAAATGCAACCAATGTATCTGGAGTAGTTGCATTAGTTAATGGTGGAACCGGTGCAACCAATTCCATTAATGCAAGAACAAATTTAGGAATTGGAAATATAGATAACACAAGTGATGCTAATAAACCCGTAAGTACTTTACAACAGTCGGCTTTAGATTTAAAAGCAAACTTAGCTTCACCAGTATTTACTGGCTTACCTATTTTACCAACAGGAACAACGGGTGTAACACAATCTTTAAACGATAACAGCACTAAAATAGCTACGACTGCTTATGTAGCCAATGCAATGTCTGATGTTGCTGGAAATATTACAAATTCGGTAGCAGACGCTACTGTCACAACTAAGGGTAAAATATTGTTAGGGGGCGATTTAGGAGGTACTGCAACTGCACCTTTAATTTTAAGTGTAGGAGGAAAGACTAAAGACAATATTGTATCTGCTGTAAATGCTTTTGCTACCGCAACCAATACTAACCTTGCTAATACAATCGTACAACGTGATGCCAATGGCACTTTTGCAGGAACACTTACTGGTAATGCAACGAATGTTACAGGGGTTGTTTCTATAGCTAATGGAGGAACAGGCACTTCAACGGTTGCAGGATTTAAATCCAATTTTGGTTTAGACAATATTGATAATACATCTGATATCAATAAACCAATAAGCACATTAACACAGAATGCATTAAATACGAAAATAAATAATAGCACCATTGCCATTGCAAACGGAGTAGCTTCTTTAGGTTCCGATGGGAAATTACCTACCACACAACTGCCCGCATTTTCAATTACCACTGTTAATGTTGTAAATAGTCAATCCAACATGCTTGCACTTGCTGGCTTATCCGTTGGCGCGGTTGCAATCAGAACAGATAATTCAACTAATTATTTATTAACTACTTTACCTGCAACCAATTTAGCAAACTGGCAGGTATTTTATCCAGCTTCTACCAATGTTCAATCGGTAAATGGATTAACAGGGGCAGTTGCATTAACAGGAACGACCAATAGATTATCCATAAGTGGTACAAATGTTTTTGATATTTCCTCAACTTATATTGGCCAAGCTTCTATTAATACATTAGGTACCATAACAACGGGTATATGGAATGGAACTGCAATACCTATTACAAACGGCGGAACAGGTCAAACCAATGCAACAAATGCTTTCAATGCATTAGCACCATCACAATCAGGAAATAGCGGGAAATTTTTAACAACCAATGGAGCCAATGCAAGTTGGTCAAGCATTAGTGCCGCAGGAGGATGGAGTACTTTAGGAAATAGTGGTACCGTAGATGGAACCAACTTCTTCGGTACCACCGACGCGCAACCACTCAACTTCCAAGTAGGAGGTATTGCTTCTGGTCGTCTCGACGTTTCTTCTATCATCGGACAAGCTACACTCGGCTACGGCGCTGGTTATAACACACAACGCAATACCACTTCACTTTACGGAACAAAAAATACTGCACTCGGCTATCAAAGTATTTACAACACCAACTACGGTAAAGAAAATACTGCACTCGGTTATCAAGCACTACTTAATAACTTCGGAGGTTCTGGATCCACTGCCATCGGTTATCAAGCAATGAGCAACGCTTATAACATCAACTACACTTACGACTTTATCACTTACAATACCGCCGTCGGTTACCAATCGATGCAAGGTTCCGCTACACCCGCTAGCAACTACGGTACCTATAATACTGCACTCGGTTATCAAGCACTTAAATCTTTATCCTACGGTAACAATAACACTGCATCAGGTTACGCCGCACTTTACGCAAACTCCTACGGTAGCGATAATACTTCTTTCGGTACCAACGCCTCTTATACCAACACCACTGGTAACTATAACACTTCGCTCGGCTCTAGTGCACTTGTTAATAATTCCACCGGTGCAGGTAACACCGCTATCGGTTTCAACACCATTCCCTCTAACTCCACTGGTAGCTACAACACCGCACTTGGTTACGGCGCTAATATAAGTGGGAACGTTTCTAACTCATCCGCTATCGGTAATAATGCTTCTACTTCAACCGCTAACACTATACAACTTGGTAATGGTTCTGTTACTAAAATAAATTCTTCGGGTGCTTACGTGACCACTAATAATACTGCATCCTCTTCCACCACTACGGGTGCGCTTATTATCACAGGTGGCGCTGGTATTGGTGGTAATACTTACATCGGTGGTAATACCAATATCACAGGTACCACTAATATCACTGGACTCACAACACTTAGTGGTGGCTTAACTATTAACAGTGGTACCAACACACTTAATAATATCAACGTCTCCGGAACTTCCGCACTCGCAACTACTAACATTTCAGGAGTAACTAATATCGCTAACGCAACCGCTTCCTCCGCAACTAACAATGGCGCACTTATCGTTAGCGGTGGAACAGGTATTGGTGGTAATTTAAACGTCGGTGGTAACACCACCATTGTTGGAACTACGACCATCACAGGCGTCACTGCACTTAACAGCATCTCCACTGGTACCACGCCTGCAACCAACGATAACTCTAATAAAATCGCAACCACCGCTTACGTTATGAGTACACTCGCTTCTCCTGCTAATGGATTTGCGTGGTCGACAACAGGTAACGCTAACATGACCGACGGTGCTAAATTCTTCGGTACCACCGACGCGCAACCACTCAACTTCCAAGTAGGAGGTATTGCTTCTGGTCGTCTCGACGTTTCTTCTATCATCGGACAAGCTACACTCGGCTACGGCGCTGGTTATAACACACAAC
>Ga0209297_1000033_pt1 | contig 131532 bp, 155 predicted proteins | sample S_130805_MF_Meta_FD_187322 | JGI IMG/M metagenome (GOLD analysis project Ga0209297, IMG submission 187322) | Freshwater microbial communities from Lake Simoncouche, Canada to study carbon cycling - S_130805_MF_MetaG (SPAdes) (version 2) | ecosystem: Environmental > Aquatic > Freshwater > Lake ...
ATACTTTACTTCTTGTCTAGAATTACAACTTTCGCGTTTTTTAAGCTCGTCTTCAATATATTCAAGACCTATACGAATGGCTAGTTGTGCTGCATAGATGTCATCTTTTAGCATTACCCATTGTTCTGGGATATATAAGCATTGGCTATAATTAGGGGTTTCTTCATTCATAATATGAATCTACACGCTTTCCTGTGGAACGTCAAGCTTTAACTCTGTTCTTTTGATTTCTTCTTTTATAATTCTCCACTTTTTATCGTGTTGACTATACCATATACCTATTTCTTGAGCATGTTTTAATTCATTGTCAAAAATACGATTTTTATATTCTTCTGCTTTGAACCAGCTATCTGACCAATCAGACCATACTTCAACATAGTATCGAGTATATTCTTTGGTGTTTATTTCTTTATTCATGCATTCTCGCTAATTCATCTGCTAAAGAAGAGTAATAATCAACAGATTCTTTTAATTGTTCTATCTCTTTTCGTTGTTCGTCTATAATACGAGCATAATCTTTTAGTAGTTGATCTCTAGTCATATTTCTCTCTTCTGTCAAAGTATCAATTTCCTTTCTTTGCCCATCAATAAGTCGTGCAAAGTCTTTCACTAAATCATTTATATTAATGTATTGCTCTTCGCCCATGTGTGGAGCAAAAGTTTCTTCTTGATCTACTCGATCACGTTTACCCAATCTTTCGTCTAGTTTATCTCGTTCCATGTTTCTTCTTTCTTTCAAAGCTTCAATGCCTTCTGTTAGTTCTTCCATAAGATTCGGTTTAATTTCTTTATTCTCTTCTTCAAGAACTAATACAGAGCGTTCACCTACTTTGAACCTATGTTCAATACCATTGTCATCCCAATGTATTATGCCAGTATAAGTACCAATCTCTGTATAATTACCAACATTATATGTTAATAAATATTTTTCACCTTTTTTGAGAAACATAACAGTATTTTTCTACATGCGTTATCACAGACTCGTTGACTAGTATAACGTCGGCTGCGACGATAGAGTTGTCCTGCTTCAAGATCTGCTCAACCTTTTTCTCAGCTTCGTCTTGTTCGTTAAATTTAACTACTCTATGATGGTCGTCAGTATAGTTCCATTTATCGTGACTATCATAGAAACTAATAATGTAATAATAATTCATATTATTCTTCTGTGTAATGAGTCTCTGGAAGACCTTCGATATGACTAGGTAGATCAAGCATCCATGTCAAACGAAACTCTACACTAAAGCGATCTGAAATGTAATCAAGATTGCCTTTAACATGTTTAATGGATTTGTATCCGTAAGACTCTGCTCCAGACCTAGTATCTGGTTTATGTTCCCAACCGTATGCTTTATTGATCCTTTGCATCTGTAGATCAATATAATCTCGATACTTCTTAATCACACCAGAATGAAGTTCAATACGTTTAATTGTTTCTTCAAGAGATCGCTCACTAACGCAATCTACAAAGATATGATTAGCTATGATACGATCCCATAGCTTAGATTTTCTCGCAAGCCGCTGCTTAGTTTTGTTCTTCATGATTTAATATCTCAATTGTATCAATTTTTCAAAAGTTGTGTTTGTAATTATTACGATAAAAAATATAAGAACAACTGATACCCCTACCATAATTTGTAAAAAGAATCTATTAAAATCATCTTCTTTTCGAACATGTTCTAGAGATAATTGATACGCAAACCATCCACCAAACATTCCAATCAATGCAGCAAGTGGGAATGTTATAAATGTGATTTGTTGTACTAGTGTCATATTAGTCAATGTAAGCGTATTTCTCTACAACCTCGTTGCTATGGAGGCAAATCATCTTATATGGATAAGAATCCTCTACATAACGACCCCAAGTATCTCTAATAACTCCATAAGGAGTCTCTACTACAATCTTTCTGTTCCGATTCTCCTCTAAGAATAGACTATGGTCTTCGCTAATGAATCTCCAGTTAATATCGCTCATTTTATTTTTCTGTGATATATTTGAACACGCTATAACCTAATTTGTCTGATGCGTAGTAGGCTACCCCAGCTTTGATAGCCTTTCTCTGCTCTATTGCGTGTTGGGTCCATGCACCTAAAAATACAAGCATAACAGTTATTATAACCACTATAATTAATTCTTTCATTTTAATCAAACCTCTCTGTAATTTCTTTTGATTGTACGTATTTTGTTAAGATTACGAAATTATCCAAATCATATTCTTTAGCAAATTCAAGAGCTTCTGCTTCTGATTTGAATGTTCTCCAAAAGGCTACTGGTTCTCCAGTTTGATACTTAGGAGTTTTTAGTTTGCCCTTCTCAGTTACTGTGCGAATGAAGTATTCTTTGTTCATATTATTCATTTTCTAAAACTAGATGTAATGCTTTAAAAATTTCAGCAAAACCACCCTCAACATTATCTCGCGCATCATTAATTTGTTTACAAGCATTATCATCAAGGTATGTATTACCACAGAGATTACAAGTTAAAATTTCAATATTAGTTGCAATCATTTTATTACCGCGCTTGGTTGTTGTTTCATAATCTCGAACAACATTTTTGTATACACCTTCGTCACACTCAAAACATTTCATATTAATGTAGATTTGCGTTCTCTGCTGCTTCTCTTGTAAAGGTGTTCTCTGTTGAATTTCATACATCAAGTACTTTTGTTAATATGGTTAATTCCATCAAACGATATGTAGTGTTAAAATAATATTGACGTTTTTCTTTTAATGTTGCAATAGCCTCATCTTTTGAAAAAAATCCAGAAATATGTTCTCGCCACTCTCCACTGTTTTCATTATAAAATTCAATTCTATATTCAGTATCAAATAATTTCATTGTGCTACAATATTATTCGGTTTCCTCTGGAACGTCAACAAAATTATCAATCCCGCAAACTTCTTCTCCAGTGTCAATGTCTAGATTAACAATCTCTACTTGAATTCCTAATGCTGTTAACACTGCCAACCATCCGTTGTCATCACAAGGACTACGATGAACAAACTCTCCGTTCACGTAGTATTCATTACCAAATTCACTACAACACCCATCTCCACATTCGTAGGAGTATGGTTTAATGGATATCTTGTGTTTCATATTAAATTCCAAGTCTTATTCTTATACCCAATGTCGTACTGACCCCAGAAACCAGATTCCTTAACATCTTTGTTAGTCTCTGTGTTCTTATATTCAAATAGATCTTCCTCTATCTTGCTGAACGGAGCATGTTTTCCAATAGTGATTACAGCCAAGTCATCTTCCTTATCAGTAGACTCCCACACCTGTACACCCCATGCATGTTTCATAGATGTTAGTGCAACCTTCTCTGCAAAGTGAGGAGCTGCTTTCTTGCTAATAAAGATAAAGTAATCATCTTTAAAAGCAACGGAAGGGGTATCATAATCTTGAGATGTTATGAAAGCATATGATGGAATATCTTCAAACATATTATACATGAAGCTAAATTTTATTAAAAAAATGTTTAAAAGAACCTAAAACAACTTTATTTTTGTAAAAAATTGAATCGTTTAATTCTTGAATTGGTTCTATTATTTCACATTCTTCTGATACATCCCACAGTTTTGATTTAAATTTAAACGGTATTATTATTTTTTTAGCAGATTCTGCAGAGATACTACCACCGGTACTTTGTAACTTTGGTAAATTAAAATAAACTGTTGATCTAGAATAAATGCCGCCGCGAACGTTTTGTAATTTTGGTAAATCCAGACTAAGGTTTATGAACCCACAGTTGATATTACCGTTACATGTTTGCAACTGTGGCAAATATAAATTAGCAACACTTAAAACAAACAGTCCTTTGCATGTTCGTAACTGAGGCAATTCTATAATAGAAGCAAATGTAGAGTGAAAGGTTCCAACAATTTGTAACTGCGGAAAACTTAATTTTTTAGCATCAACCGAACTAATGTTCTTACAAATTTGTAATTGGGGTGCACTTAGACTTGAAATTTGATCTGCGGTAATATTGCGACATTTTTGTAGTTGTGGTAAACTCAATTCTCCAATTGACTTGATTTTAATATTTCCGTTAATTTCTTTTAAATTATTTAAATTAGGAAAGAAATATTTACTAGTTGAAACAATGTCCCCATTACAAACCCCATCAATTATCTTGCTTAGTATTTCTTTCTCTTCCTTTTCAAACAACTCTTTATCTCGCTTTAAATATTTCTGATACAATATAGGATCATTGTTACATATTTCAATATCAAATTTATCTTGCGGTTTTCTTAGTGTTAATTGTTGTTTTCTAACAATGAAAAATCTTTGTTTTTCTTTATCTGCCAATAATTCATAAATGTCTTCAGACATTTTAGGACCAACACTAATCCATTCATTTCTTAGATCATCATTCAAACTTTGAAACAAATCTAAAGGTATTAACATACCAAACTTCAATACATCAGCCCTTTCTTTGTACGAAAATTGTTTAAATTTTTTCAAAGATGGAGATTTTGCAAATTTTTTTAATTTGTCTTGATATATTCTTTCCGGGTCTGTTAGAGGTTTATTAACAAATAATGTTTCATATTTCGCCAACACCGGAAATTTTTTAATTATTTCATTCCATCCACCGTGTATCGTTTGAGTTCCATTATCTGCAAAAGTCCATTCCCAACCATCTGCAGTTTTATCTAGAACCATAATATGATGTTTATCTGATTGAGGCACTTTCTTGAAGAAAATAAAATAAAACGTGGAAGCCTTAGTAAGTCTATAAGTGCCATACATATTTCCTCCTCCGGACCTAGAGATACAAAATTTATAAGCTCCTCCGTAACGAACACATTTATGTTCGTCATCTCCTTTAAGAATTAAAACATTTTCATCGTCTGCCAAAACATTTTCTTTATCTTCTCCACTAATATCTAGGGGTTTTAAATTTTTGTTTCTGGATTGATATTGTGTTTTATCTCTTTTTTCATGCACCTCTTCGGTCCAATTTAAATAAGAGTTAAAATTTGTTAAAGGTTTATTTTGAAAGAATTTTTGATATGCTTTATAATCTTCTACTAAAGATCCTTGATCTGCATGTTGATCTTTAATCCAAGAATAAAGAATCGGAATATGTTCCGGCTTAAAAATTAACTTACCAGCTTCTTTTTGGAGAAAGAATTGGATGATATCTTGAGGAGCTTGAAGCTTGGTTAGTCCGGAAGAAATCATATCTTCCGCCGCACCTTCTAGGTAAAGTTGATACATTTTTAAATCGTCTGATAACATGTATATATTTACATCATTTTATTCTAGAACAGTTCCGGGTTTTATATCCTATTATCTAGATCTCTGAATTCTTCTAAGGGTGGCATATTATACGTTGTAGTCTTTAAGTTCTTTCTTCTTTGTATCACTAGCAAATTCTGACAATAATTTTATCAATTCATTGAGTACTGTTTCAACAACTTCTTGATATTCTGTGCAGTCTGGATTATTCAAAAATTGTTCTTTTAAAACAATTTTAAGCTGTTTCTCTACATCTTCTATACCATGAGCATATCCATATTGATAGGCTTCTTTTAGCATATCTTTGTGTTGTTCTTCCATATTATTCTGGTCTATCTCCAGTGTATTCTGCATTTAATTTAATCTCATTTCTTGCTAAGGTATCCAGCAAGCCTAATGCTAGGTCTTTGATAACTTTTTCACCAAAACCTCCTGCTCGTTCAATTGCTTGTTCTAAAGCGATATAATTTTGATGATATATTAGATCTTTTTTTGATTCAAAGACGTAACTCATATTATTTGTTTTTAAGATCTTCCATTGTTCTGATTGGAATTCTTCCTTCAATAGCATGTTGCTCTTGAGTTGTCAGATCTTTATCATAGGTGAAGAAAGATAAAGCAAACTTCTTATCTGGAAATTCTTCTAGTCTAACACCACACCAACTAGAAGCAAGCTCTACTTTGGAAACTGTGTATTCTTTGCCAACCTCCAAAAGCTCTTCTGCATCTTTAATAATGTTCTTAAACCAGAACATATGAGTTCCTTTGTATGTTACTTTACTACCGACTTTGGGCCATTGTTTGTTGTTCATAAAATTATAGAAATAAAACTGCTAAAAATATCCACCATCCCGAGTAACCAAAATATAATATAAATGCAGCAAAAGCAAGAAAAGAACCGTATCTCATTACATTTTATATACAAAGTTGCCTCTAAAGAAATGCTTTCCGGCTTGTTCGTAGATCATATACAATACCATATCTTTGGTTTTGCTTTGAACTTCAAGAAAGAGCTGCATTTCTGGCAAATTGTCAAATGATTGAACAATTGCTTCTATCAAATTGTTTCGGAATAATCCAACCGGGCCTATCATATATCCTTTAGCCATATTAATGATTTTTTCATCCAAAATAATATGGGTCTCTACTGGTTCTACGCACCAATATTTGTCTTCATTATTATCAAAAAATTCTTTTGCCTCATTATAAATTTTTGAGTAATAAGTCTTGGCTCGTTCTACGGATTGTAACCATTCTTCTTTGGTGGAGTCTGGTTCCTGAATAGGTTTATATTTGTTGCCCTCTTTTATTTGTTCTTCTAATTTATTAAATTCTACTTTTATAAACTCAGAAAATTCTGAAAGGTCTCCTTCTAGTTCTTCTGGTGCATACTGTTTTCTAGGAACTCCTGACAATTTTTTATAATAACCAGTAGTTTGTAGAGCTTGCCTAGCACACATTTGTAAATAATGACAAGTGTCTACAAATTTTTTCTCGTCTTCTAAGCTAGGGGGTGTGTACGGAGAATCATATATTTTATTCAAAAGACTATACAATATTTGAGAGTTTGATTCTATGTCTCCAATAGTTTTTAGTAATTCTTGTTTTTTATTTTGAGCTGATATATTCATAAGGTGTATTAAGCTGTGTTGAAGAAGTAATTCAGAATTATAATTTCCAGTTTTGTAAATGTCAAAGATTTCTTTTATTGTATGATGATTTTTAATATGGTCAAATTTTAAATTACAAATATTCATAATTTATTCTGTTTCTTGATTTAGATCTTCATAACTTTGAATAGAAGCTACAGATTCTCCTTCCAGATCTAGTAACACCAATTCTACTTGAATTCCAAAATGTTTCAATATGTCTACAATAGCAGAGTCATTGTCCAGTCCTCTATAGACTTCTTGGTCTCCCACTTTCCATACAGTACCCCATTCAACACAACAACCATCTCCACATTCATAACAATAATCTTGTTTAGTGATTTTGTGTTTCATAATTAAATTGAGGAACTTTTTCTAAGTGTTCCATAAGATCTTCCCATTTTTCTTTAATTAGATCTCTTTGTTTTGTTAGGAAAATTATTTGTTTTTCCAATTCTGCTATATGTTCATTCTTAGCAGCCAGTTCAGCTTCTAGGGCAGAACCAACCTGGGATAGGTATAATGTAGCCATGCTTAGGGTAGATCGTCTCCGTGGATGTCTACTGCTTCTTCTGGGTTTACTAGATCTTTAATCTCTGCCTGAAGACGTTTAATTTCATCATTGAAAGCTCCTACCACATGCTTCTTGCGTTTCTTGGTTTCTTCTAGTTCTGTACAGAGTTGAAATACTTTTGCTTGGTTATTAGTTGTTGTCATATTTTTTTATTGTAAATTTGTTTTTCTAAAAATCAATTCGTTTTCAAAAACATTTTTAATATGTTCTTCTATATGAAATTGGGTTTCTAGTATAGCTTCGATATGAGCTGTTTCTAAAGAAGACAATATCATTCTTTCCAGAGGTTGTTTACCATCCTTACCTCTTGTACCCCATCTAAATGTCTCTCGTATTCTCATATGGGAATCCTCTGTATAAACACAATCATCTATAGCCGGAGTAGCATTTACACTCCTGCGAATATAATCTGAGCCACCATCTACCATATAAACTTCTCCATTAGCATCTTTATAGCATACATAATCATGTCGATGCTTGGATTCTATTCTAGTACCGTCTGGAGTAATAATAGCATTGACCAAAAGACGTCTTTGATTTGAATTTTCCATAAAATTATAATATCTCTATTGTAGGGAAAGAGCAACTTGATTTTGTCTTTAAATATAACCAAATTGTTGTTGATATTTTTGAAAATTGTTATCTATCCAGAGACAAACATCTTTGCCTAAAATTTCTTCATAGTCTATTTTAACTGGAGAAATTTTACGTCTGATGGTGTGTAGATCAGGAGTCAATCCATAAACCGCATCATCTTCTTTAATAGATTGTTCCACATTATCAAAATCATGGCTAAAAGGAGGTAGACCTAAATAATTGTAAATTCTATTTAATTCTGTAAAAGGGTTGGTGGTTAGATCTTCTGCTCTAATATATAGAACACTTTGATCTATACTTTCTAAAAAACATTGTTCCATTCTTTCTAGGGCCATACCAACTGGTACTGATTTAGACCATTCTACTACTCTCTTGGCTGTAGAGGTTCCAGTCATTTTACTATGGTTTTGAATAGATTGATGACTTTCTTGTCTCTTGCGATAAATCTTTTCCATAGAAGCCATGATACTTTTAAGATCTCTTACCATACATATCATTTTAGGTTTGTATGGCATAAAGGCTTCAAACCAACGATAGTGGATGGTTCCTCCACGGGTCTTAATACATAAATGGGGTCTATTACTATAAGATTCTGAATATCCTTTTAAACCGCCCCAACAAAAACCTCTCCAAGCCCTAACAGCTAACTCTGTGTCAATGGCTTTAACTTCTGGAGTGTTGGTATAATTCATACGGGCTCCATACAAATATTCTAAAACCGGATCTGTAGGAGTTGCTGCTATGCTTGAGTTTTGGTTAAGAATACATTGCAATAATGTAGACATACTCCGAGGCATAGAAGAATTAAAAAAGATCATATTATAATAATAACTCTTTGTTTAAAAAAATCTCTATCAAAACAATCATGTGGATAATCTTTTAGAATAAGTAAATAATATGGCTTCAAATTTAATACCGAAAGTAGAAGATGGTGTTAACCCTAATGTAGGGTATTGTAATTCTTGGTTAAGAGTGGTTAACAATGCTGGTAGACCCTTGTTTGCTCAGTCTACCTATTCTGTTAATGCAGAAGATACAAATGACTTACTAACCGAGTTAATCAACGTAATTCGCCAGAAAGAAGACGATAATGGTTTTGATTTTGTAGATGACAATGCAGTTCATGAAGGAAATTATCAAACCTTAAAAGTACTTTCTGCTTGTAAAATTTCTTCTGCTACTATTGATAATACCACGGTTGGTAATTTGACTGCTTATGAATTACCGGTCGGTTTTGAAATTAACGGTCAAATTTATAGTTTTTCTTTACAATATGGTGCAGTTTTGGCTTATAAAACCATCGAACCAGATCGTTATGAAAATAGTATGGTAGGAACAAATGGCAAATCTATCATAACTATTACTAAAGGTGAAGGAATAGTAACTAACCAAGGATAAATATAACATATATGGCACTCAAGACCCAAACTTTTAATGATTTTTGTGAAAATACTAATCCCCAAACCTGTGATTATTTGATAGGGATTTGTAATGATGGTTCAAATGAATTCAGAGTTCTTATCTCTGATGTAGGAGCTTACTCTTTAGACAATCAAAATTCTATAGCACCTATATGTGGTAATAATGATATTAACGGATCTAGCTGTTCTGTAATTGGTGGTGGGTGTGGTAATACTATTAATTCTGAAGAAGGTTCTACCATCTCTGGTGGTAGAAACAACACTTTACAATGTGGATGGGCTCCTGTAATTGGTGGTGGTCAGGGCAATTATGTGTGCGGCGGAAGTTCTACAATTGCCGGAGGAAAGTACAATTGTATAGGCTCTGGAGATTGTACTCATGGGGGTTCTATAGGAGGTGGTTCTTGTAATGAAATTTATTGCGGAGATGAAGCTACTATAGGTGGTGGACGTAATAATACTATTGATTATGCGGACTGTGCTACTATTGGTGGCGGTTATAGCAATTATATAGAAGGCGATTCTGGTACAATTTCAGGTGGATATAATAACAGTGTTAGTGGATATGCTTCTACAATTAGCGGCGGATATGATAATTGTTCTTGGAACGGAGCTTACAACACAGTTAGCGGTGGCTATAGCAATGAAATAACTTGGAACACAGATGGTGGAGTCATTGGTGGGGGGTCCAATAATAGCATTCATGCTTGTGGAGATTCTGGTACTATTGGTGGTGGTTATAGTAATGATATTTGTCGACATGCCATCGGTTCAACCATAGCCGGTGGATATAACAATGTAATTAATGCTTGTGCTTGCAATTCTTCCATCGGTGGCGGTTTAAATAATACAGTCGGAGCCAATTCTCACAGTTCTGTAATTGCTGGTGGATGTAGTAACGCTGTCAATGGTAACTGTTCTAGTATCTTGGGTGGTGGAGAAAATACTGTAAATGGACACTATAATGTTCATATTATTGGATCTTGTATTACATCATGTAAAAATGATACTACATTTGTTAATAATTTGGTATCTTTCGGGAATGTAATAGCTAGTTCTGGATTTCCAGCCGGTGGACCTGGTAATGTTGGTTATGGATTTGATACTGGAGATGGAGATACTGGTTTATTCAGTTTTAATCCAAATCTTTCTGGAAGCAATGATGGATGGGTATCTCTTGTTTCAAATGACCAAGAAGTTCTTCAAGCTGGAAATGCTGGTGTGAATTACATTCGTATGAAATCACCAAACGGAACTGCTTATAACATAACTGTTACAAATTCTGGTTCTTTAACAGCCGTTAGAGCCTAAATATCTATAAGGAATCGCCTCTTATGGGTGTAAGAGGATTACAACGAATCCGTAAATCCCCAACAAAATAAAAAAAAATACATATGGAAATAGTAACTCAAGTCAAACAAACCGTAACTCTTGATACAATAGAAGTAATTGCAGTAAGAGATCTTTTTGAAGAAAAGACAGTCATTGCTCGTATCAAAGGTCTTCCTCGTCCAGTAGTTCTCTGGAAGGGTGATGCTGAATATACAGCAGCTGGTGTTTGGACTAATGAAACAGTTGTTGCCCGTGCGACAACAGTTCTTAGTGCATCTGCTATTAACTGGGCTTAAGCGTAGTTAATTAAAAATTTAATGGGATAGGGTTTAATTCCCTATCCCATTTTTTATGCTTTGATGTAATTTGTTAATTAATTTACGTAAGCAGCTTCATTTGAGAATATCAAAGCTTGAATCAGTGTTTCCCAAGGAGAGAATGCTACGCGTTCTACCAATTCTCCTTGGTTAACAATAGCTCTTTTAGGATCTTTGTTATTCATTTGTTGCTTAAATTTAGCTTCTGCTAATTTTTTACCTTGAGCTGTAATAGTTTCAGCTCCGGTTTTAACACTAGCTTGTTCTTTATTTTCTTTGATTAAGAAATCCAAAGCCATCTTTCTTTCTTTAGGAGTTGGATAACGCTGTAAAACAATTTTGAACACTGCTGTAATACCTTTATCTGTATTTTTTTCTTTGACCACAGCGTCTACTAATTCCGGGCGTTGAGATATCTTTTGAACTACTTCTGCTACTAACGGACTATTCATTAGGAATAGAGCTTGTTGAGGCACTACTGTAGAGGCTCTGCGGGTATTGGGTTGATCTGGATTAGACATATCAAACTGCATCAATACATCTGGCATATCTAACCTGTCTATGTAAGCATAAGCAGTTCTTCTAAAAATGATTGGCTCTTCTGAAACATTGAAAGAAGGTCCCCCATACGGCTCTCTTTGCAATACTCTGCCCATGCTCAATAAAGAATCTCTATAAGCTTCAAAATCCAATCTTCTTACATTAGCTCTCCACAAAAGATTGTTGCCTGGATCTATTTTGCTATATTCTTTTAATGTATCTACACTAAAGGTATTGCTAGATTGTTGATATACTTTGGAAAGCATGATTGCTTTGTGCAAAGCCTTGACACTCCATGCTGGTTTCTGTGGACCGTAGTCTGTCATAAACCAAGTTGCTAAGAAATCTAATAATTCTGGATGGGTTGGATTGCCAGCCGAATTACCTAAATCATCCGGTGTTTTAACCAAACCTTCACCAAAATGATACATCCAAACCCTATTAACCAAAACTCGAGCTGTCAAAGGATTATCTTTGTTTGCAATGGCTTCTGCTAATTCTAGTCGACCACTTTCTTTTGAACTAAAAGGAGTTTTTTCTGGATTCAATATTTCTAAAAATCTTCTAGGTACCACAGTGACTTGTCCAGGTATAGGTGGATTGCCTCTTGGAAACAAAGGAGAGTCTGTGGGTTTGGCTGCATCTTCAACAGCCATGGCTCTAACTAGACCATTATTGGAGGTGAGTTTAAATTCATTAATTTGTTGAATAAAATTGGAAGCTCTTAATTTGTCTTGCATTTCAATAGACCATTTCTTGGCTTCTACTCTCATAGTTTCAAAATTAATGTTCTTAGCCAAATTCAAAGATGTTGGAAAAACAGCCATGTTGTAAGGATCCTTATCATCCGGATCAAAAGCGTTGTTGGTTATTTGAACAAACAAATTTGCTCGTTGAGATTCAAATTCTTGGAACAACTTGCCCACTAATTCTGCGACAGCATGTATATCATCTGGCAAAGGTTGTGGTTGTTGTTTAAGAAAATTGATTACGATTGGGGAATATGTTTTTGTGTCTTGCAACATCTTAGACAAGACGTCTTCTCTATTTTCTTTGGTGTGAACTAATTTGAAGAACGGTCCTAGAATTTTGCCGTTGGGATTAAATTGACGACCCACTGCACTCTCAATGTGCCTTGCTATTCTAGCATCCCATTTATTTTTAGTTTGAATCTCTGCAGCTAGCTTTTTACGATCTGCATTTGAATCTTTGCCCATTAAAATAATATACTCAGCTATAGAAGAAGCGTTTTTGCCAAAGAAGTCTGCTTCTTCTCTTTGAATCTTGTAAAATGCTTCAACTGCTTTTTGTTCTAGTTCATTTAGTTTGGTTTGAAATTCTTGGAAACCTTCTTTTTTGCTAATTATTGGTCCTTCGGTTGGTTCTGTACAGCTAAGAAATACTCCCTTCAAAGCATAGTAGTCTGTAATGGTCAACGGATCAAATTTGTGATCATGGCAACGAATACAGGCTAGAGTCAAACCCAACATGCCTCTGCCTACAGCATCAATACGATCGTTTATTGTATCACTGACATTGTTGAATCGTTGACCAATGGTCATGAATCCCAGAGCTGCTAAATTAGAAACGTTGTTATCTGGAATTCTATCTGCAGCCAATTGATTTTTTAAAAATGTATCATAAGGCATGTCTGTGTTGATAGCATCAAAAACCCAATTTCTATAGGTCCAAGCATATGGCAAACGGTAATCATCTAACCTTTGAAAAGTTGTGATGCCAGTGGTATCTGAATATCTTGCAGTATCCAACCAATGTCTTCCCCATCTTTCTCCATATCCTTTGTCTGCTAAAAGTCTATCAATTACTTTTTCATAAGCTTTTGGAGATTCATCTTGAATAAATTGTTCAATTTCCTTTGGAGTCGGAGGCAAACCAATAAGATCAAAATAAGCTCTTCTTAGTAAAATTTCTTTACTTGCAAGAGGAGCAGGTATGATGCCTTTTTCTTCTAATTTAGAAAGAATAAAATAATCAAGCTTATTATAGCACCAAGATTCATTTTTAACTGTTGGCACCTTGGGAACCTGAGGTACTTTGAATGCCCAATGATCTCTTTTGTCTTTGAGTTCTCCAGAAGCTCTCGTATCATAAGCTCCTTGTTCAATCCATTTAGTCAGCAAAGCTATTTGTTCATCAGAAAGCTTTTTCTTTTCAGGCATCCTAAGATCTCCATCCCAGTTGATAGCTTTGATAAATGTGCTTTCTTTAATATTATGAAAGTCGATTACCTTGCCATTTTCTCCTCCTTTGAGGAGGCTTTCATGAGAATCTAAGCTAAGGCCTGCTTTAGTTTTGCCTTTGGTAACAGAATGACAATCCATACATTGCTCTGTAAGCAGAGGCAATATCTCTTTGTCAAAAGTCTGTTGCTGTTCAGGAGTAGGATCTACTCTTCCAAAACTAGTTACGATGAGCAGTGAGCTCATCACCACACTCAACCCAACGTATGTTTTTCTCATATTAAACAATTATATCTTTAATTACTTCACCAAAATTATCTGTCAATCTAAAATTACGACCATTGTAATTGTATGTCAATTTCTTATGATCAAATCCCATCAAGTGCAAAATAGTTGCATGCAAATCATGAATGGTAACAATATCTTCAACTGCTTTAGCCCCTGTCTCATCTGTCTTACCGTATCTCATTCCACCTTTGACATTCCCTCCAGCCATCCAGATTGAGAATGCTTTGCCATTGTGATCTCTACCAGGAGTACCTGCTCCGCCGCCAGCAGTTGCTGTGCGACCAAATTCTCCGCCCCATATTACCAAAGTAGAATCAAGTAGTCCGCGTTGTTTTAAGTCTGTAAGCAATCCAGCAATAGCTGTATCGTATTTTGCCGCGGTATTAGTCATATTGAGCTTAATGTTTTCATGATGGTCAAACCCTCCAACATTGACCTGAACAAACCGCACTCCTCTTTCTACTAATCTACGAGCCACCATTAACTTGGCTCCGTCTTCTGTACGTCCATAAAGGTCTTTAATATTTTCTGGTTCTTTAGATACATCAAAAGCATCCGTAGCTTCTGTTTGCATTTTGAATGCAGTTTCAAATGCTTCAATACGAGATTCTAGTTGAATGTCTTTTTGAAGCTTTTCCATGTGCATGAAATTCATGCTACGAGAAAATTCAATTTGTCTGCGCTGTCTTTCTTGTGTAGAGAATTGACTGGTAAGGTTTGCTAATATCTCATCTGAACGCATTCCTTGACGATATTGAACATTGCAGCCTTGGAACATTCCGGGTAAGAAAGCACATTGTCTCCAATTTGGATTGCCATTCAAAGAAATGAATCCGGGCATGTTTTGATTTGCTGTACCAAGACCATATACCATCCAGCTACCAACACTAGGCTTGGGTAATTGAGAATCTCCGGTGTTCATCATCTTAGCAGCGAGATCGTGATCTGGAATAGGGGTTTGCATAGAGTTAATAATAGCTAACTCATCTGCATGGGATCCTACTTTACTCCATACTTCTGAAATGTTCAATCCAGATTTGCCAAACTGAGGGAATTCAAACGGAGAAGCAAATAAGAATCCGCCGCTCTCGGCTTTCATTCCATCTTTGGCTTTTAATTCTGGTTTATAGTCAAAAGTATCAATATGGGAAGGTGCTCCACTAGCAAACAATTGAATGATTGCCTTAGCTTTTACAGGGAAGTGAGGATTCCTAGCAGCCAGAGGGGATGCAGCTTCTGCTGTATTTGCATTAATACCATAAAGAGCAGCTAGTGATAGACCACCCAGACCTGCTCCAAAGTCTGTGAGGAATTCTCTACGGTTGAGAGAGGAATTGGGATGATTGCCGCAGTCGCTCATATAACTATTTATACCTTTATAGTTCAAACGCCTTCAGAACCGAATCTGAAGGCGTTTGAGATTTGTTTTTATCTAACTTTTAATACGAGGCTGTACAAGTAACCTTCAATAGATTACGATTACAAACCTTTGTAGAGAAAGACTTGGTCATAGATCGCTTGAAGCTATGTACGTCTCGTTGCTCTGAAGGACTGACATACATAAATTCTCCTGGCTGTAGAGCTCGCATAAGGAAAGCTACGGTGGGGTTAGAATTAGGACGTCCTGCTTTGTTGGAGTAGATGGCGTATTTTACGTTTTTGATGTTCATATATTGTTTGTTGTTTTACTGAATGATTTAAATATATTAGAAAATTGCTGGGAATTCAAGATTTTTTACAAAGATTCTTTTAAGGCTTGGACCAAAGAAAACATTTTTAGTTTAAATTGTCTCCAGCACCGATCGATGGTTTGATTGGCTTTAAGCTTGTCGGACATACTTGTAGGAGGTTTGCTAATACTTTTTAAGAAAAAAGTATTGTTTTTAAAAATATCATAAGCATAACGGGGTTGAGACATATCATGAACCCAGTTTATGTCTACAAATTTTTCCCTAGGCATCGTTAATACTTCATCTAACAAATTAAGAATTTCTTGTTTGTCTCTTTTCTTTTTAAAATAAGAAACTATATTATGCCCCAATTCTCCTAATTGAGCTTCTAATTCTTTGGGTTCTGTATAATAATAAAACCAATCTTCTTCAGTTTCTCCAGATAATTTAGAGGCAGCTTCATCATATTCCGGAGATTGTTTTTTATATTCTTGATTAGCATGTAAAATTTCATGTACCAAAGAAGATAATGCTAAATCTGGATTATCTATTATAAGATTTAAACCAATTATAATGTAGGAAGATCTCTTATACATTTGATGCCAGGAAGCTCTGTCTGGAATGTCTTGAATCCAAACATCAATTCTTTTGCGTCCTAAATAAAATTGTCCTAAAAGAAATTTCTTTTCTTTGTGTAGTCGGTCTTTAAGATCTTTTAAAGCCTCAGCTCGAGTAGCATTGGTCAATCTACCTCTTCCTTGAAGGTTTTGATCTCGAAAAGAAGTAATCCACTGTTTAATTTGTTTAGTAAACTTCTGTTTCGTAATATCATCTTCTACAGTAGAAAATTTAGACTCTGTAAGCATAAGAAATATACTTAGGTCTTGTAAGGAAATTGAACTGGTGTCACTGTTACTTTAACTAAACCCCGATCCACAAACCCTAATTGTTTAGCTGCGAATTTATTGACATCTATAATTCGCTTTTTAATATAAGGTCCTCGATCTTCTATAACCGCCACAATAGACTTATTGGTGTCTTTGACTGTAATTATTACTTTGGTTCCAATGGGTAAAGTTCGATGAGCAGCTGCTGGAATTTTACGGTTTAATCTTTTGCCGGTAGAAGAAATTTTATTTTCAAATCCGTACCAAGAGGCTAAACCAGTTTGAGAGTTGGCCTGGGCTGATTGTAATGAGAAAAGAGATACTAAGAATGTTAGAAAAATTTTCATTTTAGGTTATTTAGGAGGAAATCTGAGAGGTAGTTTGCCGTCATACATAAGAGGAGACAAGCAACCAGATGGTGTGTCAAATCTTTTAGGGTCCGATTGTAGATATTGTACATCTTCATTATAGCTAGAATTATATTGAGTCCAAGCTGGTGGAGCAGGAGGAGGTGGTTGAGGAGATGTATTTTTAACTGAATTGGTATTGTTATTTACATTGTGAATATTAATTGGAGGCAGAGAGGTTATACCTTCTCGGTTTAATACGGAGATCTTTCCAGATCCAATAATACAACCTCCATTTAGGAAAGATCCGAGAAGGAGTAAAGAGACTGCTAGGTTTTTATTAATTTTCATTATGAATAATGTTAGAGTGGATTGTAGGGAATTACAACTTTATTAACTTCCTTGCGGAGAACTTAGATTCCATTCTTCGCTAGACATGAAAGCTTCGCGAGCTAGGAACTCTTCTTCTTCGGCGAGGACATCATCAAACGTTACAGGTTGCTTCATGTTTAAAGAATAACAGTTTGATAAGAGGAACACACGACTTTAAGGCAAAAAAAGACCCAGACGTTAATCTGGGTCTTTTTAAGATTCTGGGAAGAAATTATTAGTCTAATTTGGTGCTAATGCATATCATCCTCTGTAGGACCATCCAGAAGAGGACCTACTAGTGATTCATCATAAAGATTGTTAATCATCTCTGTGGCTTCTTCGTATGAAATTTCTTGATGCCAAACTTTTTTAAGAATATCTGATACTTTTCGCTTTATAGGATCTCGTTCTTCTTGTTCTCCGAACTCTTCCTTCATCATCTTTTTGTTCTTGTGTTTGCATTTACAACCAGCTTTGGGTTTATCTGGATTGCATCCACATTTCGGACATTTAGTGTTTCCGTTACCTTTTTTACCTTTTTTACCTTCAGCTTTTAATTGAGCTGCAAGGAGCCAATCTGGCTTATGACCTTTAGAGGTCTCATTGACTACTAAAGTATAGGCTTCTTCTAATAAAATAGTGTCTTTAGTTCTCATAAAATTACATTTGTTCTCTGCGCCACCATTTTTGGAACTCTTCTCTAGCAATTCGTTGTTCTTCTGTTTCTGAAGGAGCAACTGGAGCTGGTTCTGGTGTTTTGATTAGAGTTTCTGCTTTAGTTACTTTTACAGGAACTTCAACTGGAACTTCAACTGGTGTGGAATCAATTTCTTCCGGCATATGATATATTTATCCAGAAAAGGTATATTTTATGTTTTTTCTAAAACCTCTTCTATAATATCTTCTTCTCCAAAGAAACCTTCTGCAGTGAATCCAAATGCGGTTTCCAATCCGGTGAATCTATATATGATGCCCTTTGTTAAATCTGGTTCATCACTGTCTTCTTCTATATAACCAGTAAAACGACCCACTCCTTTATAGTCTGCTTCTCTGCAGGTTGGATCTGTGTAGTTAATTTTATACAATTTATCTTTAATTGGAATCATAGTTTTGTAATTTTGTAGATTTTGATATGGTTTCTAAAAAACTAGAGACAGCTTTGTTTGCTGCCTTGTATTCATTTGAGTGGGGATTGACTAATACGGTGCCGTGGAGCCAATATATTTCGGTATCTTTGTTGTTATAATTTAACACGGTAAAAATGCCTTCTTTAATTTTAACTTTGAAGACTGTGGTACCTAATTTGGAATTGTCATAAAGACATTCAGTATAATATAAGCTCATAAAAAATGGTATTGTGGATTAGAAATTTTTTATTTTTTAATAATATCAAATTCCTTACATTCTTTTAATGTATATAAAAAAATAATGTTATTGTATAGAGATTTTAAAATTTCTATTTTGTTTTGTTGAGTTTTTACAGCGTATGGGTTTTTTGGATCCAAATATAAATCATATGTAGGAAGATAAAAATCTGGAAAATATTTATGAGTTTGATTTTCTGAATCCACCCACTGAATAGGTAATGGTCTGATCCAAGAAATTTGAAGATAGTCTAATCTTTTTGCCAGTTCTAATTCCCAAGAAGAATCTAACATTATTCCATTATACTCTATCATTCCTTTTTTTAATCTTCTGTGAGAAGAAGATAAAGCTTTTTCTCTTATAAGCTGTTTTGCTTTGTCTGTATGTTTTCTGCCGAGGAATGCGTTATGTAATACATGAGAATATTTTCCGTTTTTATGGGCTTCTTTAATTTTTTCTTTATGTTCTATAGTTAGAGGCTTTCCTTTGTTTTGTTTTGTAACTTCTAATATTCGTTTTGATAATTGATTTTTGTCTTCAATAGATCTTGGATTGTAGGAGCACCATCTGCTATGGTTTGCTCGTTGAGATGCAGATAGAGTTTCAAAGTTTAAATCGCAATATTTACAAGATGAGAGTTTTTGAAATGGCTTGTATGATCCGTTACAAGATGCAAAATGTCTATTAAAATTAGACCTTTGATTTCTAAATTCATGATTACATTTAGAACAAATTATTTTTTTCATATTTTTTGAAATGGTGTCGCTGACTGGATTCGAACCAGCAACCAATTTCTTAGAAGGAAATTGCTCTTCCATTGAGCTACAACGACATAAACTACTTATCCTAAAATATTATAAAACACTCTTGTCCTATCCATTAAACGATCGAGACATGTAAAGATTATAGATTTCCAGAGAAGGGAAATCAATGAAAAAGATGTGTTTTCCTCGCGAGACTTGTCACATCATTCAACGATCGACTACCATACGGCAATCCAATAACGTCTAAGGCCAGTGTTTAAGAAAGAGCTGGAGATACAAACATAAACTGACCAAAACTTACTCCAGGTTGTCCGGCTATCTAGACCGGCACTAAGTGGCGGATAGAGTGGGAATTGAACCCACGGTGCCTTTAAGGAGCACGACAGTTTAGCAAACTGCTGTAGAAAACCGACATCTACGTCCCATCCAAAAGTGGAGCGGGTAGAGGGAATCGAACCCTCCTCATTAGTTTGGAAGACTAAGGCATTACCACTATGCTATACCCGCGTGGTGTCCTTTATATGCACAGATAAATCTGTACACTAGGGACATTTAAAATGGCACGCCGAGTAGGTACCGCCCCTACATAAGACGGTTTTGGAGACCGTTGCCTTGCTTGTCGAGCCATCGGCGCGTCTATACCCGCAATTTGTTGTTCAATCCTTTGGTCTTTGGATTTCATGTCTTTTTATTTATTTAAAGCATAAGTCTGACTAAAGATATCTTTTTTAATGACTCCGTAATCACCTGGACCATGCTTAACAATATAATCTTCTCCAGTCTTATATTCTAACTCTGCTCCCCAAGAAGTCTTTACTTTGCCGTCTGAATCTGCTAGCTTAGCAAGCTTTACAATCTTCTTAGGAGAGGCAGAACCGTCTCCGTTGTCATCCTTCAACTCTTGAAACTTTTCTGGAGGCATAGAATACTTCTCTCCTTTTGGACCTGTCATAATATAGAACCCAGCTTTGTATTGCTGACGGCCTTCGAGTGTTTGAAGGGTTCCGTCTTGACTAGCTACCTCATAAGGTTCTATGGCTGGCTTTTTATAGGTCTGAAAAGAACCTTGTTGAAACCATTCATCTGTGATTTGTTCAATAATGATTCTTGTATAAGCTTCTTCTAGAAGTTGTTGGTCTTTGGTTTTCATGTTATATGCTTGTTATATGCTTGTTAAGATTGGCACGCCGAGTAGGTACCGCCCCTACATAAGACGGTTTTGGAGACCGTTGCCTTGCTTGTCGAGCCATCGGCGCGTTTGAAAGTGGCTCCTGGAGTAGGGCTCGAACCTACAACATCCTCGTTAACAGCGAGGCGCTCTACCATTGAGCTATCCAGGAATGTTGTTATCTATTAAGATCGTATTCGTTCATTCTATCTTCTGGAGATTGTGGTAATTCACTTACATCCCGGAAGCCAGGGCCGTATATTTGAAACCAACTTCTGTCTGAAGTACCACCATTGTCTAATTCTTTTCCGGTAATCACTTCTACAGCCGTAGCTGGATCATTATGAAATTCTCCTTCTACATCAAATCCTAAAGCAAACTTGTCTGATTTTATTTGATTTGCTACGGCATTTTCAAAAGAGCTTCCTTTAAGAGTATACAAATCACCACCGTATTCATCTATCTGAGCTACGTACCAAGTGTTGCTTGATTGTGGTTCTGGGTTTTCTTTTAATAGGACCTTTAAATAGGCTTCTTGTAATAACGCTTTGTCTTTAGAATTCATGTTTATATTCTTAATTATATTAATATTATATTAAAAGGAAGCATTTGCACGAAAAAATGCAAATTAATGGTCGTGACGGTGAGGATCGAACTCACGTGGACTAGTTCCCAAAACTAGTGCCTGTCCTCTAGGCTACGTCACGTTAAAATGGAGCTCAGTATCGGAATCGAACCGATCAACAAGGGTTTTGCAGACCCTCCCTTAGCCAACTAGGTCACTGAGCAAATGGTTGTCTGGGAAGGTAACGCTCCTTCGTCTTTCGATTATCAGTCGAGAGCTCTACTTTTGAGCTACCAGACATTTTGGTCCCCTAGCTAGGATTTGAACCTAGATCGTCCGAATCACAATCGGAAACACTAAACCTTTGTGCTACTAAGGGGATATGAAATTGGCAACCCCAGTCGGATTCGCACCGAACATCTGTTGATTGAAAGTCAACTATCCTAACTAATTAGACGATGAGGTCATTTATAAAAATGGTGGAGCTTATCGGAATCGAACCGATCTGATATTCTCATTGCAAATGAGATGACCACACCAAGCAGTCCCAAACCCCAATAAAATGGAGCCAACAGTCGGGATTGAACCGACGACCGGCGGTTTATAAGAACTGTCTCGGTTGGTGACAACTCTCAAAACCGCTGCTCTACCACTGAGCTATGTTGGCGAATAATAAAAATGGTGAGCCTGGTTGGACTCGAACCAACGACCAACTGGTTAAAAGCCAATTGCTCTGCCAACTGAGCTACAGGCTCTTAAAATGGTGGGTAGTGTGGGTAACGATCCCACAGAGCATTTACATGCGCCGGTTCTACAAACCGGACCGTCTCCTTAACGGTATAACTACCCTTTATACAAACTTATATTAAACTATCAAAGAACAAAATTGGTGTGAGACTTGTATCTCCGCTGTTAATAATTATAACCGGAAATGTGAGGGAAGCCAACTTTTTTTGTTTTTAACAGTTCACAAACCAGATCCGCAACGGTAAATATTGTTATGAAATCACGATCTGAGAGATGGAGTATCGGGGCTGGAAAATATAATGAAGAACAATTGAAACAAAGACAAGAAGATTATAACAAAAATCCTGATGAGTGTTTGTTCTGCAAAAACTCAATGCCATACATTGCTTTATATGAAAGAAACAAACGTAAATTCTGTAATAGATCTTGTGCAGCTAAACACAATAATCAAAATCGTCTACAATCTAATCTTACGCGCAAAACAAACTTTGTATATCAAAAAGGACTAACAAAAGAAGCATGTTGCATTATTTGTCAAGCAAACATTAAGATAGGAAAAAACTATAGTGCAAAGAAGGCTAAATGTGTTGATTGTAAAATAACTAAAACAAAAATTATGATGTGTAAGTGTTGTTCTAAAGAATTTAATACGTCTGCTATTCGTAAGTGTTGTTCTGTAGAATGTTCTAAACGTTTAAAACAAAGGGGAGGTAGTCTGGGTGGAAAAATATCAGCTTCAAAGATTGTTAAAAGATCTAGAGATGAAATAAAATTATATAGTTTCTGTAAAAATTATTTTAATTCTGTAAGACACAATGAAATTATCTCAGATGGTTGGGATGCAGATATCATTATAGATGATTACAAATTGGCTATACTCTGGAATGGACCTTGGCATTACAAACAATTGTCACTAAAGAATCATTCTTTAGCTCAAGTACAAAACCGAGATAAAATCAAAACAGATGTTCTAACATCAGCTGGATGGAAAGTTTTATTCTTTAATGATAATAAATATACTCCAGAAAAGGCATTTCAATTTATAAAAGAAAGTTGCAGGGGCGGGATTTGAACCACTTATGCGCGTTTTAGTAGCTTCTTGGTTATGAGCCAAGCTAGATCGACCAGACTTCTATACCCTGCTATTAAGATGTGAAAGAACTAACCGCCTTCCCACTTGACGACCCCGCGGTTGATGTAATAATTATACTACAGGGGTTAATGGGAAACCACCTTTTTTAAGAAAATTTTGGAGGAAGTGGTGTAGCTGGGGCTGAGGATGATGTTTTTAGATCTCCTGGAACACTCAAGGTTCTGCCTTTATAGGTGTTAGACAAATATCTAATCAATTCTTTAGTCATACTCCAACCGGGTGGAATAACCTGATTATCCGGAAAGTTATTCAAAGTTTTTATCATGTAGAAAACAAAACTATCTTCTACATTATCTGCAACTATATCTGCTGCTTCATCATCTATATCTATTTTACTTAAGGCATTATTACCTCTAAGGTTGTCAGCTACTTTCATGAATTTTTTAAAAGTAGCCAATATCGGTCCAGTAGGATCTAAATACCTTGCAGCTACAGCTTGAGCCATATCACCAGCAGTTTCTATAGCATCCAATGGATCAATTGAGTTCTGCCCTTGACCAAAGACTGTTGATCCGACTCCAGCATTAAATGTAGTTTTGATTGCTCCCTTAACAGCAGAACCAACTAACTTTCCAGCCATTTTTTGATTTGCGGCTTTTTTAATAGCTTGTTTCAAATCTCCAAAGGTAATTGGAGCACTGGTTGCTTCTTTAAGATGAAGATACTGCTGGAAGGTCATTTACTTACTTATAAGACATAAGTAATAATACCATGATAAGACATCTTAAAGCTCTCAAAGAATCTTTAGAAGGAAAGCCTCTTGCTGTGAGATCTTCTCATTGGTCTACTGTTAGAAAACATCATCTTCAAAAACAACCTACCTGTGCGGCTTGTGGGGGTACACAAAAATTACAGGTTCATCACAAACAACCTTATCATTTGCATCCGGACTTAGAACTAGAACCTACCAATCTTATTACTCTGTGTGAATATGGAGACATTGATTGTCATTTTAACATAGGTCATTATAGAGATTGGAAATCTTTTAATCCTAATGTGGAATTAGATGCTGCAGAAGAATTGTCTAGTCTCTCCCAGTGTCACACCACTTCTCAACCAGGTAAACCCTAAGGAATCCTTAATCAAGCTCAGAGAGGCCTTCAGCCTTCGGCAGGTGTCACTCCCCAATTGGGGGAAGTGTCTAGTCTCTCCTAGAGTCACACCACTTGTATCGCCCGGATATGTCCAGGCCGTTCTCCTCCGTGATAACCACAGAAGAGGCAGGTGTCGCAATCTCAGCAGGGTTTACGGTCTGCTACGTTCCAATTACAGACTTACCTAAATACCAGAGGGGTCGTGGTTACTGAGAAAAGTGGTGCTTGGGGTGGGACTCGAACCCACGATAATCTGCGTGTAAAGCAGGTACTTTAGCCACTAAGTTACCCAAGCATAAAAAGTAAAAATAGGCCTGGGTGGAGTCGAACCACCACTACCTCTTTCAAAGAGAGGTGCACTGCCATTATGCAACAGGCCTGTGTTGCCATTATACCAATGGACTATAAAAAAAGTGGACCCGGTTGGATTCGAACCAACAACCCGGGTGTTATGAGCACCACGCTCTGCCCTTGAGCTACAGGTCCATTACTTACAAATTAAAATATCAAAGATCAAAGATGGTACTCCTAGCTGGATTCGAACCAGCACTACACAAATTTTAAGTTTGTTGACTCTGCCCGTTGGTCTATAGGAGCGCTTTAAAAATTTACTTACAATTCAAATACAGAATTACTATCTTCTGATTCATTGCAAAATTCTACAAACCGTTTAAAGTCTTCTACGGCATCCAGGACACATTCAAACTGGTCCCAATAACCAACACCGTCCTGGTGTTCGGCTTCGCAGATATATTCCGCCAAAAGGTCCTCTAGAGGTTCTCTCCAAGAAACTACGGATTGAGCTGCATCGATGAAGGAGTGCTTCAAAGGATGGCTGAGGGTGTGCATGTCGTGATGGTTTGGATTGATGTTCTTCATTGTGTTAATAATACAGTTTTTTACTAGGAAGTTCAAGAGATTTCTTAGAGATTTTCAATTTCAGCCAACAATTCTTCGTCGGACTTTTTGCGATAGACTACATTGCCTTCTTCATTCAATTCCTTAGCAATGAAGCCTTCTGCTACCATATGTTCTAGATTGACCTGGACTCGCCATTGGATATAAGACTGATACTCTGCTTCAGAGAGGTTTTCAATTTCCTCATCTGTAATACTGGCGTGACTACGATCTTTCCATTTGCTTAACGTGTTCTTAATCATGTTAATATAATCTTTGTTTTTAGTAGGAACTTCAAGAAAAAATTTGTCTTCAGGTTGGATTCGAACCAACGGCGAGCGCTTTATCCCGGCATTTTGGCCCTTAACCATGAGGGAGCACTAGATCTACCAGCTGAGTTACTGAAGACAAAAGTATAAAATTATTTTTTAGGGGTTACTTCCTTAGGAGATTGGGATTCTTTTTTAGACCAATCAATATCATTCCAATTTTCATTGTACTTGGTTTTATTAACTGGTCGAGGTTTACTTCCTTTGCCAGCCATAATTAGACAATTTCAGAATTTAACCGAGAGACTTCTGTAAGGATAGCTCCTTCTAGCTCTGTAACTTCACCAATAACTTGTTGGCTACTCTCTGGATGATAATTAAAGACCCCGTAGGTATCTCTTACAATTTCACCAAGCACAGATCCGTTACGATTATCATAGACATCAAAACGATTGGCATTTTTTACTTGGACGTGGATTAGTTTATTCATATTAACAATTAATTAGACGAATGATTAGGTTATGTATATATTTTAGGATACTGACTTTTTTTGGTTCTGGGAGAATTGAAGAATAGATCGGTCGACCGTTGTCAAAACTGATGATGTATTTAGAGGTGGTTTCCATGCTTAATAATATCTAGATATCCGGATTTACGCAAGGCTTTATAGAAAGCTTTTTTATTATTTTGCTTCTTAATAAAACGAGCGGTGTCCGGACATTGATGGATTCCAATAGCCAAACAGGGACCTTCCTCAATAAGACCTCCCGGAACGTGTAATACACAAGTAGTAAAACCTCCGAAGGGAGACATTTTCTTAGATTGATCCATGCGCATTTGGCCAAATGGAGGTTTAACATACCGCCGAACATGGCGAAAGGAAATTTGCCAGCCTTGTTTCTTTAATTTATTGTAGTCTAATGTACTGCTCATGTTTTAATAATGGATTAAATTAATGGGAACATCCAGAAATTATGGATGGTGTAGGTTGTTAACATCTTTAGTGTCCATGATGGCTTCTACTTCCGCAAAACTTAGAGGCTTGCCATGGACATCCCAACCGCAATCTAGGATCTTATGAGTCTTGTTTTCTGGTCGAGAGATAGGCAGAGTGCCGTGAGAATGTCCGCAGAGGTGCATACCACCATCAGACATACCATCCCAGCTGTGAATGGGAAAATGAAAACAAACAAAAGTCTTTCTACCTTTTCTAAAGGTAAAATAATGATGCAAATAACGCACCATAGTTCCTCGAATAGAACCAGCTATTTGATGAACAGAACCTCCATAGGATTTCTGAATAGGGTTGTTATGATTACCCCACAACATCCAAACAGCTTTAACCTTCAGCTGGAACATAATACTTTGATACTGTTCTAAAGAAGTATTAAGACAAAAGTCTCCTAGATGTAGAAGAATACCATTTTCTCCAACAGTTTCATTAATGATACGAATCATATCTTGATTCATCTCTTCTGGATTTTGATAACCTCTCTTTCCATAGAGAAATTCTTTATTATGCCCGAAGTGGGTATCTGAAGTAACATACAAATTATTGTATTCTTCTTCTGGCATTTTGTAAATTACTTGCATAAATAGTATTGTATGAAATTTGATGCTCTAGTCAACACTCTTTTAGAAAAACATAACCAACCTTGTACAAAGGTGACTGGTCAACAACAGTCCTCGCGTAAAGACAAGAAATATATGAGATGTGCTAGAGTCAATGGTAAACTTAAACGGGTTCATTATGGGGATCCTAATATGAGAATTAAAAAGTCAAATCCAAAGAGAAGAAAGAGTTTCCGGGCAAGACATGGTTGTGCAGATGCTAAACCCGGAACTCCAAAATATTTTTCTTGCAAGAATTGGTGATATAAGTCTTCCACAGCTTGTGCGGATCTAATTCTTTTCCATCCAGGATGGAAAAACCAATCCAACTATAATCAGGAAACAACTCCAATATTTTTTGAGCTTTTCCTTTACGGTCTAAAGATATAAAATCTGGATTAATTAAATATACATTTATCTGCATTATCTTATATGTAATCAATCTAATCTTATCATATAGCTCATCCATTAGAGGTTTCAAAGCAGTTACTAACTCCCAATCAAAATTGTCAGCTAGTTTCTTTTCAAAATCTTCTCTAACTGGTTGGCCATATTCCACAAACAGATCAAACAAATGATCGACAGTCTTGACTCCTGTAAATACTCGATGCAAGTACAAATATCGAGGAGTCTTGACTTTCTTTAAAATTTGTCCGTTGTTGGCATAGATAACAACTCCTTCTATAGAGGTTTCATCCTTAAGATACTCGGCTACATTTTGTAAATTTAAAGTGTATCTTTCTGGACGTAACACGCCAAAAAATCTTGCTTGCTGATCTAAAGCATCTTGAGGAAGATAATAATACGGATCATGCTTACCCATAAATGAATAAGAGTCGTGTCCTACAATACCAATAAGCCACAAAGTAGGTTCTTCAGATTCCCGAAGAACAATGCGATTAGTAGGAGTAGTCCATTCAAATAAAAGTGAAAACTTTTCAGAGTCTAACCAAAAATTATTAAAGGCATCAGGATACTTGGTTTTCAGCAATTCTATTTCATGTCCGTTTTCTAACTGAGATGCATCTATAGTCCCACGGGTACGAACAATAAGCTCACCATTATGTCGAGACACAATTAAGAGACTTCCATCAAGTTTGCGGATAAATTCTAGGTCCGTATGGTCGTCTATAGGTTCAAATTCTGGTTGTTCTCCTAGATTTACAAACTTTTTAAAACCAGCAGACACGAGCTTTCTATCAGACTTACGCCAGATAGAAGAACGAAAGATTTTGTTTTCGTCTGTCCAAGTTACCCCCATGTCTTTAGGGGTAACCAAGATGCATTCATCTCCAGCTACTATACAATCTTTGATGTTAAAATTGGTTACATCAATTGGCTGAAACATATTCTAAATTATAAACTGAATTAAGAGTCTTGAAACCGGTATCAGTAACTTCTGTTACTACTGAAGAAGTAAAGATTCCTCCCATTTTTACTCCACAACGGACTTCTCTGTCTACCACAACTGGTTTACCTACCTCTGGTTCAGATATAAGATACCCTTCTAACCAGTAGTCTACTGGAATAGATACATTTCCATTACATTTACCCGCTTCGTAATTTTCAAAGTTGGGGGTAGGAAATTCTGGATTATCACAAACTGCTAGTTTGGTAATTTTTACATACTTTCTTTTCATGCTATCATAATAGCATTTGAAGAGGAGGAAATCAACCTTCTATAATAGATAGTTTAGGTTTTTTGTGGACTCTTTTTTTACGGACTGGTTTCCTTTGAGCTGCTTTTTTAATAGCTTGAAATTGTTCCCATTGCCACCAAGACAACCAGAAAAATGTAAGAGACATACCTACATTCAATACTATCTCAGTTCTATTAGGAGTTGAAAGTGTTAGAACATTTAACAAGGCTCCACAAATAGTTACTGTTAATCCAAATTTAGCCAACCAAGCCTTTATCTTATTATCCCATATAGAGTTATCTGGATCTCCAAAAATATGTATTAATAAACCCAAGGCAGAAATTGCTATGGTACAATTAGATAAAATATTAATAAATGTATATGGGTTCATGGAATTATTTATGTTTCCTAATTCTTCTAATAGGAGTTGTTGGAGGTACTGGAACTACTTCATCTGGTAATATTTTATGACTAAAATATTCAATTCCTTTCAATCCTAAAAACCCTAATAAAAAAGCAATACCATAATGATAATGACTATCATCTAACTTAGTAATATTAATGATTATCGGAGTAATATAATTGGCACTAGCAGCTCCTCCTACTAAACTAGAGATGGTTCTAGTTAAATTCATAGCAGATCCCTTAGAAGTCAACAAAATAGCTCCAAAAAGGCCACTAACCAGTAAACCTATGTCTATCCCATATTTTTTAAAATCTATTTCAGAGGGTTCCATCAATATACTTAGGAGAAAATTTGGCTATGAAAGATAAGTTGCCCATCTATTTTTCATCACTTCAATAGTTTTTTCCGGAACATTATGAATGCTTCCGTAATTTCCATTCATCTGTCTAATATCTATTGGAACATTCAGCTTACTAGCCAAATCTGCATATGGTCTGAATTCTCTCTTGGTAGAAAATGTATTTGATACAATAACATTAAACTCTTGCTTCAAAGCTACTTCTGTCATAAACAGACACCACTCATGAGCGTGTTTGAGAAGAGATGCATTGAATTTATATTCTCCGGTTATAGAATGCACAAAGAACATATCTGCTTCAAACCAACGAAAATTTTCTGGGTCTGTATTGAGGAGTCTTTGAGCTTCTGTAGATTTTCCAGAACCAGGTAATCCACGGATGATATAAAGAGTATTTTTCATTTTAATCTTTGAAATTTTGATTAATAATTTTTACACTAAGCATTTTCTGTAATTTCTTACTATACATCAATTCATTATTTTGATTATAACCACGGAAGACAATGCCTTCTGCTGGTTTATCATTAGGATACTTGATAGTATTGACCCAATTTTGCAATTCATCTATAGTTGAGAGGTTGAAATGTTTAAATAATTTAACAACTGGAACTCCTGGAATATTTGAATCAACTCCTAGACCATCGACCCAATTCAAAGGAAGAACTGGCTTCCGAGAAGGTACTTCAAACATGTTAAAGAGATATAAACTAACCTCTGGATAACCAGCTGGATTACCTTGAATACCAGGTCCAGCAATTTCTCCTTGAATACAAAATCCAGGTTTAAGATTTTCTTGGATATTATATTTTCGAGCCATTTTCCAGTATACATTTTCGGTAGTATCTTTAAGCTCTAGATTACGAGAACAAACTCGAAAAGTACCATCCAATTCTTTAATATAAGTTGCAGAGGTTCCATCTATTTTAAGAGTAGCTTCTACCCATTCAGCTTCTCCCAATTCATCTAATGCTTCTATGTTAGATTTAAGATTGTCTTCATCCGTTTTAGAAACCAAATGAGTGGGAAAGTCTCCTTTAACTTGTCCGGCTAGTTGAACTGGAATTGGTTTTTCATATTTGGTAATACCAAGCATACTAGCCAGAGAAACATCTTCAGAAGAATCATCCATATGATCCCAGACTTCTTGAGCACTAACCAAAGTCTTAGGAAAGATGAGACCTTGAGAAATAGCTCCGCGAAGCTTGGCGGTCTTAACTCGGATAGGTTTAGAAGGATCATTCTTATCCCAAAGAAATTTATTCCATTCTCTAGGAGTGAGGACGGTATCAATAGGAACAAAAATAATTTGATCACCTATTTTATATTCATCTTTCTTGATAACACTTTGCCAACCCAGAACTCTAGCCAGTTCAATTTTATCGGCTCCTTCTATAGGAAGAATTTCTGAGATAATTTCTAGAGATGCTAATTTCATGTAATCATATTATCTCGAGATTATCCGGAATACAACAAAAAACCCTCTGGATTTTGCCAGAGGGTTTTTATTCACTGCTTCTATAGGTTGAAATTAAAATCCAGGAGCTTCTTCAGGAAACTCCTCTGGAGGCATGTCTTCTGTAGTTTCTTCTGAACCAGAAGACATGCGAGATTGGAGATTTCCAACAGCGGTTTGCACAGCTTGCATTGCATTCATTAAACCTTGGAAATCTTCTCCTTCATGTCCTTGTTCAAAAGTTCCTAACAAAGGTTGAATGGTTTCTAAATGAGCTGCGGTAGCATTGAGGTCTTCTGTAATAGCTTTGATTAAAGTTTTTTCAATAGCTAAAGACTTTGCATTTTCTCCGGCTTGCTGGCTTTCTGTTCCGGCTGCTCTGGATTCAAATACTAATCCATAAGCTTTTTCTAAATTGATTGTATCAAGCGTGCGCATATATGTTATATTTATCCATGTCTACTACTAAACTGTATTAAACCTATAAGAACACTCAATTGTAATATTTCTAAAAAAAAGAACCAAAATAAAATAAGTTGAGGAATACCACAGTCTTCTGAATTAGGTTTTTCTGACATATTTATTTTTTTTCTAAAGTTTCATTGTATTTTTTTAGGATTTCTTCATGATATTCTTCCGGAAAATTACTTAAAGCAATTTGAATAATTTTGCCACAAAATTCATTATAGGCCTTTTCTTTGTCTCTTTCTTTCTCTACATAATCTGGACATTGGTCTTGAGGAATCATTCCTTTTATTAAATCCAAAACTGTATTTTGTTTTTGAGTAGAGGTATGTTGAGTTTGATCCACCTTTTGACGTGGGGTCTCTGCTTTGGAAAGTTGTTCTTTTAACAAATCTTCCATATTTGCTTTAAGGGCTTCGAAATCCATAAAAAAATTATAAAGGGTTAAATTAATTATTCAAGGAATTTTTTAATAGTGATTTTTTTTAATTTTCCAGGAGAATTTAAATATGATTGGAATTTTATATATCATTGCTTGTAATTTGTTATCTATAAGTGCGGTGTTTTGTGCAACCTATTTAGAAGACAACGGAAAAAATGGATTTTGGCCATTAATTATTTTAGCATTTCTCTCTTCTAGGTTACCTTACATGCCTATACATATAATTAAAGAAACAAAATCTGATGAATAAATTTAACTTAATTATTAATACTATATCCACTATTTTGCAAACAGTTTTAATTGTGTTGAAACTAACTGGATATATTAATTGGTCTTGGGGTTGGGTATTGTTTCCTTTTTGGATGCCAATTATTTTTATAATGATTTTTGGTATTTTTTTAAAATTATTTCTTAAATAACTTTATCATTTTTAAAAGATCTGACTAGTATAAATTTTTTAAGATTTTCAGAAAACTCTAAGACATAAGTCTTAGAGTTTTTTCTTTCTACTATTGCGCCGGCTAATATACCCCCCTTAGCCAAAATAAATCCGAAACCAGCATCCTCTACATTATTTATTTGACCGTAAATTTTAAAAATTCCTTCTCCTTCTTCCAGTTCTGTGATTTTTCCAGTATAATAAAATCCGTCTGGTCTATAAATTTTTATAAGATCGCCGATAGTACATTTAATAATTTGAGAAGGTAAAACGATTCCATTAGTATCTGATAGATAATGTTCTACATCTAAACGAGGACCATAATTAGGAGAAGGAGAGTTTTGAGGAGTAGAATTGTCTGAAATAATACTACTCAACATAAGGATTGTTATTGCTATAATTTTCATTTGTTTTTCTTCTTATTGACTATTGGTGCACAAACCCATTCTCGGTTTAAGAATGAGATGGAAAATCTTTCTGTTTTGGATTCAAATCCCTCATCTTTTAAATACTGTTTAAGAATTTTAACATGGGAACTATATTCGGGAGAAGAGTAGTAGTCGTGATCAAAAACACCCTTTTCATCAACTGGATCTATCCTAAAGCTCATAAGAATAATTATATGTAAAAACAAAAAAGCCCTCGTTGTGAGGGCTTTTTAAAGTCTCTGGTGCTCAAGAAGTTGTTTAATCTACATCAATGATAATGTCTGAACTTGTGGGTTTGGTGATAGGAATGTATATCTTAAGTAAACCATCTTTAAATTTACTTCGGATGTGTTCCGTCTCTACTTCTTTAGCAATGCTAAACTCTAAAGTAGCGTTGCGATAACTGATTCCGGTGCGCAGATAGGTAACAAGATGATCTTCTGGTGGAATCTCATCTTGAGGATCTATTTTAATCACTAGTTTATTTTCTTTGACCTGGATTTTAATATCTTCCTTAGTCAAACCTGCGAGGGCCACATGAACTTCATATTCGAAAGGAATATTGTCCTCTTTGGTTTTGTGAAGCAGGATGTCATACGGATAGTGAACTCCCGGTGATTCAAAGGCCTTGTCCATGTCTTTGAAGAATGAATTAAACCAATTGTCGTTAAACAGTGCTGGTAATTGGTTGGGACCATACACTGTGCCAATAAATGGCTTAGTATTATTTGTGGTAATAATTTTTGTTGTCATATTAGTACTCCTCTTTCGAGCAAGTGTTGTTTTAATTCTAGTCTCTTGAGCTCCAGAACTAATAATAATTATCCTAGCAAGGTCAAAGAATTTAACAATTCTGCTAAAGCTACTTTAGATTCTTTTACAGTGATAGTATCATCCGGATCTAAAGCTGGCCAAAAATCTTCAACTATTACATCCGGAAAATCTTCTAACGAAAGACTGGTTTGCTTTAAACATTCTTTTTCGGCTATACGTTTAAACTCCTGTAAGGAAATACAGACACTCATACAATTTATTTTAATTGGTTTTTTGTTTTTTAGGGAAAAGAGCTTTGAGGGTGGTTTCTAAATCAGAATCTCGGTACAGAAGAGCCTTATCAACTCCGGTCCATAATTCCTGATTGAACTTCAAATCATCCTGAACCCTAGTAATACCGGATCCGATACGATTACCTCCCTGGGTTAGATTCTCTTGAATTACATTAAAGGTGGTCCATAAATCTGTACCCGCATCTGCTTCTCGGCGTGGTGCTAGGATAGTAGAGGCATCTACTTTCTTGGGCTGGGACATCCGATAACGAAAACGAATGTAATAAGCATACCGAGCTAGATAGGTTCGTTCTTCTTCTGTTAACTGTCTTTCCTTCAACAGCTGGGTTTGATTTACAATAGTGTCATATTGACCAAAAGCTTTTTCCAAGACGGTGTTGATATCTTCTGTGATACTCTTACCACTAGAAAGACGGTGAAGAGTGGGTTGAACTGAGGTCATCATTCCAGTAGGAGCAACTAATCCATTAGAACAAATTAATCGGAAGAATCCAAGAACCGTAGAAAATCTCTTGGTTAGATTGTGGCTATTGACGATGTTTACCTGTGGAAATCCCTCAACTACAGATTTTTCTATTTGGCTTTTATGAACCAAGGCGATATTATGCATACCGTGTCTTGATCCAGTTCCTTTTACAGAACGGATTAACCAATCATTATCTAGAGCTGAATTCAAGATATTGAGGGTCGATATGAAGTTGTACTGTTTTGATGCTTTGGCTGCTGGTTCAGTTGCGGCAATGGAAGGACAACGTTCAATGGCTTGATTTAGTGTTAGTGTTTCAATCATGTTTAAATCTTAACATGACATAAGGGGAAACTCAACTAGAATCTAAGAGGGTGAGCCAAAAAAGACAGTCACTACCGCTTTAGAATCTGAACGGTGGTCTATACGATGGTCAATGTAACGCAATCCTCTGGCACCAATGTCCTCTCTGATTCTGTGAAGTTGATTGGTTAATGATGTTTCTCTTTCAGCAAAGGTTGCATTGTCTGGAAGTTTGATGGATACCCGTACTTGTTCTGTTGTCATTACATTAAATAATTATCCCCCAAAGCCAAAAGGACACCCTTTGGATTCTTTTTTATTGACATTGCCATAGGATTTTGGTTGTCTGAAGTGTCTTTGATATCTTTCAAAAAATTCTGATTGAGCTTTATTCCATATTTTTTTTAATGTAAATTCTTTATCCCAAGAATAAGAGGCTTTGAAATTTTCTCTCTTAATAGGAATAGCTTGTATCATTGGGGTTTGCTTTGGAATCAAACCATTAAATCCTTTTTTCAAGAAAAATGGAAAATGTACAAATGCTGGAAATTTATCGGTATCCACCAATCCAGATAGGCATCGAAACGGTAACTCCTCGTGATGTTGAGGATGTATAAATAGAGTAGACCATCCTGGAGGGGTTTTAATAATCCAGGGATTTAAAAATTTAAAAGCGGTGGGATAGTAACCAAAAGGTACGGGATAAGAAGAATGTTGTTCAGTTTTCTGGACAGTTACTACAGATCCATATTCCCAAGACCATTTAAAAGACAAATTTAATTCTCCAGCATTTTCCATCCATAGATCACAATAAAGAGGTATGTGATAACCAGCTCCCAAAGCATCAATTACTGGAAGACATTTTTTAATGGTACTATTAGGATCCCCATACTGATCTACATCTGGAACATCGTGAATATATCTAGAGGTTTTAGCAAACCATTCTGGAGTCCGGAGTTTGGCTGGATAGGGTTTTTCTAGAATATCTGTCATAAATTCATTAGCAGCTATAAATTCAATCTCTACTTTTTTGAAAAACATATAAGTATCTTATATAATCCCTTGTTTAAGGCATTTTTCAACTAAATTTAAATATGGCAGATTACATTGTTTATGTCTCAAGTTACCAAATGGGTGATCGAATAATAAGGGGAAATTTTCCAGTAACTTTATTAGATCAATTAGCCTGTCCTCAACCAGTGGATTTAACTGAATTACAATTAAAAAGGCATATATTGTCTGAAGAGCCAGATGTTGCTGTAACAAAAATACAAACTTATATTACTTCTTTATCCGGTGAAACCCTAACCACTATTAAATCAGATAATATTTCTAATATTTAACCATAAATAATAATATATGTCTAAAACCTTTCAACAGTTCAGTACGGCAAACGCTACAGATAATCCTCTGAAGTCTACCGATTATTTGGTGGGTTATAGATCTGTTCCAGATAGTGGAGACCCCTACGAAATACAAGTCACAACTGCGGATCTGATGTCTCAAGCTGATAGGTTAATGCCTCTTAAAAATATAAGTGTTGATAAGATTTCTTATAAAGCTGATGGTGATAGTACTATCAGCAATTCTTTGGATAATAAGCTTAATGATATCAGAACCACGGCAGATTTTACTTCACCAGCTGCGGCTTGTAGATCTTGTAAAACTCAACGGCTTTTCATAAAAGGTAATTCAGGAACAATTAATCTTTATATTCCCGAAGACTTTTCAACTATTCAAGATGCTTTAATAGGAATGGCGGATTGGTATATTGAAAATGGAGCTTCTATAAATTTAAATGTAACTCAAAATTTTACATTTAGTGGTCCTATAGTTCTTAATCATCCTTATGGCAAAAATATAAATATCATAGGAGCACCAACCGGTGGAGGAAGAATTACAATAAGTCCTCCAAATATTTCTTCTATTGAATATGATTTATTTTCTTGTTATGATGGATATCAATTTGGTTTGATAGAAAATTTTTATATTCAGGGGGGGATTTTAACTCAATCTTATCAACGAACAGCTTTGAGACTTTATGGAGGTAGTTCTATAATTTTAGGGACTAATAATATAATAGAGCAATGGTATTATGGAATATATTCAAGTAATGGATCTATAGTTAGACGCAAAACCACCCCAAATAATGCTTCTACAATAGTTAGAGGTTGTTACGGGGTTGGTATATATGCTAGCTACGGAGGAATTATAGATATGCCTTATGCCGTGGCAATAGGTGGTGAAAATTGTGTGAAGGCAGATTACGGTGGTCAAATAAATTGTTCTTACGGCACTTTATCTGCAGCAACCTATAATGGTGCTGCAGCTTTTACTAATGCTCAAATTAAAGCTTCTGCCAGTACTTCTAGATCTAATGGAGGGTCTGGTTTTTATAGCAAAGATGGTGGAATTATAGAATGTTATGATATAATCCCTACGCTAACTGTCTCTGATTTGAATAATAGATACGGGTATGAAATGTTAAATGGTGGGGTTGTTTATGGTGGTCCAAATGTTGGCGGCTCTTCTAATGTTTTGGGAAAAATTAATACCTTTGTATCTACATTCTTTGCAACAGATATCGGAGCTACTGTGAATGCTAATAAAGGTTCTTTAACGGTAAGCACTTCTGATAATAGCTCTATTTATTTTAAAACCAATACAACCAAAACCCAATTACAAATTGTAGACAATGCCTCTAATTCTTATCTTACTATTACAGGAGGTATAAGTTCTGGAGGATCTGCTGGTCCAGTGGTTGTTTCTGTATTAGGAGCTGATTCTGATTTACAAATCATACCCAAAGGAACTTCTAAATATATTCAATTAGGTAACAATGTTCAATACGGAGTCTTTACATCTAGCCCAGACATTTCAGCCAACGGATATATTACCATAAAAGACTCTAGTGGTAAATCTACCAAAGTATTGGCTTATCAAGCTCCTTAATATTGTTGTATGTCTTCTGTTCCACTAAATACTCAAACTCCATTGACTTATACTCAATGGATTAATTATCAAAATGCAACAATTCATGAAACAAATGAATTTTTGTATGTTGAATATCTACAAACTTGGTACAAATCTCAAAAAAATACCAGAACAGAAAATCAAAAAACACTCAAAGAACAGTATGTACAATTACTCAAAGATTTAAATTTTTTGTTCAAGGAGACTACTTCAGATCCTTTTCTGAAAGATATAAATTATGATAATGAAGAAGAATTAATATTAGCAATTCCATTTTTTGCTAAAAAACTTAAAGAAATTGCTAATGTTTTAACCAACAAACGAGAAACGGTCAAAAGAGCTAAATCTAGATACAATTCTATTGGCTCCACAGAAGGCTTACAGTCTCTTTTATATGAATACATATTAAAAAGTTTTACTCAAAATCAAGGACACATTAGTCAAATTCCAGTATTGGCTGTACAAGCTAAATTTCCAGAATTAAGTGCTATTAAAAATGATTTTTTTGTAGAAATAGAAGAGTTGCATGAACCTCATTCTTATCATGATAAAAATAATTTACCTAGTTTAGATTCTTTATTGAAAGGAGAAGAATATCTAGATGATTATTTTCCGTTGATGAATGTTACGGATGAAATGGTCTATAATATTATTTCTAGCAAGATATTGCCTCGCGTGTCAGAAACCACTTTATCTACTTTATTTAAAGATTATTTGACCAATGTTTTGCAATCTAATAATAGCAGTGATTTAACCTATCAAATTAATGCTGAAATAGCTGCAACAGAAAAATATTTGGGAGAAAAGGTTTATGGATTGACTGCTGTTAAAGTAGAAGATTATACTCAACCAGATTATATTTTAAATAATACTTTTACTGTCGGTAGTAATTGGTTTTTATGGCCCACTGGATATCAAACTTTGACTGAGAAGGTTTATAATAACTCTTATGTTCCGTTAAACATTCAACAATCCAATTTATTAGCTAGTGGAGCGACTGCTGGAACAGATTTGACTAATTCTGATATTATATTTACGGATAAAAATGGAGTGGTAGAAGGTGCTTGGTTACAAGGACCGTATACAGAACCAAGAAACGGTATAACAGATTTAACTATTAAATCTGGAGAAATAACTGAATTTTTATATCCTTATGTTGGATTTGAGTTGTCCCCTAAAAGTTTAACATTTAAAACTCATTCTTTAACTGGAAGGGATGTTAAATTGTTTAAGACTTTAACCATATCTCAACAGTTAACTACTTTATCAGATTATTATACACAAACCTTTCCATCAACTGCAAGTAGATCAATTTATCTAAATCAAACCAATCTTATTTCCCAAGGAGCCTATGCTAATGCATTTTCTGATGCAGCAGACAGCATAACCCGCAATCCTCATTCTTACACTCTGCCCAATGTTTATAATGGAGAAATAGAAAAGGCATATCTTTATAAATTTGATCGCACCGATTTGCCTATAGTAACTGGAAATCAAAATATTTTATGGCCAGTCACCACTTATAGTGCTGGCATAAATTTGCCGATTACATTAAATGAAGAAACTAGTTTGCCGGTAAGATTAATAGACACCAATGCAACCTATGATTTTGATGGAGCTGTTGCTGGTTTGACTATAGATCAAGCTGATATTATTTATAAATTAGATTCTAATGGTGATTTTACTAAAGCCATAGAAGGCGCTTGGCTTCAATCTGCTTCTATAAATACTCTGATAAGAGAAAATATAAATATATACGGACCTTTATCTGCAGTGAATTGTGCCCACTATATAGAAGGCCCTATTCAAGGGGCTTTATCTTTTAATTCTGCAGGTGGCACGCGAACCTCTTTTGTTTGGTGTGGTCCAGATACCCGAGCGGATTATGTATTCAAATTTACAGAACATGCCTCGGGGTGTCCTTATGTCAAAACCTATCCACATGATTATTATGAAGACCAGGATTATATAAATCCAGATCCTCTTTATGATAAAAATCATTGGAATAAATGTACTTGTAAGGCAGTTTATTATTCTCCATTAGGTCATGCCGGACAAAATTTTGAAGACTATAATTCTTTAACAGATTACGTGTATGCTGATCCGTTTAATTTAGGAGACAATTTTACATTAACCGGTTGGAGAGATACACATGGATTAGATTATAGAGAAAGTCCTCAATTTGCATTCTTTCAATTATCTCCAAATAATAAAGGAGATAATGTGGTTGGGTTCGGAGAAGGAAATTGGAAAACTTCTGATAAAAAATTATCTAGTGTTGGAGACCGTTTAATTCTTAAAACTGGAAGAAAATATGTTTACTGCAGATCCAACCTCAGAATAGGAGCTTCTCGAAATATACAAATTCCTTCTTTTGTATCAAAGTTTCCATATAGTACTTTAAAAAGTTCAGTGCCAGATGATAGCAATTATTATGATATAGTAATAGCTTGGGACATAAGTCGTTCCCAAACTTATAATTTTGAAAAAATAAAAAAAGCAGTTGCTGAATTAGTTAAAGAAGCCACTTTAACCAAATCTCGTAAAACTCAAATTTCTGTTGTTACTTTTGGAACAAAGGCTTCTTTTGTAAGTTATTTGACCACCGATTCTTATTCTCTTTCTTTAATGGTGGATGGAGTAAAACAATTTGATTTTCAAAAAGATTATACCACCAACATAAGTGGAGCTTTACAGTTATCTCGAATATTATTAACCGAACCGTTTCCTTCTTCTAATAATTCCTTAGGAACTATTGCTGGGGTGTGTAACAATCTAAATACTACTATAGTTAATTATTTAGGATTGCTCAAAACAGTTAACAGTCCAAATCCAAAAGCTAATAAGAAAATAGTTTTAATTAGTGATGGTATTGAAACAGCTCCTACAGTAAATACTTTGGCTTTGGCAGATTCTATCAAGAAAGCTGGTATAGAAATAATGACCGTTAGTCTTGGCGAATTATCTATTACGGGTTCAAAAATGGATCAGATAGCTTCTAACAAATCAAATCATTTCAATCTCCATAAATATTTGGTTTCTGGAGATGGGGATTATGATTCTTTTGTTTCTTATGTATCTCATCGAGTAAATGGAGTAGTTCCATCAAGACCAACTTGGAAAAAAGCCATCAAAAATAGTACTGGGAATTGGATCGGTACAGAAATACCGTCAGATATGGTTTTGCGTCCCAATGATATTATAATATATCAACATCGCAGCACTATTGCGTATAATGATTTATATGATTTATCTACATTTGTTCAAGTTACTTCGCCATTTACCATAAATGTAAAATTAGATGGTTGGAACTATACTACCAATTCTTTTTCTGTAACTAGTGTAGGTCCGGAAATGGGTGGCAAGCCTTTTTGGGCCATTGTTCCTACTGACACGGTTTCCATGGGTGGTGTGGTGCGTTTTATAAATGAATATGTACCTATACATCAGCCGGACATTTCTGGTATGGTTATTCATCATGCAGACTATTTAACCTATACTAGGTCGCCGGTGCCAGTTAATGATTTAAGATGGATACAGCCTTTAAAAATGGATGAAAGTTTTGAAGGTAATACTTGGAATGAAATAGTATTTGATAAAACTTTTTCTAATTTAAGAGATTTTCTTAAAACCAATATATATGATGTAATGGTAGATAATACTAAAATTCTTAGTAATTTATTGTTAGAAAGTTTTTCTCAATATAAACCAGCAAGATATCATTATATTGCTAGAAATGCTTTAACCTATTCTGAAAAATTGTATTTAAGAAACAAATGTAGCAACAGTTACACCTCTCTTGTTTCTGGATTGGTTATGGAACCATTAAATCCTCATCAAAATTTAACCAATCGATATTACCCAACTATAGCTAATGTTTCTTTTCCTTCTTTAGCAGTTACAGAAAAACAAACAGGTGGATATTTATTGCCGGAATTTTTAGGAGTTTCTAGTTATAGGGGTAGGGGATTTGAATATGAAATAGATACAAATGTTTTAAGTAAAATAGATGCTTTGAGTGCTGAGCGATTATTTTTAGATACTCAAAAATATGGTTCTAGAAACAGAGGTTTAACAGAAGAAGATCAACTATCTCCAATTACTCTCAAACATACAGATAACAGTTGGATAATGGAACCATACAGCTCTGGTGGTAAGGCTGGTGTATTAATTAATACAAAAGAAAATCAAAAATTTACACCTTATCAAACCTCTTATGAAACCCTAGGATATAATAAACACGGACTGTCCCGTCAGGATGATGATTTTGAATTTTGGAATTATGACCAACCAGAACCTAGATGGGATCAGCAAAATGTAGACACTAGTTATCGTAATGAAATTAATGACGGAGTTTATCAGAAGCGAGTGGGCGCTCTATTAACCAATAGAGGGGCCTTGGTACAATGGCGTACGGATATTTTTGGATATGATTACGGTCTTTATAAACACACCGAATCTCTTAATTATGAAGATATGGTGTATGTTCACAAAGACCCACCTGGAATCACTAGTTTTACTTCAAATATAAGCTCTAGTTTACTTGATCTGTTAACCGATACTTTACTAACATTTAGTGTAACTGTTAGTGGATATGCTCCATATTCTTATCAGTGGTATAAAGATGATGTGGTTATTCCAAAAGGAACATTGCCTACCTTTACCATATATAAAACCTCTATCCCAGATACTGGGTATTATTATTGTAAGATATCCAATATAGCTGGATATACCGTAACTCCTACTAAAACTATTATTGTAAGAAGCAAGAGAGGATTTTAATTATTTGCCAAAAGAAACCATATCTAACAAGTAATTAGATTTATTGATTCTAGACAAAATGTCTTCTTTGGTGTTATTTAAACCAGAAGAGACATTGATGATATATGTAGAAAATTCTTGAGAATTGAGAATAGAAACTAGAGTAGTAACTGTCTGGTAATAATTTTTCATTAAAGAATCCGTATTCTTGTAATTATCAATTTCTAAATTAATTTTTTCAGGGTCAAAACTTGGAAAAAGTTGCGTATCATTTTTACTAGTGCCTATAATTTCTTCTTGGAGTTTATCAAAAAGACCATCCAAGTCTTCGTATAAATCCCCCAAGATCTCATGTACGTTAAAGTTGGTGGAATACCAATGAACCATATGAATAGAAGTGAGTACTCTGGATAGTAGTAAACCAAAAAATCTAGAAGAATCTAGATTGTCTGTTTCTTGCATTTTAATAATTGTGATGTTTGCGTTCATGAATTTCTAAGTTTAAAGACTTGATTTCTGATGATGATGTTATCTATTTTATCATCATTAGAGGTTAGTAAAAAATAATTTTCTGGTACATCAATTGGGCTGGCGGCTGTAGTTCGAGCCATTGTATCTAATTGAGAGGTTGAATCTATATATCCATATATCAATTGATTGCCTTGTTTAACATTGGTTATATAACCACAAGCTTCTAATTCTGTTACCAAACTAGCAATCATAGACTCTTCATTTTTAAAATAAAATTTCCATACTTTAAATGGAAATAGTATATTCAAAGCTTCTGCTCGTTTACTGCAAGTTGTACACGGAGCGTCTTTGCCTGTAATAAGTTTAGTTAACCAACCTAAGAAATTAGAATGTAAAATAGAAGCAATAACATCACCGAGACCATTACTATATTTTAACTGTAACCGAGGATCTTTAGTTGGATTCATGTTGTTTTTTAAAAGAAGAATAATATTTAAGTCGCTGGGTTCTGTTATCAATAGCATCTATTATTTGTTCTGCCATATCTAAAAATTCAGAATCTGCTTCTGGATTGTCTTTAGTTGTCTTATAAAGTTGTCTCACTATGAGATGTAGTTGTTTGGATAACGGATATCTTTGATTAAGCTTTTCAAAAATTAAAATTTCATTAGCCTCGTTGGGATTATCTGATAAGTTAGGAACCATTTTGCCATTATTGAAATCTCCTTCCCAATACCATTCCGTCAACTTTAAGTGATCTGGTATTTCTATTTTTAATATATTAGCTTGGGGTGGGGCATCTGGACTATATCCTATAAAGGTACCTTCTCTGTTAAACAATACATACATATGAAGTATTATGACTCATTTCCTAACAAATGTCCACGAACTGCAAAGTAAACATTGGAGAGACCTATTAAGAAAAAACCAGCACTGCCACCAACTGCAGATTTACTATTTTGACCTGGCTTACCAATTTCACCACCAGCTCCTCCAATAGCATCATTAAAATTATCTGAGTCTAATCCTACTCCACCCAGACCACCTTTATTTTCTGAGGCAATAGATCCGTCCCTGACTACTATTCCCTTACTTTTCAAAAGAGCATTAGTGCCTCTATAACCACCAGCTCCAGGAGCAAATCCGGCACCTCCACCACCTCCACCACCAGTAGAGGTACTGCCGTTTAAACCACCGTTGCCGCCACCGCCGCCGCCTCCTCCTCCGAGTATGCTACCATGATTTTCTATAATGGTTGGTACGAAAGCAGCTATGGCAGTTCCCCCACGCCCTCCTGGCTTGCCGATTTTACCTTTACCAGAATCTCCATCAAAACTATCCCCACCTGCTCCTCCTTCTCCACCATGACCTCCTATGAGACCATAATTAAAAAGTACTACTGAATCTCCTTCTTCTAAATTAGACAAAGTCATCGCCGCAATTCTTGAATTTGAAGAAGTAATACGGACTCCAGGTGAAACTGTTACTATAATGTCGGTGTGTCCTGATATATAACCAGGCAGTTTATCTGTATAATCTACTATATTAAAATCAATAACATCTTTAGTGATGTTTAGAGTTGCAGATGTTCTACCGGTGGTCGTATTAAGAGTAGGACCTATTAAATTAACAAAATCCCATTTACCAGCTCCGGCCATAAATGTTACAATCTTGCCAAATTTAAAATACACATCGGCTCTAGAAATAGATGCAGTCACATACCGGTTCATATAGGATATGTCCGCTGAGGATAATTTCGTAGTTATTAAATCATTTGGTCTGCTTTGATTGGTTGCTGTACTGTATAAAAACATACAGACATTAATTTTTGTAAGTTCTGGATAATTAATTGCTGGAAAATTTGCATCTACATAGGTTTGTGCTAAAGATGTTATTTGTTCTATAGTAGACTTATAATTTGGATTGGAGATGGTTTTGCCATCTGTAGAATCTATATTTACTTCATAAACTACGGAAAATTCTTTGGTTTGCCAAATAGAACTTAATAAAGAAACTGCGGTATAGGCATTGTTATATCTTTGCAGATCACCAAGAGAAGATAGTAAATGTAAACGAGAAGTGAAAGAATCTAAAAATTTTGTAGCACTATCACTAGAGAAAAATTTTGTATCCAGATTACATATTTCTGCTTCTAATTTTAAAGCATTGTAATTATGCTTACCTGCGTCGTTACCAACACAATCGTCTGGAAACATTTCAAATGTAAAATTTCGATTCATAAATTTATTTAAATGGCTGGTCCTCGAACATCCCCTATATTTGACCAAGACACATACGAATTGCCTACAATATAATAACCAGCATTGCCAGGAGATTTTTTATCAAAATTTACAAGACTAGACGCAGAAGAACCATTCAATCCAAGATTGCCGCCAGCTCCTCCTAATGTATATAATGAACCAGAATCAGAAGATGAACCCCCAGATAAAAGTGTTCCGTTTTTGCCAGGTACTACATAAACTTTAGTTGTGCCAGAACTTCCTCCTGCTCCTGGGAGACTTCCAGCACCACCACTACCGGCAGCAGATGGATGAATCGCCTGAAAGCCGACAACCATAAAATCACCAATAGAACCACCACCACCACCACCACCGCTAATAACTCCAACATTTTTAATTGAAACATTAGAATTGATTTGTAAAGCATCTCCTCCGTTTTCAGCCTCATTAGAAACTCCGGCTCCAACACCACCAGCTCCGACTATATAACCATAATTATTAATTGTAATTTTACTGGAAAATGGTAAACTTTCCACAGTAAATGCTGGCTTGTTTGTAGAAGAAGAACCTACAATCACTCCTTCTTTGATATTAATAGTTACAATTGGTGTTAATTTTTGATCCCAACCCTTATCTATTAATGCCTGTTTTGTGCTAAAATTATAAGTGTTAGATGTTATGTCTATAACAAAATTTGCAGTGGTGGGTGGTGGCGGAGTGTCCACTATTGGAGGTGTGTGTATTACTGGAGAGACTGTTTGTGGTGTAGTAATTTGATTGCCAACCACACTATCAAAAACCCAAGCACAATTAGACACCTTAAATCTTAGAGAATTTAAAGCCGTATTTTCTCTACGATTGGTGTAGTCAATATACAGTTTCATTTGTATCCTACCCTCTCCCTGTAAAGCGCTCGCAGTTATGACAGAAGCTGGAGTTTGTTTGGCAATCATTTCTCCGGTCCAAGGTGGTCCTTCTTTTTCTTCATAATAAACGGCTCCATCTACAGAAAGTGTTTCGGGGTCACTTATGTTTTCATAAGGAAAATCAAATTGACAATATACCGTTTTGGTTTGAGGACATTTTAATATGAGACCATTGCAATTCAAATCTCCATTAGAACAATAACCGATGCCAGAACCATATGTAGCACACTGAGCATAAGCTATAGCCGTACCAGTCCTGCAAGTAGTGGGATCTGTTTTTGAAATCTGTTTGGATATTATTTCTTCTGTAAAAGAAAAGTTGGTAATAATGGCTTCTTGATTTTCTGCATATAGAGGTATGGTGGATGTTGGGTTGGTTACGGGAAAATGGTTATTAAGCCAGTTTCCGATTTCTTCAACTACTGCAGCTGGCTTGCTCGTTTTAGAATTGTAAATACCGGGATAAAAAATGGTTAAAGGTTTTAACCATTTAGCACTATTAGTTTCTACGGTAGAAGCAAAGGAAATCCATGTAGCAGAATTTTGTTTTGCTAAAGTCAAAGCATTATCCCAACCATCTTGATTGTATAAAAATAAATCAAACAAAGGTTGCCACAAACTTTCTGCACTGAGTTTTATGTTATAAACCCATTTATCCAAATTAGCATAGTTCTGATTCATTAGTTGTAATGAATCTCCTATGAAATCTGTTTTTGATACTGGTAAAGTAGTTGGCATATTAAGTTATAAGGTTCCAAGAATTATTTATATTTTTATATCTTTGTCTTACAATACGAGCTGTGGTGGAATCTGCTCCAGTCAAGGAATAAGAAATAGATAATGTTTTGGCACCAGAAGAAGGGCAAGGAGCTGACACGGCTAACGCTGGTGTAGTATAGGTACAATGGTCATATGCATTATCACAAGGACCCCAACCAGCATTACCGCCGTGATGATTACAACCCCGAGAATGGGGGTTACTGCAACTCGAACAATTAATGGTAGCACCTCCACCAGTTGGAGTACAGGGTTCTTCTAATTTTCTCGCAAAGGTATAAGAAAAATTATAATCTTTAAAAAGATTTACATACACAGAAACTGTTTGACCTTCTGTATAATTAGAAGAAATAAAGTTAGCATTTAACCAATTAGGAATACTTAGGTTAATATAATTAGAATTAGTATACCAATCATCAAAACTAATAACAGTTGGAAATACTAGACTAAATTCCATACTCCAATTAGAACTTAATTGTTTAACTGTATTATGAGCGGTATTCCATCGTTCACCGAAATTTTTTAAATTAGACGTAACACTTAACCAAGCCGCACTATTAGATGAAAATAAAGAATACAAGGCATTCCAGTTTGTCGCTTTTTCTTCTAAAGAAGATAAACTATAAGAAAGGGCTTCTACATTGTAATTAATGACGTCTACAGATTTATCTAAACACAAATCTTCATCTATCAAATGAATGATAGAACAATCATAATTTAATTTTTCTGGTAAAGAAGCTAAAATCATATTATATCCAATTTATTTTATATAAAGACATATGGGCCGGTGATATTTTATAAACACTTTGTTTTATTGCACTTTCTAGATATTTTTTTGTTTTTTCATCTCCATTAAAGTTGTGTATGTTTATATTATAATATTTACTTTTACTCCCTGGAAGTTGCATTTTAAACCAATGTTCTATTTCTTCCACATAATGTCTATTACCACTAGGCATGTTCCATACCAAATCATGATGAGAGTCAGAAAATTTAAAACAAAGATAAAGTTGTTCTATGTCTCCATATTCTAGGGATTTGTTATAAATTCTTAAATCCGCCACTTTACCTATAAATTTATAAGCATCTTGTACCAATACCACATCATTTAAAGTACTATTTTTAACAGAGTCGGCTCCTAATAATAAAGAAGATCTATAGGTAAAATATAAATGTTTATTATCTGGTATAATTTTAGAATCTATTAAAACAGCATCTAAATAAAAATTTGCTTTATGATTTTCAGTATCAAAATTTAAAACAAAATGATGCCATCCTGGTTTTAATATTGTAGTGTCACAGGTAAGTGTCAAGTCTTCTAAAGACGTTCCAGACGGGTAACCTATTTTAAGTTTCCAAGACAATGATTTGTTAAATTTGTAAAATTTACGCAAAAATTGAAATCCGGAAAAGTCTCCACTGGCACAAAATACTGGAGAAAAATTATTTAAATTGTCTAATGTGGATAAATCTGTTCTGGCTATCAAATCCCCACTCATATCCATCATATACAATTCTTTGTCTCGGGCGTCTATGATTACAGCTAGGTCTTGGAATGAAAATTTTGTACAGCCTTTAATAGGGGTTTTGACAAAATTAATATATCTAAAAGTCTCTGTGGTTCTGATACAAATATCTTCTTCTACATTAGCCCTTTTGCCTATGCGAGTGGTTCTAATTATACCAAAATCATCAATTCTAGATATACTATCTTGATCATGAAGTACCCATACATTATTAGAAGAATCACAAGTTATTTGTTGAACTGGTCCAAATGTAGCAAACATGGTTGGGGTGCCATGAGTATCAGTTAAAGGGTTGTATGCAGTTTTATAAACATTGTTACCCAAAGACTGCCAAATATTACCTTTATTATCTATTGTAGAACAATTTCCGTAAATTTCTAAAACCTGCAATAGTTTTGTTCGGGTATTTGCTGTTTTATATTTAAAAATTTCTATGCGTCTTGTATTTTTGTTTTTCAAATAAACATTGTCTATAAAAACTCCATCTGAAGAAATTTTAGTAATTTGTTGTTTTGAATTTTGATACAAATATAATACTCCAGTGTCATCCACTTCTATTTGGGTTATTCCATAAGTTCCTGTATAGGTTTTAATTAAAATGTTGTCTACATCATATTTGTAACCAATAGCGTTGTTTGTATCAAAAATCCAATAGCTAAAATCAAATAACCTAATTGTTATAAAATTAGTAGAAGAAATCGGAGCAGTTCGTGTAGTTGGTAAATTGGATATATTGGTAATTTTGTTTTGATAATTTAAACTAAAGATCTGGCCACCGGCTCGATCTACCATAGTAAACAATGGAGCTGTCATAGCACTGTTGTTTATTAATCCATATCCACTATTATAATAATTTCCAAAAATTTGACTTCCTTGAATGTCATTCCAATCTTCCACATTTACCCACAAAGAAGTAGTAAAGTGTCTGGTTTCTAAAAGATTAGTTCTGGCTGGAAAGACTGCATGAGTGGTTCCATCCAATTCCCAATAATCTGAATTTTGAAGATCTAATCTATTGGTATGCACTATGCCATTATGATTATAAACTGAAGAATCCATTAAAGGAGATTGGCTCCAATCTGTTATTTCTAAAACCTTAGATCCTAAAGAAGAATTTTTAGCACCGTCTAGATATGGTATATAGGATAAATTAGTTTCTGGACCGACATGAAAATATTTATAAAATGCTCCGGGTTCCATATACAAGGTTGATGGAACATCATATACATAATTTTGATTAGGGTCTAGACGATCATTATATAACATGACCTGAGCAGACAAAGCTTGATCAAATGTATAATAAGCTGAATTATAAAATCTATCTAACCAAACCTTATCTCCAGCATTAGAGCCAGATAACCAAGCTCCTAACCAAGTATTAGAATTAATTGAAATACTGGGAGGTTGTGGTAGACCTACGATGGTATCTTTATAATCTATTTGTCTGGCATATATTCTATCAGAAACAAAGGGATGGTGTCCAGCAACTGCTCCATCTTCTATTAATCCAACATTTTGAATAGGAGTTCTTTCAGCAGTTGGTGTATAACTAAATGGAGTTTCTTTATCTTTTATAAAAACTCTTTCTACTCCAAAAGCCTGATATCCGAGATGAACCTTATCCAATCCACCGTCTTGATTAGTACCCGTAAAGATAGATTCATACACTCTTTGAATACCGGAGAAACCTCCTACATAGTCAGAATGCATGCTATAATTGTATTCTGGAGTTTGATAGTTTTTTAACCCGTGGATATTTAACTCATAAACTGCGCGTCCGTCTTTTAACTTTGGATATTCGAAGGCATACTGGCCTAGATAATTTTGCAAGAAAGGACTAACATTTGTTATTGGATCCGGAGTTATTTCTCCTCTGTAATCTAATTTGCTAGTAGTATATTTAGTGATATGAGAATTTGAAACTTCTCGATCTTCTATTGGTCTGTGTTTATAAGAAATAAATTTTAAAAATCCAGAAGTCGGAAGAGGTCTACCTGGATAACCAGCGTCCACAAACCAAGGAAATATTTTAAATATTTTAGAAGTAGTTGTTGAATCTAAACCAACAAAATATCGAAAACTAGTATTTGGTACAAATAAACAAATACCATCTTCACTTAAAATGTAAGCGAATTTTTGAGTAATACTTTCTGGAAATTTTCTAGGAGCAAATCGTAATACCGAAGAACCTGTACTAGAAATGGTAGAGGTGTCCCAGGTTAATAAAAACCTATGAGGAGATTTGCTATTGGCTTTATTAAAAGAAGGAGTTTCTACCATTACCAAATCTTTATCTGCGATTGGATCTATTGTTTCCTCATCTCTTACAAATATAAATTTTAACGTATCATTAGCAGAAATATTGACCGGGTAACCAACTGTGTTGGGTGCTGCTCTTGTGGTTTGCTGTAAATAACTAGCAGCAACTCCAGAAGAGGTATTAGTGGTTTGAATACCAACTACATTATCATACGGATAAGAGGTTGTGGCTACTGGAGTCTCTATAACTCTAAGAGGTTCCTCTATTGCCGGATGTTGATGTACTTCAAAGGCAGAAGTGGAATTAATTAAATTGCTTAAAATTAATCCAGTTTTTCTATTAAAAGAGGTGTCTTTAAAATTCTTAAAAAGAGGAGACAATCCCAACTTCATTCCGCCTCTAAAACTTAAATCTGTTTGTTTTACAGTAAACTGTCCACCGGCTACATCAAAATGTATAGGTTGCCAGGTTATTTGATTTAAATCTGGAAAATTAATAGAAGCAGCCATTAATATATTTATAACAATTATTAAAAAACCAATTCTAATTTTTATAGTTCTCTGATTTTAAATCAGAAACACTATAATTTTCAAATTCTAATCTAAAAAATAAGTCATTTAATATTTTTTCATCAGAACAAATTGCTAGAATTTCTTTATACTTGTTTAAACTTTTATAAGCCAAATCTACAATAAATTCATTTGTAGAGAAAACTGCTACAATGTCTTTTATATTAAATGTTAATTTTTTTTGAGTAATAAAATCTAATAGAGTTAAAGTTCCATCCGGGCCCTCTAATGGATCTGTATCATCTAAAAGCATAGTTACATATTTTAAATGATAGATTTCTTCAGAAATTTTTAAAGTTATTCTAACAATTTTAAGAGGATTTGATAAATTTTCTAATAATAATTCCAACATAAATTTATTTATTCTTATTGTAAAAATTAATAGATCGAATTAAATTAATCGCAACATATATTTGCACTTGCACTATATTCTACGACCGAACAATCGGTAAATACATTGTCATAATAACATCCTCCAGAGCCGTTTGTTAATATTGAATCTGGGTGGTAGTCACAAACAACTCGGTCACAAACCGAACAATATTCATAAGCTCCAATGCTGGGTGCTAGATATAATACAGTACCAGCTCCATAAAAATAACTTACACCATAAGTACCACCAAATCCATTTGTTGTTGTATCCGTAGATCCGGTAGCATATCCATAACAATTTCCGTATCCAACAGAAGATACTACCACACCATTAGTTTGAGGAATGCTGTTTAAATCTGCTGTTGAATTCATGGTGTAAGAGCTTCCTACAGTGGTTCCATTACGAGTAATTGTATTGGAAACATTTAAACCAACAGTTACAGAAAATTTAAAACATTTGTTATATGTTTTATCTATCACTAAAATTTCATAAGAAGTGCCAGAATCTAAACCAGCCAATGTTATATTAGTATTTGCAGCCACATCTTGTTGCAAATAACCTGTATTACTAGTTGTATGTTTTCTAACCTGATAATTGTTACTAGTTCCAGAAAGTTTAAAAATAATGCTACCGTTATTACTTCCCCCAGAACCAGTTTCTGGTGTTGACTGGACTATGGTTAAAGTAATATTGTAATTTGAAGAACCGTAAAAATTACTCAACGTTATAGTACCAGAAGTAGGTATAGCACTATTATCTGAAGAATTGGGAACACGTTCTTTAACTATTAAATCATTGTTTTGCCCAACTAGTCCTCTATAATATTGAGATAAACCAACAAACTCAACACCGTTATAGTATGGGTAGCCGGAGTCGGCATCTACTCCGGCTAAAACATTAATAATGGGAATACCATATTCATTCCTAATATCACTCATTTTAATAGTTCCAGAACTAGGTAAAGCCATAAAAATTATTTAGATTTTAATATTTCTATTTCTGTCTTTAATTCTTTTATAGCTTGAATTAATAATGGGACTATTTTTTCATATTTAACAGCTTTGTAACCAGTCTCTCTGTTCATTACAACACTAGGAAGTACCTTTTCAATTTCCTGAGCAACGACTCCTACATCATGGCCACTATACACCTCTTGAAGCTCTGTATCCCAATCATATTCTATTCCTCTGATGGTTGAAATTTTTTCCAAAGCATCTGAAATTTCTATAATATTTTTCTTCAATCGTATATCAGAACTATAATATGCTACAACATCTCCAGTAGCATATAAAGTTCCTTGGACCGTAGTGTCTCCTCCTATATTTCCGTAGAACGTGCCGCTTAAAGCAGATGCATAAACTAGAGCGTTGTTGATGACTGTTGATCCGATTAACTTATAAAGATATATTGTACCAGCATAAACTACAGCAGTCTGTTTAGTTCCATCTGAAGACATTGCTACGCCTCTCCAATCTCTGACTGGATCGTTAGTGGGTGTCCAATTATTTCCGGAATCACTAGAAGTGTATATTTGCCCACTCGATACATCGTACATAGATACAGCAGTTTGTTTAATACCATCAGAAGACATTGCAACTGCTATCCATTTTTTGTTAGAAACTTTAGGTGTCCAAGTATTTCCAGAATCAGTAGAAACGTATATTTGTCCTCCATTTTCTACTGCGGTTTGTTTAGTACCATCTGAAGACATTGCAACTGCATTCCAATTTCTGTTAGAATCTTTAGCAACCCAATTATTTCCAAAATCAGTAGAAACGTATATTCGACCTCCTGCACTTTCTACTGCGGTTTGTTTAGCACCATCTGAAGACATTGCAACTGCTATCCAATTTCTGTTAGAATCTTTAGCAACCCAATTATTTCCAGAATCTGTAGAAACGTATATTCGACCTCCCATTACTACAGCGGTTTGTTTTGTACCGTCTGAAGACATTGCTACACCTCTCCACCATCTAACAGAATCTTTAGGAATCCAAGTATTTCCAGAATCTGTAGAAACGTATATTCGGCTTGTACTAGTTACTGCGGTTTGTTTTATACCGTCTGAAGACATTGCTACACTAGACCAAGCTCTCTGAGAATCTTTAGTAGTCCAAGTATTACCAGAATCTGTAGAAATGCATAGTAGACCATCACTAGGGACAGCTGTTTGTTTTGTACCGTCTGAAGACATTGCAACACTAAACCAAAGTGCGTTAAAAGGTTGGGTAGGAGCTTTGGTGCTAAAATCTGAATCCAATATATTTATAGAAGATGCATACAAAGTCGGAGCAGAAACACTAGAAGTAAAAGTAGCAATAGCCGGAAGACTGGCGCTGGAACGAACTCCGTTTGTTTCCACTAAAACTCCATTAAAATATTTGTTCATAATTTTTAAAATCTAATTTGTTTATGTTCTGTACCAACTCGACAATTAATAATTCCTCTTCCAGAAGGAAGTTCTACATCTGCTGCAATTAATTCTGCTCCTTCTATTTTATGTTTATCATAAATTTCTTGAGCAGTTGCTACATCTTCAGAAGTTGCTTGAATTATTAATTGTTGAAAAAATTCTTCAATTTTTAATTTATCTTCTTCAGTTTGGGTGTCTGGTGATTTTTCTATAATTTTTAGCAAATTTACAGATGGTGATAGAGATCTACGTTCCGACCAAGTTGTTCCGGTTAAATTTAATTGTTTCATATTATCAATATTTATTAAAATATAAAGTATTAACCAGCTCCTTCTATAATGTTATAGAAACCATCGACACAATTGATTTGTATTCCACCAGATCCAAGAGTTGGAAAATTTCCGGGGTTTGTTCTGCAATTTATAAATTTACCCGCAATGCTGGAACCAAACCAACCGAAGGCAAAACTACCATTAGCTGTACAATTTGAAAATATACCAGTAATAGTAGTAGAACCGGCGGAAGCATTACCACCAAATGCATAATTGCCGGTGGCGGTGCAGTTGGTAAATGTACCGGATACATTACTAGCACCACCGCCAAATGAATAACCTCCTGTAGCGATACAGTTAGAGAATATACCACTAGCAATACCAGCAGTTCCACCACCAAATGCATTTGTTCCGGTGGCCGTACAATTAGTAAATATACCACTGGCAGAACCTCCTCCACCACCGAATGCATTATTACCGGTTACAATACAATTAGTAAAAGTACCACTAGCAACTCCATTACCACCAAATGAATATGATCCATTTGCTGTACAATTAGTATATGTTCCTGGATAGGTTCCAAACCATTGCATATCTTGAGCAAATATTATGCTATCCATTTTGGAGGAGAGTGTATTGGACGGGCCTGGTACATAAGAAGTAATACCACTTAAAGTAACCGCTTTTGTTAAACAATTATTAAGAGTGTTAGAACAGCTTAATGTAACCGAGGCAGATGAATTAATTATAACATGAGAAGGATCTCCGGTTACTCCAATTACATCCACAAATTCAGTAGTTAAATTAAGGACATTTGCTCCTAAATTATAGGTTCCTGGATAAATTAAAAGAACTGCTCTGTTGGAGGTAGATTTATCTAAACCATTAGGAGTCAAGGCTGTTGCCGCTGCATATTTAGTTAGTAAATTATCTCCTGGAATCGCTGCTATGTAAGAAGATGCGGATAACGGTAATTTGGTACTTAAATCTATCCCAGTTAATTTGCTTCCGTCTCCGTAATGAGTACCACTTAACATAGGAGCACTTACGGAAGTAGTGATTGTAAGATTTCCTTGCAAAACAGAATCTGTATAAGATGCATATAAGTATCCCACATTGACGTATGTATCTCCACTACCTGGTTCGTCTATGTTTGTAGCTAGTGTTATAACTTTGCTATCAGAAGATATAGCAGCTGCTACGTAATTTGAAGCAGAATCTGCTAGAACCCATGTAGTGCCCCAATCTGTTGATTTATATAACTGTCCTAAACCAGATAAAACTATTTGAATACGTCCATCAGACGACATTTTTGCTTTTATAAATGCAGTTGTAGAAAAATAATTATTTAATGTCCAGTTAGATCCATAGTTATTTGATGTGTATATCCCAGCAGCTGTAACAGCCGTTTGATATTTACCGTCAGCAGACATTGCTATGTCATAATAATTTTGAGAAATCCCGTAAGGATTCCAATTTGTTCCATAATCTGTAGAAATATATATTTGACTTCCGTATGCCACAGCCGTTTGATATTTGCCGTTTGAAGACATTGCTATACCCCGATAGTCTAATGTAGGTCCAGTTGTAGTAAATGTAGTTGCTCCAAAGTTTAATGATGTATATATACGTCCACCAGAATTTTCTACTACAGTCTGATATTTTCCATCAGAAGACATTGCAACTGCTTTATGTGTGCGAACTGGTCCTCTGTTCGCACTCCAGGTTATTCCATAATCATAAGATACAGATATTTTACCATCAGCAGAACATGCAATTTGATATTTACCGTCTGTAGACATTGCCACATCTCTCCATACACTATATGCTCCATAATTCACGCTCCATGTCACACCATAATCTGTGGATCTGTATATATAATATGCCAAAATCCCGTTTCCACCAGCTACAGCTGTTTGATATTTTCCGTCAGAAGACATTGCGACTCCTTTATAGGGAGGTTTCCACGCAACTCCTCTTTGAACAAAATTAGTTCCAATAGAACCATCCATCAAATATAATTGCTGCTCTTTAATACCTGTTCTGCCAAAATAAGCACCTCCTTCATTTTGCCCCAGGAGCATATTACTAGTTGAAAAAGTACCAGCTTGAGCACTTAAAGAGGTAGCAGAAACAAAAGTGTTGATAGTTAAACCCGTATTAAAAGTCAAGTTGCTTCCATCTCCATAATGTGTACCACTTAAAGCCGGTGCAGAAACAGATGTATTAAATGTACCAATATTACCACTTAAAGCCGGAGCAGAAACTGCTGTAACAAAGGAAGCTATCAAAGTACTAGGTTTATAAAGACCGGTTAAATTACTTCCATCCCCATAGAGGGAAGAAGCTGTAATATTACCATTACTACTGATATCTCCGTTTACCGTTAACTTGGTCCCCGGAGTAACTGTCCCAATTCCTACATTTCCAGTAGAGTCTGCTATAAACATTCTAGAAGCATTAAAAGTAAAAAATTCTAAACCATTATCTACAACATTTTTGGCTATTCTAGTATTTCCGTTTATAAAAGAAACACTAGAATTTGATGTTAGGTTGTTGAAGAAAGAACCACCATTGACTTCTAATTTATAACTCGGAGCAGATGTACCAATTCCAACATTGCCACTGCTCAAAACTGTCATTAATTCAGATGAAGTTACACCATTAAAAATACGCAATCTACTGTTATCAGCATTAGCAACATCACTATAAACATCTAAAATAAAAGAAGTTGCATTATCTGAAGGTCTTGCAAAATTAAGTTGTCCACCTTCTTGAGCAGCGGTGCTCTTAAGAGTTAGGTCTATAGAAGTTATTGTACCAGAGGCACTAAGATTTCCTTTTATGGTTGAACTTCCCGAAGTTACATTTCCAAGAGCCGTTAAACTATTAAAGGTTGCAGAACCAGAAGCACTTATATTTCCAGTTACAGTGGTAGAACCTGTTATAGAAACAGAATTAGTTATAGAAGCGCTGGTAGATGTTAAAGTATTAAATATGGCTGAATTGTTAGTACTAAGATTACCAAATAAGGTCAATCCAGAGTTTGCTGTCAAGGGTTTAGCTAAAGAAATACCATTAGCATTGAATCTAGCAGATTCTACTCCAGCAGAAGAATTTATAATAACAACATTTGGTGTGGAAGGATGAGAACCACCATAAAGAGCAATATTACCACCATTAACATCTGTATCACTAACACCAAGCCCGCCCCAAAGAGACCAGGCACCTGTGTCTGCATTACCTCTTATATTTCCTACACCAGCTATAACTTTGTTATTGAGATCTAATTTGCTTCTAACTAGAGAACCGCCAATAGCCACAGAACCAGGAGTAGTTATATTTCCACTGCCCAAAGTTAGGTCTCCAGCAGAAATTACTAAACTTCCAGTACCGAGATGAAGATAATTAGAAACTACTCCACCAGTTAAGTTTAATTTAGTAGAATCTTTTATGTTACTCAAGAAAGTACCGTCTCCATAGTGAGTACCACTTAAAGCTGGAGAAGATACATAAGAACTAAAGGTAGCTGCAGATGATAAAAGAGAGTTGTTGACAGTACCGGTGGTTAATTGAGAAGCATTTAAAGAATTTAAATTACTACCATTTCCGGCTATAGAAGGAGCAGATACAGAAGAATAAAAAGTGCCAGTAGTACCAAAGAAGCCATTAGTAGCACTAACTTCTCCAACAACTGTCAGAGTTTTGTTTGGAGAAGAAGTGTTAATGCCTATGTAAGGAACTTGAGTACTGGAATTATAACCTCCAATATGCAAAACTTCCTTACCTTGATCTATGTCATAAAAAGAAGCAATATCTGCATTATTATTACCTCCTATCCACAAAGCCACTCCGCCTCCAGTATTGACTACACTCAGAGCACTGGTTGTGGTAAATGTTGTATTAACAAAAGTAGAATTTCCAGTTGCAGATATATTACCAAAAACAGTTAGATTACCATTATTGATGGTTACATTTCCGTTAAGATTTCCTCCACCAGAAGATCTTAATACCCCAGTAAGATTACTACCGTCACCATAAAAAGTTCCAGACATTGCCGGAGCAGAAACCGAGGCAGAGAATGTTGCAGCACTGGGTGCGGTGTAAATATTAGAAAGTCTACTACCATCACCGTATAAATACCTGCCACTTAAAACTGGAGCAGATACAAATCCCAAAGAACTTAAATTGTTGACATAACTAGTGTTGTCCAATGTGGTAGAGATACCCGTGCCTATAACATAGGAATTGACATTAGATACAACATTATTCAAACCCACGATAGAACCTCCACCGGAAGTAGGTTCAAACATGGTAATAGGCACTCTAGTAAGACTCATATGTAATATTTATCTTTAAAATTGAGTAATTAAATTTTTAAAGATATTTAACACTTATTTTTTATAGCCATACAATTCAAATATAGGTTTTTCTGTATTATATATGAGTTCTTTGGCTTCTTCTGATATTCCTCGTTTATAATCTTGTTTATTACTCCATTGAGTTAAAGATTCATTAGTGTCAGATTGTTGTACTAATTCCCAATATCTGGAAGTTTCAAATACTTCACCAGCATTTGACAACGCTGTGTAAAGGTCTTCAAATAGGTTTTCTGTTTTACCCACAAAGTGCATTTTAACGTCACTAGCGTAGCTCTGATCTGTACCTGTATACCTTGATACAAGCTTTGAGTACAGCCCCAGCCAAAATGGGCCGTAATCTTTTAACCATGATTCAAAGTCAGGAGACTCTCGCTCCATAGAGCTAAATCTTGTGTTTTTGCTCCACTCATAGAATGAAGGCCACCAAGTATAAGGATGCCTAACAAAACAAAAATTATATGTATCTTTGCTGTCGATCATCTGATGTAAAAACAGATGTCCGTCTTGTGGACTATTATACCGATGCTTTGGTAACGTTAGATGAAACAGAAATGCCTGCAGAAAAGTACCAGCACATTTAGGAATATGTATAAAGCTAGACTTAGGAAGTAGTAAGTTGCTCATTATTTTAACAAACCTTTAATTTTAGAAGCAAACATTTCTCTGTCATAGTTTTCAAATTTTTTCATATTATACCTAGTTATATAATCTCATACTGATTATTGTTTTGATAATCTTGTAGGAAAAGTTCAATATGTTTAAGTTTAGTTTTGGCGTCTAATGGAGGTGCTATAAAGTGTATAAGACAAGTGTTTTCTGTAATATTATAGACCGTAACATTTGTAGTATTTATAATACTCATATGATTTTGTAATATAGTGTCATCTGTTATATATGATTTGCAGAAATAATAACACATAAAAGATTGCTCAAAAAAGTATTCACCGGTCCATCTTTCCATAAACCAGCAAACATTATTAAAATGGGCTCTCATGCGATCTGAGTTTCTAAATAGGAATTGACCAGCATTAAAGGGCATTTGTTTTGCCATTTGCATTTCATTTACATGAGATTGGTCTAGAAATTCAAAACCATGATGAAAGGTTTTGTGATGCCAAAAAGCTAAATTTGAGTTTCTTGCAGTGTATAAAGTGTCGTGGTTGATATTTTGATTTAGAATTGTGTTTATATCTCCAAGACATATTACGTCACAGTCTAGAAACAACACCTTATCATATTCTTCAATATTCTCATACTCAAACACCCTAACTTTGTTTTGAGAGGCCACTACACCATCAAAAGGAGTTTCTGTTATGTAAAACTTAGGAGTTATCTTTTTTACAAACGACTGCTTGAGAATCAATTCTTTGGTGTTTTTATCAGTTATTAGCAACAAATCAAAGTTAGCTTTACTATAATTGAGTATTGATTCTATAGATTTGTTCAATAACTCAACATAACCTGTATTGAAATAAATAGTGTAATATACTAGATTTTTTGTACCCTTGCTGTCTATGGGCTGCATAGTGGCTTCTATAATTTTTAAATCAATTTCTGACAAACACTTTAATCTTCCTTCGTTTGTGTCTTCATAAAAATCAGATACTTTATATCTGACACAAGACTGAACCGCTGCAGCCGTTTTTGACCTGTATATAGCGCCAGTTTTGTTGGTGAACTTGAAAATTTCTGTGGTTTTATTTTTATAAATTATTCGGTATTGAATCTTTGCACAATTTTCAAAAACATTATTATGCAGGTCTACAAAATCAACTGCAGCTATATGTTGTAGAGTTATATCAGAGCCAACAAATGCCGAAGTGTTGCCTTCTGCATCTACTGTTGCAGTTTCTAGAAACACGGTTTCTAATATATCAACATTTAATTTTAATTTTTCAGGTATTGATATTTTCATTAATTTTATTTATTAATCTGTGTAGCCGTCACAAACAGCTGACCCATTAATTACGCCACTACCGTTTACTAACCATTTTGTGTTACTATTAGTCGGTAAAAATGACCCTTCAGTATAAGCATTATTCAGGTTGGTATTGGTATACAATTCTACTCCAATTGCTAACATAGAGGAAGGGGTATATACGGCTTTGGTTGTAGAATCATTACAACGTAAACTTCCATCCCACTGATACACTATAGTAACAACACCGGAGCCATTAGTGGTGATATGACGTATTTGGGGAGCATTTCCTTGTGTAAAATATGTATTGTTAACTGTTTCGTTAGCATTTTGATATGCGTAGAGAATGCTACCATCTACTAGTGTTGCATCATCAGACCAATATGCATCATGTTGATATGGGTGGTTGATGGCTGTTATAGTAACAGAGCCGGATCCGTTTGTACTTGTTGCAAATCCACTAATTTCTTCAAAACCCACATTATTAGCGGTCTCGTTGGTGTGTTGTCCGGTGTAAAGAATACTACCATTTACTAATGTTGGATCATCAGACCAATATGCATCATGTTGATATGGGTGATTGCTTGGTACTGTAGGTGCTGCCGTGGCGCCAAAGTTTAACAACAATTGAGTGCCCGTTACAAGTGTGGGTAATGATGTCGGAACTGAGAAGTTGCTTGTATAGACCGCTGTACCAAGCACCAAACGAACACCAACTAAACGACCAGATAATACTTCTGCAGTATGATGCTTTGCGGTACCAATATAGATATCAGAAAAATCCAATTCGTCTGTGGATGCAACACTAGCTATAGAGATGCTATTGACATACACACTAAACGTGCCTGAAGATCTAACCAACGCTATATGATTCCAAACATTTTGATTCAAATAACTGTTGTCGCCGCTTAGAACAATATTATTGTGTATATACAGATTATCCCACGTGCCATTACTACTAACTCTTAATAGTATACCGTTTATATAATCTCCTAGTGAAGTAATGGCTCTATATGTTTCATTTGCTCCTGGTTTAACAAATGTTTCAAATGTAAAGTCACCAGATACAGTGCTTAAGGTTGCGTCAGTTAAGTTTAAATATCCGCCAGAGAAATCTGCAGCTTTAACTCCATTGCCTTCATCATGCTGAGTTACAGAACCATGAGGAGATACAATGTGTCTATAAATTGAGGAATCTAATAACCAATCAGTATTGATGCCGTTAACAAAATGCAGTTCTCCAAAGGATGTAGAATATCCATTAGGTGAACTGTAACCATCATATTGTAATGTAAATATGGTATAACTAAGAGAACCAGTATATGGAGTACCTTCTGTATAAAATTTACCGTCTCCGTGTATTGTATAACTATATGGCGTAATATTGTAACTTCCGTCTATTGTAGAGTCTAAAAAGACATCATTCAACACTGGAGCAGTTGTAGCACCAAAATTTGATAATAATACAGTTCCGTTAATGGCAGTTGGTAGAGTTGTCGGGACTGAAAAGTCACTAGTATATAAAGCAGACCCGATAACTTTACGAAAACCTGTAATATACCCAGAACGACAATCATAATATGGAGCGTTTGCACCCAAGACATAAGCTTGTAAGGTACTTGTAAAACTCACACCAGTGGTTCCAATCTTAGACCCGTCTATGAATAAAGACAACTGTCCAGAGGCATAAACAACTGCTATGTGATGCCAATTAGTGTCTCCCATGGGTATAACAGAAGTCAATAATGGAGAGTGAAAGAAAAATCCAACACCCACTTTTATGGTAGAATCATAGTTTCTAATCACATGCAATCCTTGATATTCTAAAGAAAATCCCGGATTCAATGGTGTAGCATATTTTTGATGAAAAAATGTATATCCATAATTAAAGGTGTCAAAGGCTGCGCCACATTTTACAAAAAATTCTATAGTAAAATTATCTGAACCGAGTACTTCTTGTGTTACATAATCTAATCTACCAGTCTGTATATTGGCGGCTTTGACACCATTTCCTTCTATATATTGAGTCACAGATCCGTTGAGTGTTACTTTGTGGTGTAAAGTTGATGTGTCTCTATACCAAAGTAAATTTTTATTACCAAATCCACCAGCTTTACTGGATCCAGCTGCAGATGTACACATTAATGGCATATATTAAAAAGATATATTATAATTAGGAGAAGAAAATTGGGTCTGAGAAGCAAATATTTTAAAAACATTATTAGCAGTTTTAATTATTTGATACAAATATACATCAGAAGAATCTATATTACCAAAAGATGGAGGAGATTGTTGCCAAAATATTTGATTAGTGTTTATACTGTCTATAGATACGGCAGAACAATATCGAGCTATAGTTCCTTGTGGTGCCATGTGCTCTATGGTAAATGAATCTCCAGTTGATAGTAGAGAATTTAAAGAAGTGCTAACATTACCCCTAATATTTAATTTCCAATTTCCACTAGCGGAAACACTATGCATCAATATGCCTTGATTAATAGCATCAAAATTAATAGTTCCACTAGGAACTGTGTTGCTAATAGTAATTTGTTCTCTTAAAGACTTAATTGTTGCTAAGGTTGGTACTGTAATATTTGTTATACTACTTCCATCTCCGTAATAACTTTGAGCAGAAAGGTTACTTGTTACCGTAACCGTATTATTGAAAATTTGAGGCTGAGAATGAATTTGTATGCTCATATATAATATTATTAACCTTCCCAGAGACGGATATATTTTTGGGCTCCATTAATTACTAAAGATATAAAGTCTCCTGTAGCAGTCATGGGTGTAGTTTTGGAAACTATATTTACAATATTTAAATTGCTGTTATAATTAGCAAATTTAAAATAATATACTCCAATACTAGCATTAAGAGGAGGAGTTGATGTAAAATTTAAAGAGCCACTATTTGCAACAGTTATAGTATAGTCTATTCCAGGTCTTTGAACCACACCCCCCAAAGATACCAGGTAATTGGTTGCAGAGGTACCACTATAAGAAGAGCTAACACTAAATTGGTAAGCGGATCCATTGCCAACAAAACTTAAAAAGTCCGGAGAAGGTATTCCAAACGAACCATACAAATATTCATACACCACAACACTTCCATCTAAACCTCCTATTTGAGGAGGAGGTGTGGTGAATTGAATAGTTCTGCCATTTGTATTGTTGATTGTAAAGTCTGTACCAGGTTTTTGTATAATACCATTTACAAACACAAAATAACGAGTGTTTTCTAGATTATAGGTACTGGCCAACATACTAAGATTGAAGGAAGAAACCACTCCATTACTAGAAAATATTTGGATATTGGGTCTTAAAGAATAATTTTCACTATAGTTATAAGCAAATATATCAACCTTTGAACTCAATGGAACTGTAGAGGTTGTTACCAAACCATATACTTGATCTATTGTATAATTAACTGTTGGTTTTTGATGAATACCATCTATAAAAACGATATAATCATTGGCATATGTTCCTACAAAGGCATTTCCTGGAAGAGCAAAAGTTGTGGTGGAATTGTTAGAAACTGTATATGTAATAAAACTAGGTGCTTTATATGGATATAGAGTTGTAGAAAATCCTTGATCTACGCTACCAGCTTTAAGAAATATGGCTCCGATATCCGTACCAGCACTTAATATTTGAGTACTAGCATTAATTACTGGAGAATTTATAGAATTGGTATTAATAACATAGTTAGAATATATGGTCGGACTTATTAAATTAGAACGACTTGTTATGTTATTGCTAGTAAGATTATAATTAACAGTTATATAATCTATAGAGGCACTCGGTGATTTAAATGCTGTAGAAGCATTTATAGTATTGCCTATTAAATTGTTGTTAACATATACATTTGAAAATTGTCCACTTGTAATAGTTACATTAGTAAGAGTTGCGCTGGGAGAAGAAAATTGAGTAGAAGCTAAAATGGTATTTCCATATATAGTATTATCTACACTTAAATTGTCGATGGAAGCACTAGTTGCTCTTAAAAGGGTACAAACTTTTAATGTATCATCAATAGTTGCACATATAATTGAAGCACTTGGGGACTTAAATACAGTAGAAGCACAAACTGTATTGCCGTGTAATACAGAGTCAATCGAGGCATTTCCTATAGAAGCACTAGCGGCTCTAAGGAGAGTACAAACCTTAAGGGTGTCGTCTATAACAGCACATACAATAGAAGCACTGGGAGACTTAAATACAGTAGAAGCACATACTGTGTTGCCATATAATGTATTATCCACAGTTGTATTGCCTATGGAAGCACTAGCTGCTCTAAGGAGAGTACAAACCTTTAATGTATCATCAATAGTTGCACAGACAATTGAAGCACTCGGAGACTTAAATACAGTAGAGGCACAAACATTATTGCCGTATAAAACATTTTCTACAACCGTATCTGTGGTATAAGCACTAGGAGCGGATACAAAAGAGCTGATTCTCACCGCACTATTGGCGGTTATATTGGTTATAACGGCACTCGGAGACTTAAATACAGTAGAGGCACAAACATTATTGCCGTATAAAACATTTTCTACAACCGTATCTGTGGTATAAGCACTAGGAGCAGATACAAAAGAGCTGATTCTCACCGCACTATTGGCGGTTATATTGGTTATAACTGCACTTGGAGATTTAAATACAGTAGAGGCACAAACATTATTGCCGTATAAAACATTTTCTACAACCGTATCTGTAAAATAACTGCTAGGAGCTGATACAAAAGAGCTGATTCTAACAGCACTATTAGCGGTTATATTGGTTATAACTGCACTCGGGGATTTAAATACAGTAGAGGCACAAACATTATTGCCGTATAAAACATTTTCTACTACTGTGTCTATGGTATACGCACTAGGAGCTGATACAAAAGAACCAATCCTTACAGCACTATTAGCAGTTATATTGGTTATAACGGCACTCGGAGACTTAAATACAGTAGAAGCGCAAACATTATTGCCGTATAAAACATTTTCTACAACCGTATCTGTGGTATAAGCACTAGGGGCAGATACAAACGAGGCAATTCTCACCGCACTATTAGCGGTTATATTGGTTATAACTGCACTCGGAGAAGATACCAAAGTTCTTCCACATACATTAAAACTAGTAACGTCTTGAATAGCAGATAAATTGTTGACGTATGTATAATTTGAACAAACTGCTATTATACCACTTCCTAAAATGTGAGAGTTGTCTACATTAATGGATGTATTATTTGACCCCCCAGCAATGAAAGAATTGTTTGATTTAAGGGTGTTATTTGAACCACCATTAATAGAAGAATTATCCGCAACAATTATATTATTATAACCACCATTAATAGAAGAATGTTTACTATTTAATATAGAGCCACTATAGCCGCCAAGAATAGAAGAATAATCACTTTCAGACAATAAACCACTTGCACCTGCTACAATGGTGGAGTTGTTAGAAGAAAAAACAGAATTTTTAACACCTCCTACAACCGAAGATCCACTGGCACTGATTACATTGCTACATCCCCCGGCAATCAAAGAATAATCTCCACTTAATACAGAACTACTAAATCCACCGACGATGGAAGAAAAATTAGATTTTACAATATTGCGTCCTCCACCAGCAATAAAATCATTGAGGCCGGAAATGTTGTTACAATAACCTCCTACAATAGAAGATCTCTCTCCACTAATTGTATTGCAAAATCCTCCATCTATAACGGTAAGAGTATTGCTAGAAAAATTACTTTGGCCTCCTCCTATAAATGATAAACAATTTGCAACACAATTGTTATATCCTCCAGCTATAATGGAGTGGTCATAAACTACTTTATTTAATTCTCCTCCAAGGATTGAAGCATAATTTCCAGATAAAGAATTAGTTTTACCTCCCACTATAGAAGCAAAATCACCACTAGCGACATTACATCCACCAGCACCCACAGAAGTAAACTCTCCAGAAACATTATTACAACATCCACCGGCAATAGAAGATCCACTAGCACTAATTACATTACTGTATCCCCCCAAGATAGAACTGATTTCTCCATTTACAAAATTATCTTCACCCCCAACTATAGAAGCACAATTTTGATTAGTGGTGTTATTTACTCCAGCACCTATAAAGTTATGATTTGCATTAGTTCTATTTAGGTTACCTCCAACAATTGACGCATAAGAGGAATTAACTATGTTATAAGAGCCTGCATTCACTGAAGAATGGGCTCCGTCTATTTGATTGCAAGTACCGGATCCTATAAAATTGTGATCTCCGCAAGCTATATTATTACTTCCGCCTACAATAGTGGAGTATGGACTATCTACTATTCCACTATAGCCTCCTACAATGGAAGAATAATTAGATTTTACTAAATTACCTTCTCCTCCACCAATAAAACTTTTACAAGCACCTATTCGGTTACCTTCTCCACCAACAATAGAAGATTTGGGTAAGGTAACTTTATTAAATGCACCAGCTCCAATGAAGTCGTATATGCCAGTAGAACAATTATAAGCACCGGCAACAATAGCCGATGCACAAGCATCTACAGAATTGTGTTCGCCACCCCCAACAACAGATAAATCATCCCCTACGTAATTACAATTACCAGAACCGATAGTGGATCCACCACTGTCTCCAGCAGCATTAATATGATTACTCAAACCACTGGCTATATTAGAATATTTAGAAAGAGTGATGGTGTTGTTATAACTTTGGCCAACCAAGGGATTAGATGGTACAATATTACACTGATTATCTAGTCTGTATGCGGATCTGTCTGTTATATAGTTTAATACAACACACGCAGAGACAGCTTGTGTGCTTGCTTGAGTGGAGAGATTAGTAGCAGCTAATAGTAAATCACTGTTAACTAAGTGATCTGCTCTACATAGGTCTGTGATCCGAATGTCTTCGCATGTGATGGCCATCTTGTTTATACTTATTCTATAACCAGCAAATATTTCTTAAAATCAGACGAGAGAACTTGTATAGCTTTGTCGTTTTTTGTAAATTGGGGGTCTACGGTAAGAATATGAATTGGATATATGAGTCCAGGAAAGAATGGCCTGGTGATGGTATTTTCCAGATCTACTTTAAAAAATGGTATGTGACCGTTTACTTCTGTGATAACAAAATCATCATAATATTTTGAATCTCCGGATTTAAAATTAATACTAATTATACCAGTTTGTCTTGGTATATTTTTAATTAAAAAAGAAATATTAAAATGTTTTGTAGAAGAATTAAAAGTCAAACAAGGATCTTCTAAAGCATAATTGTAGGTACTCCAATCGGTGCCTGGTTCTTTTAATATAAGCACTAGTTGGTCCAATAAAACTGTTTTTGTATCATTGGTATTACAATCAAAAATTTTTACATGAATGTTGAGATAAAAACGAGAACTAAAATTAATATTAAGAGCTGATGGTGTTAAAATTACGTGATATATTAAGTTATTAACATCATCAAACCAGTACCCAGGTCGAGTGTTAAACGCAGCATATCCAGGTACTTGGCCAGAGTGGGGAGTAAACTGGCTGTAACGATTAAAAGATTGTATAGAATTGTTTTCTATCACAATTTTTTCAAAAAAACAACCACTTTCTGTTTCCACAAAAAGACAATCATAAAAAGTATCAAATCTCCTAATAGAATTAGAAGTTAATTCACTATAAAAAGAAGAATATTGAGAATATTTTACATATACTCCAGATAATACATTATTTGCAGTGTCTTTGGCTCCGTTTGGAGATCTTAACCACAATTCTCCTGGAAGATTGGCTTGTTCTACAAAATTCATACAATATTTACAGATTGATCTAAATTATTTTGTGTGTCAAAGGCTGGTATAACTTTAACAATTGATCTGGGAGTGGATATTAATTGTTGTCGAAGAGTTGGAATATTATTATTCTTCCATTTTACCAAAACCGGACTCAAATAAGATGGTTCAAATGTTTGAAAATTGTAAATAATTGAGTCATCTATTCCGAACATTTTAGTAGAGACTAAATGAACGTCTTCAAAAAATTTAGCACTTATTTCTGTTGGATTACTAGCTAAAATAGCTGTGTTTAAATTTAAAAATATATTATATATTTGAAAACTATCTTGTCTGAGTGCGGGGTCTTGAGTCCATACACATTTTACAGAAATGTTAATAGAAGTTTTATTACCATCTTTTATATTAAAAAGATGTTTTATAGGATAATTTCGAGGATCACCCAAATCTTCAGATATGGGTGCAGAAGAATCAGCAGTTTTTGTTGTAAAAAACATTTTTTGAATATGGGGTGGAGTTTCGTCACCAAAATCATATTCAATTCTGATTAATTTTTTACCACTATCACTATTTTTAGAAGAGTATAAAAGAGACGGGTCTATAGTAAGCATTAACGGACTTACTCCTTCTATAGTTATACCACTAGAAGATAAAGATTCTAATAAAGTTACAGAAGATTCAAAAAACATAAATTATTTTTAAACTAACCAACTAGTTATATCTGCTGGGTGTCTTGTTTGTATGTTAACGGGACCAGACCAATAGCTACTAGGATAACTGCATATCATATAAACTTTATTATATTTGTCTTTGATTAACCAACCTACAACATGATTAATACCAGTCACAGCCTGAGCATCTACCACGTTTGGTACAGGAACTCTTGCAAAATTTGTAACAGAATCTTTTGCTCCAGTCCATTGTTCTGTGGTTAAAGCGCGCCAGCCTGCCAAATATAAATAACCATCTGTTCCTATAAAAGCAGAATTTGTGGGATTACTATCTATGCCATATTTTATTAATTTGGCTGGAGTAATGCCTGCTAAAGAAGTTACTACAGTTGGAGTATTTCTCCAGGTAGTGTCTCCTAGACCCAAAGGACCATAACCATTATATCCCCAGGTGTATACTGTACCATTAGAAGTATATGCAAGACAATGAGTATAACTACCAGTTCCATAAATTGCCATATCTACAATACCAGATGTAAATGTGGCTATTTTCATGAAAAGATTTCTATTAGTATTATTACCCACACCCAATTGACCGTAATCATTTAGTCCAACAGCATATACAGAATTGTCTGCTGTATAAACATACAAAGATTCATAACAAGAGGTGCTCTTTCTAAAAATTTTAGTAATATTATTAAATGGTGTACCTGGTAAATTGCCATTATTATTTAAACTTTTCTGAGCCACTACAAGCGTATTAGTTGTTTGGGCTGGAGAACCCGTGCCATTGCTGAACTGACCGTAATAATTTCCACCAGATGACCACAAGGTTCCATCAGTTTTAAGTACATGTAAGCAGGTGCGAGTCATTACTACTTGTTTTACTCCACTTTCAAATCCAGTAGGAGTTTTAATATTTTGCCAGTAATCCCAAGTACCATGTCCTAATTCTCCGTAATAATTAGTACCCCATGTATATAATTTACCACTAGAGTCTATGGCGGCTGTATTTGGCCAATCATAACTACCATGACTAGATGTTTCAAAATCTACTATAAATGATGAAATGGCTATTTTTTGAAAATAATAATTCCAATTACCTAGAGCATCTACTCCTATAAACCACAAGGTACCATCATCAAACAGCACCATAGAATGAGCTCTGGTAGTTATCATCTTTATAACTTTGGTATTTGCAGGAAGTGTAAAGTTATAAAATCCATCAAATGGAATTTGCATAGGGGGCCATATGCTAGCATTATCATCTTTAGAAAAGAATCGATTATTGCCCCACATTATTACTCGATTGTCAGAAGTTACTACATTGGCTGTCCAGTGACTAGTGTGATTTTCGCCAAAAAATGCAACAGTTTTGGGTATACTGCTATAAGAAGTAATTTTTGTACCGTCTGCAAAGGTTATTCCACTAAGAGCACTTAAATTACTTGTAACAGTTAAAGATCCGCTAATAGTTTGTATAGAACTTTGTGGTTGATTGGTTTTTATTACATTAATTGCAGATAACTGGTTGCTGTTGTTGACTACAATGGTTTCTCCGTCGACGTTTGCTGCAACTGTAGAGCCATTTAAACAAACTCCTTGGCTAAAATTATAACCTAAACTTATTTTGTTTAAATTATTAAGTTTTATGGATGTATTATCGATGTTTGGAGTTACAACTTTGTCTGTACTGACACTCATTCCAGTACCAAAAGTGGTTATAGAAGATATCTGACCATTTATAATTTTAATGGTGTTATTGTCTACTGCAGCTGAAATTGAGGTATATCCGGAACTAATGGTAGAATTGATGGTAAGTCCAGCTGATGGAATAAATCTAAATCGGCTAGCGGATGTCAATTCTACTAAATTAGATACCGGATTTATTTGAATAGAATTGTTGTCTACATTTAAATTTACACCATAGCAGATTGTTTGTGTTCCACTTGAGGGATCAAAACTAGTTGCTAAATAAGAAGATTGCAAACCAGAATTGGATGCAAAACAATAAGAGTTTCTGCTAAATGTTGGCGGGTGTCCTACCATGGCACACAAAGCATCAGTAATGGTTGCCAAGTTGACAGACATTCTTCCGTCATTGGCTATGCTTATAGTATTTGGATCTGTATAAACTTTTACTACAGTTCCATTCACCTGTAGCCCATCTGTAAAAGTATAATTACCACCTCCACCACCTCCACCTACGCCAGCATTATTAATACTTCCAGATATAGTTAAATTGCCATGGATACAAGTGTTACCGTATATATCAGCTCCAAGAACATTTCCGCACGCCACAATTCCGGTGTAATTGCTTTTAAAAAATCCAGCAGAAGCACTGAGAGGAGCAATTGCACTTAAAGTACCGTTCAAAACAAACGGTCCCTGGAAAGGAGCTTCTGGACTTGCTATTGGGTCGTGTCCAGCATCTGGATTATCACTGCTAGAGTAAGTGTGATGATTTTGGCGATGGTACTTAGAATGAAAACGGTTACTCATAACAAATGTGGGATGTAATATTTACCTTATTCGTCCAAGGGATTAGGTGTGCTGTTACAGCAATCAGAACTAGCGTTGTTCCAGGTTTTAGTCCATCCTTCACTAGAATCATAATTTATAGGAAAAGAAGATTCCAATTCTCGATAGGTGATGGGATTTACATTACATATTCTTATGGATGGTAGGGATAGATTGTAACAAGACATAGCATTCCAAGACCAACAAAATCCCTGTGGGCATATTACAGATACACCAGCTCCTTCTACTTTAAAATCAGGTAAGAAAAGAGGTGAAATATCTAAAAATTGTTTGATAGATAATATAGAGTCGTAAATTTTGTCTATTTCTCTATTTAAAATTTGAGGAAGATGAAATTCATTTACACCCACAGAGACGGTGTCTTTCTCTACATCTTTGTGTAAGGATGGTTGTTCTGTAATTGATACCGGTATCTGAGCATAATAGGTAACTATTCCAACGGAAAGTCTTTCTGTAACTTTAGAAAATTTTCCATTAAGATTATTTCTGAAAGTTTTTATATTCTGAGAAATTCTCTTCAAAGATTTATTGTAAGAAATATCTGAAGCAAAATCGTCTTTTTTTAATAATATTTGTTCTTCAGACCACATATTTGTCGGCAAACCTTGGCCAATACGAAACAAATCTACCACATCTTGAATTTTTACAATAGCTTGTGGAATAGCCATTAATAAATTACGGTAGGAAGATTTTTTAATGGTTAGGGGATTATATGTAAGAGGAGAAGTTCCTATATACACTCCAAGAGCACTATATTTAAACAATAAACCACCTCTACCATTAGAAGCAATGATGTATAAAAATTCACCAGCTTCGTCCAAAGTCATTTTGGTTATAACTGCATTTGGATAATAGATACTAATTTCTGATAAAGATTTTACATATAACGGGGAAGGAGATGAAATATCAAAAACATATAAATTATGGTTTTCAGAAATCGTATAACACATTCCGTCAAAATGAGTGGCTAGATATTCTGGTCTATCTGTTTCAAATTTTTCTGTATAATAGGTGTGAATCCAATTTAGATCACTAGTAAATTCTTTGACACATTTATTATTATAATCCAAAACAAATACATTGTTTTCAGACAAAGATAAATCTGATGGAGCAGAAAATCTACTAGAATCATTTCGTCCACCAAATCCTCCGACATTGATAGATATATTAATGGTTTGTGATTCTATGTCTATATTTAAACTATAAAGTTTATTAGATGGTGGGTCTAATATATACATTATTCCATTTTCATCCACTTCCATGTTAGTTGGTCTTACAAATTGATTTACAAAAGATGGAGTATTGGTGAATATTATTTCTTGTGGTTTATAGTTTTTATTTAAAAACATTCTAACATTAAAATAATCATCTAAAACATATAGATAATCTCCAGAAGAAGAAATATCTATTATGTTATTAAAGAACTGCACAGTACTATCTTTATAAACATTATTATTTATATAACTAAATGTAGTTGGAGACGCATAATATTTGCCACCAAAATATTTGTTATGCCAGCGAATACCAAATCCTTTTTTTGTAGCATTGCATCCAAGCCATCCATAATAAACGGTTGGAAAATCACTATTGATGGATTGAGTGCTGTCTTGAAGTTTGGTTAAATTGTCACTTAATCTTTTTAAAGAAGTGTTAAAGATATCTGCTACTCCCCATTCATTGGGTTGGATGTGAGTTTGCTCTCGAGTCCATGGCAAATCTATAATCTCCTCATTAAGATCTCTTAAATGAGTTTGATTATATTCTGACCATTTGGATTTAATTATGATTGGTTCGGCTAAGGTGCCTATTTTAGTAGCTCCATCTTGATAGACAGCTTCATAATCTATAAAATATGTCCCAGGCTGGGTGTATGTGTGTTCTGCTAATCCTCCTTTGTAGGAAATTACACCATCTGTGGCGTTTTCACCAAAATATGTTCTATAAAAAAGAATATTATTATCATCTACTTCCGCTGGTGAGGTATATGCAACTGATATTGGAGCTCCGGTGATGGATATAAAATTTGAAACAAAAATAGAGGGAGATACTGCGGTGGCAAATGCTGTGAATGTTCTCCATCTATTATCCCCACTTAATGGATAAATTCTTTGACTAAATACTGGATTCCATAAATCACCTCCTTGTGGCCAAACTCCGGATGAATAATTACTGAAAGTAGAGCTTGGAATTGTGAATGGAATATTAGTACTGTATAAAGATATGCTCAATCTGTTGATTTGCTCTTCTGTTAGATAACCAGGTTCATAGGGATCTCCTATTTGTAAATTAATTGTTTGAGTTCCAGTGGTTGCTGGAACTGTTACTAAATAAGAATCTGGCCAAAGTGTACTTTTAAGAGCATAGGTAGCAGTTCCTCCACTAACTGGAATTACTGGTGAGGTAGAATCCGCAGCACTTATAAATTGTGTCAAAGAAATATATCTCTTATAATCTAAATCTATCTTAGTTGAATCTAGAGTATAAGAAAAAAGAACACCTGTATTAAAGTTTACTAGTGTTGGATTTTTTTCAAAAGAATTTACACCAGTTGTGGATGGTAAAACAGAACTTGCAGTAAGGTTAAAATTATACATCCTTAATTCTCCACCCACACTAGACGGTTTAACATACTGAAAAGGTGTAGTCTGCGGATACATCTGTCCATATGCTGTTAAAGATATAGTTAGACCGTCATTTGAGAGAAACTCTGGAGTATACGGTAGAGATATTAGAGTTGCTGAAGGGGATTTTAGTGTGGATAAAAAGGTTTTTTGAGATCCAATACTATAGTCGTACTCTGTCATTATCTTGTTGGCACTGACATAAAAATTTTGACTACTAGATTTCTTATTATTATATGCCGTAGGAGCATTTGCTAATGTATAATTGCTAGCACTTAGCAAAACTGCCCTTGTTCCACTCCAACAATACTCTGGGTATGTAATAAATTTTAATGGAGTATAAAATTCAGATGAATTTGGGGTATAAATCGTAGCAGTTGTTGCTATATTATGATATGCTGGAATTTTAAAATCTACATTTTCTATTAAATTGGGATCTTGCCATCCTACCGCATAGGCACTTAAGGCACATAATGTAACTATGGTAGTATTAATATTTGCAGAAGTAATTGCAAAATTTAAAGTGGGATGTTTGCCGTAAAGTGATGAAATTAATAGAGTGTGTCCAGTGTTGTCAGAAACACTCCATACATAAGTAGTGCTTAAAGATACGTCAGATGTGCTATAAGAAGACAGAGAAAATACATTTGTGTTGTCATTTGGTCTGGTCAGAATGTATTGATTTAAAGTGGTGTCTAATATGGTTGCAGATATAGAGTTATATCCGGTATATGATATAGTAAAATCTGAATTCAAAAGATCCCTGGACGGAAATTCATCTACATAAAAACTATAATTGGTTTTGAATAAATTATTTTGAGAATGACACATTAAAACCATTTCCACTTCATTAACATCTGGTAATTGTGTTGAGTATCCCGGAGTCACCTCTACAAAAATAGAACTAAGTTGAGTTGCTGGTAGTATGGTTCCGTAACTATATGGAGTGAGAGAACCGCCGCTTCCGTAGTAATATACACTAATTGGTGTTAACTCTGGTTGTAATATGGATGCATATTTCCAAGACCAGGACAAAGAGGTGCCAGTCGGAAACTGATACACTTTGCCGTGATAAGGTACTAACGCAGATAAACCTATGGTTCTAATTTTATTTAAATTGTTAAAAATTTTATTAGGTCCTATAAGAAATCTTTTTTCATCAAACGGATTTTGAATGGCAGAGTTGGATTGTAAGGTGGTTACTTCATTATACTTCTGAGAAGATAGTTGAATGGTAATGGTATTCAATCCAAAGTCACTAAATCTTACATAAGATGTTTGCGCAGAAAATAAAATTGGTACATTAGCAGATAAGGATTTAATAATGTTTCCACTGAGGTCTAAAGAACTTAATGTAGCACCTAAACCAGATGGTGAATAACTCCAAGTAATATAAGAATTTCTTAAATCTCTAGTAGGCCATTGAGGTGCTGCTGTCAACATATTACAAGATACCTCAAAAGTGGCGCCAGTTTGATTGATTGGATTTAAAAATATAGGAGATCCGGTATAACTTTGAGTTTGGTTTTTTGCTATAGTTATTACTGTAGGCAATTTAGAAGTAATCCAACCACCAGCAGAACTTAATGTAGATCTCAATACTAAAGTAGCCTCTCCATAGGGAGTGTGTGGATAATCTATGGTTAAGTCTACTCCAGATAATACCGGAACCCATGGAGAAAATTTTAAATTATATGGGTCTTTGTTTGGTCCGTAATATACATTAATAGCACTTAGGTCTAATAAAAAAGAATCAGATAATAATTCATATTTTATATATTCTTTTACATTATTATTTTTAAGATCATATTTTAGCAATCCGTAATCTGAACTTATAAAAGAAGATAAAACAACGGTTTGAGAATTTGCAGAAACTGCTGATGTAATTAAGCTAAAAGTTAAATAACATGAATCTGTTAAATTATTAAATCCAAGTTTTGGAGCTGATAAAGATAACTGATAAGAATAGTAATGAGGAGGATACTTAGTAATTGTTTGTATACTCTTGTTAGCAACTGTCGGTGAAATTGGAACATTTAAATCATAACCAAGAGAATTAATATAAAAGGCACTAAGAGTAGAATTTACAGTTTCTAAAGAATATAATAAAATTGGACTATCGGATATAAAATCTAATCCAAGGAAAGATCCGGGTCTTCCGGTTACATCACTATATATTGTTTTATTAACATAATGATACCGGCTATAATAATTAACTGTAGAGGAAGACAGATCTACTACTGCACTTAATATGCAATTGCTTGCATCTCCAAGATTAGAGATAGTGTCACCCAAGGCTCTAAATTGTAGTAATTGAAATGCCTGACGATTGCTAGATAAACTTTGATTATTAAGAATATAAGAACTTTTAAAAGAATGAGGAAGTTCAGGGTGGGTATCTATACGATCTTGGCCAAGAGTCAAAACACCGTCATACGCAGAATATGTTACAGAATATGTTACACACGGAGAATCTGGTCTTATCTTCGACTTAATAGTGGTATCTTCCAAAGCCCGAACAGAATTATACGGGTTGTTGATAGGTGAAAAAATAATGACGGGATAGTTAATTCGTTGTCTGCAAGAACTTAAGCTAAAAACATAAGAAGTATCGGATGTAGTTGGAAGAGGACTGAATGTGGGTCCGTTGTTTAAAAAATCATAATGTTGGCTATATGCCAATGCCTCTGAAGCAGAGGATTTAAAAAAATAGGTAGTGTGATCTGTTACTACTGCAGAAGTGGTTAGGGTCCAAGAACTAATATTTTTAACTAAAGAAACTGGTTTGAGAAATAATCTAGAAGGATAAAGAGAATAGGCATATTCTCTTTTAAAAGCAGCTTCTGCTCCCGGGTTAATATTTACGTAAAAATAATTAAACTGATGACCTATATTATATTTTGTGCGGTGACTAGATAAATCCCATACAAAGGATGCTCCTGTGTCTGTATTAATTATATATTGACTAGTTTGATTGGAAAAAAAGTAAGATGCTTTGTCGTAATAAACTGTATTAACATTTTCTACTTCGTTGATAGGCACGTTGCTGAGCCTGAGTAAATTTTCAGCTGGAAGTTCTCCAAGTCGTGGTTCTATAAGTTGAGAACTAGGAGAAATTCTGTAGGTTTCTGTGGGCCAGGTACCTAATTTTTCAATTAAAAAAGCGGAGTCAGCAGCTGCCATGGCAATAATACTTAGAATGAAATTTAATAGTTCAACAAATTTAATCCCTTGTATAATTCATAGGTTAATAGAGTCTCGTATATTCCCTCATTACCCTGCCATTCTTCCTTGGAAGAAGTGTTGTAATTAATGGTGGTAAATGGATTTTCCCAATCTATTATTCCCTCAAGAGTTTTTCCTTCACTTAAGGTAATATATTTGTAAAATTCATAATATTCAGTCCAATTTTGCGGCAAATTAAGATATGATGCTAACATATTGGTTGAATAAAGTGTAAAATTATTAATATTTCCAGTATAAATGAGTTGGTATTCATCTATACTTTTATTTTTTAATATAACAGGTTCACCGGCAGAAATTCCCATAGAAGAGGTGTATATTGGACCTTTGTTGAACGCTTCTATTTGCTGCCCAGGAATACTTTTGAAAAAATACTTTCTCGAATCTTTAGCACCTCGAAGTCTACTTTGATTAATGCTAATTAAATTCATTAATCTTTTTATAGACTCAGGATAGGTAAACAAAAAATCATCTGTGTTTAAATCTACCATTTGAGATAAACTATATAGCTGATCTATATTGCAAGTATCTATGTCTACATTATTACTGGTAAAATTGGCAATTTTTTCATATATGTCCGTGCCCAAATCACCGGCTTTATTTCCTAAAATACTAGCAAAAAAATCATCAAATAAAACAGGGCTGTCCTGTAAAATTGGCATAAAGGCTAATTTTTTCATATAAGAAGCCATATCAAAGTCTTCATTTATCTTGGCTAATCCATAGGCATAAGAATTATCTGCATAAAAATCTAATGGTCTAGATATTCCCGAAACGGAAAAATATTTTGTAGATTTTTCTATAGAAGAAAGATACTTTAACCCAAATTTGTTCGTCCATCTAAATCCAGACCAATCTCCATTAGCCTGTAAAGATTTATTACCTCTGCCATATGCTAATGCATTTTTATTATTTGCATCTAAATAATGTACAAAACCTTGAGGATTGATGACAAAGCTATCCACAATAGACACACTGTCGTTGTCTAAAAGATATACGCAATTTTCTATAGAATTAATAACATAAATTTTTCCAGCCAAATCTGAACATATGCCCTCTAATACATGGGTTTCTGCGTTTAAATATGAATTAGCTGTAAACAATTCAACAGTTTGAGTCGAATATAATTCGTTACCGGATATATCATTTGTTACTGTTATCTTGGATACAGATCGATAATCATGAGTAAACCATAGGTTTTGGTTATTGTCTATAGTTAAATTATTAATGTTTTGATAAGGTCCGAATCGAGAAAGTCCGCCAGGGGCACTAGACAATAGGGTTAAAGTAGAATTACGCCTTTCTATATAACCTAAATTGTCGCCTTGATTAAACGGTAAAGATATCCAAACATTTCGATTGTTATCACAAACAATCTCTGAAGGAGTGGATAAAGCTGGTAAAGATATAGCATATAATATAGAAAAATCATCTGCTTTATATTGAACAATAAAACTGCTCAAAGGATTTGAATAGCAAATAAAAATATTGTCATTTATATCAATATCTAAAAATGTCGGTTCTATGAATATTTCATCAGTCAAAAAACTGGTTAATGTTGGAAAGTAACTTTCTGCACACAACCATGGAACAAAACTGCTTAAACTGCTGGAAGAAGAAAAAACAAATGAAGATGGGTTTATGGCTGTTAAGAAATTACCATAACTATCTAGTTTTATAGATGTCACTGAGTCACTTAACGTTAACCATATATTTTGTTGGCTATCTAAACTCATTGCTATAGGATATGTGGTTGTTCCGGTTATTCCTAAATTTGTGGTAACTAAATCATTTATATCTATAGCACTTAATATATCTCCTTTAGAATCTATTCTATATAAATAACTAAGTTCAGAGTCTAACATCCAAGCTTGGTAGTATGGATATGGTAACGCAGCAATGCTGTATATTCCATGAAAACCACTCAGTCCATTAGTTACCACTGGCATTTCAAAGGATTGTTGAACAATCGGAGGTACTATCAAGGATGATAATAAATTGACTCTACTGTATTGAGCGACAGTTACAGAGCCGTTTTCTGGGTTAGAAAGCCATAATAGAGGATTAAAAAAGTTTGCAGTCAATGGTGGCATTGCTGCGGATAAATGAGCTGTAATGCAAACACCTAAAGTATTAACGTTTTCTGCATCAAATTGTCCTTTATAATATCCAGGAGTTTTATAGTTAGAGTAATCTGTCCAGTTAAAATACGGTTCTGGGTCAAATGTAGCACTCAAACCAATCAGACCCACTTCTATAGGAAAATTGTCTTCGTTTTTTAATGGAAAACTATGAACAAAATAAGAAGAATCTGAAGGAAATTTAAAATTATTTTCTGATAACCACGGATCGTCTAAAGTTATCGGAGAATATGTAGCATTGACTATGATAGGTACCTTGGATGTAGACCAACGAGGATTTGCATGTTCTCTGATTCCGTTTTCGGTTATTTTTAAAATATCTGGAGTTTTCCAAGTCTGAACATACGGGCAAACCGCAACAGCTTTGCTATTAGCATAGCTAGGTAAAAAATTTAAAGATTCTGTTTGTAGTGTATAATCTTTAGAATTGTCTGTTAACAATGTAGCCAGTATGGTTGTATAATCTGAAGAAGAAGATGCAACATCCATATTATACAAATCATCTGAGAAATAAAACTCAGCATATCCACTGACTCCAGCGACATAAGATCCGGTAGGATTTAATTTACCCGCAGAATTAGAGTGTAATATGGTATCTATAGTTTTTATAGTTTGGATTTGATTACCATTTAAATCATAAAAACGAGTCTCGGGTCTGAGAAAATTCCATTTAGTACCAGAACCTGGATTACTAGAGCGAGAAAATAAAGTTGATAATTGTATAAAATGATCTTTAGTGTCGGGAGAAGTAATAACCAATTTAAACGGATAAGCATTTAAAAATCCTGCGTGAGTGGGCGGCGGTACTCTTTCAAAATATATAGATTCATTTAGAGAGAGGGTAATCGTAATAGTTTGAATACTTTGAGATTCTACAGCATCACCACTAGGACCATATGCTACTAATTTAACCTGAAAAGAGCCAGCAGAAGAATATGTATGGGTTGGATATAATAAAGAACTGGAAGATCCGTCTCCAAAATACCAAGTAACCTTTGTATCTTTGGTAATCGGATATATGGTAGGAAAAAAAGAAATTGGAGTTATTCCTACATACCCGGTAGAAGAACTTACAGAAAAATTTACGAAAGATATCATAATTAAAAGTCTGCTATTTTTACAGAATAAGAAAGATCCACTACTTCAATGCGATCGGCTAAATAAGCAACATTATTGAGCAATGGATATTTAAAATCATCTAAATATATTGTTTGAGTATAAACATTTATATCATTTGTAGGATATTTGGAATTCCATACTAAAAATGATAATTGTCTGGAAACTGTGTCGGTATCTTTACGATAACTATCTATATAGTCTACTCCATCTATTCCAATAATATACGTAGTCAATTGATGAGTATTAATATCATATCCGAGAACTGCTGCGGCAAAATAGTTTTTAATTAAATTAACCACATCAAATTTAATAGAAGCACTAGACCTACGTGTATTTGGATTTTTGTGTATTCTTAAAGTTGTCTGAAGAATATCTGTAGTAGTAACTGGTTTGTATAAATCTTTTAAATAAAAATCAAACAACATATATTCAGGATCCGTAGGAACAATTTGGATTCCAAGACCTTTGTATCTATTAACTTCTTTTAAAATTATTTCTTTTTGAGCAGATAATAAATATTTTTGAGAATTTTTTGGAATACTGTATATGTAAACATTGTTAAAATTGCACGAATTGGCAAATTTAACTTGATTCAACAAAATTTGGGTTTCTAATTGAGGTTTGCTTAAACCTATAGAATATAAATATTTTAAATGAGTATTTAAATAGGTGTCATTATCAATAGCTTTTGAATCTTTAATAATATTAGAAAAATTATTATTAACAAAATAATTGTAATCATCTGTTGTTATTAATCTTTGTTGACTTCTAAAAGATTTTGGGGCCTTTTTTCTTATAGATTCAACTGATTCTTCATCACTATATTGAGAGGAAGGAAATAAATTGTCTAAAGACAGGAAATTAAGTTTATCAAAAGTAAAATAGGTGCCAAAAATAGATTTAGTTTGATTAAAAATTGTACTAAATTGTCTAGAGTTGAATGGAACAAAAGTATTATTTCTTAAAGCATGTGGTCCAATGGTGTTACTACCTGGGTTTATTTTTAAAAAATAAATAGCCACTTGATCTCCAGCATCTAATTTTTGACCGTTAATATCATCACCAAATAAAATTTCATACCTTTTATTAGCATTATATCTTACTTCATACACTTTAGCAGTGGCAGAATATTGAGTTAAATTTTCCACTCTGGTCCATTTTTTCCAAGTTTGAGTGTCTTTTAATACATAAACATCTATGGTAAGGTGATCAATAAAAACATCATCTCCCGTTGCTATATACACCACTTCATTTTCAATTCCCAAAGCAGAATGGATATCATATTCTTGTATAGAACCTTCTCTCAGCATATAAGTGTGATTTACGTCTGCAATGGTTTCTGTTCCAGCTGTTTGTTTTGTAAAACCTATATCTTGAGTCAAGGTAAAAATAGTACCACCAACTGATGTGTAACTATAGCGGGGTATTATATAAGAATTTGCAGAGAGATCACTAGAAGCGGTGATAGTAAAGGGAACTGATTGAGAAGTTTTGCCTATCGGATTGTAGTTTAAAATTTTAACAATTCGATTCATGTTTTCATATATTTGAGCTTCGGAAAACATACTCTCAGAAGAGGTTTTGCTGTTGTAAAATTGTAAACTACCAAAAGCCATACTGATAATATCAATTATGGCAGAAATATTAGATCCTTGAAAATTTTGATCAGTAAAAACTTGACTATTGTTGAGTTTATCAACAATTTTATTGCGCAATTCTAATGCATCAAAAGCTAAAAATTGATTATCCATATACTGTAATATTGTTTACCCCTGAATAGTGTTGTGTATTAAATCTAAACTCTAATTTATCTAACAAACCAGATTGTTTGACTCTGTAATTAATAGATATTTCGTAACTATATTCCTCTTTATTGGGTTTAATGTATAATTTAAGCAATTCTATGCGAGGTTCAAATGTACCTATAGAACGTACTATATCATTGCCTATAATGTTGGCATTAGATTCTGTTACTGCTTCAAATAAAAATCTGTCAAGAGATCCGAAAAAATTGGGTGATAAAACTTTCCAACCTTGCTTACAGGAAAAAATGTTGTAAATAGAATTTGAAATAGCTTTTTTATCATGGTCTACTTCAAAATCTGCAGAAAAAACTGGATTTAAACCGTTTCCTATGTTCTGGGATATTTTTAAATCTAGGTGCAAATCTGTATAAGTATAACTAGAGGCAGATTTGTTGTATTGGTCTGTGGGAGCAGAACCACTATTAGTAATCTTGGGTTTAACTATATTATCTAAATAAATAGCGGCCATGGTGATAAATATTTATGCCTAAAATCTCTATAATGTATGAATAACAAATTTAACAAATTTCAAAATTTATTTGAAACAGCATTTTCTCACTTTTCCAATGGAGGATTTAGAGAGGGCACTCCTATTGTGTTAAAACCTAGTTTTTTGAAGTGTGATTATTATAAAAAACATTATAGTGGCCATGAGGCTTTCTCTAATTTTTTGAAAGAACTTATTAATAATGAAGTTATGTTCTTTATTAAAAGAGTTGTTAGTCGTGGATCCATGCAAAATGTGAAGGATGCTAACGATAACGAAGGAGCTGGTGATGTATATCTTAGCTTGCACACAGACCCTCGCACAGTTCAGTGGCCTACTGAATATAATGAGTTTACTATTCCAGGAGATTTTGATTTATTAGACATTAAAGATTATGGAATTAATCTCCCTCCAGTACAAGGAGTTCCTAATAGGTATGAATTGCCTTTGAATGGAGATATCAAAGTGTTCAAAATGGAAACAAAGGTAGATAATCGTTCTGAAGATGATTTCTTGCCAGTAAAAAATACAACTTTGGCACACACAAGTAAACCAGGTGCACCAAAGTTGGTTAAAATTACCTCTAAAAAGAAGTAATTTATTTTAAATCATTTTCCAGAGCAATTATACAACAAAAGAAATTAATTTCTTTGTCTAAAACTGTTGCATCTCTATACATATATTCTCCGAGATTTAACATTAAAGATTTTTTGACATTGTCTTTAAAATCTGAGCGATAAATGTATTCAAATAATTCTTTCATCAAACTTTGAAAGTCACCATTAAAAGATTTTTCTGCTTCAATAATCTTCTTACGAATTTCTAAGCTAGAAGTCTTTGCTGTCAAATCTTTAAATATAGAAGACGCAAAATTTGATATTTGATTATCTTCTTTAATGATTAATTGACCAGAGACCGAATATTTTTGTAAATCATTAATGATTCGACGAATGTCAGGACTGTTCTTTTCTATAAGACTTAACAATGCTGACTTTTGATCATCTGCTACAGAAACTCCTTCACCTCTAAGGATATCTATGCTTCGCTGTACAATACCTTTAAGATTAGGTTGAAGCTTAAATAAGATGCATCTTGAACGAATGGGTTCAATAATCTTGTTGATGTAATTTGCTGTAAGGAGAAAGCGTGTGGTGTCTGTAAATTCATCCATTACATTCCGTAGAATACGCAAAGAATCTCCAGTCAATCCGTCTGCTTCGTCTAGAATCACTACTTTTTTCTTTCCGTCTAAAGATCGAGTTTGAGCAAATGAAATAACTTTGTTACGAATGGTGTCAATACCATTTTCATCACTAGCATTAATATAAAGATACTGACACTTTAATACATGTTTGACTAGAATCTTAACTGAGGTGGTTTTACCGATACCAGCACTACCGTGAAACAAAAGATGAGGAGTATCTTCATTGATAGACAACAAATGATTTTTAATTTCTTGTTCTAAAACAAGATCTTCAAATTTTTGTGGTCTATATTTTTCACACCATAAATTTTTATAATGATTGTTCATAATTATTTTCCTGATTGACCGAAGCCGTTAGCTCCTCGATCGGTTTCTTCTACTTCTTCTGACCACTGCGGTTCAAGAGATATCAACGGAAAGTAAGCTATTTGAGCTACTCTATCTCCCTTTAACACCTTATGATCTGTATTAGAAAAATTATATAATTTAACTCCCAGATCTCCGCGATAACCATTGTCAATCACTCCAAGATGAGGTTGTATACCATGTTTAAAGCCCATACCAGATCGCGGAAGAATTAAATACCAAATATTTTCTGGTACTTTTGCTACTTGTATTCCAGTTGGGACAACTCCATCTCCCTTGGAAGGAATAGTAACATCCTCTACAGCAAATAGATCATAACCTGTATCATTAGAATTATTTCTACGCGGAAGAAGAGCCTCGGGATGAGTTTTCTTAAAGTGAATTTCAGATAGAAAAGGATAATTAGTCATATAAGTATTATAGCTCTGGATTAAAAAATATTCAACATGGAATGCCGTAACGAAATTGATAGTATTATACAAGACCTTAGAGCAGATAGTATTACGTCTGCTTTATTAATTCCTTCCAATCCTGTAGAAAAGGTGGATGATGAAAATGTTAATGAGTATGTATATAAAAAAACCTCAGAGGTGATTCAAGCTGGTTTAGAGGCTATTACTAGTCTTAAAAATTCTATTGCTATGGGAGCTGATTCTAAAGAAATTGCTGCTATGGCTCAGTTGATAGGAGCCACAACCAAGGCTATTGATTCGATGAATAAAATTAATCTACAACAAAAACAAGCCACTGTAGATGTAAAACTTAAAGAGATGGATATTGCTGGAAAGAAAGATATTGTTTCCAGACTTCCAGCTTCTAATAATATTCTTATAGCCACTAGAGATGAGGTAATTTCTCAAATGATTGGTAGTAAATCTTCAAAAACCAGAGGAGATATGTTGCTAGACAGCTAAAGATTTCTTATCTTCTGGTAACTTAATACCTCTTTCTTGTCCTACTTCTTTCATCTTGGCTAAATATTGGCTCATAGTAACTGGTCTTTTTCCTTTGTGTTGAAAATTGTTACTTCTATGGATCAAATCATTGTATACATTCCAAAAAACGTCTTCTGGAACATCGTGTAAATCTATATCTTTGTCTTCTGCTGTAAATTCAAGTTTGTGATTATCTAAAAAATCTAAAAAATCTTCAAATTTTTGAACACTTTCCATTGAAGTATTTTTATAACCTAATTTAGTCATTGAAGTCCAATTGGTTATTCGACCAAAATTTTCCTGAGAAGGATTATTAAATAAACATTTTTTAACATGTTCTATTTTTTGGTCCACATCTTTAATATCTTTAGCTTCTACTCTAGCTATTTGCCAAAGAGTATTAAACTTATTAATTTTATTATTTGCTTCAGTATAAAAATTTAAAAAATTCATATAAGATTACTTATTAAACAAAGAAGTAAGGCACATCTCTTTTAGTCCAAGAAGCTTTTACCATTTTTTTTCCAAATTTAAACTCTCTCTTGGCTTTGTTGTAATAATTCTGATAACCCAGGACTGGATTACCTGGTACAATACATTCCGGAAATGAAACTGCAAAACATTGTGGATGCTCTGTAAGGCTAGAAGAAGACAGCTCCGGGGGATTATTTTTACTCCATTCTATAAACTCCCAGGTAAAATGTGGTTTGCCAAATCGATATAATCTTTCTTGATATAAACCACTCAAATGGTCTAAGGTCCAAGTAAAATTATTCATATTTTGCCTCACCCATTTGGTCATTGGATGATTATAATGTCCATGTTTACGTGGTTGGCCTTTTTGAGTGCGAGGACAATCTGCTTCTGCTAATCGTTCTAGAGAATATGCAGCTGCTAACAACTGAGAACCTTCTATAATAATCTTGTTAATATGAAGATCTTGATAATATTGAGCTGCTTTTTGTGGATCTAGATCAAGAATGAATAAGTTCATGAAGGTATTTTAGTACAATATTCTTTCTTTCGTCACGACTTCCTTTAACTATTGTTACATTTTTATATTTTAACAATTCCTCTGACATATAATGATCTATTTCTCTCTGATATTCTGTATCAACCTTACGGATTCCGTCATTTTCCATCTCAAATTCAATAGGAACATAGAAGATCTGTGTATATAAAGGAACGAAGAACTCCATCATGCAACTTACAGAATGCCAACATTCTGAATCAACCTGATTTTTAAGTCTTGCTGCAATCATATAAGCCCATCCATCTACCACACATCGGTCCGCAAACCAATTTTCTTCTGCAAATCGACTAACATGACTGGCTTGTACTACATATTGTACAAAATTTCCGCCTTTGTCATTTAATTCTTCGCCCAATTTGAATAATTTACGAGCATTACTAGTATTAAAAATAGGTTTAAGACCGTAAACATCTAAAAGATCATCAGCTATATCTTTTAAAACAGTGGTTTTACCGGTTCCGTGAGCTCCACAAAAAGCAAATCTTAAATTCATATGTCTATAATAAGACAAAAATATGGGAAATCAAAGCAAAAAAAACACTCCCACCTTTTGAGTGGGAGTGTTTTAAGAACTATCCTAAGGCTTACATGTAGATTCTGGCATTACCGGCTACATTGTCTGTGCTAAGACCCTTAACGATGATTACATGGTAGTACAAAGAAGCACCGAAGATGTAATCTACAACTCCGTAACGGGTCATTAACCCTACGCGAGGTGCGAAATCTGTCGGTCCAACTGTACGTTGAATCATCACAGGGATGTACGGACAATAGACGATACCTGTATCGTAATACTCGGTACCTTTGTAACCTAATAAAGCATATTCAATACCTGTTCCTGCTGCATTACGGCTACCTAGGTTCTGAGCTTCGGTACGTGTGTCGCGGTAGATTGTAAAGCGGCCACCAACTGTACCAACTTTGGCAATGCCTGTTGGTTGTGTGTTGACGTTTCCGTTTACTGGCATCCACTGAAACTCAGGGAGCATCTCCAAAATCGCACAAACACGTGGTGTTGCAACAATGAAGTTTGCGGAACCACGGCGGTTACGAATGGCGATACGATTAGCTTCAACGATGACCTTGGCGTAGAAGTCACGATTACGTTCTCCCATCCAACGAGCATCAGCAGAAGCTGCATACCAGAAGCTATACCCAGTACCTTTACCTGCATTAAGAGACAACTGAATCATGCGAACAATCATTTCACGGTCGATTTCGGCCTGAATTTCATACGACATAGCGTTTGTCAATTCAGAATCGATATCCAATCCGTTCATGTTCTTCAAATCCTGTTCCAATTCAACGGACCAGCGAGCTGCGAGGCGGCGTGTACCGGCTTCAACTGCGATCTTGCTGAATTCAACAGTTACTTGAGGAATGTTCCCAGTTAATTCAAACTGACTCAAGATAGCGGCTACACCCTGATCTTCTGCATTCCATGACCAATCGGAGGTAACTCCGGAAAGACCAGCGGAAGAAGTGCCAGTGAAACGTGTATCCAAATATTGATAACCAATTTCATTCGGTCCGGCAACGCGAGGAATTCCATTGGAACCCACACCTGTACCAGCACCGGGAGAATTGACACCATCAATACCGTTTGTACCTAGAGCAGCATTTTCATATCTATAACGCATTGCAAATGCCATACCAACCGGACCATTCATAGGTTGAACTCCAACGATTTCGTTGGTGATCAACTCAGGGAAAGTACGGCGGACCATAGGAATCAATACTTTAGGCATACGGGCATCACCACTAGCGTACCAATCAGACCCAGCGGGTCCTACTTGGCCACCGTAGTTGCCTGTTGCATTACCACCGAAAACACCACCGGAGGCGGTATTTCCAGTTTCATTTAAACACCACTTCTCTTGGTTTTCCATCAAGATGGCAGTAGCCAAACGGCTATGATCATTCTCAATTGGAGCTACCTTTGCGCTAGAGAAATCAAGCACTGGGGCCCATTTTTCTAGCAACTGAGTTGCGCGGTTACGATCGATATATCCTGGAGCGGAGCTAACATTACTCATATATTTTAATTAACTTTCTATTTACTGTGATATAATTTCGAGAAAAACGTCATGTAATTCTCCAACTAAATTATTTACCGAAGGACTTCAAGCCCTCCATGTAAAGGTTTACTGCAGGGTCAGCAGGTTGAGCTGATTCTACAAGAGTTTGTACAGGTCTAACAACCTTAGCATCTTTGGTAATTGCAGACTTTGTTGCAACTGTGGCTAGATTGTTAGCTGCAGAGCGATCATTTCTTTCAAACATATCAACAACATAATTGAAGTTTTCATTGATATATTCTGGAGACTTATCACTCAAAATTTTGGTAAGAAATTCTTTCTTTGCGGAAGACATTCCTTTAGATTTCTGTTCAATAAACAAAGAAGCTTTTGTTTGTTTAACGGTTTCATTTAACTCAATGTTTTCTTTATAAGACTCATTGAGTTTTGCTTGAAGCTCATCAATTTTAGATTTACCATTGATAACAACTTTTTTGAAATCTTCATTTAAAGAAGAAGGATCAAAGGAAATAATTTTCTTAATTTGTTCTAATTGATTACGAGCTGAGGTATTAGCAACAGCTTCACTCAATTGTTCCTTAGGAATCAATTTATCCAAATACAAATCTAAATAATTGCTCATTTCACTTACAATCTTATTGCTGAAAGTTTGAGCCTTTTCATTTACAGCCTTGGTGTAGTAATTAACTACTTTTTTGAGTTTTTCTGTGTGATTGATGTTGATCGCTTCAACCACTTCTTGGAGCTTAGAGGAATGATCTTTATCAATAGCCTCTATTAATGTTTTTAATTTAGCGGCGTGGTCAGTGTCCTGTTCATTTAAGGCTTTTTCCACTTCAAGTCCAATGCGAGTAGAAACTTTCTCATTAACGGCAGCTTCAAATGCTTCTGCAATGGCTGTTGCTGCTTCCTCGTTAAGAGTATTTCCTTCAATGTTTTCTAGAATAGCTGATATATTCATATTACAGGTATAAATTTACTTATTCTTTTGGTATGCCCCTTTAGTAGCTTTTTTGCCCTTCATTTTAGCAAAAAATTCAGAAGCTTTATCTTTTTTGGATTTTTTTTCTGTTTTACCAGACATTTTATCGGCTTCTTTTTTAATTTTACCTTTGAGCTTGGCCTCTACAATAGTAGCTAGTGTAGAATTTGCAAAAGCAAATTGCTTTTCACAAAGCTGAGCTATGAATTTAGAAATAAGTTGTTTTTCTGTCATAATTTGAATATATTTATCTTGAATGGTTTTTAATTGCATTAATAAAAGCAATTACATGTTCTTTGAGAAATTGATTTTTATTTTTAGTAGGCAAAGAACTAATGCTCTTTTCAAATTGTTCATAATAAGGAGAAAATTCTCCGTTGTTACCAATAGTCCATTGCTTAGATTCTAAAATGCCATTCACGAAGGCAGTGGGAACCGATGGGTCCGCGACCACATCTACAGCAACTAGTCTAAAGTCGGCTACTCTATTCATTCCATTTTTCTCACTTACGAGTCTGCCTAAAGATCTACTAGAAACTCCTAATTTTACTCCTTGCAGAATTAAACCCTTCACCAAATTTCCTAATGGCATCCCTTCACCGTGAAGAATTTTGCTCTTGCCTTCAAAAATATTACCATTTTGTTTGAGGTCTGTTACTATATGACAAACTCTTTCTAAATTAATTTCTGGGGATTGAGGATGGTTAAGTTCTCCAGTGGATCTGTTGTTATCAATCATTTCAACTCTGTAACGATCCACTTCTTTTACCATTTCTTCTAATGGATAAATTCTTTTATTTTTATTAGCTTCATTTGCCATCAAAAATGGTCCCTTAATAAACATATTAGAGGGAGAATTCTTGTTTTGTTCTTCCAACAAATAATTTACTTCATAAGTTGGTTCTTCTACTAGCAAACGGTAAACGTTATTACTCATATAAAAATTATAATTAATATTTATACCAAGTGACGGCTTATTCAAAAACTAGTTTAAGATCTATTTAGATCTTTCTCAGTCATCACTATAAAAATATATCCATGTCTATCACACCATTTACGAGCTGCCGCCCATTTAGCAGTATTTGTAACATATTGAGTGTGTTCAAATAAAATAGTTTTTTTGCTTTTTTTGGCAGTTATTTTAGGAGCTTCACAAAATTTTTCTGGTTTAATTTCTATTAATAATTTTTTAATAGAATTATCAGCTTGTTTAAGAGCTACAACTAGATCAACAAAATACCTGTGCATTTTATTATCTAGAGGAGACATGTAAGGTATTATTACGGATTCAGACCCCCAGGAAATAACTTTTTCATTATTATCCATCCATCGATAGGCTTTTAATTCCAGACTAGATCTAAAATAAATGGGATAAGATCCTCTATATTTTTCTGGTTTAGTTGGTATAAATTTACCTTGATTAAATTCAGAATTTTTATTGAGAGATTTTCTCATATATTACCCAATAAAGAATGGAATGGGTTCTCTGTCAATTAAGTCTGATGTTATCTCAACTTCTAATTTATCTCTTTCTGCTATACCCTGACTCATCAGGTCTGTATAATTTATAGTTTGTCCTCCAAACAGAGCCGCTCCTGTATATTTTCCTCTAGCATGAGCAACTGCCATTTTAGTTAGAGCCATCACGTATTTGTAAACCCATAATTGACTGACTATATGTTTAATTGGCTTTTGAAGTTTACATTTAACTAATCCATAATATACAGAGTTCTGTGTTGGTTCTGGAATAATTTTCAATATTTGATCTTCTGGATAAAATCTTAAATATGGAGTCAAAGCTAATGTTTTTTCTCTAAGATCTATCCAACCCTTCAAAGCTTGCCATGTTACTAAGTCATAACCAACATTACCTAATAAATGTCCAAAGTAAGCTTGTTGAGCTATGGCATGTTCTATAGTGAACAGAGTGTTTATGCCGGTGTTGCTACCTTCTATAAAAGAAGAAACATCAACAACTCTGCGATAGTTATTAAAATCAAAATCCCAACCAGTAAATCCACTATAACCATTCGGCACAGAGGTTAAAGATACTGTATTAGAAACTTCTGCTGCAGTTTTGCCATTTAATATTACTACTTTATATTTTCCAACAGTAGGAACAAAAGAAAAAGAAATACGAACACTGTTTGTATCTATCGGTGTCACTGGAGCTATTACCAATCGATTGTTAGATGTATCATACACCGCTGGTATAACTGTGTCAGAATTTAAATTATGTGTAATAACAAATGTGTTATTTATACCATCTCCAACTACACAGTCATACTCAGTTGCTCCACCAGTAGTTACTTGTGTAGGATCTTCATATGCTGTGGATAAATCTGGTGAAATATTAATCAATCTTCCGATAGGAAGTCCAACTCCAGTAATATAAAGATCAGATCTGAATATTAAAAATTCTTCAGTCATTCCAGCAAATTTAGTAAAATATTCACTAGCAACATTTATTATTTCATAGAGTTGCTCATCGGCTATCTCTATTTGAACCAATGGATATCCCAACATACGTTTAACCCTAAGGGCAAGCATGTCATAACTTGAGATATTATTATTAAAAGTGGTACTTCCTCTAAAGTTGTCTGGTAAAACACCCATGTCTCTACTTATCCCGCAGGTGTAGTAGGTACTTCAGTAGTTGTAGGAGTTGCTCCTAGTTCTGGTGCAGCGCCTTCACCTGCTGCTGGAATTGTAGGAGTAGTTTCTGGTGTACTTCCTCCAAATTCTGGAATATTAGAACCTCCTATTCCTGATTCACCCCCGCTGCCGCTTCCAGCAGGAACTCCACCACTAGCGGCTTGTTGAGCCATTTCTATCTGTTCTCTCCAATTTGGACCAGCATTAGCAATCTGAGAAAGCTCCCATTTAAAAGCGGCTTCTTTGCGTAGCCATTCCATATTTTCACTAATCTTAGCATCACTATATTGTAGATAATGTCGCTGAGCAAATATATCAGAAATTCCTTCACTTTGAGCCATACTACCATAATTTTTCTGCTTGAGTTCAAATAATTGCTGTTCTCTGATAGCAAAATAATTTGAAGGGGCATTAAAATTTAAATTTATATAAGATTCGTGTAATTTATAATCTTTCCACCAACCTTTAATTTTAAGATGAGATATAAAGGCGTCTTTAAATCCAGAAGCAAACTGATTTTGCAAACGTATGATAAATTTTGCGAATTTTAATTCTTCGCGTAAAATTTCAGAACCATCTTTATAAGATTCATTAGGATTCAGTCGAGAAAGAGGCACTTTTAAACTCTTATAAAGTTTATTTACAAAATAAACTAAATCATCTAATTTTCCAAGATTATCTCCACCGGGCAATACTGATACATCGGACCCAGTTTCTCCAGTACGTTTAGCAAACCAATAACTATCTAACATGGATTGAGGATTGTAGGAATTTGCTATACCTCCTTTACTTCCATCAAACACTTGTTTAGACCAATATTGTTGTTTAAGTTGTTCTAAATAAGCGGTAGCTTTAGCTGGAGGCATATTTCCAACATCAATAACAAATTTAAGCCTTTCCGGAGCTCTGACCAGGCGATAAATAATAATTGCATCTTCTAGTAAAGAAAGAAGTTTGTAGGCTCTTCTACAATTTTCTATAAATGGCATTTTAACAGTCAGATCTTCGTTCCAAATGCCAGAATTAATATAGGTAATTTGATTACCTTGTAGAGTCAAAATTTGATTCTGCAAATTATTTGCAGAAGAAATATTACTTTGACCTTGTGAAAGAGCTGATGCTGGATTTTTCTGTAAACTAATTGGTTTTTGAAATATAAAATTTTCAATAACATTGTTTTGTACATTATCATATACTGGATTGATAATCTCTGATGGAATGGCCAATGCTCCAATAATTCCGTAGCTTGTATCTTCTTTATAGATAATATTTTCAAAGAAAATTTCTCCTTCTATAAGAAAATGTCTGCAGTACCCCCATCCTTTATGTTCTAAATCATAAATGTTAATGAATTTTTCAAATTCTTTTTGTATTTCAGTTTTTTCTTCAGAACTAAGATCTGCAAATGGAGAAAAATTTAAATGTACTATTTTTTCATTCTCGTCTTTGACTATAAACTCATCACATATTTCATCTAGACAATCAGACACTTCTGAAAAAGAAGCCATACGACGATATTCAGATATTCTGCGAATTTTATCTGTATCTACATGAGCATATATGTAATTGTGATAAGGATTCTGAGAACCAAATGTATTTCCTCTATTAGAATCACCATACACAGAGGTCATTGCCGGACCAGTAATGACAGACTGCTTTAAGAGTCTCATTTCTGTCTTCTTAGAAAGTCTGTCAAATAATTCGTATTTGGTATTACCTTGATTGACATCTAATCCGGCAGAGATATAAGGAAGTCTCTGCAAAACATTAGCTATAAAATTATTAGAGGCACCTGAACCTCGAGGAGAATTGGAGAGAACATCTGGCATATGATTTTATATTTAGGTAAAATTGTAACTTAACACTACATTATTTCTATTAAGTAACATGTAATTTATAGGAATTTAATTTTCCATATCCGGCTTCATTTTCTACAATGATATCAACAAATCCGGGAAGAGCTGGAATTTCCGGAAAACTAAATTCTATATGTTGATCATCTATTGCATTGAAAGTAGTAGATACCGCTTTGAAAGGAGTATATACAGATGATAATTTTGTAGAACTAATGAATGGTGAAAATGTGGTAATGTTATTAAACATTAATAGGTTCGAGGCACTTAAATATACATTAAGAGGTTGAATGAGATATTTTCCGTATATATCAAATGTTGTGGATGATACATTTGGTGTAAAAATTTCTTGAGGAAATACTGCTTTAATAAATGGACAAGCAGAAATGGAAAAATATTCTGTTTCTGGGTATTTAAGTAAAGTATCTCCATCTCGTAGGTGTGAGGTGGCACTATAATCACTATCTATATAAAATATCTTCTTGTAAGGTTCATCAAATTTCTTAAACATCCAACCCTTTATAGTAAAAGAGGTATCTGCTGTAACCATGAAATTTTGGGAGGCATTTAATTCTTTAGGATATGAAGTGTTTACAATTCCACTCCAAAGTACTTCTGATCTAATTTCAAATTGAGTACTAGAATTTTCTAGTCCGGGAAATTTCCAAGAAATAACTATATAAGGATCACAATATGGTACAAAATTACTGATAATTTGATCCATATGTTCCTGATATTTTGTAACTATTGACATATTGACAGTTACATCAACTGGTATGGGTTGAGGAATTCTCTTTAAAAATACTTCAGACTTGGGTTGATCCACTGGAAGTATAAATCCGTTATTTTTATTAAAAACTCTACTCTTATCTCTGGAAATAGTTCCAAAACTTACAGCTATGACCGGAAGTTGCATTGCACCTGGACCCGGTGCAACCAAAGAGGCATATACTCGTTGTTTGGGAGAATATACAAAATTAACATTTTTTTCACTACCAGGTATATAAGTGTTCTTGTTATCGTATCCTTTAATAATGATATCATTGAAAGCAGCAACAAATTGCTCCATCATGGTTTTTAATTCAAAGTTAAAAGTATAATTTCTCATTATTAAAGGATACTTAGTTCCGGAAACATTACATGAAACGTTCTAAGAAGTATTTTGGTAAATGTTTTTTATTACTTGTTACCGCCTTAACTGCCGCGCCGTCTAAAATATAGGTTACTGAATGATCTTTAATTGACCTCGTGCATCGACCACTCATTTGAATCAGTGTATCTAACATCTTCATACCATAATATTGAGGATTTTTATCGAATTGTTTCTTAATTCTTTTAGAACCTAACGGCAAATACGGAGCCTTTATAATGATTTGAAATCTACCAAGATCATCATCCAGGCTTACTCCTGTGTCTAATGAAGGGCTAACCAAAATAGTATCTTCATCTACTCGAGACTTGTGCTCTTTGATAATATCTTCATTAGAAACTCCGGTATCTCTAAATAAAAATCTATTGTTTTTATTAAATTTTCGTTTAACCTGCTCAGTAATGGCTGTGGTATGGGTGTGTATCAATCCTTTCTCTCCTTTATGTGATTCACATATCTTAGAAACCATCTCTAACACCTTAGGAAGATTGACTTCTAGGGTCTTAAATGATAGGCTATACTTCGAAGAACAATAGATAGGAGATTTTGATGCTTCGAAAACTGAATCGGTATCAATAAACTCATAGTCTTTCTCTGAAATACCTATACTTTTAGCATATTCTTGTACATTGCTGATGGTTGCAGACATTAAAAGCACATGATCTGCCATTTCAAACAATTCTTTTGCTAAAGGTTTGATGTCAAAAGGTACAAATGTAACTTCTTTAGCATCTTTACTTTCTACTAGATATTGACAAGATTGCCAATTCAAAACTACATCCATAACTGCATTATAAAGACTGGTCAATTTACCCAGTCTTTGTTGTTGTTTAAACAACAAACTTTCAAATCCATTTTTATTTGACATTAAAGATACTTTTTGTTTTACATCTGCCACCAGATCTTTTAATTGCAAATATATATCATGAACCCATAGTCCGGCTTCTTCACTATCATCTGAAATTACCTTCTTGAATACAATTTCTTCTGCTGCTAATTGAGCATAATTTAATGTCACGGAGTATTGACCCACTAATTCACTTTCAATTTTATCTGCTTCATCAAATATAACAAACTGTCTACGTTGTAAAAATTTAGGCATATTAAAATATGCTCTATAATTCAATATAGGATCATTTGAAATTAAAGCATTTTTTCGAACCTTGTAATAAGGACATCTATCTTCTTCAAAACATTCTTGTTTTAATTTAGAGCTAAACAAACAAGGAGCAAAATCTACTGTTACATTGGGATCTACTGCACAATTATAATTATTTTTACCCTTCGCAGCAATGGCTTCTGGAAATAATTCTAGGTATTGATTCTGTAAAGATCTAGTTACGGTTAATATTGCTGATCCATAAGATGATCCAGACAAGAAGGTTTCCTTGTGAAGATATTCACCGTTTTGATCTCTTTTGAATGCTTTATAACTATCTAAAAGAGATCGCCTGGTTTCATCTATTTTATTAGAGGACCTTGCTATCGCCGTGGCTATATGAGATTTTCCTGATCCCGTAGGTAGTCTAGCTATAACAAATTTTTTACCAGATGAAAATTTCTTATAAATTTTCTCTAAGGCATCAATTTGCTGTGGTCTGGGTGTTGGGCCCGGAAAGTTGTTCAAAAAGTTTGATATATTTGTTTTCAATTTCTTTTAATATATCTAAATTTAAATTTTTTTGCACGCAGGAACATGGAGTATGTGTAAAATTTTCTGTTTGTATTCCTCTAAATCCTCTCCCGTAACATTTATTACAATTTTTACTAGAATTTTTTTTAAGAGGCAAGTATCCGAGTCCTATATTTTTGAGATCTTCTTCTAAAAGATTACAAAAAGTACCAGAAAATACATTAAAACAAATGTGGATGTTATTCATGACAGGTTATGGTTAAAATATTATCCCAGTATTTGTTTTTAACACCTACTGAGGGATATACTTTTAAATAATTTTCTACTTCCGGTGCTAATTTTGATAGAGTCTTAATTCTATAATCAAAATACACTAAATTATCCTCTGAATGAGTTTCTATAGCAAACGGAATGGGAATTTCTATCTTATCTTTATCTCTTTTCAATGTATTAATGATAAAAATAAGATAAAAATTTTTCTGATAAAAAAGAATTAACTGGCCCTGTTTAAAAGTTTTATTATTTAACTCAAAAGAAACCTGTCTCTGTAGTAGAGATTTACAAGTTTCTTCTAGTGAGGGGTTTTCTGCTATTATCATAAATTCATAAATGCAGCTTTTTGAGAAGCTGACATAGTCACTAGATTCTCTTTAAAGTACTCCCAAAACAATTCTGGAGGTGAAGATGGAATAACTTTAATCAATTCTATTCCCTCTGATGGAATTGCTCTCCAATTTTGCATAAAAAGATCAAACACAATGATTAATCCTTTGGATGCTGGATTGTAAGGAGCACCTTGACCAGGTGGTTTAAAATTAAAAACAGAACGTCCGATATCTGAATCTAGAATATTTGGATCTAGTGTCGCTAACATTCTACGAGTAGTTGGAGAATCTGGCTTGGGATTGCGTCTGTTAAATTTAAATTCTGCTACATTAGAAGTTAATAAAGAAGCTAAGCCGGAACCGGAAATGACAGAAGACATATTTATTCAGTTAAAGTACAAACTCCAAAAATGCGATCTTCATTTAAGAAAGCAATATTTCTTAAACCATTTAGGTTATTAACCTTTAGTCCTCGATCATTTGGAAAGATGACAAAATCTCCTACCTTAACAGTTTCACACTTAGGTCCTGCTAGTATTACTCGAGCAACTCGCCAGGTATATTCTACAGCATTAATAGGAATCCATAAATTCCCTCTCTTAATCTCTGTACCTTCATCATTAATGTCTGCGAATTGAACCATTAAGATGTTATCTAACACTTGGGTTAGTTGCCATCCTTCTAATTCAAAACTTTTACCAGCATAGTGTTCAATTTGAACTTTTCCTCCAATGCGATCTTCTAAGTCTACGGGTCTATCAATCATAATTATTTTTTGTTTAAGTGTTCCAACGCTGAATTGTATATATGCAATTCTCTTACCGAGATCTCCATATTATTAGCCAATGTTTCTATATTATCAACCTCATCTACTTTATTTGTTTGAGTAGTTTTTTTAATATAATTTATTTTTTTACTAATACGGGGCAATAATGTTCTATAAATTTTACCAGCTAACAGTCCTTCTTTGGCTATTAATGTTTTATATGTCCAACGATTAAAAGTGACATTTACTATTTGAGCCAATGAAGGATCTATCATTGATAACCATCTATTGGTTATAAAAATAGATGGAATATCATTTTCATCTGGTTGTACTGAATTCTTCTTAAGAATCCAATTTAAAAAAGGAAATAAATTGTCTTTGTAATTGGGTTTCATTAAATAACTTTTGTAGTAGCAATGAAGCAATCATTTAATATCTGATCAAAAATATTTGCTACATCAAACACCAATTCTTCAACAAATTCTTCTGTCAAAAATAAAGAAAATGCAAAACTTGGAGCTTTAGACCCTGCTGAAATATTAAGTCCTAAATGACCTAATGCAACACTATCTGTAACCTTAGTAATACTCACACTGGCTTTACCAAATTCTTCTGCATTGTTTTCACCCATGCCTTTCTTACGAAGCATTAGATCATCACCCTTAACTTCTACATCAAACAAACCATACTTGTCTGTACGAAATAGATTAGCAATTTCCTGAACAAACAAACGCTGAAAGAATACCGCTCCAATAGCATTCATATTTGGAATCTCCCAACAAAAACTCAAAGCATCATCTGAATAAATGAAATCTTCTGAAAGTTTGTCTTCTAAATCAATTAGATTGGCTTTGACATCCATGTTACCTCTGGTGGTATAAAGAACTCCAAGAGGAGAATATTGTTTGCGATATACTTTATATCCAAAACGGCTGTGAATAAAGGAGCCGTCATAATCTGCATCTGCGTATACTATTGATCTCATAGGTTAAATTTAACTGTTAATTGTTTTTAATCCCGTATTTTTGAATAAATCTTTGAGCACTGGTATTCCATTCTGGTGTATTCATACTATCACCCAGTCCGTGATGTACTACTCTAATAGGCAACACTCCACATTTTACTTTTTTAGAATTACAATCTAGACAAAATGTGATATCATAATGATGGAATGTAAAATCCTCATCAAATTTGGCTCCTTTAGAAGTTGTTGCTTCTACATCTACAGCCAAAAATAATCCATCCATTACCAAGGCTCTTGAATTGGTGGGACCAAAAGAAGTTGTCCATACTCGATTTTCTGAAGTATGTGCCACTTCACCTACATGAGTAGACCAATCTGACATTAAATGCCATGCTGGTGGTTTGCTCAAATCTACAGTTGTTGCTCCAGCAAGTCCGGTAACATCATATGGAGAATTTAGAAGTTTTTCTACTAAAAAAACATCTTCTAATTCCACATCATCATGCACAAACAACAAAATATCATTTTTATGTTTGTCGTTGTATAAAAACTCATTATAAAGTTCAGGAAGACCTCTTTTGTTGTCTTTTACAACATAAAAATCAAATTCTTTGGTGCTTCTTAATATGTTTTGTTTTTCTAAGGATTTAAAAATAGGTTTTTGTTGCCATTCTTCTAATGTTTTTGCCTCCGTGGCAGAAACTACATATACTCTTTTGTTCTTCATATAAAATACGGGTTTGTGTAATTAAAATTGTTTATTTTTTTAAATTGATTACCTTTAAATTCAAAAATAATACCATCTTCTTCTACGTGATGAGAATCTTTAAATTGCGTAGAAGAAAAAGAATCTGAATTCATCCACAAAGAACTTCCAGCTTTAACAAGATATATGGTTTGATCCCAAACTATCCAACTAGTAAGTAATCCTTGATAGTTGGAATACGTTTCTACTATATTATAGGTCCTTATTAAATCATAAGGTATTAATTGAGTGTCTACCTCAAATCCTAAATTTTTATTAAGTTCTTCAAAATTTGTTATAATGCCATTATGAGCTACATAACAATTATCTTCTTTAAAGGGATGGGAAGTGTTTGCAGACCAGTTAGTTTCTGTGCTATTGGTAGGAGCTCGTGAATGAAAAAGAAAATAATTGAACTCATTACGGCTTTGATTTTTTTTCCAAATTAAAGAATCTCTGTCTTTCTCTGTAAAAGGATTTTTTTGTTTGTATATAAAATTTGATCCTGTATTGGTATTTAATGCCAATAAACTAGATGAATAACTACCTCTAGGTAAATTAAGTTTGTAAAGATTAAAGGCTTTTTCTAGGTCTGAAGATCCTGCTATTCCACACATTTTATTTAATTTCTACACAATTATACTTCACCCAATCAATTTTTCTACTGTAATTAATTGGATCTATTAATTTTGCTTGAATAAATCCTGCTAAACGAGCTGAACAACTAGGACATTCACCACATGCTTGTAAGTGTTCTGTATAACAGGTGCGAGTTTTAGTAAAGTCTACTCCCAATTCTACTCCGTATTCTATAATTTCTTTCTTGGTCTTTTCTATCAAAGGAGCTTCTATTTTAATTTGATTTCTCCTATTTAAAGACAAAATGGTATTTAATCTATTACGAAAACCCGGAGTACAATCCCAAAAACCCGATGTGTCATCTGCCTTCGCCGCTCCATATAAAACTGTATCTGCATTACAACTCTCTGCCATTCCAACTGCTAATGATAAAAATATCATATTGCGATTAGGTACATAAGCATCATTTTGAGGATCTCCAATCACCTCTTTCATTTTAGGGACCGCTATATCTGTCTGTGTCAAGGCTGATTTAAATCCAATACTTTTGAGAGGAACTTCTATTTTCTGGAATCCGATAGATTTTTGTTCTTTATCAAAAAGAGAAACAATAGTATTTGAAGCAACCGCTATTTCTGTAGCATTACGTTGACCGTAATCTATTAAAAGAGCTGTTATTTTATCATAATTTCTCATTGCATGATACAAAACCACGGTACTATCCATACCACCACTAAATAAAACTACACAAGATTTAGGAGAATTTGAAGTATCCATGTGATAAATAATATTATAATGAAAAAATCTGGTAAGACAACAATAAAAAAGAAAAACTCCGCTTCCAAGCAAAGAATTGGTGGAGAAGTCAAACGTATTCTTAAAGCCAATATTAAAGGAGAAGAATGTGGATGTGAAGAAGGATATATTCCATTTGCCAAAAGTTTTATTACATTTTTAGTCAAAGAAGCTGATGAAGCTCCTGTGGGAGATGCAAAAACTCCGGAACAATTCACTCCGGATCAAAATCAAAAAGATTTTGAAGGTTCATTGGAGCAGGGAACTGATGCTGGTAAATTTGATACACAAGGAACAGATCCAGCTATTACTGCAAATGCTATTACTGCAGTTAAAGAATGGAGTGAAAAGTTGGCAGAATTTGCTAGTTTCATGAATAATCCAGATAGCCAATCTTTGCACAAAATCCTAGCTGCAGAAGACAGACCCGGTTCCCTCCTGCGTGGAGTAACTCGCAAAGCATCTGATAGTATTACGCGTATTGCTGGAGAAATTGAAAAGTTAAAAGAAGTTCTTAACGGATTTATTATTATGGCTCCAAAGAAAGAACGAGATGCAGAACAGCTTAAAATGGGTTAGATTTGAAACAACGAATTTAAAATTAAATCATAAGGTATTTCGTCGATTCCTTCTTTTACAGCCCATTCATTGAAATCTTTAAATGGACTATCGGAAGGCCAGCGGAATACCTTTTGTTTTTGCATTAATAGCCTATGTATCTTCTCCTTGGCTGCTTGATCTTTTTTAGGGTTATCCAATACCCAGATCTTTTCATGAAATGCAAATTCACTGAGTTGTTTTTCTTGAGTATTTGTAAGATCCAATCCAGCCAAACATACCCCATTTTTAACAAACATGGAGTCTATAGGCCCTTCAAATATGAATATATACTCTAAATTGGTATCTATTCGATCTATGCCAAAAACTGTTTTTTCATAACCAACTTTATTAAGGTATCGAGGATCAGAACCATCTAAAGCTCTTGTTTGATAAAACGGTATCTTTCCGTTTCTGTCATAAAACGGAATACAAAGTCTATTTTTATGAAAAAAATCTGTAAAACTAATATAAAAATTTTTACATTTATTAATAGCAGTATTAATTCGTCTCTGTTCAATATATTCTAAAACTTTTATAAAATCTGAATTGCTTTTATAATAATCTTGCTGTTGTTTATCATTTAAATTTATAGAATCAAATGGCAATGCGGGTTTTTCTTTACGCGTAACAGAAGCACTTCTGTTTACATCCAATTCAATTGAATTATCTCCGGTTTGAGCCTCTTGTTCAATTTCTTCCCTAGTAAGCCCGGAAGATAATTGTATGTAAGTGAAAGCATTCCAACTTTTACCATCTCCACAATGAAAACAATAAAAAGAGTTGGTTGAAGGATAGAAAAATAATCTTCTTTTCTTCAACCAACTCTTTCCTTCCCTACAAATATTGCAGGAAGCATTATAATTTCCGTCAAACTTTCTAAATGTAGGTTCCCCGGCGTATGTGTAAAATTTACTTAAAACATAATGTCCAGGTAACTGCTTCATTTAAGAAGTATATCTGATATTTAAAAATTACTCACGACTGTTTGATTTAAAAATATCTGAATAAGCTTTCATCATATCAAAATTCTCATATTGAGAACCGAATTCTGGTCGTTCTCCCCATTCTGAAGCGTATTTATTGATGGTATCTTCTGCTCCGTAGTCTCTTTCGTCACCTTCTCTGTCAAAGGTATCTACTTCTCCAGAACCTTCTCCTTCTTCTTGTTCTGGTTCTTTTTCTTCCACAGCGACATAACCGTCTCCTTCTTTCTTCAATAATCCCTTAGAAGTTAATTCTTTTAATTTTGAAGTTATAAAACGTTCATCTTCTGCCTTATCGTCCTGTACAGCGGCTGCTCTGCCAGCTATATATTTGACAATTTCTTCTTCTGTGGACGGAGTTTCTCCACCATCTTTTACATACTCAAAGACTTTCTTGGTCCAATAATCAGATAGAGGATCTTCTGGAATGTCCATTGAAGGTTTTGAAGATTTTTCTGGTTCCTCAGAAGGTTCTTCCAGTACTTCTTCATCCCCAGAAGATTCTTCATCAGGAACAATTTCAGGAACTTCATCAGATTCAAATTCTTCTGGTTGTTCACCTTTGCCATCAGTAATTTCAGATGGTTTCTCTGGTTGGTAACCAAAGTCATAAATGGCCTGACCCAAGGTGCGGGTCCAGTATTTGGCTGCTGTGCCACCAAATCCCTTACGCTTCAAAAAGGTGTCTAATAATCTTTGTATTTCAGAATAATCTAAAGTTCTATCTCCATTATCAGTAAGAAATTCCCCCAAAAATGTCAACATTTCTGCTCCGGTATATTTTCCGGCTTGGGTGACTTTTGCCCTCCCCACGAATGATGGAGTTTTGATAGGAGACTTAGGAATACCAACTGTACCTCTTTTAGGTGCAGCCATTTCTTCTAGATAATTTTCACAAAATGTATTAAACAAACTCATATATTTTATTTATGGTGTCCAGAGGTCTGAAATAAGACTTTCTTCTTCGCCATATATAGTTCCTTTTTCTGTAATATACATAGATGTCAAGGCAATTCTCTGTTCTGGGCTACCATAAATTTCAATAAGAGCTGCTGAATCTCCTTTTGGAAAAATCCTGCCATCTCCTTGATGATAAGATTGTTGAAACACTTTAAAAATATTGTCAATTTCCTCTCTGTACACCGGATCTGTGTCTCGTACACCATCTTCTACAATTTTTACCGGGGATGTCTTAGAAATCGGTAAGAAAAAAACAATATCAAATAGCCTAAGAGTTTCTCTTACTAAAATTCTACTATTATCTAAAAATTTTTCAGATACCATTTCATTAAGATGTAACCAAGAAGAGTATGCAAGGTTGTCTAGAACACATCTATCAAATATAACATTATCAGATTTAGAATATTGAGTTGCTTGGTCAACTAAAAAATCTAAGATAAGTTGTTGTGATTCTTCTGTACCAAATTTATTAATTGAAATATTCTTTTCCTTGACCAGGTCTCTATATGTTTTTTCTGGAGAAGAAAACATAGGCCATTTAACTAAAAAGTCCTTAATATAAGTGCTTTTACCAATACATTGAGTTCCTATTACAGCTATTTTCATTTAATTAGTTTTTAAGATTTCTGGAAAAAATTTAATTACCTCTGAAGTGGATTCTTCCCATTGTTTTTTAGTGTCTTCAAAAACAAAAATATTTTTTAAATAAACACTTTGATTTTGGTGTCTCAGAGAAAATGCTAATCCTATCATTTTTTTCATATCTTCAGCATATCCTTCATGATTAGCATCAACACAACTAGTAAACAGTAAAGCTTCTAAAATTAACTGCAACTCTTCTTCCGTGACATTTATGGTTTTTTGAGACATGTCACATCATACCTTCTATAAATTAAAAATCACTAAGAAATATCCACGGATAAGTCTCCGGTAGAATTTACTGCTATCATATCTGATAGTTCATCTTGAATCTTCCTAGCAGAATCTAACGCTAAAGTTAAATTACCTTCTTGACTTAAATCTAAATTAGTTAAATTATTTAACTCTTCTGGAATTTTTTTCATTTTATCTCCGATAAATGGATCAAGTTTGGTGATATCCGCTGCTGGAGTCAGTAATGCTTTAACTATTAATTGTATTAATAGGGGTCTAGAAGCAAAATTTAATTTACCAGTTAAGTCTTCTAGATTTACCTCTATATTAGACTTGTTACCTATTTTAACTAAAGAGGAAACTAGAGGAATTATTTTTCGGCAATCCTCTTCGCTGGGCATTTCATCCTTATATCTGGATATTTCTGCAATTTTGTGGGAAATATCTTGAACTAACCCTGAATCTCCCTTTTCTTCTGCGCTGTCTTTAAAAGCTTCAACATCAACAAAAAAAGCCGCCACCGCTAACCTAGTCAATTCTATGGTAATATGTGCATCTTCTGGTGGAAGGGCTGAAGGAGTTGTTGTTTGTTGAGCTACTTGAGGAGGCACCTCGTTAACATCAGTTGGAGCTGGAGAAGTTGCTAGATCTTCACCAATAATTTGTTTTAATAAATCATTGAATGAAGATTTCTTTAAAGAATTTTTTGATAAAAATAAATTCTCTTGTATTAATGATTCTAAAAATTTTTGGGAACGCATACAATTACTTATTGTACTTTAAGTTTTTCCATATAATGTTGACCATTTTCTTTCATCACTTCAAAAATTTTGTATACTTTTTCTACAAAATCTGGTTGAGCTTCATCATCTATGTTAGACACATATCTATCTAGTATCAAATACATTAAAGCTGCAACCCAGACTGGATCAAAATCATGAGCATTTGTATCTTTAATGGCTGGAAGCCATTCTTGATCTTTTTCAGAAAAAATGCGTATTACTTGGAATAAAACTTCTTGGTTATTTTCAATCATTGGAAAGGTAATTTAAAAATTCTTGTCTATCAAAAAGGTTATCCAGATCATCATATGGACATTCATATAATCTTCTGCCCACCCAATCATAATCTTCAAAGTATGAGTCCACCATATGCCTAAAAGAAGGTTTAGAGGATGGTTTAATATTAACATGACACAAATGTCCAAAGACATTTGGTGAATTTGCTATCCATCCTACAGCAGCTTTCTTATTAAAAGCAGCAGCTGCGTGTTGAATGACAGAATCAATCAATATTAATTTATCTGCTAAAAATGTGTAACAAAATAAATTGCGTAAATTGTCTGTTACTTGTGTAACATTTTCTAATTTGGGTTGATTCTCTCTGCGTACATGTAAAATTTTATTAAATTTGTCTTTAGAAGAATTAACTATATCTTGAGCTACAGAAATTGGTAAATCTCTAGCCCAAGAATAATCATAATCTTGATTATCACCCCCGCCATTAGATTGTATAAGCATAACTGGTCCCTGTTTATTAATTATCTTTGCCGCATTATACAATTCTCTCTGAGTCAAAAATATTTTTGGAATAAGAGTTACACTAGGAATATTAAAAGTATCACACCAAATGTCTATCAAATGTTTGGATTTATTGATAAAATCACCAGAATTATAAGGATCATGTTTTAAAATAATAGAATCTTTATCTTTTACAAAATCATCATAAAAATATGCATACAAACCACTTTTATACACTCTGTAAATAGAAGTATTGTGTAAAAATACTTCTGGATATGGTGTAACTACTATTATTTTTCTATCAGGGTAAAAGTTTTTGATAGATTCAACCACAGCTGTAGCAAGTACACTTTTACCAGCTCCACCATCTATATGAAAAATTACGTACTTGTTACTCATTTTGTGTTATTTTAAGAAGTTTAATGACAAATTCAACTTCTTCACCGGTAGAATTTGAACAATGTAAATTTTTATACATAATATTAGAAGTATTAAAATTTAAATCATCTGATATTTTGTGAAAATATTTTTTTCCCATTAATTTTAAAAAAATTTTATTTATATGTTTGATTAAAATATCTTTATCTTCTATAAGGTTTAATAAATTACTATCTATTATAAAATCTTTTTGTAAGGTAAAAATTTTTATGTTTAACTGTTTAAAAATAATTGTAATATCATTAATAATAGAAGAAATTTCTTTTTCAACAAAATATTTAAAATATTTTTCCTTTCCAGTAATTTTTTTATTCTTTAAAAGATCCCATTCTTGTAAATTTTTAAATATTTTAAATAAAAATTCATTACCAAATTTGTAAAAAGGAAAAATTATAACTCTTTGTGGAAGAAAGACTATTAATGATTCCTTTACCGTCATTACTCTATTATAGCGTCAATTATAGCTTCCTCAACCATTTCTGGGGGTAAAATTAAAGAAGCTTCTTTTATAAGGTCTTCTACCTGTTCTAGTTTAACTTGTAAATTTTTCTTAAAATTATAAGATTCTAAGAAATTTTCTTTTGTTTTTTCTTTTATATTAGAAGATTCTTGTAAAATTAAAGTTTCTAACAAGGGTTCGCAGCTATGTGATATGATTCCCACTAATCTTTTGTAAAATCTATCTAACGGAGATTTATAACCTTCTTTTGTAGTCGGTTCTTTAATTTTGCTTATTAAATAATTTAACAACACAGTACTTTCTGCCTGGGTGCTGGTTTTATTTAAAAATTCCGGACCTCTTACATGTATTGATCCGTATGGATTATAAATACATCCACCTCCTAAAGATGTATTTCCGCAGTACATACATCCAGTAGGGGTCATATGTACGTGAGTATGTGTAGGTGAATACAAGCAACCCAAACCAAAATATTCTGATTCACAGTAAATGCAATGAGATTTATACATAATTATAATTAACTTCTTCTTTTATTAAATTTTTAGGAGCTTTTCCTATACGTACATTGATTATCCCATTATAATAATCTTCTCTAAACATAGCCCCTCTTAATATCTGAGTTTCTATCTCATAATAGGCCATTTCCCACTTACAGGTACAGGTTTTTAAAATAAGAAAATTAAAATTTTCTTTACCCAAACGTTCTATATCTGCATTTAATTTTTCAGAAGAACTTGTATAGGTTTTCCAGTCAGATTCTTTAATAGTTAATCTTTTGCGAAGTTTGCCTTTAAGAGGTTTAAGTCTTCGTTTAGACATACATTGTTTTTTACCAACATATATTTTATTTTCTATTTTGTTGGTTATTTCATATATAAACCCAAAAGTTTCTTCTGTTAAAATAACTCCGGGTACTACACTCCAATGACCAGTATCCATTATAAACCTCCAGTTTTGGGAAAATTTCTTTTAAAAACCTTAGGTAATTTTTTCTTCTTAGAACGTTTTACACCCCCTCCAGTTATAGCCATAGCCGTTTTAACATCTGGATCTGTCATTAAATTTCCAGTATTACCAAAAGCTCCAGGAGTACCAGCAACATTCATATCTTCTAATATTTTTGTAACCAATGGTTGAAAATTTAAATTCATAATAGATAATACTTATTTATTTATGTGGGATCTAGACAAATACAATACCGAATTAAAAGAAGATACCCGTATTGATGAAATCAATCTTCTTCAAAAACAATTAATGCTTCCTGGTATTAAACACAAATGGGTAGCTCGTTTAATATTTGCCAAGAGACATCTAAATTCTTTGAATAAAAAGAAAAAATTAACTTATGTAGCAGTTTTAGCTTCTCTTGAAAGTCAAAATGCAATTCCTCCAGGACTTTCTAAAACTACTTTAGAGAAAAAAATAGAATCTTCAGATTCAGTTCAAAATATTATTCAAGATATTGAAGACACAGAGTTGATTATAGAATATCTAGAAAAGGTAGAAACCATCCTTAGATCTATGACCTATGATATGCGCAATATTACAGAAATAACTAAACTAGAAACTACCTAATGAACACAGTGGAGTTAATTTTATCTGTCAATGGCAAGGGAGCTCAAATTAAAGGAGATATTTCCTATATTAATTTAATCAGAGAATATTTTTCAGTACCCAATCCATCTTATAAAAGAGCTCCATATGCTTCTTCAAGAATATATAGTATAACTCCTCAGGGTAAATTTAAAATTGGTTTGGTGGGTTTAATATTGAAGTATTGTTATTCCAATCATATTAAGTGTGAAGTTCAAAAGGAATTATTAATCAAATATAATCCTCTTATAGATTCACCGGAAGTAGTTTGTCTCAACAAGACATATAGGGATTATCAAGAGAAGTCTATCTTTAGGGCTTTACAACACGGCAGAGGTGTTGTTGTTATTCCAACCGCTGGTGGAAAAACACTAATCATGGCTGGTTTGATTAAAAGTTTTATTCAAAAAGAAAAAAATATTAATAAAATCCTAGTAATAGTACCCTCTATCCAATTAGTAGAGCAAACTGCAGAAGATTTTATTTCTTACGGACTGACTGGAGTACATAAGTGGTGTGGTGGATCTCCATATAACCCTGAAGCTCTTATTACAGTGGCTGGGTCTCAGATATTAATGTCAGAGAAGTCAGATCTTTCTGTATTAGCAGATGTGGAATTATTGTTGATGGATGAGGTACATCAAACCAAAAGGGGTAATTGTATCAATGATATATTAAAATTTGTAAACACTAATCATCGTTTTGGATTTACAGGAACTCTTCCTTCTACTAAAATTGATGAATGGAATATTATAGGTGAATTTGGACCCATCGTATACGAAGAGAAGACACATTCTTTAAAAGAACAGTCATATGTATCTAATTTTAAAATTATTATTTTAAATATTAAACATACCAACCCTCCAATTTTTGATATAGATATACAAGAACCAGCCGAGGCCTATCGTCAAGAAATGGAATTTTTATTTTCTAATTTTAGACGCAATGAAATTATTGTAAATTTAGCAATGAGGTTGCAAGAAAATACCTTAATAATGGTGGATCGTATTGAACATGGAGAAACTCTATACAGACTTCTAGACCAAATGTACATTTTGAGAGAAATACCTAGGAGACCTGTATATTTTATTCAAGGTTCTACTGAAATGGAAGAGAGAGAAAAGATTCGCTCTTTGATGGAAGACAGGCGTGATGTGATTGTAGTAGCCATCTCTAAAATTTTCAGCACTGGAATCAACATTCCCAATCTTCATAATATAATTTTTGCTTCCATAGGAAAAGCTAAAATTAAAATTATGCAATCTATTGGTCGAGTATTACGATTACATCCGACCAAGACTCTTGCTTCTATATTTGATATAGCAGATAATACTAGATATGGTAAAAAACACCTAGAAGCAAGAAAAAAAATGTACACTTTAGAAAAATATGAATACTCCGAAAAAGAAATCTCCGCGTAAAAGAAAAGAAGATGATTTTGAAAATATCATCTATACAGAAGAAGAAGCAGAAATGTTAGGATTTTCTTCAACAAATCCAAAAGCAGAAAATGATGATGAAGAAGATAAAGATTTGTTTGAAATTAAAGATGAAGAAGATGAAGAAGAAGAGGAAATTGAAGTCAAACCTACATACACCAAGAAAAAAGCAGATAAAGAAAAATTTTATGTAAATCCTCAAGAATTTGATGAAGAAATAGCAGTTTATTATAAAACCGGTAACATGTCAGATAATTTGGCTTTAATGGTTAGTAAAATTGCAAATAAATTAAGTTATGCCCCTAACTTTATCAATTATACATTTAGAGAAGAAATGGTAGGTGATGGTATCATTAGAATGTTTAAGGCATTAACTTCTCAAAAATATGATAGAGAGAAAGGATCTAATCCGTTTTCATATTTTACCAGAGTTGCATTCAATGCTTTTCGTAATCGAATTAAAAAAGAAAAACACTTAAGAGATACACACGAAAAATACCAAGAAAATCTTTTGCTTTTCTCGGAAAATTATAATACTATTGTAAAGAATAATCAATTACGTATTCAGAAAGATCGCGATGTCTATTAGAAAAAAAATTAAATCAAGAAATATAGGTTTCTTCTCTGATATCCATATGGGTCTGGGGAGAGATAGTGTTATCTGGCAGGAAAATATTTTAAAATTTGCTGAATGGGCTAAAAGTATCTATGAAAAAAGAGATATTACAGAAATTATAATTCCAGGTGACATCTTTCACAATAGAAGTGAAATTTCAGTTAACACATTAGCAACTGCTGCAGCTTTTTTTCAAATTTTTAAAGATTTTAATTTATATATTTCCACTGGAAATCATGATTGCCATTTTAAAAATTCATCGGATATAAATTCCATTTCAATTCTTAAGGGATGGACCAACATTACTTTGGTTGATGAGGAACCTGTAGTATTTGACACTCCAGTAAATAAAACTTTATCCTTAATACCTTGGGGAATAAATGTAGAAGATATACCAGAAACAGATATTTGTGTTGGACACTTTGAAATTAATTCATTTAAAATGAATGTTCAAAAAATTTGTGATCACGGGGTAAATTCTTCAGATCTCTTAGACAGATCTCCATATATTATATCTGGCCATTTTCATCACAAAGATCATCGAAAATATGAAAGAGGTAATGTATTGTATCTTGGCAGTCCTTACCAACAAAATTTTGCCGACTCTGGGTCTGAAAGAGGAATTTATATTTTCGATTTAAAAACCAATGAATTTGAATTTATAGTTAATAATATCTCACCACAACATTGGAAAGTTTCTTTACAAAAAATCTTGGACAAAACTTTAACCAGTCAACATTTAAAAAATATTATTCCTAATAATATGATTAGTTTGGTAATTGATACCAAACATGCTTCTGAGAAAATTTCTTTATTAGCATCTAAATTACAAAGTCTCAAACCTAAATTTTTTAGAATTGATTATCAAACTGTGGACAATAATTTATCTTCCACAGAAGGTGAACAAAATTATAATAGTATAGATATTCCGAAAAGTTTACAAGATTTTGTAAACACTTTAGAAATCTCAAATAAAGAAGACACTATTAGTTATCTTTCTGATCTTTACACCAAATTAACAGCATGAACGAAAAAATTTCAATTGGAATTATTGACATATATTCCCAAGAAACTCTCAATAAATGTCTAGAAGCAATTCCCAATTCTTTAAAAGAAAATATTGTAGTTATTTCCAATACAGATAATAAAATTCCTAATAGTATTAAAAGTATTAAATTTGGTAGAGCCGTTTCCCTGGCTTCTATGAGAAATATTTTTCTTACATCAGAAAGGAGTAAAGGTGGTAAAAATTATTTTTTTATTATCAATTCAAATTTAATTTGTATTAAAGAAGATTTTTTTGAACATGTAATTAAAACTGCTTCAGTCTTTGGTACCTGGGTTATGTTTGGTCCTAACAAGAAAGTTATATCGTTGGAGGAAGACAATCATAAAATTTCTTTAGATCTTGGTTATACAATGAATCCAGATTTTATTTTTCTACATTCCGGAATCATTAAAAATGTAGGATTTTTTAATGAACAAATACCTAGTAATGAATCTTTAGATGTTTTAGATTATATTATCAGATGTCATAAACTTGGAGTATGTACCCCAATGCCACACGCCCCAAGTGTTAATTATGGTTTATATGTTATGGAAGAAGAGGTTTTAAAAATTAAATTTTCAGATGAACAAAAAATAACCAATATGAGTTATGGAATGTTTTATCATTTACATAAATTTATTCCAGATCCTAAGGAATTTCCTATTAAGAGCCAAGATGAACTTTTTAGTATTGTAGAAACTCTTCAACAAAAATATTCAAAACCTTTATAATGAAAAAAATTGGATTAGGTATAACAACTTATAAAAGACCAGATTATTTTTTAAAAGTAATTAATAGTATACCTTTAAAAGATTCTGGTATAGAGGTGGTAGTGGTAAATGATGGTACTCCATATGAGGACATTCATCATGTTTTTAATCATATTCAACATCCAGTTAACAAAGGTGTGGGTATATCAAAAAATAGTGCCTTAAAATTCTTATTAGAACAAAAATGTGATTACTTCTTTTTGATGGAAGATGATATAATCATTAAAGATCCTGCAGTATTTGAACAGTATATCAAAATGCATGTAGATACCGGTATACATCATTTTAATTATAGTCAGCATGGTTTAATGAACAAGTATCCAGGTTCCGATACCCCTTCACCAAAAACAGTTATTCAATATAAAAATAGTAAAGTAGCTCTGTATCCTCACTGTGTAGGAGCTTTTAGTTTTTATACTAAAGAGTGTTTGGAAAAAGTAGGATTAATGGACGAAAAATTTTACAACGCCACAGAACATTTAGAGCATACCTACAGAATCATTCAAAATAAAATGCATCCTTCATTCTGGTGGTTTGCAGACCTACCAAATGCTAATGATTTTCTGACGGACATACCGTGGACTCAAGAATCTAGTACTATATCATCTCATTATAATCATCATAACACTGTGATAAAATCTCTTCAATATTTTTATGAAAAACATAAAGTAGATTTATTACAAATTCCACAAAGTAATCTAGAAGAAATTAAATTAAATCTCAAAGAAATTTATAAATTATGGAAAATCTAACCCTAGCATCATGTTCTTATAACACTCCAGAAGTAACATTAACAATGTTGCGATCTTTTTTTAAACATCACAATGTTACAAATGTTTTAATATGTGAAAATTCTACTAATAACGAAACAGTCGATTTTTTAGTCAAAGAAAATGTTCCATTTATTAGAAATCAAAAAGGATTACATTCTCCTTCTGTAGATATTCTTTTAAATATGTGTACTACAGACTATATGTTGCTTGTGGATACTGATATTGTCTTTCTTAAAAACCATCAAGACATATTTGATCAATTTGTTAATATGGACTTAACTCTTTTTGGTGAAGTGTGTGGAAGTCGCGGAGGTAAGTCCTTATACAACAGAGTACATCCATGGCATTGTTTGATTAATGTTAAACACATTAATCAACACAATATTAAATTTCATGACCATATTAGGCTTTCAGACAGAACCTCACCAAAGATTTATGATGTAGGGGCTAGTTTCTTTGAAGATATCAGAAAGGCTGGTTTAAAGGTGGGTAATGCTAAATTAGAAGACATTTATTTTAAACATTATGAAGGAATGTCTTGGAGAACTAAAAAATTTGGAAATTTAGATGGAAATATTGACATTGATCCAACAGCCACTCACAACAATTCAGAAATGTTAAAATACGGTCAATTTATAGAACGTATATACCAGGCGGAAATTCCAAGTTATAAAGATATTAAAATAAATGCAAGATAATATTATTTTTGCTATAGTTGTTCATAGTAAACAAATTATAGAGTTATTTGAATCTTCACAGAGATACAAAGATCTTAAAAATTATGTTTATATTTTAGTAGGCATACATAATGAAGATTATACTTCAGATAAAATTATCCAATGTGATCGTTTAATGGATAATATAGAAGATAATAAAAATTATTTAGCATATACTGGATGGTATGCAGTTGCCAACAATTTAAATTTAATTGGAAAACAATTTAAATACATTTATTTTCTCGAATATGATACCAACATTACAGAACCATCAGATTTAAAAACCATGATCTTTAATATATTTGAAGGAGATAAAAAGGTATATGGATTTCATGCGTTTGAATTACATTCTTGTTTCCTAGATAATAGCATATTTAATAGTTTAATGGTTTCTTTTCTAAAAGAAAAGGGTTATCGTTCAGTTAGAGGCAACAATAACAATTGGATGGCTACTAATAATATGGTTTTTGAAAGAAATTTTTTAGTAGATTTTTTCAATGATGAAATGACAATTGATTTTTTAAAATACTTAAAAAATGATAAAATGTCCGGACACAATTTAGAGAGATATTTAAGTGTATATTGTTTTTTAAAAAATGTTCAATTTGATTTTGTAAATCCTAATTGTTTTAAACACGAAGCAATGGATAGTCATAACACACAGGGAAGAAATAATGTATATGAAGGATTTAAAACTGTTAATAAAATTTCCGACTAGAAGTAGACCATCAAAATTTTTTAATATTTTAGACAAATATTATCTTTTATTAAAAAATCTTAATGTTGAATTTGTTATATCTTGTGACACAGATGATATAACAATGAACAATGAAGAAGTTATTGATAAATTAAATTCTTATCCCTATTTAAGATATTATTTTGAAAATAACAAATCAAAAATAGAAGCCATAAACAATAATCTAAAAGATAAAAATTTTGATATTTTGTTATTGGCTTCAGATGATATGTTGCCAGTACAAAAGGGTTATGATGAAGTTATTCGAGCCAAAATGATGGAAACGTTCCCAGATACGGACGGAGTATTATGGTTTGATGATGATTTTCAAGGATCCAATCTAAACACTTTATGTATTCTTGGTAAAAAATACTATGACAGATTTGGTTACATTTATCATCCAGATTATAAATCATTATATAGTGACACAGAATTTACTTTAGTAAGTCAGCAATTGAATAAAGTAAAATATTTTAATCAAATTTTAATAAAACATATTCAATATTCTATAGTTAAAGAATCTCCAGATGAATTATATAAGAAAAATGATAGTTTAGAACAAGAAGATAGAATGGTTTTTGAAAAACGCAGATTAAACAATTTTAAATGAAAACAATACTAATATCTTTTGCCAATAATGAAAAATGGTATAGATCTCAAAATGTTCTTAATCAAAGTGCTGTAAAATTTGGAATTAAACATTATATTTCTTATAATTCATCAAATTTGGATAAAGAATTTTCTGAAAAATACTCCCATTTATTAACACCAACCACTAGAGGATATGGATACTGGATGTGGAAATCAGCCATTTTGGAACAAACTTTTAACATAGCAAATGACAACGACATTATTTTGTACATTGATAGTGGCAATCAAATTGTTAGCAATTTGGATTATATTATATCCGTATGTAATCAAAAAGAGGTAGTATTATTTGATAATAGAGATGGTAATCCCCATGGAATACCACATATAAATCAAGATTGGACTAAGAGAGATTGTTTTACTCTAATGGATTGTGATGAAGAAAAATATTACAAAGCACCACAAATTGATGCTTCTTATCTTTTCTTTAAAAAAACACTTTTTACACAGTCTTTAATAAAAGAATTTAAAACATTTTCTGAAAATGAAAATATTATTTCAGATTTACCCAATATTACAAAACCAAATTTGTCCACTTTTAGTGATCATAGACACGACCAATCTATTATGTCCTTACTAGCTGTAAAACATAATATAGAATTATTACCGGAACCGTCTGAGTGGGGTAATCATCTCAAGAGACCATATCCCCAGTTGTTCTGGCATCATAGAGGAGTGTTTTAATGAAATTTTTAATTATACAGGAAAACGGTCGGCATGAAATTAGTAAACATTTAAGAGAATGCAACAGCATGCAAAGAGCTCTTGTTTACAATGGAGCAGAATGTGATGTATGGGGATTGGGTCATGAAAATTTTAACATTACCCCATCTTATGAAAAATATGATGCAATCATTAACTTAGAAAATTATGATACCGGATGGATGCCTAATTTATCACATGTTAAATCTCCTTTAAAATTTCTCTGGGCTATAGATAGTCACTGTAGAGGACAGGATTATTATGACATGGTTTTTAATGAAGGAAAATATAACTATATTTTACAAGCCACAAAATATTTTTGTAAAGATAAAAGTCTGTGGTTTCCAAATTGCTATGATGATGATTTTTTGTTTCCTACAGAGAATGAAAAGAAACATTTGATAGGTTTTTGTGGCAATGTAGTTAATAGAGGATCTTTATTGCAACACCTAGCCTCTATTATGCCTTTTAAAATAGACATAGATGTCCGCGGAGAAGAGATGATTAATGTTATAAAATCATACAAGATTCATTTTAATAAAAATATTAGTGTGGATGTAAATTATAGAAATTTTGAAACCATGGGATGTGGAACATTATTACTGACGGATCACAATGAACAATATTCAGAACTTGGATTTAAACCCGAAACTAATGTATTTGTTTATAAAAATATAGAAGAAGCAGTTGAAATTATTAACTATTTAAAAGATAAAGAAGATGTTATTTCAGAAGTGGCGACAAAGGGTCAAGAATTTGTTAAATCTAAACACACTTTTAGGAATAGAGCAAAACATTTAATTAAATTTATTAATTCTCTGTAATATGGAAATTAACATCAACTTTTTTGTTATTGCTTATGATTTATTGTTAGACAAAGTTGTGCAACAATTATCAGAAGATGAACTTAATAAGTTAACCAGTTATACTGTACAAAAACGGATTCCAAAGCAAATAAGTGCAAAGATAAATAATAGAATTAATGAATGGGAATTGCCGTGGAATGATTACTTTTATCAAACTAATCAGTGTTATGAGTATGGAGCTATGGTTCATTTATTTAAAAACAAAGAATTAATAGAAAATTTGACACATATAGGAATGCTTCACTATGATGTTATTTTTAATAAAAACTCAATTAATAATATTCTTTTAGAATTGACAAAAAATCCAGATACTATTTTTTATCAAATGATAAGACCGAGAGAACAACTTTCTTTATCAAAATATGAGGTGTTTAAGTTGTGTGAATTTATGGAAGAAAGAATGGATATAATGATAGACGGGTCCATTGCGTGGAATGATGGATGGATAAGTGAAGCACTGAGTTTAACACCTAAATATATTTTTGAAAAATTTGCTCTTTTCCTGTATAAACATCATTTAGAAATTAAAGACATCTTAAAAACTAATAGATGGAATATCATGGATCATTGTCCACATCGCATGTGTGGAATTTTGGAAAGAATGTGGGGTTTTTATCTGGTATCACGTGACTTACCACTAAGGCAACTAGATATTATACATGACTGGGATTCTTACCAACATAAACACATGGAAACTAATGGTTCCGGAGCTTCTACTTTATGTCATTTCATATAAACAATATTTTAAATGCAGCTAATTATGAAGATATTTGTGATTATTCTATTGTGCCACCTTATGGAAAATATTTTAACCCAGAAATCTTAACAAGAGATGCTACTATTTTTTGTAAAACAGATTTTATAGGATATCTTTTTAATAACATTAAAGACTCTAAACAAAAATACAATTTAATTACTCATCACAGTGACTATCCCATTGATGAATCTCGTTGGAATTTAAAACCTTCTTGTATTAAGAAATGGTTTGCTATAAATCCAACAGTAGAACATTCAGATCTCATTGCCATACCATTAGGTCTTAAAACTCATAAAGGAGATTATCTAGAATCTAAATATATGACGTGTTGGTTTGCAGAAAACTTTAGGCCCTTAAAGGAAAATTTTAAATCAAATACAGTATACTGCAATTGGAATATAACCAATATAAATCGCAAAGAAATCTTAAATGTACTTAAAATCAATAAAATTAATTACATACAAGATGCCAATTTACCTTTTAATGAATACATTAAAAGAATGTCACAAAGCAAATTTGTAATTTCTCCTCCCGGAAACGGAATAGACTGTCACCGAACTTGGGAAGCTTTATATGTTGGTTGTATTCCAATTGTGTTAAAAAATCATATCTATAAAGATTGGAATTTACCTATCTTACAGGTTAATGATTTTGGTGAAATAACTCAAGAGTTGCTCTCAGAATATCAGAGTCTAGAATTTGACAACAAAATGCTGATTATAGATTACTGGAAACAATTGATAAAAAGTTGAATAATATTTTTATAACTATAAAATAATAAATTATGTATAATATTGACGAAGATGTATTAAATAAGTTGCTTTCTTTTTGTGATTTGAAAGGATTTGCCCCCGGAGCCTTTTTATACAATTCTAATGATAATAGTAAAAATCAACAATTAAAGTGTATAGCAGATATTTTTGATAAAATAAAACCAAAATATGTACTTGAAACCGGCACAGAGTCTGCCATGTTTTGCTATTTTGTTAAATGTTTAGTACCAGATATAAAAGTCGTAACATTTGGCATGAATGACGGGCATAATCCTACTGGAGATCATCGTTCTCAGAAGTGTACAACCTATTTGAATCAAATTTTTAATAATTATATCGAGTATATAGAAGGTGATAGTGCTCTAACCTTAACTGCATTTAATACCAAAGAACAAATTGATTTTGCTTGGATTGATGGATGTCATGATTATAATTTTGTAATGTCAGATCTAACAAACTGTCTTCGGTTGGGTATTAAACATATTTGTCTTGATGATTATTCGATGTTTTCAGATGTGCGTAGTGCGGTGAATGAATTTGTTAACACAAATTCTTACAGAATTCAATGTGTAACAGATGAAGAACGTGGTATTTGTTATATAACAAATGAATAGCCGTTTAAAAATTTGTATTGTAGGAAGTTGTAATTTACAACAATTTCCTTTAATTGATTATGGAGGCATAGAATCTTCTGTAGAACATCTATGTTCTGGTTTACATTCCCATTTTAAAGATGAAATAAATTTTAATGTTATAGTACCTAAAATAGAAAAAAATCAAGAATTGACTTCTCGGTACAATTTTAAAATTATTGAAACAAATTATATAGGATGCAGCAACTCTGGAATACATCCTATTAATTTTGCTCTGGAAGCTAGAGAAATAATTCAATCTTCTTCCTCTAAGCCAGATATAATTTGGTCTCAAGGGGATTGGTCTGCAAAAGGTCTTTATGATTTAGGTATACCTATAATTTCAACTATTCAAGATAGTGGTCCGTGGGTTGAGGGAAAGTACATTTTTCATAAAAATGTTTATTATAGATTTGTATCAAAATTTTTATATGATTTGGTTTTAGAAGACTCTGAAAAAAGAGAAGATGTAAGAAATATTAAATCAAAAAGTTTCTGGGCTCATACTGGATTGGATGATTCCGAATTTATCTTTGAACCTTGCAAAGAAAATTACATACTCTGGGTAGCTGGTTTACATTGGGGAATTGAAGGAAAGGGATTAGATGTCTTTATAGAATTGGCAAAGCAATTACCAGAAGAAAATTTTATAGCCTATGGAACGGGTAATGAAGATGTTGCTAATTACCTGAAAAAAGTAGCCACAGAATTACCAAATTTAGAATTTAGAGGCAAATTAATGAGAGGAGAAGAGCATAAAAATGCATTTAAGAATGCAAAATTTTTTGTAATGTTCACCAGGATTCCAGAAGCTTTCGGAAGAACCAATATAGAAGCTCTTTCCAAAGGTACACCAGTTTTGGGATCTTTGTATGGTTCAGTACCAGAATTAATATCTGATAAAAATGCTGGAATTAGTTCAAATAGCTTAGAAGATTTGATTAAAGTTATTAAAGACAATAAAATAGATCATAAAAAATGTTATGATTATGCTCTGAAAAATTTTCATGTTAATCAAGAAATAGAATTCTTGATTAAAAAATCCAAACAAATATTAAACTATGAGAGTATTTAAAACTAGAAATGATTTATTAGATAAACTTCCTAAAAATTTAAAAATAGCCGAATTAGGAGTTTTTAAGGGAGAATTTGCTCAAGAAATTTATAGAAGAATGATTCCTAGGGAATTAAATTTAGTGGATATCTGGTTGGGAGAATTTGGTTCTGGTGATAAAGACGGAAATAATCACACAGTTGTTAGTAACATGGAGGAGGTGTTTTTTAATCTTAGAGACACTTATAAATTTTTTAGCAATGTAAATGTAATACGAAGTGATACAGAAAATTTTTTAAATTCATGTGCGGATAATTCTTATGATATGATTTATGTGGATGCGGATCATTCCTATGAAGCAGTCTCTAGAGATTTAGAACTATCATTCTTGAAAATTAAAAATTCTGGAATTTTATCAGGACACGATTATATTAAGAACACTCAAATAGAGGCTGCTGTTAATAATTTCTGTCATCAATATAAACAAGATATTGTAGCAATAACCGAAGATGGTTGTCCTACTTTTGTTATACAAGTAACTAAATAAATGAAAAATATTTTATTCCATTCCAATCAACTTTGTATCAGAGGTACAGAAGTGGCTATGTATGACTATGCTCATTATAATGAAACATTGTTAAATAATAAATCCTATATTGTTTCCAGAAAAGACAGTGACTTAGGAGCTCTTAAAAAATTTGAAGATAGATTTGAAGTATTTTTATATAATGACTTTGAAGAAATAGAAGATATTATTAAAGACAAAAAAATAGATTATACCTATTTAACAAAAGCTGGAGATATAGATGGCAGAGTCTCTAAAAGTTCTAAAAATTTAATACATGCAGTATTTCAGCATTATAATCCACACGGAGACAAATATGTTTACATATCAAAATGGCTATCTCAAAAAATGGCCAATGATCCTAATAACTATATTCCTTATATAGTAACATTACCCGAACCTCAAAAAAATGATCTGCGTAAAAAATTAAACATACCCGAAGAAGCCACTATTATTGGAAGACATGGAGGATTTGAAGAATTTAACATAGGATTGGCTATACAGGCTGTATATGACGTAGTAAATAAAAGAGAAGACATTTATTTTGTTTTTATGAATACTCGAGAATTTTGTAAACATAAACAAATTTTTTTTATTAACCCCACTTACAATCTTCAAAACAAATCCAATTATATTAACATGTGTGATGGTATGATTCATGCTAGACAATTTGGTGAATCTTTTGGATTGGCTATTGCAGAATTTTTATTTTTAAACAAACCAGTAATAAGCTGTAGACAAGGAATAGACTCTGCACATTTAGATATGTTAGGAGATAAGGGTTTATGGTACTCTACCCATCAAGAGTGTTTTGATATTTTATTAAATTTTGACAGACAATATCATAAAGCTATAAATTACAAAGAATTAGTTTTAGAATTTACTCCTGAAAATGTAATGAAACGATTTAATAATTTGTTCTTATCGTAGTTTATCTTTCTTGATATTTTTAAATTGTCTAGGATACTATACTAGTGAAGCGAGTAATTTTTAAATCTGTAAAAATACAAAATTTTCTCTCTGTAGGAGAAACACCTCTAACATTAAATTTTCAAAGTGGTATCTCTATTATAACTGGAGAAAATAGAGACAAAGGAGGGAGGAATGGTGTAGGTAAAAGCACTATTGTAGAATCTTTATATTGGTGTCTGTTTGGTAACACCATGAGAGAAATTAAAAGAGAGAGAATAGTTCATAGACAGTCAGATGGCAATTGTTGTGTAGTGTTAGAATTTGATGTAGTCTCATCGAATAAAGTAAATGCATACACTTTAATAAGGACCATCTCTCCAAATTCTGTAAAATTGTATTGCAATGAAGAGGATATTACCCTCTCCTCAATGCCTAAAACGGATGAAAAGGTTAAAGAACTCATAGGAGCCAATGAAGAAGTGTTTCGTAACGCAGTCATTATGGCTGCTAATAACACCTTGCCTTTCATGGCTCAAAAGAAAGTAGATAAGAGAAAATTTGTAGAAGGCATATTACAGTTAGGTATTTTTAGTGAAATGCTTTTACAGATCCGGCTGGATCATAATGATTTAAAAAAAGAAAATGATCTTTGTAGTACAAAATTTATAGAAAAACAGAAAAATTTAGAAATTTACAATAAACAATTTCAAAAAACAGAAAATGTTAAAATTGAAAAAATAGATAATTTAAAAACCAAAATATCTATAAATAAAGAAAAAATAGAAACTGAATCTAAATTAGATTTAAATGCTTTGGAACAAGAAAAAAATGACTTGTTAAATTCAATTTCTAAAAAAGAACAAAAAATTAAAAAATTAGAAGAATTATCTTTAGATTGTTCTGGATCATCAGACTTTCTGAAAAAACAAGAAAATTTGTCTTCATTTAAAATTGCTCAATTAAAAAAAGAATTAGAGGCATTAAAAGAAAAAACTCAAACATGTCCTACCTGTAAGAGATCTTATGAAGACCATGATAAAAAACACATAGAAGAATTGTGTAATGATATTGATGTAAAAATTAAAACAGAAGAAGAATCTAAAAAATTATTAACAGCAGATATTAAGCAAAAAAATAAAGATTGCAAAGATATAGTAGAAGCAATCAAAACATTAAACACACAAATTAAAAAAGATTCAGACAGTATACATAATTTTTCTATAATTTCTAAAGAAATCAAACACTTAACAGACATAAACAATTCTCTTCAAAAAGAAATTGAAGAAATTCAAAATTCTAAAAATGAATTTGAAAGTTTAATATCAAATATTAAAGAAGAAATTGCTGAAGAAGAAACTAAATTGGAAGATTTACAAAAAAGAATTTCAGTTCTAGAGGTGGCAAAGTATGTAGTATCAGAAGAAGGGGTGAAGACCTACATTATCAAGAAAATGTTAGTCATTCTCAATTCTAGATTAAATCATTATTTGCAAATTTTAGAAGCTCCGTGTAAATGTGAATTCAATGAAGTGTTTGAAGAAACCATTCATGATGAGTATGGAAAAGAAAGCTCTTATTTTAACTATAGTGCCGGAGAACAAAAACGAATAGATCTAGCTATTCTTTTTATGTTTCAAGATTTGTTAAGACAGCAAACAGGTACATCCTTTTCCTTGAGTATGTATGATGAATTATTTGATTCTGCTATAGACGAGAAAGGTGTAGATAAAATTTTAGACATTTTAAAAGATAGAGTTGAAAAATTTCAAGAAAACATTTATATTATCTCACACAACACTCATACCTCTAAATCAGGTGTGGATCAGATTATTCTTTTAGAAAAACACAACGGAGAAACAAAATTAATTGAACAAATTTAATATTATGACAGAAAACAATTATCTATTGATTAGTGATGATGGTCCAGGATTTCACACCATTGAAGGAGAAGGCCGATTAATCGGAAAACCCAGTATCTTCTTACGTTTATTTGGATGCAATTTGACATGTAAAGGATGGGCTACTCCTGATTCTCCCTGGGGTTGTGATTCCTTTATCTCATGGTCCAAGAAAAACAAATGGACATTTGAAGATATCTTTAAATTTTATGAAGAAAATGGTCTTGTTGAGAAGCTTTTAAGAGGAGATATCTGGAAATTGACTGGCGGAGAACCTTTCTTACGCCAAGAACCACTATTAGATTTTGTAGAAGAATTTGTCAGTCGTTATAAACAAATTCCAACTATTGATTTTGAAACCAATGGCACCATTAAACCTAATGATACTTGGTATGATACCTACGAAGCATCCTTTACAGTATCACCGAAGTTATCTAGTAATGGAGATCCAAAAGAAAGAAGGTATCAACCAGAAGTTTTAGATTGGCATGCTAAACACAATTCTTGTTTTAAGTTTGTAGTTAATTCTAAAGAAGACATGGATGAATTGTTTGAAAATTACATTAATTCTAAAGAATTTTATATTAATCCAAGCAATGTATGGCTTATGGTATGTGCAGGTTCCCGAAAAGAACATGTAGAGAGAGCAGCATATGTAGCAGAGTTAGCCAAGGAACATGGTTTTAATTTTTCACCAAGACTTCAGTTAGTAATTTGGGATAAAGCTCTTCGTGTATAAGTGATTTTTTATTATCTTAACTATATATTTCAATGGCCTTAAAAATTAAAAATCAAACAGATGTAATATCTAAAGATTCTATCATTTATCAGTACAATGTAATCTTAGGAGGCATACCCAATTTGCCAGTAGGTGTTCCTAAACAATTTTTACCAGTTTATCGTTATATACTATTGACCCCTATTCATGTTCCAGCAGCTCCGGCAGTAGAAATGCCGGAAGCATCTACTCCAAGAGCATTAAATTATTATGCAGATTACGGTGGTTGTGGATTCTGGAGAATGGTTTGGCCAGAAGTTGCTTTAAATGCTTATCAAAAAGCTAGTATTTCTGGTTTAACTAGCATGGTTTTAGATATAAGGTTTTATCAAGGTATTAAATCTATTAGATTCCAACGCCAAGCAACACCAATTCAAGAACAATTCATTGTCGAATTGAAAAAATCTCAAAAAGATATGGGCTACCGCATGCTGTATGAGGTAGATGATATTGTTTTTAGGAATGATATTCCTGATTACAATAGATGCAAAGAAGCCTTTGCCTCCAAAGAAACCGAAGACACTATCCTGCGTATATTAAGTCACATGGATGAAATGACCGTTACTTGTCAATTCATGAAAGATTATTATATGGAGAAGACTGGACTCAAAAATATTACAGTCATTCCCAATTATGCCCCGAAGTCTTGGTTAGGTAGGCTTTACAATCCAGAAAGAATTGCTAGATTATATGATCAACATAAAAAGAGACCTCGTATTTTGTATTCTGGGTCTGGAACTCATGTAGATATGATCAACAAAACTGGTTTCAAGGATGATTTTGAACATGTGGTTCAGGAAATTATTAAAGCTCGTAAAAAGTTTAAATTTGTTTGGAAGGGTACCTATCCGTTAGCAGTCAAACCCTTTATCGATAATGGAGAAATGGAATTTTTAGGATGGACTCCTCTTTTTGATTTGCCTCAAGCTCAATATGATGCTGGTTGTAATGCTACTTTTGCTCCTTTACAGGATAATATCTTTAATAAATCTAAGAGTAATATTAAAATGATTGAATCTGGTGCTCTTGGTATGCCAGGAGTCTTCCAAGACCTGTGTACCTACGGGGATGCAGAGGTAAAATTCAAATCTGGCACAGATCTTATCAATCAATTAGAATATATTACGTCTGATTTTGATAGATATATGAAATTGTCTTCTAATCTTTATCAGTTTACAGATAAATTATGGCTAGAAGATCATTTAGACTGCTATGAAGCTATATATTTTACACCCTGGGGCAGCAAAGAGCGCCAACTCAAGTCTCCAGAGCTCATTAGATTGAATCCAGATCAAAAATTGTAGAAATTAACTTGATTTCCTCACTAAAAACTGAGAAAATATAAGCATGTATCGAAATGTCTTTTATGATTCTGCTAGACAAGCTGTCCATTTATGGACTTGGGATGAAAATGGTAAGAGAATTAAGATAGAATCTAGCTATGAACCATATCTTTATGTAGAATCTATGACAGGAGTAGACGCTATTTCTATTTTTAATACACCTTTAAAGAAAATTAAGTTCAAAAATCAGTTTGATCGCAACCGTTTCGTTAATGAAACACCAATTAAGCGCCTATTTCATAACCTAAGTTGTGAACAAGACTTTCTTTTAACCACATTTAAGGATGAATTACACAAACCAGAGGCATTACATCGCTCTCTGAAGGTCTTTTGGCTGGATATTGAGACGTATAGTCCAGATAGAATGCCGGATCCACACAATCCAGAGGACCCAATCAATCTAATCACCCTATGTGATTCACTTTCCAACCATTATTACTCGTGGGGCACAGGTCCTTACAAACCAAAAGACAGCAATGTTACCTATGTTCAGTGTAAAAGTGAGCGGGATCTATTACAAAAGTTCCTAAATTTTTGGTCATCAGACCATCCAGATGTGTTAGCTACCTGGAATGGAGAGGGATTTGATGTTCCTTACATCATGAATCGACTAGGGAATCTCTTAGGAGAAGAGGAAACAAGCAGAATGTCACCAGTCAATTCTATCTACTATAGGGAAAACGTAGCGATGAATAAGTTCGGGAAGATGATTAATAGATGGTACATCCGAGGCGTTAGTAACATTGATTATATGGAAGTGTATAAGACATTTTCCCGTGGAGATAGAGAATCTTATTCATTGAATTACATCGGCGAACATGAATTAGGTGAAGGGAAAACAGATGTAGGTGGTCAAAACCTAGCAAGTCTATCAGAAGAAAATTGGGAATTGTTTGTAGATTACAACATTCAGGACGTTAAATTGCTGGTTAAATTGGATGAAAAGCTTAAATTCATTAAATTGATTAGAGCCCTTTCCTATAAAGGATTCATCCCATTTGAACAATCATTGGGTAAGGTGTCTATGATCACAGGAGCAGTGGCTCATCAAGCAGTAATACAGGGTTATAGAATTCCTACCTTCAAGAATGATGGCTTGAGAGATGAATATGTAGGTGGATATGTACACGAACCAGAAAGAGGTTTAAGTAATGCCGTAGTCAGTTATGATGCAAACAGTTTGTATCCAAATACAATCATCACTCTTAACATTTCACCAGAAACTAAAATAGGTCGCATTATTGAAGTGGTTGGTGGAGAGTATACTATTCGTCTAGCAAACGAAAAAACCATAACCATAGACAAAGAAAAGTTTGATAGGCTTGTCCAAAAAGAACAATTAGCCATATCAAAGTATAATGTCCTCTATACTCAAAAGTTTAAAGGTGTTGTACCTAATTTAATTAACAGAGTTTACGGAGAACGTGTTTCTATTCGAGCAATGGTATCTAAATTAATGGATCAAGTTAATGAAACATCGAATCCAAATTCTAAAATAGAACTAGAAGCAGAGATTTTAAACCTAGACACTATTCAAAATGTGTTAAAGTTAATCCTAAACTCTATCTATGGAGTCTTTGCTCAGAAATATTCTCCTCTATTTGACATTGAACACTCTGCTAGCATTACATTGACAGGCCAAGCAGTAGCAAAACAAGCATCAGAGATCGCATATCAATTTGCAAAAGACAAAGGAGTTACAGAAGATAAGAAAAAAATATACATTTATGGGGACACGGATAGCTGTTACTTTAGTATTGCTCCAATTTTGTCCAAATTAAATGCTAAACTTTTAGAAAACAATAAGCTTACATCTAAAGCTCGAGAGGTTTTGGCGGAGATTGATGTATACCTCAATGCTAGAATTATTGAATGGGCAGCAGCAGAACTCAAATCTACAGATCCGCGCTTTGTATTTAAGCAAGAAGCTGTGTGTGATGTAGCATTCTTTCAAGAAAAAAAGAGATATATCCTACATGTTATAGAACAAGAAGGCAAGATTCCTAAGAAACCTTTCAAGTATGTAGGAGTAGAGGTGGCCCGCTCCACTATTTCTCGGCCAGTTAAAAATTTAATCATGCAAGTGATTGAAAATGCGATGTTAGCTCAAGATAAAAAGAAAGCAGATGAAATCTTTCGCAAGGCTTATGATGAATTTTGTACTTTTAAAATAGAAGATGCTTCGATTCGCAGTAAAATTTCAGATTATGAAAAGTATGAGGCTCGGATAGGAGAGATGGGACAGACTGGTAAAGGTACACCTATTGGACCTAAAGCTGGTATTAGTTATAACAATCTTCTTAAGAAATTAAAATTGGAACACAAGTATGAACCAATTGGTAGTGGAAGAAAGATCAAATACTTTTATACTTCACGTAACAATTACAATTATAAAGTGATGGGATTTAATGAAAGTTATCCTCCAGAACTGAAAGAAGTAGTTGGATTGAATTACCAATTTATGTTTGAAAAAATACTTGCACCACCTATTCAACGGTTCTATGATGGAGTAGGTTGGATTCTACCAACACCAGGCAGAGAAGTTCAAACAGATTTATTTGATCTTTTCCAATAATATTTTTATGAAAAAACCATTAATTGCTCACGAAGCTCCTTATATGATTATGAGAGAGGTACAGCAAATGACAGACTATGATTACTGTCTCGTACATCTCTTGGAAGAAGATCCCAAATACCTAGAATACTTTAGAGAAGCTAAAGAAAAGGGACGATACATCATTATGGATTGTAGCTTGTTTGAACTTGGACATGCGTTTAATCCAGAATTGTATTACAATTGGATTAAAGAAATTCAGCCAGATGAATACATTGTTCCAGATGTATGGCAAGATTATGAAGACAATCTAAGATCGTTTAAAGCATTTTCAGAATTATTTGACCTTACTAAATTAAAAGGCAAACGCATAGGTGTCTTACAAGGAAGAACCTATAGAGAATTTATAAACGCATATCAATTTATGGAAAAAGAATGTGATAAAATTGCTGTAAGTTTTGGATATGATTATTTTTGGGATAACCATTCAGAAGATTGGAAAGATAATCCTTATTGGAAAAACACAGAATATACACTAGAGTTTGAAAAAACAGTAGCCAAACCAACCTCATATGCTAGTGGAAGAAATCATTTGATAAAAAGTTTAATCTCTAGTGGAGTGTGGAATAAAAACAAACCACATCATTTATTAGGTTGTGGTATTCCTATAGAATTTAAAACACATTTTGAAGGAGTGGAAAGCATTGATACATCTCATCCAGTTATGACTGGATTTTTCGGTAAATCTTATAAAAATATAGAATCAACTTACAGCAAAATTCATAACAAGATGGTAGATGTATATGATGCAGAAGTTGACCTTGTTCAAAGAATCTTAATTAAAGAAAATATAGAACTTTTTTCCACACTACTATGAAAGTAACCTTACAAGCAATAACCCAGCCATTAGTTCGCACCGAAGATAACTTACGATTCTTAACAGCTGAAGAATTTATCGTGTATTGTGCTCGCGTATCCAATCCAGACAACCAATTAAATTTAGATACAGCTCCAAAGTTGTTAAAATATTGTATAGATCATGAACATTGGTCTATCTTTGAACAGTGTTCGGTGACATTTGAAATTCAAACCAGCAGAGATATCTCTGCTCAAATTATTAGACACAAAAGTTTTGCCTTTCAAGAATTTAGCCAAAGATACAGCCCTGCGTTTGGATTAGAATCTTTTGATGTTCGCAAACAAGCTGATAAAAATAGACAATCTAGTACAGAAATTTTAGACTTAGAGCCACAAGAAAATGAAAGAATACGTAAACATTTGTTAGATAGTGTAGAATTATATACCTGGATGTTAGAAAAGGGTGCGGCTAGAGAAAGTGCTCGAAAGGTACTTCCTTTATGTACTCAGACAGTCTTGTATATGACCGGTTCTGTGAGGTCTTGGATTCATTATATATTGTTGAGAACCAAATCAGATACTCAACAAGAACATCGAGAAATTGCAGAAAAAATTAAAGAAATTTTCTTTGATATGTTTCCATTTATTGCTGATGCATTAACTCCAGTAGATGTAGAGGCAATAGAAAATTTAACAGAAGAGATTAAAAAAACACATGAAGAAAACTTTAAAGCAAAACAAACAAAAATTAAAAAACAAAAAGTTGAAAACCAGTAAAATTAGTTTAGTATAAATCAATCATATGAGTGAAACCAACAATAACATCACCGTGTTCCTCGACTTCGTGGGACGCACTATCGTCGGAGAATTGGTAGAAAAAACAGACACTACCTGGAGAGTAAAAAACCCTGTAATTTTGAATGTTGTTCCAGAAAAGGATGGACGTTTGTCTATTCAGCTCTTTCCTACATTTTTTAAAGAATTCCTGGCAGATAAATCTGAAGCTGTAATCTTTGACTATCATACAAATCAAATTACACCCACCAGTATTTCTGCTTTAGATTTTCGCCTTCAAGCTCAGTATTTGCAAATGTTTAATCCAGCGAATACTTTTGTACCTCCACAAGGTCAGCCAACTCCTCAGCAACAAAACAATTCTCCAGTAATTAATCTATTTGAAGAATAATATGTCTAAAAAGAAGCTTAGTAATCCAGATGTAGCAGCTGCGTTTAAGGTTTTAGATGATCTTAATCCAGATGCAACATTCCTTAATGAATCAGCTCTTTCCAATATTAGTTCTTTCATTGATACTGGCTCTATGGCTCTTAATGCAATCATTAGTGGCTCCCTCAAAAAAGGGGGAGTCCCTTCTGGTCGTATTATTGGTTTTAGTGGTCCTACCTCTTGTGGTAAAACCTATATCATTAATCGTATTTTAGCTAATGCTCAAAAGGCTGGTCGCTATGTAGTTATTTTTGATACAGAAAATGCTGTAGATGATAAGGGTGCTACCAACATGGGCATGGACACCTCCAAGGTAAAATATTGTCCGGTTGAAACTGTAGAACAATGCCGTAACCAAATTAGCCAATTCTTAGATTCTGTAATTGCTAAAAAATTAAATGGTCAATTTATTATCTCCATTGATTCACTTGGTAATCTTGTTTCTACAAAAGAAATGGCAGACGTTGCTGCAGGCAAGGAAGCCATGGACATGGGAACTAGAGCCAAGGGATTAAAGAGTATGTTAAGAGTATTAACTCATAAAGCAGCTAAAGCAGATGTACCCATTCTTTTTTCCAATCATGTCTACGACAACCCAGCTGCCATGTTTCCATCTCTGGTCAAGCAACAGTCTGGTGGTTCTGGTCCTTTGTATATGTCTTCTGTGCTTGTACAGATGTCTGTAAAGAATGAAAAAACCAGTGGAGGGTCTTCTGGTAGCCGGGATGCAGTGGAAGATACTTCCCCGATGTCCAAGGATATTAATGGAGTAACCCTCAGAGCATTAACCACTAAAAATCGAGTAGTTCCTCCGTTTATGGAAACAGAAATGTATTTAAACTTTAAAACCGGTTTAGCAAAACATTCCGGTCTACTAGACATGGCTGTTGGCTATGGTATTGTAATTCAAAATGGAGCAACATTTGCCTTGGCAGATGGTACTAAATTAGGATATTATAAGGTATGGAGAGATAATGAAGAAATTTGGGATAAAATTCTTCCTCTTCTAGAAGACAAACTTCAACAAGAATTGCAATATAAAAAAGAAGATACTTCTCCAGAAATAGAAGAAGACGAAGAGACCACAGAAGAATAAAAAATGAGTATTTTATTAGAAAAAAGTCAATTTGAATCCACCAAAGTAATTGAATTGGGCAGCTGTGCATTTAGACAATGGAAAGCAAATTCTCATTGTAAATTTATTCATGGATATCAATTAAAAGCCAAGCTTTGGTTTGGATGTAAGGAGCTGGATGACAAGAATTGGTCTGTAGATTTTGGAGGATTGAAAGATCTTAAAAAAATTCTACAAGAACAATTTGATCACA
>Ga0209297_1000034_pt1 | contig 117347 bp, 121 predicted proteins | sample S_130805_MF_Meta_FD_187322 | JGI IMG/M metagenome (GOLD analysis project Ga0209297, IMG submission 187322) | Freshwater microbial communities from Lake Simoncouche, Canada to study carbon cycling - S_130805_MF_MetaG (SPAdes) (version 2) | ecosystem: Environmental > Aquatic > Freshwater > Lake ...
ATTTGGAGGGCTCATCCTTTTCCTAACATCAGCTTGAACAGCCAGGCTGTAACCACGCATTGATCTGCTCCATTAAGCCCCCAAGAATTCAATTAACAGGGGTGACATCTTTCCTGGCAGAGGGGGGTTGCTCGTCCATCATTTTGATCCTCGCAGTTTTGCAAGACGTTCTTTCGCAGTCTTGAGTTCCGCTGTCGGCATCTTGGCCGACTTTTTAATAAAGCCATGAAGGAGGATCATGGCGTCATCTTCAACCGTAAAAATTACACGCGCAATACCTTTATCGATATCCGACCTTACCTCCCAAAGGCCGGGCTCTAGCTTGCGGATCAACGGCATACCCAAGGGCCAGCCGTACTGAGCTGTTTTGATGTCGCAACCAATGAGCTTGCGATCCTCACGCTTTTGATCCAGAACCACTCTCTCACTGGTTCTCTCCCTGAATGAGAACGAAAGAAGAGGACCCGCAGGATGGGGTTTTTGCCCACGCCTTAAGCAGCCTCAATGACAAAAGTGTACCATAAAAGATGCGGCAAGCAACGAGCTGCTGTCCGGTGAGGCGCTATCGCGGCTGGTCTGCCCAACGCTCGCCATCACCTGGCCACAAGCAGGGTGGAGTGCGTGGGATAATTGCGAAGAGGCAGGGGTATTGAGGCCAGGATCAATGCCCTCCTACTGGTGGGTGAACCACAAACAGACCTACCGGCAGGAGACCGACGGCGGCTACATCTGGTCGCCGAAGGCCAATGCCAACGGCGCCCGCAATGTGACCTACGACAACCTCACCCGCTGCCAGCGGGGGGATGTGGTGTTCAGCTATGCCAATGGGCGGATCAGCCAGCTGGGCCTGGTGGAAACGGCGGCGGACACGGCCACCAAGCCGCCGGAGTTTGGCTCAGCGGGGGAGAACTGGAGCCAGGAGGGCTGGCTGGTGCGGGTGAACTGGCAGCCGCTGCGCCAGGCCCTGGTGCCGCAGACGTTCTTTGAGCTGCTGCAACCGCTGCTGCCGGAACGCCACAGCCCGATCAGCACCAACAACGGCCGGGGCAACCAGGGGGTGTACCTGGCGGGTTTGAGCGAAACCCTGGGTCTGCTGCTGCTGAAGCTGATCGAGGAGCACGCCGATGCAGCGGTGCGGGTGCACCTGGTGGTGCTGGCGGAAGAGGGCGCCTACACCGAGGCCCTGCTCGATGACATGCAGCGCCTGCGGGAGGTGCCGAGCAGCACTGAGCGCGATGCGCTCACCAAGGCGCGGCTGGGGCAGGGCTTGTTTCGCCATCGGGTGGCGGAGCTGGAGCCGACCTGCCGGGTCACGGGGTTGGCGCGGCAGCAGTTCCTGGTGGCGAGCCACATCAAACCCTGGCGATCCTGCGACAACAGCGAACGGCTCAGCGGAGCCAACGGCCTGCTGCTCTCCCCCCATGTGGACAAGTTGTTTGATCGCCATTGGATCAGCTTTGACTCAGGCGGCGAGCTGATCTGGCAACACGAGGCGGCCGGGGAAGCCTTGCGCTGCTGGGGCATCGAAGGGTCGAATCTGATCCGGCCATTCAGCCGGGAGCAAGAGCAATTTCTCAGCGCCCATCGGAATGCCCTGAGGCACTGAGCGCCGATAACGGAATACACCGAAGGCCTTGCCATACATTGATAAACCGGCCATACACCGATAAGGTAGCGATATCTCTTTATAACTAGACGCCACGCAGCATGGACCCCACCCGCAATCCGTTTTCTCCTGGTGCGGGGGCGCGGCCGCCTGAGTTGGCGGGCCGGGAGGCGATCGTGGAGTCGGCCACGATCGCCTTGCAGCGCATTGCCCGTGGACGGCAGGAGAAAAGCCAGATGCTCCTGGGACTGCGTGGCGTGGGTAAAACCGTGCTGCTCAACCGGATTGGGCAGATCGCAGAAGAGATGGGGGCGATCGTGGTGACGCTTGAGGCTCCAGAAGGGCAGCGACTGGCGGCCTTCCTTGCCCCGGCCCTCAAGACCGTGCTGCTGAAGCTCAGCCGAGTGGAGCAGGCTCGAGATCTTGCTCAACGGGCACTAGGAGCCTTGCGTGGCTTTGCCAGCGCCTTCACGGTGTCGATTGGAGAGATCGACGTGGCAATCGCACCGGAAACGGTGGCTGACAGCGGCAATCTTGAAGTGGATCTGCCCGAGCTGATGACGTGTGTGGGCAAAGCAGCCCAGGCGGCCGGGAAAACCGTGGCGATTCTTCTTGATGAGGTCCAATATCTCTCCGAAGAGGATCTGCGCGGATTGATCGTGGCCATGCACAGGATTGCGCAACGGGGATGGCCTGTGATCCTGTTCGGCGCTGGTCTGCCTCAGGTGGCGGCGCTTGCTGGTGAAGCGAAGTCGTACGCCGAACGGTTATTTGATTACCCGGCAGTAGGTCCGTTATTGCCTGATGCTGCCCGCTCGGCGCTGCTGGACCCCATTGAGCAAGAAGGCGAAGCAATCGACAACGAGGCGCTGAACAGAATCCTGACGATCACGGAGGGCTACCCCTATTTCCTGCAGGAGTGGGGCAAGCATTCCTGGAACACCGCAAAGCAATCGCCGATCCAGGCCAGCGATGTGGAGCAAGCCAGCACGTTGGCAACGGAGGCACTGGACAGGAGCTTCTTCCGAGTGCGCTTTGATCGGCTTACACCACGGGAACAGGACTACCTGCGCGCCATGGCATCGCTGGGAGCGGGTCCCCTTCGATCCGGAGATATCGCTGACGTGTTGGGGATCAGCGTGCAAAGTGCCGGCCCGTTGCGCAGCGGCTTGATCCGGAAGGGCATGATCTGGAGCCCTGCCCATGGGCAGACAGCATTTACCGTGCCGATGTTTGATGCCTTCATGGTGCGGGCGATGCCGGAGTGGGGGCAGCAGCAACTGGGCTGAGCGAAACGCTGGACCTGCTGCTGTTGAAGCTGCTCGATGTCATGCAGCGGCTGGCACGGCAGGAATTCCTGGTGGCGAGCCACATCAAACCCTGGCGATCCTGCGACAACAGCGAACGGCTGAGCGGAGCCAACGGCCTGCTGCTCTCCCCCCATGTGGACAAGTTGTTTGATCGCCATTGGATCAGCTTTGACTCAGGTGGCGAGTTGATCTGGCAACACGAGGCGGCCGGGGAGGCCTTGCGCTGCTGGGGCATTGAAGGGTCGAATCTGATCCGGCCATTCAGCCGGGAGCAAGAGCAATTTCTCAGCGCCCATCGGCAGGAACTGCGGCGCTGAGGTTGCCTGGCTCATGCGATCTAGGACCGCGGCAGAGGCGTCATAATTTCTGGCTGAGGGGGGGGGTAGCCGTCATGGTGGCGGTAGAGGTGGCTCGGGTGGCCAAGGGGCTGGGGCGGCTCTGGGTTACACCCACTCCGCACACAGCAACTCTGCTTGGGCAAGCACTGTTTTCACCGCTTCCTCTTGCAAATCGGGCGGGTAGCCGTATTTGTTGAGGATGCGCTTCACCATCACGCGGATCTTGGCGCGGGCGCTTTCGCGCAAGGTCCAGTCGATTGTCACGCTCTTCTTCACCTGGGTGATCAGTTCGGCAGCGATCAGCTTGAGCTTGATGTCACCCATGGCCTGAACGGCACTGTCGTTGGCGGCGAGGGCGTCATAGAAGGCGACTTCATCGTCGTTTAGCCCAAGGGTTTCGCCGCGTTTTGTGGCAGCATCGAGCTCTTTGGCAAGGGCGATCAGCTCTTCGATCACCTGGGCCGTGGAGATGGCGCGGTTGTGGTAGGCATTGAGGGTGGTCTTGAGCTTCTCTGAAAACACCTGGCTCTGCACGAGGTTGCGTTTGGAGCGCACTTTGAGCTCGTCTTTCAGTAGTTTTTCAAGCAACTCGGCAGCTACATTTTTGTGCTTGAGGCCGCGAACCTCGGCGAGGAATTGATCGCTGAGGATCGAGATATCAGGCTTGGGCAGGCCGGCGGCGGTGAACACATCGATCACCTGGCCTTCGGTGGTTATGGCCTGGCTCACCAGTTGGCGGATGGCGGCATCGATCTGCTCGGGTGTTTTGCCGGTGCTGCTGGTTTGCTTGGAGAGGGCGGCCTGCAGGGCCTGGAAGAAACTCACGTCGTCGCGGATCTCAGTGGCCTCGTCGCAGGCGGCGCAGAGGGCGAAGGCTCGGGAGAGTTCGGCCACCACCTGCAGCCAGCGTTGCTTGCCGTTCTCCTGTTGGAGGATGTACTCCTGACCGGCGGGAAGGAGTTGCAGGCGCTCGGTGGGGGTGCCGCTGGTCCAGTTCAACCAATCAAAACCGTGCAGGAGATCAGAGGCGATGCCGTGTTTTTCGAGCATCACGGCGATGGCCTTGGCGGTGTCGAAGGTGGGGTCGCCCCGGCCACCACTTTCGGTGTAGGTGGCCAGCGCCCTCTTGAGCTGATCGGCGAGGCCGAGGTAATCCACCACCAGGCCGCCGGGCTTGTCGCGGAACACCCGGTTGACGCGGGCGATGGCCTGCATCAGGCCGTGGCCCTGCATCGGCTTGTCGGCATACATGGTGTGCAGGCAGGGCGCATCGAAGCCGGTGAGCCACATGTCGCGCACGATCACGATCTTGAAGGGGTCGGCAGCGTCCTTGAAGCGGTTGGCCAGCTGGCGGCGGGCCTCCTTGCTGCGGATGTGGGCCTGCCAGTCGGGGCCGTCGTCGGCGCTGCCGGTCATCACCACCTTGAGGGTGTCTGTGGCCCACTCCGGCCGCAGCTGGATCAGGGCGTTGTAGAGGTCAACGCAGATGCGGCGGCTCATGCAGACGATCATCGCCTTGCCTTCCATGGCCTCCAGACGCTTCTCGACATGTGCCACCAGGTCGGCGGCCACCAGGGCGAGGCGTTTGGGATCGCCCACCAGCGCTTCGAGGGCGGCCCATTTGGTTTTCAGCTTTTCCTTTTGCGTGAACTCCTCTCCTTCGGTGATCTCCTCAAACTCCACATCGAGCTTGGGCAGCTCGGCGGCGTTCAGGGAGAGTTTGGAGATGCGGCTCTCGTAGTAGATCGGCACGGTGGCCTTGTCGGCCACGGCGCGCTGGATGTCGTAGATGGAGATGTAACCGCCAAACACCGCCCGAGTGTTGGCGTCGGTCTGCTCGATCGGCGTGCCGGTGAAGCCGATGAAGGAGGCGTTGGGGAGGGCATCGCGCAGGTTGCTGGCGAAGCCGTAGGACATCTCGCCCGTCTTTTCGTTTACCTTGCCGCCGAAGCCGTACTGGCTGCGGTGCGCTTCATCGGCGATCACCACGATGTTCTGCCGGCTGCTCAGCTCGGGCATCGCTTCACCCTTGTCCGGCATGAACTTATGGATGGTGGTGAACACCACGCCTCCGCTGGCCCGGTTGAGCAGCTCGCGCAGGTGGTCACGACTGGCGGCCTGCACGGGCGTCTGGCCGAGGATGTCGGCGCAGCGCTGGAACTGGCCGAAGAGCTGGTCGTCGAGATCGTTGCGATCGGTGAGCACCACCAGGGTGGGGTTCTGCATCGCCGGATGGCGCACGATGCGGGCGGCATAGAAGAGCATCGAGAAGCTCTTGCCACTGCCCTGGGTGTGCCACACCACGCCGGCGCGGCGGTCGCCCGGCCGTCCGCCCAGGCTCCTGGCGGCGGGGCCCAAGCCGCTGGCGCGCACGGTTTCCTGCACCGCGGCGTTCACGGCATGGCATTGGTGGTAGCCGGCGATGATCTTGTGCAGGGCGCCCGAATCCGGGTCTTCCTCGAAGACGATGAAGTGCTGCAACAGATCGAGGAAGCGCTGCGGCGCGAACACGCCGCGGATGAGCGTTTCCAGTTCCAGGGCCGTGGCCGGGGCGTCGGCCTCGCCATCGATGCTGCGCCACAGCTTGAACCACTCCTGGTTGGCCGTGATTGAACCGATGCGGGCCTGCAGCCCATCGCTCACCACAAGGGCGGCGTTGTAGCTCAGTAGCGAGGGAATCTCGGCTTTGTAGGTTTGCAGCTGGGCGTAGGCGCTCCAGATGGTGGCGCCTTCATCGGCGGCGTTCTTGAGCTCGATCAGGCCCAAGGGCAGCCCATTGAGGAACACCACCAGATCGGGCCGACGGTTGTGCTGGCCGTCGCTGACGGAGAACTGGTTGACCACCAGCCAGTCGTTGGCTGCAACGGCTGAGAAGTCGACCAGCCGCACATGGTCGCCGGCGATGCTGCCATCGGATCGGGGGTATTCCACCGGCACACCCTCACGCAGCAGGCGGTGGAAGGCGCGATTGGTCTGCAGCAACGAGGGCGTGGCCAGGCGCAACAGCTTGCGCAGGGCTTCCTCCAGGGCCTCCTCAGGAATGGCCGAGTTGAGCTGGCGGATGGCCTCGCGCAGCCGGCCCACCAGCAGCACCTCACTGAACGACTCCCGCTCGGCCGCCGGTTCGCCGGGGGCCAGCTGGGGGCCGGGGAGCACCGTGTAGCCCAGCTCCTGGAACCAGCCGAGGGCCGCCTCTTCGACGATGGATTCGTTGAGGGTCATGGGGCGGGCGGTTTGGGCTTCTTCGGCCTTGGCAAACTCTTCAGGTCTTTAGCAGCCTTCTCAAACTCCGCATCGATAGGCTGAGGCTGCGCATCGAGCAGCGCCCGATAGCGGCCATATTCCAGCTCAGCTTTGCTCCTGGCAGATTCAGCAGAAACAATTCCAGCGTGATCCAGTAGATCACGTCCGGAGATGGTCAGAAACTCATCCAGCTTCGTGATCCAGCCCTGCATCGTCATCGGCTTGCGCTCCAGCGCTTGAAGCTCCGCGTACTCAATATAAAGGCTCACGATACGGTTCAAGACCTGAAGTTCATCTTCTGAGAGGTAGTTCTTGGCGACAGACACGTCACCTTTTCGAACGATGCCGCTTGGTCGTGTGGTCTGTAGGCCCATGAACGGCTTCGTGGAATCCACCCGCTCAGCGATCACTTCAGCCGCTGTGTGGCCATGGGCTGCCCAATGCATCTTGTTCTGCACTGTGGCGAAGAACAACTGGGTCGCTTCCGCATCCGGCGTGTAGTCCACACTCGTTGTGTAGATATCCAGAACCTTCTGATAAAATCGCCGTTCCGAAGAGCGGATATCGCGGATGCGATCGAGAAGCTCATCGAAATAGTCTCTCTGACCCTTGCCCGGGGGATTCTTCAGCCGCTCATCGTCAATGGTGAAGCCCTTCACCAGGTACTCGTTCAGGCAGCCGATGGCCCACTGGCGGAACTGAGTGCCTCGATGGCTGCGGACGCGAAAACCTACGGCCAGCACCGCTTCAAGCCGATAATGGCGAAGCTTGCGCGAGACCTCTCTCCCACCCTCCAAGCGAACTTGTAAGTAGTCCTTACAAGTTGCCAATTCGACCAACTCACCTTCAGCGAAGATACTCTTCAAATGGAGGGTCACGTTCTGGGGAGTTGTTTCAAACAGCTCGGCCATCTGTGCCTGGGTCAACCACAGGGTTTCATCTTCTAATCGGCATTGGATGCGCGTGCGGCCATCTTCCGTCTGGTAGAGAATGATTTCGGAGTCGGGGAAGGCTGCATCCTTCATGGGTTTAGCCAGCTACTGGCTTGAACTGTTGCAGATTGTGCAACGGTTGCTTGCGGAGCCTTGGAACTAGTCGGGTTGTTCTGGCGGAGGCCTCGCGCCGCCGGTTCGCCGGGGGCCTGCGGGGGGCCGGGGAGGACGGCGTAGCCCAGCTCCTCGAACCAGCCGAGGGCCGCCTCTTCGACCATGGCTTTGTTGAGGGTCATGGGGAGGGCGGTTGGCGCCGAAACGAAGGTATGACCTGGATCTGCCCAGGATGGGGCCAAAGCGATCAGAAACAAGCCTGTGCAAGCAGCTCCCAGCTATCCTTACCAGGTAATACCGTCCCACGGGAGTGCGTTTCGATGGACTCTGCCGATTCCATCACCAGCTCGATCACCAGCAAGGGGCAGGTGACCATCCCCAAGGCGTTGCGGCAGCAATTCGGGCTGGCCAGGGGCAGCCGCGTGACTTTCGCGTTGGTGGGGGATCACATCGAGCTGCGCCCCTGGAAGCCGGAGCAGCCAGTACCGGAGAGCGGGTTCGGATTGCTCAGGTCCAGCCGACCAGCCGTGCCGGCGGACTTCGATCCCGCCAGCCTGCTGCGCCCGTGATCGGTCTGGACACCAATGTGCTGGCCCGCTACTTCGTAGCGGAGGACGAAGCCGATGCGGCCACGGAACGCCAGCGCCGGGCCGCCCGCGATCTGATCGAATCCGGCCAGCCGCTGTTCCTGGCCAAAACGGTGGCCCTGGAGCTGGAGTGGGTGCTGCGGGGGTACTACGGCTTCCCGGTGGAGCAGGTGCTGCAGGTGTTCGACCACCTGCTGGCCCATCCCGGCCTTACCGCAGAAGACCGGCCAGCCCTGGAGCAGGCCGTGGCCGGTGTGCGCAACGGGCTCGACTTCGCCGATGCCCTGCACCATGCCAGCTGCCGCAGTTGCGCGTCGATGGCGTCGTTTGATGATCGCGGCTTTGCGCGGCGCAGCCGCCAGCTCAATCTGGCGCCACGGGTGTTTGTGCCGGCAGGTTCCTGAGCGGGAATCAGGACCTTTATGGCTCAACCAACTCGGAGGCCGCCGCCGCCGCCCGCTCCTGGTGCTCCTTGAGGGTGATCCCGGCGGCATCCTTCCAGTCGAGCCGGCCGTTGGCACTGCGGGCAAGCAAGAGCCCCGCCGCCTGAGACGGCGACTTGAACTCGTAGTCCTGGAGCAGTTCCACCTGGTTGTCCTGCTTGGCGAGGACGCCCTGCCGGATGAGTTGCTCCCGCGTGCGCATCAGGGCGTCGGGGGAGCTGGCGGTGAAGTCCCGGCGTCCCTTGGCCCCCTTGAGCACAGTGAACCCGTTCGGTGACTCGTAACCCCTGCCCTCGGCATCCGGACCACGGAGGAAGAAAAGGTTGCTGGGGTTGATCGAGGGGAAGTTGGGCGGCTGCTCGAAGACCCTGAGCCCAAGCACTGGAAAGCAGACCAAGACCTCGTCCAGGAAGCCCTCAGCCTCCGCGCGGTCCATCTCGGCCAGGTTCACAGCATGGCCCTGCACCACGTTCTCCAGCCGGCAGCGCTTCGCCGCCTGGGCCAGCCCGATCAGCCGGGCCTCCAGGTGCTGGGCATGGGCCTTGTTGAGGTAGCCGTCCTTGGAGGTGAAGGCGTAGGCCGTGGTCCAGAACTCCTTGGCCTGGTGCTGCTCCAGGCGCCGCCCGAGGGGGTCGGCCTCGCCGATGTACGCGAGGTCGGTGCCGCCGTCTTCAGGGTCGGGGCCGGTGAGCACGTACACCCCGGGACGACCGGCCTCTGGACGCTGGGTGAACTCCTTGAGCTGGGAGCGAGGGATCACGTAGCCGATGCCGCTCCAGTTCGTCTTCTCCACGATGCGCATGCCCTCCGGCAGGCCGGAGGGCATGAACAAGCGCAGGGCGAAAGGGCGGGTGGTCGTCATGGGCTTGCGGGATCCATGAAGGGCCTGGGTGCTGTTACCCAGAATTCGCTGGAGATGAGCTTCAACTTCAGCATGGCGTCACGTCAGCCCCTCATCCCCCCTCTGCCCCGACTCCCCTCCTAAGTTCACGCCATTTTGGCGCGAAGTTTGGCGTGATTCGCCAATCCCCCTCACTGACAGACTCCTATCCCGCCATTTTGGCGCAAACTTTGGCGCGATTCGCGGATACCCCTCGTGGGGGAAGACCCATCCCGCCATTGTGGCGGGAGGTATGGCGATTTCCTTGGCTGAGAATCTGGGGATTCATGGGCGAATCACTTGGTAAAGGGTTGACGGTCCGGAGCCAGATTTCCGCAAAAGATTCAGAGTGGTGAATCGCTTAAGGTGATTGAGTGCTGTCCGCTTGGGAATCGCCATTGCGGAGGCATAGTCAGATGAAGTCGTCTTCTCTCTAGTAACAAGCCACTCCCAGCCCGCTCGCTCCGACTTGCTCAGGCTTTCGATGACATCTTGACTAAGAACCGCTGTTGCTGCAGCCTTGCTCCGGTAAATCGTAAGCACAAGCGAATCGCCCTCCATCGAATAGCTCGGAAGAGGCAGCCCAAGATTCTCGGCGTGCTTCTTCAAGCTGGTCAGGCCATAGCCCTGTTCCTCGGCCATGCCCATTCGAGCAAACACATAGTGCAGAACGGGATTGCGGCTCTTCATCGGTGCTGTGAATGAACGCATCTGATCCAGAGTGATCGGCGAAATGGGACCTCCAGGACTTTTGATCGTGATAATGTCGGTGTTCACGACCAGTTGACACTTCTGCCCAGCAATGTCGTAGTCGCGGTGAATCAGGGCATTCACCACTGCCTCGCGAATCATTTCAAACGGCAGATCCACGTGTTCGCGCCGCTCCATGCGGCTCCGATCAAGCGTGCTCGGCAACACCTTGTTCAACCATTGCTCCAACTGAACGGGGATGAGCACCATGGCCTGCCCAAACTCCTCGCGTGAAGACTGCCCGTCGGCCAGTTCAGCTCTAGCGAGCACGCCGGCCTGAGGCAAGGCATTTCTTGGCTCCTTGCCGAACAGCAGAAAGCCGAAACCCGATGGTGTGGCCGCAGCGGCCTCTCCGATGACCAGCCCTTGCTGCTGCAGCAACCTAGCAAACTCTGCTGAATCCACCGCAGGCTCGATCCCCGCCTTCAACCGATAGCGTTCCAAAGCTTCATCGGAAAGGTCACCAGGCGTTACGGCAGGTATCGGGTCTTCATACCTCGAGAGCTTGATGGGCTCCGGTTCCGTCTTCTCCGTCTGCTTTCTGGCCCACTCAAAGAAGGTCTTGTTTTCCTCAAGGATGACCTCCTGCAAATCCCGATCAAACATGTGAACGGTGACGCCGTGCCGCCGAAGATGCTCAATGCCTTTGCCGGCCACAGTTGGGTTGTCGTCCTCAATGCCCACCCATACTTCCTTGATCCGAGCGCTGACAATGTGTCGCGCGCATCCGCGCTTGGGATGGTTGCGATTCAAACAAGGCTCTAACGTGGCAAAGAGAACACTCCCATCCAGTTTCTCGCCGACACACTTCCGTTCCAGCAAGGTGAACTCGGCGTGATTTCCTTCGCGCAGTTCACCACGGGCTGCGGTCTCGATGGAGCCATCCGGCCTGACGAGGACGGCACCGACATGCGGGTTTGGCTTGCCGTCACTGCGATCCTCTGCCACGGACGTGCGCATCACTTCGATGGCTCTCTCCATCATCTTGCGCGGTTCGAACCTGGATGGGCTTGCCATCAGTCAGTTGCAGGTGAACCTGCCAAAGCGACATCCGCCACACTCAACTCCCCGCTCAGCAGCTTCGCCAGCAGCGTGTCGCGCAGGGTGGCGAGGGTGCGGGATTCTGCGTGGTTGGAGAGAATGCGTTCGAGCATTGGCTGGCACTTACGATTGAAGGCGTCGAGAACCTCTGGCACCGGCGCCACCAAGGGAAACTCCATGATAGCTTCTCCGCTTACATTTGCTTGGGCTGTTCCGTGTGAGCGCGCTTCAACGAATGCGCGGAACTCAGGCTGGCGAGTCGTGCAATACCAGAATGCCAACGACTCAGTTCCGGCCTTCGGCATCACGAACTTCCCGACACGTTGATTCAGCAGAGGCGGATTGTTGGATGGAGGAACAAGGCCGACTTCGCCGACGTATCCAGTCATCCCAATAAGCATGTCGCCAGTGCTCAAGCGGTAGCGGGCGGCCTGTTGAGCAATCTCCTCAGAAACGTAGCTGACTTGGGACAGGTCAATGATGCCCGGCTTGACCGAGCCGATCTTGACGACTGGAACACCGGATTCCTGCCAATCCTGACTCTTGAACGAGAAGCCGCTTCGGAAGCCAATGCACGCGCCGAGTGTCGTTGCTTTCCACCCCATCGGAACATGGCCGAGATCGGAGTCTTGGAAGGTGCCGGGAAAGAGAGCAGCGATGCCTGGATCGATGCCGAAAGGCTGCCGCCCATCAAGCTTGGCCCGCACAGGATCGAAATCCACGAACCAGCTCTGGAACAGCGCCCGTGCCGTCGCCTCCAGCATTGCGTTCATCCGCCGGTTCAATTCGATCTTGTCGTCCAGCGCCCCAAGCACCGCCGCGATGGCTTTTTGCTCGGCAAGGGGTGGGAGCGTGAGGCTGACCTTGCGAAGTTCACTCTGTCGAATGCCAACAACGGTGGTACCTGTGCCGCGTGAACGGAGCTCTTCCTGAACTGGATTCGATTGCAGGAGAAACTTTAGGAACGTGTTGTCGAGAACGTCGGGCTTTCCGCGAAGTGTGATGACACGTTGCGCCAAGGCCACCTTACGACCGTCAAGTTGCGCGACTTCGCCGAGCGGTGCCTCTGTCGTCATCACGATGTCGCCGGGGTTAGGCATGCCGCGTCGCATCCAATCTTCATAATCTGCTTCGGCGATGAACTCCTCGGGCTTCTCAATACGTCCTCCCTTCACGATTTTCGCAGTGATGAGAGGAACGCCGAACGTCGTCTTCTCAGGTGACTTTCCGCGGTAGTCGATGATTGCGGCCATGCAATCTTCTAGCGGCAGCGTTGACCATTCATCCGCCATAACCCATAACCCTCCGCTATGATTTGATGGCATGCTCGAGTTCCCTTCCTTCGGAGAACAGACCCCGCCGCTCACAGCCGAAGCTCGGCATCGAGGAAATCACTGTCATGGCGCCGGATAGATGAGAATCCCCACCCGCTGGATGTGCTCCAGCAGTGGGCGGTGCTGAATGTGAGCCAGGGCTTGCACGTCAAAGCGATACGGCAACGGCAGCTCCTCCAGCTCGGCGGCGATGGCCTCGGCGCGGAGCGGCTCGATGTCGCCAGCCACCACCAGGTCCACATCGGAGCGGTCGCTGTGGGTGCCCTTGGCGCGTGAGCCGAACAGCGTGGCGCTCGACACCTCGGGATGCAGCCGGAACACCGAACACACCAGCTCCAGTTCCGCAGGCTTGAGGGGGGGCACTTTCATTTCATCGCCTCCCGGTGCAGGAAATCATGCAGCTGGGCGATGCCAGCAAGGTAGCGTGTGTGGATGGCTTCCACGGCCTGTTCAAACACAACCGGGCTGTAGGTATGAGACAACAGGTTGCGGTGATCGAGCATGTCGATCCACACCTGCCCGTCACCCAGGATCTTGGCCGCATAAGCGTCTTTCAGCACCTGACGCGGGGTCACAATGGCGAACACGAAGCCACCGTCTTCGAGATAGTCCTTGATGGTTTTCCAGGCGAGCTCGAAGCAGTACTCGAAGCGTTGAATCACCCCTTCCTTCTCCAGCTGATTGAGGGCTACAGGACCGTTCTCCAGCGCATCGCGGAGCAGCACGAACGCACGATCGAAGTTCTGAAAGCGTTGCTTCCAGCGGATGTCGGCGTTCGGATTCATGCTGTGAAGCCCATGCTCTTCAGATTCGCCCTGATCGCCGCTTCCAGTCTGGCCGATTCAGTGAACTGGGGGTGCAGTTTGGCGACGAGGCAGGGCTGGTGGTTCCACGCCCCGGTGGCTGGCCTGGGCCATTTGAGCCATTGGTGAGCCATTGGTCACTCCTGCCTCGGTGGGCCATTGGAGCCATTGTTGGGCCGTTTACGGGCAAACTCGTAGTAGGCGCCGCGGCCGCTCCCTTTCGCCACGATCAGTCCCTTGGCAATCAGGTCCTCGAGATCGCGCTTGGCGGTGGCGCGGCTTGTGCCCGTGGTCGCCTGATAATCGCTGTTGGCAAATCGCAACTGCCGCCGGATGGCGGTGAGGGCTTTCAACTGCCGGCCATTGAGGCCAAGCCCGGTCAGCACGTCGTCGGTGAGCCAGTCGCGCCATAGGGTGACGACGAAATGGGGGCCGTGCTGCTTGAAGGTGGGCTCAGGAACCCCGGCGTCGCTGCAGGCGTCAATCATGTCGGTGGTGCCGGAACCGGCCTTTTCGGCATAACCGGCACGGAAAAGCGGTTCGGCAAGCAGCGGGTTGCGTGGCAGGGGGCCGTGGGGGTGGCGGAGATCGTCTTCGCTGAGGCCTGCAGGAAGACGGCCGGGATTCCAGATCTCCACGCGGTCGCTGAACACGATCACCTGGACGAAGCCATCGCTGGTGTAATCGCGATGGGCCACGGCATTGACGATGGCCTCGCGAATCACGAAGGTCGGGATTTCGGGTTGGACAGGAGCTGAAGCGCCAGTGGCAGCGAGCCCGACACGCGTCGTGAGCTTGGCAAGGACAAATTGGCGGGCGGCATCGATCGTTTCGAAGACCGAGCCTTCGAAGGCGCGTTGGTCGGCGATTGGCTTGCGTTTTTCGGTTCCCTCGAATTGGAGGCACTGAAGCTGGGTCTGGCGGAGAAAGTGTGTCGGTCTGTCGCCAAACAGGAAGATGCCCGCCTGTGTGGGTTGGCCATCGGCGAGAAGATGGAAGTGGCGCAGCACATGGGCCGGGGTGCGGGGGCCGACCGGCTGGAAGCGACCATTCTCTTCTGCAAGACGGAGAAACTCCCGAACGTTCGCCGCCGAGATGTCGTTCAAGCTTGCACCAGGACAAGGGGCGGAGTCGAAGGGCGGCGTACGCAGGAGGTGACGCTCATCCAGGAAATCGACAAGGCTGTTGTAAATCTCACGCAAGAGGCTGGGGATATCAATAAAGCGGCGACGAGTCAGCTGTGCACCCGCATCGGCAATCAGTTTCGACATCTCCGGCTCACGGTCGCCGTCGTCTAGGCCCTTGATGAAGATGATCCGTTCCGGCTGGTTGGGGGCTTCGTGAGTGGCCTGCTGGAACTCCCGAGCGGTGGGAGACAAGCCATCCAGATCCTTTGTTCCGTAGGTCAGGCCGAAAATTCCAAGATAGATGTCCCGTCGGTCGATTTCTCCGATGTATCGCCCGTCGGGGCGCTGGTCCCGGGCTGGAAGATCTTCGAACAGGAAAACATCTGGAAAGAACCGTCCCAGCATCGGGTCGCCTGTGATGTAGTCCTTCACGGCGCGGCGTTCTGCCGCCAACTCCTTTTGGACGCTGCTCACGAAGATGGAGAAGCTGTGCTTCATCGAAGCGGGAAGCCCATGCTCTTCAGATTCGCCCTGATCGCCGCTTCCAGTTTGGCTGATTCAGCGAACTGGCTTTCCAGCTCCGCCACCAGCCGCGGCATCTTCTCCTCAAACGGTTCGCCGTCGTCTTCCACCTCCTCCGCCCCCACATACCGCCCCGGCGTGAGCACATGGCCATGGGCAGCAATCTCGGTTGTGTTGGCGGATTTGCAGAACCCCGGCACGTCGGCGTAGTCGCCAGCCCCGTTGGCTCCCCGCCAGCGGTGATAGGTTCCGCTGATCCTCTCCAGGTCGCCCTCCAGCAGCTCCCGATGCACCCGATCGATCAGGGTGCCGAGTTTGCGGGCATCGATGAACAGGGTGTGCCCGCGCCGATCGCGGAAGCCCCGTTGGCTGTCGGCAGCCTTGCTCTTGGCTAGGAACCAAAGACACACCGGGATCTGGGTGCTGTAGAAGAGCTGGCCGGGCAGGGCCACCATGCAGTCCACCAGATCGGCCTCGATCAGGGCGCGGCGGATCTCGCCTTCGCCGCTCTGGTTGGAGCTCATGCTGCCGTTGGCGAGCACAAAGCCGGCCAGGCCCTGCGGCGCCAGGTGGTGGATGAGGTGCTGCACCCAGGCGAAGTTCGCGTTGCCCTTGGGCGGCACACCGAACTGCCAGCGCACGTCATCGTCCTTGCGGAACCAGTCGGAATCGTTGAAGGGTGGATTGGCGATCACATAATCCGCCCGCAGATCGGGATGCAGATCGCGGCGGAAAGTGTCGGCATGCTCGGGGCCGAAATCGGCCTCGATGCCGCGAATCGCCAGGTTCATCACCGCCAGGCGGCGGGTGGTGGCGTTGCTCTCCTGGCCGTAGATCGAAATATCACCGATCTTGCCGCCGTGGTTTTCCACGAACTTCTCGCTCTGCACGAACATGCCGCCAGAGCCGCAGCAGGGGTCGTAGATGCGGCCCTTGTAGGGCTCCAGCATCTCCACCAGGCTGCGCACCACACAGCTTGGCGTGTAGAACTGGCCACCATTCTTGCCCTCGGCTGAGGCAAAGCGGGTGAGGAAGTATTCGTACACGCGGCCGAGCAGATCCACCGAGCGGTGGGTATGTTCGCCCTCGCTGGCGGCGGTGAGTTCGATCGTGGCGATCACATCGATCAGCTCCCCCAGGCGCTGCTTGTCGAGGCCGGGGCGGGCGTAGTCCTTCGGCAGCACCCCCTTGAGGCGCGGGTTGTCGCGCTCGATCGCCACCATGGCGTCGTCCACGAACTTGCCGATCGTGGGTTGCTTGGCATTGGCCTGCAGCTGGCTCCAGCGGGCCTCGGCCGGCACCCAGAACACATTTTCGGCCTTGTATTCGTCGGGGTCTTCCGGGTTGGCGCCCTCGTAGTCGCCCTCGCCTGCCAGCAGCTTGGCACGGTGCTCTTCGAAGCTGTCGGAGATGTATTTCAGAAAAATCAGGCCGAGCACCACGTGCTTGTACTCGGCTGCGTCCATGTTGTTGCGCAGCTTGTCGGCCGTGAGCCAGAGCTTGGCCTCGAAGCCCAGGTTGGCGGTGCCGTTGCCTGAAGCCTTGGCCTTGCGGGCGTTCGTGCTCGTCGCTGCCTGCTGCGCCACCGGCTCGGCGCCCACCAGCGACACCGAATCGCTGCGGCCCCTTCCCCGCACCACAATCCCCTTGGCCACCAGTTCCGCCTTCACCTCCTCGTAGAGAGGCTCTTCCCAGCCGAGCGCTTCGCGTAGGGCCGTGTTCCTGGCGGGGCTGCCGGCCGTTTCCAGCGCTTCGAGGAAGTCGTCCAGTTGCTCCTGATCGGGCATCGAGGGATCAGGTGGTCACCGCTGAGGGGAGTCTGCCTGTTGTGGCGTGGTTTTGGGGGTATTCAGACAAGTGCTGCCCTGCTGCAGCGGCTGGATCGCTGCCAAGGTCTCGCCCAGATCCCGGCGGGCCAACCTGAGGTCATGGCTGATCTGCATCCGCAGCCAGAACCCCTCGCTGAGCCCAAAGAAACGGCAGAGACGCAAATCCGGCTTTCGGGCACACCAAGGGCTAAAGCCAGCCGGTACTGGCTGATCCCCATCGGCCGCAGGAACTCCTCCAGGAGAACCTCCCCAGGCGGTACTAGTTCAGTGATAGTCAACGATCTCGACCTCTTCCGGACCGGCCGCTGTCCAGCTGAAGCAGATGCGGAATTGGTCGTTGATGCGAATGCTGTCCCAGGGAACGGCTGCCGCTGGGTCCTTGAGGTGGGCAGCCCAGCCTCGATCCAGCTCATCGCTGAGAACCGTATCCACTGGCAGCGCTTCGCGGCGGCCCTCCTCTTCCAGGCTGTCCCAGAGGGCCAAGGCCAATGCGAGTCGCTCACCGCTTGGCAGCTGCAGCAGATCAGCAATGGGTGTGGTGGCCACTGATTTCGCCCAGTGCCTCACCACGCCAACGGACCTGAACGGGGTAAGGACAAGGTCAGGCCCAAGTGAGTCCCCGGGATCTACGCCGCATTCGGCTGGCGGTAGTCGCCACCATCGGCCTCGCCGATCTGTTGCTGGAGGCATAGTTAAGCCATGCCATTGAGTGCCCCCCCCAGCGAAAGCTTTGAACTGATCGTGGTGGGGGGCGGCCATGCCGGCTGCGAGGCGGCCCTGGCGGCAGCCCGGCTGGGGATAAGCACCGCCCTGTTTTCCCTAAATCTGGATCGCATCGCCTGGCAGCCCTGCAACCCGGCGGTGGGCGGTCCGGCCAAAAGCCAACTGGTGCATGAGGTAGACGCCCTCGGTGGCGTGATCGGCCGCCTCGCCGATGCCACCGCCCTGCAAAAGCGGGTGCTGAATGCCAGCCGCGGCCCGGCGGTGTGGGCCCTGCGCGCCCAAACCGATAAGCGCCAGTACGCCCGTCAGATGCTGCAGCTGCTGGAGCAAACGCCAAACCTGGCCCTGCGCGAGGCGATGGTAACGGGGCTGGAAATCGACGGTGATCCCAGCTCCGGCGAAGCCCGGATCATCGGCGTACGCACCTACTTCGGCAGCGTCTACGCCGCCGGCGCCGTGGTGCTCACCACCGGCACCTTCCTGGGGGGCCAGATCTGGGTGGGCAACCAATCAATGGCGGCGGGCCGGGCCGGGGAACAGGCGGCCGAAGGGCTCACCGAAGCCCTCCAGGCCCTGGGTTTCAGCACCGACCGGCTCAAGACCGGCACCCCCGCCCGGGTGGATCGCCGCAGCGTTGCCCTCCACCAGCTGGAGGAACAACCCAGCGACGCCGCCGATCGCTTCTTCTCCTTTGACCCAGCCGCCTGGGTGAGCGGCGAGCAAATGAGCTGCCACCTCACCCGCACCACCGCCGCCACCCACCAACTAATCCGCGACAACCTGCAGCACACGCCGATCTACGGCGGCTTCATCGACAGCAAGGGGCCCCGCTATTGCCCCTCAATAGAAGACAAGATCGTGCGCTTTGCCGATAAAGACTCCCACAATATTTTCCTGGAACCGGAGGGTCGCGACACCCCCGAGCTCTACATCCAGGGGTTCTCCACGGGCCTACCGGAACGGCTGCAGTTGGAATTACTGCGCACCCTGCCGGGGCTGGAGCAATGCGTGATGTTGCGGCCCGCCTATGCCGTGGAATACGACTACCTGCCCGCCACCCAGCTGCGGCCCTCGCTGGAAACCAAACGACTAAAGGGCCTGTTCTGCGCCGGCCAGCTCAATGGCACCACCGGCTACGAGGAGGCCGCCGCCCAGGGGCTGGTGGCGGGGCTCAACGCGGCGCGGCTGTTGCGCGGCCAGTCGCCGGTGCATTTCCCCCGGGAGGGCAGCTATATCGGCACCTTGATCGATGATTTAGTTACTAAGGATCTGCGCGAGCCCTACCGGGTGCTCACCAGCCGCAGCGAATACCGGCTGCTGTTGCGGGGGGACAACGCCGACCGACGGCTCACGCCCCTGGGCCGGGAACTTGGCTTAATTGATGACCGCCGCTGGCAGATCTTCCAGGCCAAGCAGGCGGCAATCAGCGCCGAAACCCAACGGCTGGAAAGCGTGCGGCTCAAGGCCAGCGACCCGGCCGCCGCCGCCGTGGTGGAGCAAACAGGCGCCCCAATCCGGGGCTCCGTGACCCTGGCCGAGCTACTGCGGCGCTCTGGGTTCCATGGCAGCGATCTGGTGCGCCATGGCCTGGCCGATGCCAACCTGCCGGCCGCCGTGAGGGAGGGGGCGGAGATCGATGTCAAATACAGCGGTTACCTGGCCCGCCAGGCCCAACAGATCCAGCGGGTGCAACAACAGGGGGAGCGGCCGATCCCAGCCACGATCAACTACGACGCCATCCAGACCCTGTCGCGGGAGGCCAGGGAAAAGCTGGCCGCCGTGCAGCCGCTCAACCTCGGCCAGGCCGGCCGCATCCCTGGGGTGAGCCCCGCCGATGTCACCGCCCTGCTGCTCTGGCTGGAACTGGACAGCCGCCGCAGCCTGGCCCTCGCCAGCCCTGAACTTGATCGATAGGTTGGGTCGTTCGCCCCCCAGTTCCTGAGCCCCCCCCTGCCCCAGTTCGACCAACACCGCCGCGGCAGGGCCTACTGGGAGCTGCGCGCCGAACAGGTGATGGACCGGGTGTTTGAAACGCTCGAACCCAGCGGCAGCCGGACGGAAAGCCTGCGGGCCGAACCCATCTCAGCCCTGCCCAGCGCTAGTCCGAGGCCGCCCAGGCTCAGCACGCCGGTGGCCCTGGTGATTGGCCTCACCCTGGTGAGCGCCGTGGCGGGCTTGTTTTCGATGCTGTTGTGGCGCAGCTGGATGCAGGCCCGCCAAGACCTGCACCAGGAACGTCAACTGCTGGTGCTGGAAAGGCTGCGCCAGCTGGGGCCCCTCTCACCGCCCAATCCCACCCTCGCAGCAGCACCCCTGCAGCTACAACTACCAGCGCCGGCCCCGCTGCAGCCCGCCCCCCAGCTCCCCCAGCCGGCCTCCCCCCAACAGCAGCAGCAACTGCAGCAACAGCCCCCAGCCAATCCAGAACCCGGCTGGTTTGAACCGGTGGCACCGATTCGGGTGCCGGTGCCAGCGGCCAGGCCCGCCGCCCAGGCGCCCGCCCCATTGCCCCTGCCGGAACTGTTGGGGGTGGTGCAGGTGCCCGGCCGTGGTGGCACGGCGATCTTCAACACCACCACCGGTTCGATTACCGCCGCCGTGGGCGAAATGATCGGCAGCAGTGGCTGGCAGCTGCAAAGCGTCGGCAGCGACCAGGTGCAGGTGAGCCACCAGGGCTTGCTGCGCAGCCTCAGCCTCAGCGGTCGTTAGCCTTGCCTCTGTGCATAGCTTGCCCCTTTGCATAGCTCCCCCCCGGCGCTCTGGCGCAGCAACAATCTTTCTGGCCAGGAACTAAGCGGCCCCTGGCGGCTGCTGCTGCTGGGGGATGGCAGCCCCACCAGACACCTGCAACTGCTCACCGGCGCCGCCGTGGAGGTGGAACTGGCCGCCATGGGGCCTGAGCCCGATGGCGACCCAGCAACGCCCCCCCCCACCGAAGTGCAAGACCTGCTCGCCCCCCTGCTCCGCCGCCAGGTGTGGCTCCACTGCGGCGCCCAACCCCTGGCCTGGGCCGAGAGCTGGTGGAACCAGGGGCAGGCCGATCTGCACTTGCAAAACCGCCAGCAACCGATCTGGCGCAGCCTCACCAGCGAACGGGCCGAACTATTCCGAGAGGTGGATGGCTATGGCCTGGTCCAGGCCCCGTGGCTGGAGGAACGCTTTGGCCAAGCGGGTCCTTACTGGAGTCGTCATTATCGTTTTTTCCGCCAGGGCCAGGCCCTCACAGTGATTCGCGAGGTTTTCTCCCCCGCCCTGGAGCGCTGGCTAGGCCCCGCCAGTGCACATAAGAACATGAATTTTTAAAAAGTTTGTGTGCGATTGACGCTAAATCTGCTTTGGAACTTGCTTTCAATTTCTACCTCGTCAGCATGGAGCCAGTTGTAAAAGGTTCAGATTGAACAAAAATCCGATGAATAAGGCCCCGGCGGGCCCAAGCAAACCAAGCCAGCGTCAAACAAGCCAACGCCAGGTAAGTCATGGCCAGCCAATCCATAGCCAAGCAAATCAAATCCAACCCTGGCTAACCCTCACTGACCTGGGGCGCCGCTATGGCATCTCGGCGGTGTACTGCGGAAAACTGCTTACAGACGCCGGCCTGCGCGACAGCGCCGGCCTGCCCAATGAATCCGCCCTGACCCAGGGTTTTGCCTTCCGTCGCCCCGAACAAAACGCCAACCGTTGCACCCTCTGGCACCAGGAACGCTGCGGCGGCCTGCTCCAAGACCACGGGCTGCGCACCCTGGACGAGCGCCATTTGGTGCAGCAATGGGCCGAGCTGTTGTTCGCCCTCAATGAGGGCTCCCCCTCGATCAGCACCTCCCCGGCCCAGATGGCCGAGGAACTGCCCAAGCACCTAGTAACTGCGGTAAACGAACGGCTGCTGGGGCTGGGCTGCAATTTCCAGGTGCAGGGCCTCAAAACAAAGGCAGCCCGTAAGGGTTGAGTCCCCTTAGCTGGCCGCATCCAGCAACTGCTGTAAGCGGGCTTCATCGGTATGGCTGAGGTTGGTGCGCAGCAGCTTGGCGTGGGGCGCATGGCTGTGCAGCTTCTCGATCACCCGATCCACCGTGGCCTGCTTCACCAATAAACAAAGGGCGGCACTGCCCGGCTTCAGGGTTTCACCCACCTCCCGCAGGAAACCATCGTTGATGCCCAGGTCGGTGAGCGCCCCAGAGGCAGCCCCCACCCCGGCCCCCACCGCAGCCCCCAGCAGTGGATTGAGAAAAACAAGGCCCACCAGGGTGCCCCAGAAACCGCCACTCAGGGCGCCGGCGGCGGGCAGGTTGAGGGCCTGGTGCAATTCCACCTTGCCGGCGGCATCACTCACCACCACCACGGCGTCCTCAAGGGCAATCAGATGGTCCTGCTGCAGGGCCACCAGCTCCTTGCGCACGTCTTCTGCTTCCTCTGCCTTTTCAAAACCAAGCACAATCAATTGACCCATGGCAGTGGCAAGCAAGCTGCCCGCAGCCTCAACAGTGTTGATTAAGGGCCGGTAAAGGCAGCCTGGGTCAGCAACGCTGCCTAGGCTCTGGCTGAATTACCACGGCTAGGGATGGGACTGGTCCGCCGCGAGTTTCTGCTGCTGCTGGGTGGCGGCCTCACTGGCCTAGCCCTCAGCGGTCGCCAAGGGGAAGGCCTGGCAGCCCAGGGGAACCTGGCCGTTCAAGGGCTCCTGCCCTTCCAGCCGGTGGCCACCAGCCTGCCCCTGCCCAGCGATGGCCTCAGCGCCGCCGCCCAGCGGCAGCGCTACCGCGTGGTGCGGATCAGCGACAAATTAGAGATCCCCAAAGGCTATAGCCAACAACTGATCGCCAGCTGGGGGGAACCAGTGGGCAACAGTCGCTTTGGCTTCAACAACGACTACCTGGCCCTGCGGATCTTGAATCCCCAGCAGGCCCTGCTAACGGTGAACTTCGAATACATCAGTGCCGTGCCCTGGCAGCAGGCCTTCGCGGCCGTGGTGGGTAAAGCCTTGCCCTATCAAGCCGTGGTGGCTGGCCTCAAAGCCAGCGGCGGCAAGCTGGATGCCTTCCAGCTGCCCAGCAACGATCCCCTGCGCGGGCCGATCCGGGAGCTCGCCCGGGAGGCCCTGATCGACCAGGGGCTGGGGGTGATCCGCCTCAGTCGCCAGGCAGACGGCGGCTGGCGGCGCGACCCTGGCCCCGAGGACCGGCGGATCACGGGCCTGGCCGGCCTCGACGACCCCAGCCAACGGCTCCGCAGCAGCGGGCCAGCAGTGGCGGTATTCCAACAACGCCAACGCCAGGGCTACAACGATGGCCTCGGGGATCGCATCATCGGCAGCTTCGGCAACTGCGCCGGCGGCACCACCCCCTGGGGCACGGTGCTGAGCGCCGAGGAGAACTTCCAAAGCCAAGTGCCTGAGGCCGTGTATGCCGACGGCAGCTCCTTTCCGCCCTCGGCCCGCCCCTTTCAATGCACCGAAAAGGAGCTAAACGGCCTAGGCAATCCCTTTGGCCTCGCCGGCAACAAGTACGGCTGGATGGTGGAGCTCAACCCCGCCGACCCCAATGACCCCGGCACGAAACACACGGCCCTGGGCCGTTTCCGCCACGAGGCCGTGGCCGTGAAAGCCAAGGCCGGCGAGCCCCTGGTGGTGTATTCCGGCTGCGATCGCCGCGGCGGTCATCTCTACAAATTCGTAAGCCAAGGCCAGGTGAGCGATCCCAGCGATCCCGCCAACAGCGCCCTATTCGCCAAGGGCACCCTCTATGGCGCCGTGCTCCAGGCCGATGGCAGTGGCGAATGGCGACCGTTGCTGCCCTCCACCCCGGTGGCCCCCCTGGCCGCTCCAGTACTGGTGCCCCATTCAGACCGCCAAAAAGGTGGCAGCGAACGGCTAACCCAGCAGGAACAACTGCAGGCCTACAGCCAGCGCTACCCCAGCCTGGGCGACCTTTACCCCGGCAGTGGCGACGCCCAGTTGGGCGCCATCTTGATCGATGCCCACTACGCAGCCAACGCCATTGGCATAACCGGTACGGCCCGGCCGGAAGACACCGAAATCGATCCCCGCACTGGCGACTTGCTGATCGCCTTCACCTCAGGGCTGCCCGGGGAAGAGGGCATCCCGGATCCCAGCATCTTCAAAGGACCCCGGGGCCAAAGCCCCTGGAACGAGGGCTGGATCATGCGCTTAAGCGAAACCGGCAACGGCCGCTTCCGCTGGCGGATGGTGGCCACCGGCGGCGAACCAAACAACGGGGGCCTGGGCTTTGCCAACCCCGACAACCTGGCGCTGGACCCCAGTGGTGCCCTCTGGATGGTCACTGACGTGGGCACCGGTGAGCTCAATGGCGAGCGCAACGGCGGCGCCTACGGCAACAACAGCTGCTGGGTGCTGCCCACCAGCGGTCCCCAGGCGGGACAGGCCTTCTGCTTCGCCACCGCACCGATGGAATCGGAACTCACCGGCCCAGCACTGACCCCCGACGGCCGCAGCCTGTTCCTGGCGGTGCAGCACCCGGGCGAACTGCATGGGGTGCGCCGCCAGGGGGCCGAGGAGGCCCGCAGCTTTGAGCTCCATGACCGCTCCGGCCAGAGCTTCAACCAGCTGCGCTGGGTTCCCTTCGGATCTAATTGGCCCGACGGCAGCACCAATGCCTGGCCCCGCCCCGGGGTGGTGGCCATCCGCCGAGACAACGGCAAACCGCTACTGGCCCCCTAGTTGCTGCCTAGGCAGGGCGCCGGCGACTGGAGCGGGGCATCGGCCTACTGGCCCCCTCCGGCCGGCGCTGCTCCGCTTCAGGGGTTGGTGCAAGCGCAGCATTGGGGGGATCCGACCGCTGCCAGCGGGGCAAGCTGAAGCTGTCGTCCTCAGGCCAACCGTCATCGGCCCCTAGGTCAGCGGCCACCGGAAGGCTGGTCCTAAGCCCCCGGCGCGAGATCGCCTCCAGCGGCCGGCGGCCAGGGGCGCCCGCCCCAGCGCTGCCCGGCCCAACAACGCCCTGGCGCCGCGATCCGGGTCGGGCCCCGGAAACGCCATCCACAAATTCCCTACCGCGGTCTAGCCAACCCTCAAGACGTTCTTCCAAGCCCCCTTCGAAGAAGCGATCCACCATCAACTGTTCAAGGCCAGTTATTCAGCTTAGGAGCGCCGCGCCGCAGCCAGGCTTCCCGACCGAGGCCCACCAGGCTGATCACCCAGCCACTTACCAACAGGCCCCCCAGGAACTCAGCCAACGGATGCCTGTTCAGAACGACTGAAGTTAAGGGCGTAGCGGGCATCCCAACGGCCCTGGTTGTGCCGCTCACAACAGCGCCGACAGGCCAGCCCCTGGCGGCGGCGGCGATAGGCCTGGGTTTGGCCGCAGCTGGGGCAATGGGCCAGCCAGCCGGCGAGGGCGGCGGGCAGGGGGTAACGGTGCCGCAGGCTCACCTGGAATTGGGCCTGGCCAGCATTGATCCGGGCCATGCAGGTCCGGAATTGCGGTCCATGCACCTCCCGCGAGCCCTGCACCCGGTCGATCCAAGCGTGGATCATTTCGTGGCAGAGGGTGCTGAGGGTGGCCTCCGCCGGCAGGGGACCCAGCAGCGGCCGCGACAGCACGATCTCGCAGAGCTGCGGCCCGCGGCGATAAAGACCGGCCGTGCGGGTCATGCGGCCGTCACTCCAGCGCAGCTGCAGGGGCGGATCCGCCAGGGCCGCGAGGCGGCCCTCGAAGTGTTCCCGGTTGAGCCGATGGAACAACGGCAGTAGCGGCTCAATGGGCATCGCCAGATTCTGGGCCGAATTCGGGCCGCCGTCCTTCAGACTCAGGCCACCAAGCCCAATGCCCCCAGGAAGGACGCCGCCCATGGATCTGGACTGGTCACTGATCCGCGACCTCAGCAGCAAGCTGCTGCTGGCTGGCGCTGGAGCGCTGCTCCTCTACTGGACCATCAGTGCCGTGCGCCTGGTGATCAGTGCCCGGGGCATCAACCCGCTGATCAAACAGTTCTTCACCCAGGTGGCCTCCGGCCGGGTGGATGCCGCCTATCTGCTCACCACCAAGAGCTACCGGCAACACGTGAACCGCCAGCAGTTCATCCGCTTCCTGGCGGGGCTGCAACTGAACAAATACCGCAACCTCAAGTCTGGCCGGCCGCGGCTGCAGGAGGGGCAGATCATGCTCACCGTGAAGCTGAAGGCCGAATCGAAGGAGGAACTGCCCCTCGACTTCACCTTCGCAAAGGTGGAAGACAACTGGCGGGTGGAACGCATCTCCCGCATATCCAGCAACTGAGTGGCGCCGATGGCCCCCACTCCCCAGCCCACTGCCCGGGTGGAGGAACTGCGGCGGCTACTCAACCGCGCCGCCTACGCCTATTACGTGCTGGATGCCCCGGAAATGGAGGACCCGGTCTATGACCGCCTCTACCGCGAACTGCTGGAACTGGAGCAGGCCCATCCAGAACTGATCAGCCCCGACAGCCCCAGCCAACGGGTGGGGGACAGCCCCTCCACCAGTTTCAGCAGCGTGGAGCACCGCATCCCGCTGCTCAGCCTCGACAACGCCTTCAACAACTCAGAGCTGGAGGCCTGGTACGGCCGGCTGCTCAAGGTGCTTGACCGCGAGCCCGGCCCCGGCGAGCCCTTGCCCGCCCTGGCCATGGTGGGCGAGCTCAAGATCGACGGCAACGCCCTGGCCCTCAGCTATGAACAGGGCCTGCTGGTGCGGGCCGCCACCCGCGGCGATGGCGAACGCGGCGAGGAAATCACCACCAACGTGCGCACGATCCAGAGCGTGCCGCTGCGGCTAGCCCTGGAGCAGCCCCCCGCCTGGGTGGAAATCCGCGGGGAGGCCTTTATCCCCGATGGCACCTTTGCCGCCATCAACGAAGAACGGCAAGCCCGCGGCGAAGCCCTGTTTGCCAACCCCCGCAATGCCTGTGCCGGCACCCTGCGGCAGCTGGATCCCCGGGTGGTGGCGGCGCGGCGGCTGGATTTCTTCGCCTACACCCTGCATCTGCCCCCCGGGGAGCCCGCCCCCACCAGCCAATGGCAATCGCTGCAATGGCTGCAAACCGCCGGCTTCCGGGTGAATCCCAACGCCGAACTGCTGCCGGATCTGGCGGCGGTGGCGGCCTTTTTCAGCAGCTGGGACGAACAGCGCCGGGCCCTGGCCTACGCCACCGATGGGGTGGTGGTAAAGCTGAACGAACTGCGCCTGCAGGATGCCGCTGGCTTTACCCAAAAGGCGCCCCGCTGGGCGATCGCCCTTAAATACGCCGCCGAGGAGGCCCCCAGCCGGCTGCTGCGGCTGAGCTGCCAGGTGGGTCGCACGGGGGTGATCACCCCGGTGGCCGAATTCGAGCCGGTGGCCCTGGCCGGCACCAGCGTTAGCCGCGCCAGCCTGCACAACGCCGACCGGCTGGCGGAGCTGGATCTCCACTCCGGCGACACGATCGTGGTGCGCAAGGCCGGCGAAATCATCCCGGAGGTGGTGCGGGTGCTGCGGGAGCTAAGGCCGGCGGCGGCCGAGCCGCTGGAGCTGCCCCACAGCTGTCCGGAATGTGGCTCGGAGCTGGTGCGGGAGGCGGGGGAGGCGGCCACCCGCTGTGTAAACAGCAGTTGCCCGGCGATCCTGCGGGGCGCCCTGCGCCATTGGGTGAATAAGGGGGGCCTGGACGTGGATGGCCTCGGCAGCAAGCTGATTGAACAGTTGGTGGATAGGGGCCTGGTGGGCTCAATCGCCGACCTCTACCGCCTGGATGCCGCCCTGCTGGCCAGCCTCGAACGCATGGGCAGCAAGTCGGCGGAAAACCTGGTGGCGGCCTTGGCGAGCTCAAAAAGCCAGCCCTGGCACCGGCAGCTCTATGGCCTGGGGATCCACCATGTGGGGGAGGTGAACGCCAAGGCCTTAGCGCGGGCCTTTGCCAATGCCGCCGCCCTGGCCAGCGCCGCCAGCGACAGCCCCGAGCTAATCACTGCCGTGTATGGCATCGGCGCTGAAATTGCCCAGTCGCTGCAGCAGTGGTTCGCCACGCCAGCCAACCAGCAACTGCTGGGCCAACTGGAAAGCCTGGGCTTCTCCCTGGGGGCAACTGGCCCTGAGCTGGCGGGCCCTGGGGCTGGTCTTGGGGCGGCCGCTGGCGCCGAAACGCCCCTAGCCGGCCAAACCTTCGTACTTACAGGCAGCCTGCCCAGCCTCAGCCGCAGCGCCGCCCAGGCCCTGATCGAAGCCGCCGGCGGCAGGGTGAGCGCTTCCGTGAGCAAAAAAACCAGTTTTGTGGTGGCCGGCGAGGAGGCGGGCAGCAAGCTGGGGAAGGCCAAAACCCTGGGGGTGCCGATCTTGACTGAGGCCGATCTGCTGACCCTGCTGGATCAAAGCCCACCCTTAACCCCACGGACCTAGAGCCCCAGCCATGGCAACGGTCCCAAACACGCAAACGAATACTGCCAACGCCAGCCTGCAGCTGGCCGGTGGCAGTGGCTGGCTAGATGCGGCCCTGCTGGTGCTGGCCCTGGCCCTGGTGGCCGGCATCGCCCAACTGGGCAGCCAGATGGCGGTGAGTTTTCACCCGGGCAGCGACGCCCTACCGGGCTTGAACCTCAACCCCGCCCTGCTGCCTTACTACGCCGCCCGCTCCAGCCTGCGGATGTTCATCGGCCTGGGCATTTCCCTGGCCCTCTGCCTGGGCATCGGCACCCTGGCGGCCCGCAATGCCGTGGCCGAACGGATCATCATGCCGATCATCGATGTGCTGCAATCGGTGCCGGTGCTGGGCTTTCTGGCCATCACCGTGTCGTTTTTTCTGCAGCTATTTAAGGGCAGTCTGCTGGGGCTGGAGGCCGCTTCGATCTTTGCGATCGTGACCGGCCAAGTGTGGAACCTGATCTTTTCCTATTACCAATCCCTGCGCACGGTGCCCGGGGAGCTGAATGAAGCCGCCCGGCTTTATCGCTTCAGCGGCTGGCAACGCTTCACCCGGCTGGATCTGCCCTACGGCACCATCAACCTGGTGTGGAACGGCATGATGAGTTTCGCCGGGGGCTGGTTTTTTGCCACCCAGAGCGAAGCAATCAGCGTTAACAACTCCGAATACACCCTGCCGGGCCTGGGCTCCTACGTGGCCACCGCCATCGCCAAACAGCGCATGGACTGCATCCTCTGGGCCCTGCTGACGATGGTGCTGGTGGTGGTTTTATCCGATCAGCTTTTCTGGCGGCCGCTGGTGGCCTGGAGCGACCGCTTCCGCATGGACAGCAGCGGTGCCGGGGTGGCGCCCCGGTCTTGGTTTCTGGAGTTGCTGGGCCGGTCGCGGGGGCTGCAGCAGCTGCGCCGCTTCATTGGCCGGGGCTGTAGGCCCCTGGGCCAACTGCTGGCCGATCTCACCCCCCCAGTCCGGGCCAGCGTTGGCCCAGCCGCCACCGTGCCCCGCTGGCTCGATGCCCTGCTGTTGGGCCTGGCCAGCGGGGCCGTGGTGTTGGCCGTGCGGCTGGTGCTGCAAAAGGTGGGCCTGAATGAAACGCTGCTGGTGGTTGGCTATGGCCTGCTCACCCTGGGGCGGGTGCTGGCGGTGGTGGGGCTGAGCACCCTGGTGTTCCTGCCCCTGGCCGTGAGCATCGGCCTGCGGCCGCGGCTTTCCGCCCTGCTGCAACCGTTAATTCTGATGCTGGCCAGCATCCCCGCCAACTTGCTCTTCCCCTTCTTCACGGTGGCTTTCCTGGCCACCCATCTGCCGATGTGGTTGGGCTGTGTGGTGCTGATGGCCCTGGGCTCCCAGTGGTATGTGCTGTTCAACAGCACCGCCGGGGCCAGCGCGATTCCCTCCGACCTGCGCGAAATGAGCCAGGTGTTCCAGCTGCGGGGCCGCCAACGCTGGGATCGTTTCCTGCTGCCGGCGGTATTCAGCGCCTGGGTTACGGGGGCGATCACCGCCTGCGGGGCCGCCTGGAACGCCTCGATCGTGGCGGAGGTTGTTACTTGGGGCAACACCACCCTGCGCACCGCCGGCCTCGGCTCCTACATCGCCAGTGCCACCGCCAAGGGGGACCAACCCCGCATCCTGCTGGGCTTGATGGTGATGAGCCTGTTTGTGGTGGGCTTCAACCGCCTGCTCTGGCGCCCCCTCTACCGCCTCGCCGAACGCCGCTTCTCCCTCTGAATTTCAGCCCTCCACCAGCCAGCCCCCCGCCCCTGTTCCCATGACCGCTCTGCTCGAACTGCACCAGGTGCATAAGGCCTTCCCCGCCGCCGACCGCAGTGGACCGGTGACGATCCTCGACGACATCGAACTGGAGGTGAACGAGGGCGAAGTGGTGGCGCTGTTGGGGCGCAGCGGCAGTGGCAAAAGCACCCTGCTGCGGCTGATGGCCGGCCTGATTGCCCCATCCAGCGGCACGATCCAACACCTGGGCAGCCCCCTGCAGGGGGTAAATCCCGATGTGGCGATCGTGTTTCAAAGCTTCGCGCTGCTGCCCTGGCTCACGGTGCTCGACAACACGGGCGTGGGCCTGGAGGCCCAAGGGGTGGCGCCCGATCGCATCCGCGAACGGGGCCTGGAGGCCCTGGCGATGGTGGGTTTAGAGGGCTACGCCGAGGCCTACCCCCGCGAACTCTCCGGCGGCATGCGCCAACGGGTGGGCTTTGCCCGCGCCTTTGTGCTCAACCCAGGGTTGCTGTTCATGGATGAACCCTTCAGCGCCCTCGACGTACTCACCGCCGAAAACCTGCGCCAAGACATCGATGAACTCTGGGCCAAGGGCAACTTCCCGGCCAAGGCGATCGTGATCGTGACCCACAACATCGAAGAGGCGGTGTTGCTTTCCGATCGGGTGGTGCTGTTGGGGGCAAACCCCGGGGTGATCCGCGGCATCGTTGCCAACCCCCTACCGCGGCCCCGGGACAAGGACCACCCCCAGTTCACCAGCCTGGTGGAGGAGCTCTACGGCTACATGACCAATCCGGAGCGCACGATTGGTGCAAAAGAATCGGAAAGCAAGCCGGCAACAGCGACCCCCCGGCGCGTCTTGGCCGCTCTGCCCAGCTGCCGATTGGCCTCGCTCACCGATCTGGTCACCCTGCTGCCCAAACAAAAACGGCGACGGCTGTCTCAACTGGCGGGGGAGCTGGGCCTGAGCGATGAAAATCTGCTGCCCCTGATCGAAGCGGGCACGCTGCTGGGCTTGCTGGAGGGGGAAAACGGCAAACTTCAGCTCAGTGACCATGGCCGCGGCCTGCGCAAGGCCGATGAATCGGGCCAACGGCAACTGCTGGCCCAATTAATGCGGGAACGGGTGCCTATGGTGCAAACCGTGGAACGTTTGCTAGATCGCAACCGCCGCCATGAGGTGAGTGGCGACATCGTGCTCGACCTGATGGACGAACACCTCACCACCCCCCAGGCCGAACAAAGCTTCCGCACCCTGGTGAACTGGCTGCGCTACGCCAATATCGCCATCTACAGCCAAGACAGCGACCGCTTCCAGCGGGCCCCTCTACCGCCCATTGTCTGAACCATGGCCCAACACTTCCTAGACGCCACTCCCCAGACGATCCATTGGGGCCATCTAGACGCCGCCATTACGCCAAAACTCACGGTTGATTCCGGCGATCTGGTGGTTATCAACAGCTTCTCCGGCGGCCGCGCCGACCTGGGCGGTGACCTCTCCTTCGTGCGGCCGAGCCACCGGGAGATCATCGAAACCGTAATTCCGATCGATGGGCCCCACATCCTCACGGGGCCGATCGCCGTGCGCGGCGCTGAGCCCGGCGACACCCTGGAGGTGAAGATCGAGGCGATCGAACTCACTGAAGACTGGGGCTACAACCTGATGCGTCCTGGGGCCGGCGTGCTGCCGGAGGAATTCCCCCATGCCAGTCACCGGATCCTGGCAATCGATCGCCAGGCGATGACCACCCGGCTGCCCTGGGGGGTAGACGTACCCCTAGATCCCTTCTTTGGGGTGTTGGCGGTGGCGCCAGCGGCGGAGAAGGGTCGCTTGAGTTCGGTGCCCCCCGGCGAATTTGGCGGCAATATCGACAACAAGGAATTACGGGTGGGCAGCTCCCTGTTTCTGCCGGTGTTTGTGCCAGGGGCCCACTTCTCCGCCGGCGATGGCCATGGGGTGCAGGGCGATGGCGAAATGGATGTAACCGCCCTGGAAACCTGCCTCAAGGGCAGCTTCCAACTGGTGCTGCACAAGCGCCCCAGCGACCAAGCACCGCTTGATTTTCCCCGGGCAATCACCCCCAGCCACTACATCACCATGGGCTTTGATGCCGACCTAAACCTGGCGGCCCAACAGGCCTCCCGGCGCATGCTGGATTGGCTGGTGAGCCTCACTGGCTGGGAACGGGAGGAGGCCTATGTGTTTTGCAGCCTGGCCTGCGACCTACACATCACCCAGATGGTGAACCGCAATCGCGGTGTCCATGCCATGGTGCCAAGAGCACTGATCGCCTGAGCAGCCATGTCAAAGCCGCAACAGGCCCCCCGCAACGCCGACGCCGCCGAACCCTTTGAATACATCTTCGAGCAGCAGGTGCGCGCCGCCAAGCTCGATAGTTTTTACAACTTCAGCGAGCAACTGCACCAGTTAGCCAGCCAGCAGCCGGGCTATCTATACCAAGAGAGGCGTTTGCTGCCCGGGGAGGGGGAGATTCGCCACTTTCAAACCGTGCTGCGCTTTGAAAGCCCTGAAGCTTGCATCAACTGGCTGGATCACCCAGAACGGCGGCGCCTATTGCGCCAGGAGGAAGAACAAAATTACTTCCAATTCCGCGGCCATGGCAACTGGGAGGGCTACAGCCGCTGGTTAGCCCGCAGCATCAACCAACCCACGCCTAAGTGGAAGGTAAACCTGCTGGTGCTGCTCACCCTTTATCCCACGGTGATGGTGCTCACTCCCCTGCTGCACCTCAGCCTTAAAGGCGTTGGCTATCCAATCGTGATGCTGGTAAGCAATTCAATTTGTGTGGCGGCCACCTCCTGGTTTCTGGTGCCCTTTGTAAGCCGCTTCTACAGCAATTGGCTCCAGGGAAACCTGGGCCGCTGGCAACGCTGCTTTGCCCTCGCCTCCCTGGTGCTGCTCTTCATCCTGCTGCTGAATGGTTTCCTCGCCCTACCGAAAAGCCTCTGGGGCTGAAGGGCAGTAAGCCCCCCCTCCCTATCAGCCCAGATCGGCCAGCCGTTGTTGGGCCAACTGGGCTTGGGCCTGGGCCTCGGCCAGGTTTGCTTGGCACTCGGCCACCACCTCCGCTGGGGCCTTATCGGCAAAGTTGGGGTTGGCGAGGCGGCCGGCCAGGCCGGCAATCTCTTTTTCAGCCTTGGCTAGGTCTTTTTCCAGGCGGCTGCGGAGGGCGGCGAGATCCTGCTCCGGCAGCTGCAGTTGCACCTGGGCGCTGCCACTGATCCCCATAAGTGAGCGGGGTAATTCGGGCATGCTGGAGAACACTTCAACCCGTTCCGCCTTCACCAGCACCTCAATATCTGGCACCGCCAACTCCAAGACCCGCTGTAATTCAGGGCGGCTGGTGGTAATCGCCACCAGCGAAACCTTTTGGCCGGGTTTTAAACCGCCCGTGGCCCTGAGGTTGCGGGCCATCCGGATCAATTCGATCGTTTCGGCAAACAACTCTTCTAATTCAGAATCAAGGGCCGCCTGATCTAGGGCCGGCCAAGGCTGCAGGGCCAGCAGCGTTTCGATCGGGGCGCCACTGAGCCCATGCCACAACTCCTCAGTGAGGTGCGGCATCAGCGGGTGCAACATCAACAAAAGCTCGTTGAGCACCTTTGCCAGCACCTGGCGGGCGCTGCGCTGGTCGGCGAGGGCCGCCTCCCGGGCAGCCCCCTCCAGCTCAGCGGGCACATGCAGGCGCCGCTTGAGCAATTCAATCGTCCAGTCGCACACCTCATTCCAGGCAAACTCATAGAGCCCCTTGGCCGCTTCTCCGAGGCCGTAGTTGCCATAGCGCTCAGCGGTTTCCTGATTCACCCGCGCCAGCCGCGAGAGGATCCAACGGTCGGCCAACTGCAGCTGGGCCGGATCTGGATCCCCCAAACTCGCGGGCGTTTCGCCGCCGAGGTTCATCAGGGCAAAGCGGCTGGCATTCCAGAGCTTGTTGGCGAAGTTGCGCGCCCCCTCCACCGTGGCGGAGCTGTCGGTTTTGCGGTCGTAATCAAGGCGGATGTCTTGGCCGGCACCGGCCACCTCCCGCACCAGGGCAAAGCGCAGGGCATCGGCGCCGTAGCGCTCAATCAACAGCAACGGATCGATGCCGTTGCCTGCTGATTTGCTCATCTTGCGGTTCTGTTCATCCCGCACCAGGCCGTGGATGTACACATCGGCAAAGGGAATCCAGGGCTCGCCAACGCCGCGCGGATCCAAAACCCCGGCCAGCATCGTCATCCGGGCCACCCAGAAAAAGATGATGTCGAAACCAGTCACCAGCACGCTGGTGGGATACCACTTGGCTAGATCAAGGGCCGCCCCATCGGGCCAGCCCAGGGTGGAGAAGGGCCAGAGACCGCTGGAAAACCAGGTGTCGAGCACGTCTGGGTCTTGCTCGATCTGCACCGGCTGGCCAGGGCTGCCGCCACTGAACTGGGCCTCAGCCTTGGCGAGGGCTTCGGCTTGATCACGGGCCACCACATAGGGGGTGCTGTCAGTGATCTCGCCAGCGGTTTCACTCACCACAAACCAGGCGGGGATGCGATGGCCCCACCAGAGCTGACGGCTGATGCACCAATCACGGATGTCGGTGAGCCAATCGCGGTACACCTTGCTCCAGCGCTCCGGCACGAACTGGGGTGCGGCGCCGGCGGGGTTGGCCAGGGCCCCGCGGCAACGGCTCGCCAATGGCTCGGTGCGCACAAACCACTGGGTGGAGAGCAACGGCTCCACCGGCACCTTGCCCCGGTCGGAATAGGGCACGGCATGGCGATGGGGTTCCACCTTCACCAGGAAGCCCTCCGCCTCCATCGCCGCCACCACCGCCTTGCGCGCCTCAAAACGATCAAGGCCCTCAAAGCGGCCGGCGGCGGCGTTCATGCTGCCGTCCTTGGCCATCACCGTGATCAAGGGCAGGCCATGGCGCTGGCCAATGGCGAAGTCATTGGGGTCGTGGGCGGGGGTCACCTTGACGCAGCCGGTGCCGAAGCCGGGGTCCACGTGCTCGTCGGCCACGATCGGAATCAGCCGACCCACCAGGGGCAGGCTGAGGGTTTGCCCCACCAGGGCGGCATAACGCTGGTCGCTGGGGTTCACCGCCACACCCGTATCTCCCAAAAGGGTTTCCGGCCGGGTGGTGGCCACCTCCAGGTGGGTGGTGCCATCGGCGGTGGGCCCGGAGGCGAGCGGATAGCGGAAATGCCAGAGGAAACCATCCACCTCCTTCATCTCCACCTCCAGGTCACTCACCGCCGAACCGGAGGCGGGGCACCAATTCACCAGGTATTCACCCCGATAGATCAGACCCTGGTCGTGCAGGCGCACAAAGGCCTCCACCACGGCCGTATTCAGCTGGGCATCCAGGGTGAACCGCTGCCGCTGCCAATCAACGGAATAACCAAGGCGCCGCAGCTGGGCCACGATCGTGCCGCCGCTCTCCGCCTTCCAGGCCCAGGCCCGCTCCAGGAACGCCTCCCGCCCCAGGTGCTCCTTACTGCTGCCTTCCGCCTTGAGTTGTTTCTCCAGGATCGTTTGCACGGCGATCGAAGCGTGGTCGGTGCCGGGCAGGCAGAGCACGTTCTTGCCGCGTAGGCGCTGGAAACGCACGATCGTGTCGATCAGGGCGGTGTTGAAGGCATGGCCCATGTGCAGGCTGCCGGTCACATTTGGCGGCGGAATCACCACACAAAAGGGTTCGCCCGGGGCCTGGGGATCGGGATGGAAGGCGGCCTGCTGCTCCCAGGCCTGCTGCCAGCGGGCTTCGGTGCCGAGCGGGTCGTAGATCTTGGGCAGGGCTTCTGCGGGCGACAAAGCTTCAGCGGGGGATAGGGCCTCGGGCACGGCACAGCTACGGCGGTGGGGCCATCGTCTCAAAGGGCAGGCGCCCGCCAGGGCACCGCCACCAGGGCCTCATGGATCTGCCAGCGGCTGCGATCCTCCAGCACCAGCGCCGTGAGACCCAGCGCCTCTAACGCCGCCGCCACCGCCTCTAGCTCCGGGCAGCGGGCGGGGCCGAGGGGCAGCAGCAACACCTGGGCCTCGGCGGGATCGGCGAGCACCCGCAACTGCAGATTTTCCAGCTCCCGCTCAAAAAACAAGCGCCGCAGCCGGCCGCTAAGCGAGGGCCCCAGGGAGCTGGCAAAGGCCTCAAGGGCCTGGCGATCTCTACTGCAACCGCAATTTAGGGCCAACCAGATCAGAAATTTTGCCCAGCTGTCGCGGCTCCAGAGCGGCATAAAGCTGCAACGGTGCTGACGAATCAGCTCGGCGAGGGCAAAATCCAGCAGGGCGGCTTGGAGCTCCTCGGCTTCCGGCACAGCCATGGCCATCGCAGTCTCCTCTTTTGGGGACAAGGCTTCCTTCCTACCAGCACTCAGCCATTGCCCCGCCATGGATCTCACGGCCCAGATGGGCGCTATTCAGCAAAGGTATGAAGCCATCCTCAGCCTGCTGGAGGGCCAGCGCTTGGTGCTCTGCGTTGGCGATTGGGCCCTGTTGGTACATCAGGTGAGCTCGATCAAGAGTGGCCCCCGCCTGGAGGGGGCCTGCACCACGGAAGAGGAGGGTTTCCAGCTGGTTAAAACCCGCCAACCCCAGCTATTGATCTGCCAAGACGAGCTCGAACAGGGCAATGGCCTCAGCTTGATCCAACGCTGCAAGGCCCTGCAACCCCAGCTAAAAACCCTGGTGCTGGTGAGCCAAGCCCAGCGCTTCCACTGGAAGCAGGCCCTGGAGTTGGGGGTCGATGCGGTGTGCAACCGGCAACGGCTGGGCCGCGGCGTATTTCTCGATGCCCTGCGCAGCTTGCAGGGGGAGGGGGCCTACGTGGACCGCTCGCTGTTGGGGGGGGCCAGCCCCGAACGGCCCCAGCTAACGCCCCGGGAACTGGAGGTGCTGCAGGGGCTGCACCAGGGTGCCCAAACCAAAGATCTGGCCAGGAGTTTGGGGCTAAGGGCCAACACCGTGAAGGGCTATGTGAGCCAGATCCACCAGAAGCTTGGGGTGAGGTGCCGGACACAGGCGGTGATGCGGGGCCTGCAAGTGGGGCTGATCAAGGCAGACTGAACGGCCCGAGCCCCGATCCGATGGCCCTCGACCTGAATGATCCCGATCTGGAGTTTTCCGACCTGGTGTACGCCTACCAGAGTTGGGTGTTGGCTGTGCTCAATGACGAAAAGCTAAATCCCGAAGGAGAAAAGCTCAATTCGGAAGACATCGCCGAAGACGCGATGAATGCCCTGCGCTTCCTGCCCTCGGAAGTAACCGCCGCCGTGGAAACCACGCTGGCCCGGGCCTACGACGTGGATGCCGACGAACTGGCAGACCTGCTCTTCCCCGAAGACTGAGGAATGGCCAGATCCCAACTGAGCATCCTTGCCTCACCGGAACTGGTGAAGCGGGTCAAAGATCGGGCAGCCGAGAAAAGCCTCACCGTCTCCGCCTATGTGCTGGGGCTGGTGGGGGCAGACCTGGATGGGGCCCAGATGGGACGGAGCGCTGACCTGCTGGAACGGCTCAGCGACCTGGAAGCACGGGTGGGGGAACTGGAGGCCAGGGGGCAGGTGGACACTTTGTAGATTGGCACATGCCCTCTGCATTAAAGCTGCATATCGTCTACATAGGTGGGGCTAGGGCCCTTGGGCCGTTAACCCCAAAACTCAGCCATGCAAGCCACTACTACCCGCCCCCTGAGCCGCCGCGAACTGATTACACGCTCCCCCCAGAGGATCTCAATCACCATCCCCTGGGAAACCCATCGCCGCCTCACCGAGCGCAGCGATGAGGAAGGTCGCAGCATTTCAAACCTGGCCAGCTACCTGCTGGAAAGGGGACTCATTCAGTAGCCACAAAGGCCAGGCCCACCACCGACACCCAGCCGGTCGCTTCGCACCAACGCACTGTGGCCTGGCGCTCAAGCGGCCCATCCGGCCCTGTAAAGCCAAGCCGTAACAGCACCAGCTGCCCAGGGGTGAGCACAGCACCGGCCGGCAGCAGCACACTTGCCCCAGCCGGACTCCAATCGGCAAGGTTTACAGCCATCGGCTGGGCTGAAGCATCGCCTACCAACAGCAAGGAACCTTCCACCTCCCCATACACCGTCTCCCTTGGGTGAGCCCGTTGGTTCAGGTATTGGCCTGGGCTGTCCTCTGGGCTTTCCTCTGGGCTGGATTCCATTAATAGTTCCTTACAAAAGATTAAGTTTTTCCTGGGCAAGGCAAAGGACTGATCGGCAGACAGACGTCCCAGTCCCAGTCCCAGTCCCAGTCCCAGTCCCAGTCCCAGTCCCAGTCCCAGTCCCAGTCTGGGGGGAAATGTTCAAAAAGTGCATAATCTGCAACTATTCAAAGCAGTTAAGCTAAATTATGTAATCGCAGCACGTTTGATCCTGAAGGAGGGGACCCCAATTGCAACGAGGAAAGAGCAATGAAGCAGGAACGAGGATGAAGCAAGCGCCCGTTACTGCAAGCGAGCCGAAAGGCTTGGAAGAGTTGCATAGCCTTGGACTTCTCGATTCGAATCAAGAATCCATCTACGACGACCTGACTGAAAGCGGCCGCTGCATAGCTGGCACTCCGATCGGCTTAATTAGCCTGATTGACGAAAATCGTCATGGTTAAAACCTGCCTCGGCCAGGCGATCCTTCGCATTGCCAATGAGATTGATCTCGAGGTAACTGCCGAAGGGATCGAAACAGAATCCCAGAGACGCTGGCTGTTTGAGCATGGCTACAGGGAAGGCCAGGGGAACCTATTTGCCGCCGCGATGGCGGGAAAAGAGTTAATTCAGCACACCCTTAGCCAAGCCAAAATGGCGCTCGTCAGATGAAACAGTTCAAACTTAAGCTCAGCACACAGCTGATCATCACCCTGGCCATTGCTGCCACTGCCTATGGCATTAATATCTTAAATTTACCGCTCTTTTTTGGAGTTAATATTTTACTTGGCCAAAGCCTGGCCATCTTACTCACCCTAAAATCGCGCGGCCCCTGGGGCGCAATTGCCGGGAGCCTTGCTGGTTTTGCCACCTGGAGTCTATGGGGTCACCCCTGGGCCGTAATTATTTTTGCCCTTGAACAATTAGCTCTCTACTACTGGATAAACTTCCGGCGCACGGCATCCCACTCTAGGGAAGATGGCAGTATCATCCTTGCAGATATGCTCTACTGGCTGCTAATCGGCATGCCACTTGTTTGGATATTTTACAGCGGCATACTGCATATGGACAGCGCCAATGTGGGCGTGGTGGCCATCAAGCAAGCAATTAATGGCATAATCAATTCAGCAATTGCATACCTGCTTTACCTGGGCCTACGCCTGCTTTGGATAAAACACAATAGCAAAAATTACCACGGCATTACTAATCACGGCATATCAGTTCGTGGCATGATATTTGCCTTGGTTTTTACTTGCATTTCCCTGCCCACCCTGGCCAATACAGTCTTCAGCGCCCAACAGGTTAGCGAGTCTACCCAGGAAGGGATTGTGGATAACCTTAGGCTGGTTGCAACTTCAATCGAAAGAAATTTTAGCGACAAAGGTAATGGTGCTGCCACTAAAACTGCCACTGACAATGACGGTACAAATATCCAACAGAGTCCCTCCACTACGCCCACATATCGAGTCTTCTCTCAGAACACAAACTATCAGATAACCAAGGCGGACGGCAGCAAATTCAGCAGCAACCCAGCGCTGTTTGAATCGCTAAGCAAAAATTACAAGAATGGCGGCAAACAATTCATCAATGTGCCAGACTTAAATATAATGATCACAAAGAAGAAGGTTCCGTTACTCAAGAAATGGATTAATGGCTACTGGACGATTGAAAGCAATTGGCCTAGTCAAGCCAACAGCCCCTACAAGAGCATCCAAGTAGTAATGCCCGCCCGGGAAACGGTGATTCGGATGCAACACCTATCCACGGAAATCCTATACAGCCTGGCGGCTGTGCTAGGCATCGGGGTTGTAATTGCCGAATTACTTGCCCGCTCCTTCCAGGCGGAATTCAGACTGCTGATTGCCCCCTTCCTCTCAGAAGAAAAGACCAATATCAAGCAAACCATTAATTTGCCGCTGCTGCGGATGTCTGCGATCACGGAATTCGCTGAGCTTGCATCCCTAGTAAATGAACGGATTCTTCGCACCAATAATCTCACCAGAGAGTTGCAAGCCAGCAATGAGGAACTGGCCAACTCCCGCGATCAACTAGCACTACTAAGTACAACAGATGATCTCACCGGCTGCCTTAATAGACGCAAATTGGATGAGATTCTTGAACAGGAGCTGGCCCGGGGTAGCCGCACTGGCGAACCGCTTTGCTGCGTAACCTTTGACATAGATTATTTCAAACAAATCAACGATACCCATGGCCATCTTGGCGGCGACAAAGTACTGCGTGCGGTAGCCCAGCAAGCCAAACAAAGACTGCGCAGCACAGATTATTTATGTCGCTTTGGCGGCGATGAATTCGTTGTTATTTTACCCGCCTGCCCCCTTAATGACGCCCTCAACGTAATGGAAGCCCTACGCCAATCCATTGACAACACAATTCACGATATCAATGGATCCAATTGCAAAGTGAGCCTAAGCGTAGGCGTAACCCTTGCTGATTACAAACTGGATAATGGCACTAGCCTGCTCAAGCGCTCAGATGATGCCCTATTCAAAGCCAAACAGAACGGCCGCAACCGCATTATTCATCAATCTATCGCAGGCTAAGTTATTCCGCTTGATGCCTAGTCTAGCTGTGAAGCTTGCGCCAGAGCCGCTCAGGCAAGCACCTGAAGATCAAGTAGCTGAGCCGCCAGGTTGAGGCGGCGGCGAGCTGCACGCTGTCATAGCCCCGAAGGGCAAACACGTCGGCAAATGGCGCAGGTTTTCCAGGGCCTCGAAGTCGGAGGTGGCAGGGGGGCGGGCTGCCTTCACTGGATCAAAGCCGGTGTAACGGGCGGAGAGGAAGGGGTTGGTCTGAGCAAGCAGCCTTAGACAGGTGCGCAATGCGTGTTCAAGGCCGATTCTGACCTCCGGAACCAAAGCCGGAAAAGCCTTACAGCAACAGGTTTCTCGGGATGGGCGATCCAGGTTTCGAACCAGGGACATCCTGCTTGTAAGGCAGGCGCTCTACCGCTGAGCTAATCGCCCGAGCTTTGCATTCTGCCTTGTGACGGTGCTCTGGCAAGCGACCGGGCAAGGGCCAGCAGAGGACCCGGACAGCACTGGACTGGCAGAGAGGAAAAAAGGGGGGAAGTGGACGGGCGAGTGGGCGAATGGGTCTAGATGGATGGATGGATGGATGGATGGATAGGCTGCGGCCAGTCTCTTGAAAATGACCAGGGTTAGATGACTAGGGTTAAATTCAAGAGAGTGTCGGAGGAGGGCTTTTCGCCAGTGAATAAGCCAGTGAATAGGCCGGGCCTGAATGCGCCTCTACCGAATGGGCCGCAACTCACCCCCCGCCAGCAGCCCCTCTGGTGGAGCCAGCCAGAGCTCCTGGATGCCTCCCGAAACGCCATCTCCAAAACCCGCTTCAAGGCCCAAGCTCTCGAGCTGTTCCGCCAGGTGGAAGCCACCGGCAGCCCCCTGGTGATTTCAGACCACGGCCGTCCCTGCCTTGAAATCCGGCCCTACAGCCCCCCCAACCCCGCCAACCCCCTGGAGCAGCTGCGCGGTTCCCTGCGCCATTTTCACGATCCCCTGCTGCCACCCACCTGAGCCATGGTTGCCACCCTCCTAGACACAGCCCCGCTGCTGAGTTGGGCCACGGGCCAGTCCCTCAAACTTTCCCCCCGGGTGCAGGCCGCCATCGCCACCGCCCTGGGGGAAGGGGAGCTGCTGGTGTCTGCCATTAGCGCCTGGGAGCTGGGGGCCCTGGAGCAGGAAGGTCGCCTCGCCCTCAGCATGGGCGTGGAGCGCTGGTGGGCCGAACTAGCCAGCGTGGAAGGCCTCCAGGTGCTGCCGATCACAGCCCCCCTGGCCCTAGCCGCCAGCCAACTGCCAGGCAAATTCCCCGGCAACCTCAGCGACCGCCTGTTGGTGGCCCAGGCCCGGGCCGCCAATGCCGTGTTGATCACCGCTGATCCAGCCCTGCATTGCTATGTACACGTGAATCACCTCTGGTAATGGCCAGCGGCAGCAACCACGACCGCTTCACCTCCTGGTGTGCCCTGCCCTTTGGCCTGCTCTGCTGGCCGCTGCTCGGTTGGGGGGGGCTGCTGGCCGGCAGTTTCGGCTTCCTGGTGGGGGGCCTCTGGCTTTCGCCAGACCTAGACACCCGCTCCAAACCCAGCCGCCGTTGGGGCCCCCTCGCCCCCCTCTGGGCCCCCTACCGAAAACTGGTGCGCCACCGGGGCCTGCTTTCCCATGGCCCGCTGCTGGGCAGTGGCCTGCGGCTCGTCTACCTCGGCCTGCTGCTGCTCGGCTTTTCGCTATTGCTACAGCCCCTGGGCGCCCCGCGCCCCACGGCGCTCTGGCAATGGGGCACCAGCCTCTGGCAACAGCAACAACCGCTGGTGCTCACCGCCCTTGCGGGCCTAGAGGCCAGCGCCTGGCTGCATCTCCTCCAGGATGGGGATCCCCTGCCCCCACCCCTACGCCGGTGAGCGACCCCCACCCCATCTCCACCCTGGTGACCCTGGTGGCCCGCCTGCGGGATCCCGAGGGGGGCTGTCCCTGGGACCAGGCCCAAACCCACCAATCGCTGATCCCCTACCTGCTGGAGGAGGCCCATGAACTGGCCGATGCCCTGCGCCAGGGGGATGACATTGCCCTAGCCGATGAACTAGGCGATTTGCTGCTCCAGGTGGTGCTCCATGCCCAACTGGCCCAGGAACGTCAGGCCTTTGACCTGGCCAGCGTGGCGGCAACGATCAGCGCCAAGCTGGTGCGGCGCCATCCCCATGTCTTTGGCGGTGAACAGCGCAGCTGGGAGGAGATCAAACGCCAGGAACAGGCGACCCGGGGGGAGGAACTTTCCCTCGCCGATGAACTGCGCCGCAAGTTGCGGGGCCAGGGGGCCCTGGCCGGAGCCATGGCGATCTCCAAGAAAGCTGCGGCCGCCGGTTTCGAATGGAACAACATCGATGGCGTGTGGGCCAAGGTGCACGAGGAACTGGATGAGCTCAAGCAGGCCCTCGCCGCAGCCGAAACCACTGGCGACCGCAGCCATGCCCAAACCGAACTGGGCGACCTGCTCTTCACGCTGGTGAATGTGGCCCGTTGGTGCCAGCTCGACCCGGAGGAGGGGCTGGCCGGCACCAACCAGCGCTTCCTGGAGCGTTTCGGCCGGGTGGAAGCCGCCCTCGCCGGCGACCTCAGCGGTCGCCCCCTGGAGGAACTGGAGGCCCTCTGGCAGCAAGCCAAGGCCGAGATTCGGGCGGAACAAGGTTCCTGAAGCCAAACGGGGCTCAGTCGTCCTTACTGTCCCGGCGCTGGCCCTTAATAAAGCTGCGTTGTCGTTTGGCCTGGAGTCGCCGCTCCACCGATCCCTTGGTGGGTTTGGTGCGGCGCCGGGGCGGGGCGGGCGGGGCGATCGCCTGGCGCAACAGCTCCGCCAAGCGGGCCAGGGCCGCCTGGCGGTTCCGCCACTGGGAGCGGTATTCCGAGGCCGCAATCACCACGGTTCCCTCCAGCAGGCGACTGGCCAGCCGTTCTAGGGCGCGGGCCTTGAGGGCCGGGGGCAGCGCCTCGCTCTGGGCCAGGTTGAACACCAGCTCCACCCGGGAATCGGTGCTGTTTACGTTTTGGCCGCCGGGGCCGGAGGAACGGGAAAAACGCCAGCCAAACTCCACCGCTGGAATCGCAATCCGGTCAGTGAGCCGCAGCTGGTCTAGCTCCATGGGCCCAGGCTAATCATGCAAAATAGATCGTCTGAACCAGGGTTTCTGTGATGGTGGTTAAGGGCGCGGCCTTGCTTCTTGCCCTGGCGCTTTTCAGCACCAGTGGCCCCAGTGCCGCGGCCAAGCCTGAGGGCCCAGAGGCGATCCCCACCGTTAAGCAAAGCCAATTCCTCCCACCCCCAAAGGACCTGCGGGACTCACGTTATTGCGAAATCATTCCCATCTTCCGTCGCGGTTTCAACTTTGAGATACCGGTATTCAACACCGCCGGTCTTAATAATTGCCCCGCAGACCTCTGGGCCCGCCAAAATGCCAAGGAGCTGGCAAATACCTACGACGCCTTTCTCGTTAAATTAAACGGGCCCCGTTATTGGATGATGGATTCAATTACAGCCGAGGCGGCCACCAAGTCTGGACGGGTTGTTGAGTTCAATGGCTTGCAATTCCGCCAGCGGGCTTTGATGAAGTTCAACCTGTCAAACATGTTAACCAATCAACGGCCTTACCGGGCAATAACGGTGGAACGCACCACTGTCTTTAGCTATCTTAAGGGTAAAAAAATATATGAGCTCAACTCCCCCACTGGGGAAACATATCGGATGCAGAGCTACGCCCAGATCGTTGACCCCAATCTCAAGATTATGGATCTTGATCGCCTCGGCGAACGCCTAAAGCTGCCCAAGGGTTGGAGTTATCAGGTGCGATTGCTTGATAAAGATTCCGAGCTGCGGGCCAATGGTGTGGCCTATGTACTCCAGGATGACCTCCAGAATTCTTACCAAAAGATTATTGATTAGACCTCACAGCAAACTCACCTGGCCTGAAGCGATCTCGAAATAGGCGGGCTGGATGCTGAGCTTGCCCCGGGCCTGGGCCTGGCTCAACAGGGCACTGCGCTGGGGTAATTGGGCGGCGGCGTAGCGGGCATTGGCCTGGATCGCCCCGGTGAGGTCATCGCCGGGCAGCAGCGAAGCTCGGATCGGTGCCACCAGCGTTTCCAGCAGGGGGCTGAGCGGCCCCTGGCCCATGGCCGCCTGCACCGCCCCACAGCCGCTGTGGCCCAACACCAGGACCAGCGGCACCTGCAGGCTGTCCACGGCGTATTCCAGCGAAGCGATGCCGTCATCAAAGGCGCTGTTGCCGGCAATGCGCACCTGGAACAACTCGCCAGCGCCAGCGTTAAACAGCCATTCCACCGGCACCCGGGCATCGGCGCAGCTGAGCACCGCCGCCCAGGGCCTTTGCCCCTTAGCCAAAGCCTGGGGATCGATCTGGCAATCGTCGTTGTAGGCCTGCTTGAGGGCCTGCATCCGCAGCTGGGGGCTCGCCGCCTGGCGGGCCCCCGCCCAGGCCGCCACGAAGCGCTGATTGCCCTCTAGCAGGGCCTGCAGCGGCTGGGAGCGGGGGCTGCAGGCCTGCAGGCGCGCCCGCAGCAGCGGCCCGATCGGGGCGGCCTCGGCGGCCGTTGGCAGCAGCTGCCCCAGCAGCAGTCCGGCGCCCAGCAAGCCGGCCTTGCCCAACAGATCCCTGCGGCTTGGTGCCATAGCCCACCTGACAAGTAACCAGGCCAAAGGTTTAGCTGGGGAAGTGAATGCTGCCTTACCCCGCCCATGACCGAACCCGGCTGGATCGATGAACACCACAACGGCGTGCGTTATGGCCTTGAGGGGCGGGTGCTGGTGGAGGAACAAAGCCCCTTCCAGCGGATCACCGTGATCGAGAGCGAGCGCTACGGCAAAGGGCTACTGCTGGATGGCTGCTGGATGACCGCCGAAGGCCAGGAACGCCACTACCACGAATCCCTGGTGCATCCAGCCCTCTGCTCCGCCGAATCAATCGAACGGGTGCTGGTGATCGGCGGCGGCGACGGCGGCACCGCCCGCGAGTGCCTGCGCCACGGCGGCGTTCAACAGCTCGACATGGTGGAGATCGATGGCCGGGTGGTGGAATTGAGCCAGGAACACCTGCCCAGCCTCGGGGCTGGCGCCTGGGCGGACCCCCGCTTCCGGCTCACGGTGGGCGATGGCATCGCCTGGGCCGCCAACGCCGCTACGGCCAGCTACGACGTGGTGCTGGTGGATGGCTCCGACCCGGCCGGCCCCGCCGAAGGTTTGTTTAACCGCGCCTTTTTTGAGCACTGCCGCCGGATCCTCAAGCCCGGTGGGGTATTCGCCACCCAGAGCGAATCACCGGAGGCCTTCCGCCAGGTGCATATCGACATGGTGCTGCTGCTGCGCGAGGTATTTGGCTACGCCGATCCGCTCTACGGCTGGGTGCCGATGTATCCCAGTGGCTGGTGGAGTTGGACCTTTGCCGCCAGCGATGGTCCCCGCTACCACCAACCGAAACCCGAACGGGTGGCGGCGGTGGCGGCCGGCTGTGAGATCTGGAGTCCCCGCTGGCAACGGGGCGCCTTTGAAGCGGTGCCCGCCGCCATCGAACGGGTGTTGGAGGCCTGAGCCATGGGCAACGCCAACCTCTCCCTGTTCAACCGCGATGGGGCGATCTTCATGGGCAGCCGCCGCGATCCCGTCGGCTGCCAGGTGGGGCTCTTTGGGGTGCCCTACGACGGCACCACCTCCTTCCGCCCCGGCACCCGCTTTGGGCCCGCCGCCATCCGGGCGGTGAGCGAAGGCCTTGAAACCTATGACCCCCAACTGGACCGCGACCTGGAGGAACTCGCCTACGTCGACCTGGGGGCGGTGGACATCTCCTATGGCGCCCCGGAACCGGTGGTGGAGGCCGTGCACAATGCCACCGCCGCGGTGCTCGACCTGGGCCTGGCACCGCTGATGCTTGGCGGCGAGCACTCGATCAGCAGTGGCGCCGTGGCCGCCGTGGCAAACCGCCACCCCAACCTGGCCCTGGTGCAGCTGGATGCCCACGCCGACCTGCGCGACAGCTGGCTGGGGGGCCGCCACAGCCACGCCTGCGCCATGCGCCGCTGCCTAGAGGTGCTGCCCAGCGGCGAATTGCTGCAGGTGGCGATCCGCAGCGGCAGCCGCGCCGAATTCCTGGAACTGCGCCGTCAGCAGCGGCTGGTGCAGCTGAACCAACTGGAGGAGCGCCTGGAAAAACTGCGGGGCCGTCCCATCTATCTCACCGTAGACCTGGACTGGTTTGACCCCGCCGTGCTGCCCGGCACCGGCACCCCCGAACCTGGGGGCTTCCACTGGTCAGACTTTGCCCGGCTGATCGACCTACTCCAAGGTCAGCAGCTGGTGGCCGCCGATGTGGTGGAACTGGCCCCCAGCCTCGATCCCAGCGAATGCAGCAGTGTGTTGGCCGCCAAGGTGGTGCGCAGCCTGCTCTTCAGCCTCGCAGTGGCACCAAGCCCATGATCGGCAACTGATGGCTGTCATTGGGGCGCACCCCCTCCGAGCTAAACCCATGGAAATCGGGCAGCTCCGGGGGGCGGGCCGTCCAGTGGTGGCAACTCAGCTCCGCGGTGAGCTCGGGATGCAACGACAGTTTGCGCAACTGGCACCAGGAAACATTCCCTGCCGGATGGCAATGGCGGCAACTGCGGCAACTATCCCTTTGGGCCATGGGGCAACAGAACTGGCCACAAACGTAATTAGTTCGCCCTGAAAACCAAGGGGTTTTGCCTGAATCAGCAGGTTCTTTCCTGGAGACCGAAGCAAACCTTGAGACGCACAAATCCACAGCTACCCCCATAGGATCCGCCCCAACCGCCCCCGGTCCATGCGTCGCACCCCATTGTTTGAGGCCTGCCGCAGCGCCGGCGGCCGCATGGTGCCCTTTGCCGGTTGGGAAATGGCCGTGCAATTTGCAGGGGTACTGGCCGAACACCAGGCCGTACGCCAGCACTCTGGCCTGTTCGACATTTCCCACATGGGGGTGCTGCGCCTTTGGGGGCCGGGGGTGAAAAACAAACTCCAGGGCCTGGTGCCCAGCGACCTAGATCGCATCGGCCCCGGAGAAGCCCAATACACCGTGCTGCTCAACAACGAGGGCGGCATCCGCGACGACCTGATCGTTTATGACCAGGGCCTGCAGCAAGGCAACGAACAGCTGCTGCTGGTGATCAATGCCGCCTGCGCCGAAGCCGACAGCACCTGGATCCGCCAGCAACTGGAACCCCAGGGCATCCAGATCGCCGACCCCAAGGGCGATGGCGTGCTGCTGGCCCTGCAGGGGCCGGAGGCGGTGGGCCAGCTGGAACGTCTCTGCGGCGAGGGCCTGGCGGGGCTGCCCCGCTTTGGCCATCGGCAACTGAGCATCGCCGGGGAGCCTGTGTTTGCCGCCCGCACCGGCTACACCGGCGAAGACGGCTTTGAGCTGCTCCTCGCCCAAGCGCCCGGCATAAAGCTGTGGCAACAACTGCTGGCGGCGGGGGTTACCCCCTGTGGCCTCGGCGCCCGCGACAGCCTGCGGCTGGAGGCGGCCCTGCCCCTCTATGGCCAAGACCTGGATGCCAGCACCAGCCCCCTGGAGGCGGGGCTCGGCTGGCTGGTGCACCTGGAGATGCCGCTCGACTTCATCGGCCGCGAGGCCTTGGAACAACAAACAGCCACTGGCTTGGGCCGTCGCCTGGTGGGCTTAGAACTCCAGGGTCGCAACATCGCCCGCCACGGCTATCCCCTCTGGCACAACGGGGAGCCGGTGGGGGAAATCAGCAGTGGCAGCTGGGCCCCCAGCCTGGGGCGGGCCATTGCCCTCGCCTACCTGCCCAGCCCGCTGAGCAAGCCCGGCACCAACCTGGAGGTGGAGATCCGCGGCCGCCGCGAAGCGGTGCAGGTGGTGAAACGCCCCTTCTACAGGCGCCGCTAAAGCAGATAAATGATTCCGTAAAGCACCACCCAGATGCCATCAACAAAGTGCCAGTAGAGCTCTGCCGCCTCGAGGCCGAAATGTTGCTGGCTGTTGATCGAACCACCGGCCCGCGCCTGCCACCAAACGATCAAAATCAGCATCACGCCTAGGAACACATGCAGCCCATGGAAGCCGGTAAGCACGTAAAAGGTGCTGGCAAACAGGTTTGAAGTGAGTCCGAAAGGAAGGGTGAAATACTCGCGCATCTGACTGGCCAGAAAAGCTGCCCCCAGGGCCGCTGTGATCAGTAGCCAACGGCGACAGCCGGCCCCTTCCCCCAGGCGCAGCTGACGGGCGGCCCGATGGAAAGTGAAGCTGCTACTCACCAACAACACCGTGTTGAGCGTGGGTAACAGCAGCTCAAGTTCGTAGATGCCGCCCTCTGGCAGCGGGTTAACAGCCCGGAAGGTGAGATAGGCCGCAAACAGACCGGCAAAGGTCATGCCATCGGCCACCAGGAAAAGCGCCAAGCCAAAGAGGCGGAAATCGCCGTGGCCTTCCTCAAGCACTGCACCGGCTTCGTGCTCAGCGGTGCTGGGGGGAATCAAGCTAGTCATGCTGGGTCCACCATTCCGTAACCGTAGGGGTGCTCAACGTGGGGGGCAGGCCCATGCCAGTTCTCCACCGGCGGCGGCGAACTGGTAAGCCATTCAGGGGTCAAGGCCCGCCAGGGGTTGTCCCCTGCCAGCTCACCACGGAAGGCACTGTAAATAACATTAAAAAGGAAGGGCAGGGTGCTGATCGCCATTAACAGGGCTCCGGCACTGCTCACCTGATTCATCAGGGTGAACTGGGGGTCGTATTCGGAAACTCGCCGGGGCATGCCGTTGATGCCTAGCCAATGCTGGGGACCAAAGCAAAGGTTGAAGCCAATGAAGGTGAGCACAAAATGGAGGGTGCCCAGGGGCTCATTTAGCAGCCTGCCGGTGAACTTTGGATACCAGTGATATACCGAGGCAAAAATCACAAATACTGTACCCCCATAAACAATATAGTGGAAATGGGCGACAACGAAATAAGTATCGTGCACGTGAATATCGAAAGGCACCTGGGCCAGGGCCACACCGGTGATACCGCCGAGAACAAAATTAAGGATAAAGGCACAGGAAAACAGCATGGCGCTGTTTAAGGCAATCTTGCCCCCCCAGAGTGTGGCCAGCCAATTGAAGAACTTAATGCCAGTGGGAACGGCAATGAAGGAGGTGGCAATCGTGAAGAACAGGCGCATCCAGGGGGGAGTGCCACTGGTGAACATGTGGTGGGCCCAAACGATCAGCCCCAGAAAAACAATGGCGAGGATCGAATACACCATCGTTGTGTAACCAAACAGTGGCTTGCGGGCATGCACTGGCAAGATCTCACTAACCAGGCCAAAGGCCGGCAACACCATGATGTAAACGGCCGGGTGGGAATAGAACCAGAAAAGATGCTGATACACCACTGCATTACCCCCCTGGACGGGGTTAAAGAAACCCGTATGGGCCACGATGTCAAAGGCCAGCAGGATCAGGGTTCCAGCCAGCACCGGCGTGGAAAGCACCACCAGGATGCTGGTGCCCAACATCGCCCAGCAATACATCGGCAGCTGCATCAGCTTCAACCCAGGCCGCCGCAACTTAAGGATCGTGGCAATGAAGTTAATCCCGCCAAGAATCGAGCTGCCGCCCAGCAGAAGCACACTCAGGATCCAAACCACCTGGCCAGTTGCTGGTGTGGTGAGGCTCAGCGGGGGATAGGCGGTCCAACCAGACTGGGCGGCACCGCCAATAAAATAACTACCAATTAACAGAATACCGGCCGGTGGAATCATCCAGAAGGCCACGGCGTTGAGTCGCGGGAAAGCCATGTCACGGGCCCCCACATAGAAGGGCACCAGATAATTACCAAACGCCCCATTAACCACCGGTACGATCCAAAGAAAGATCATCACCGTGCCGTGCATAGTGAGGATTTCGTTGTAGGCCTCACGGCTGAGGTAATCGGAGATCGGGGTAGCCAACTCGGTGCGGATCATCCCCGCCAGAACCCCACCAACCAAATAAAAGAAAAAGCCTGTAACAAGATATTGAATACCGATCACCTTGTGATCAATGCTAAAGCCGAAATAACGCCACCAGCCCTGGGGCTGAAGGTGGGTGGCATGGGGGGAAATACTGTTGGCCATGGCAATTATGGAGCTCAGGCGGTGACGGGAGGGGGGGTGTTTTCAGTGAGCCACTGCTCGTAGGACTCGCGCCCATGGACCACAATGGAAGTATGCATTGCGCCATGGTAAAGGCCGCAAAGCTCGGCGCAGATTATCGGGTAGGTGCCCGGTCGGCTAGCGGTGAAGGCAAGCACGGTGGGCTGGCCAGGAATGATGTCCTGCTTTAGCCGAAACTGGGGCACCCAGAAGGCATGAATCACATCATTGGCCTGCATGTGTAGTTGCACCAGCTGGCCCTCAGGCACATGCAATTGACCACTAACAATGTTGCTCTCTGGGTAGCGGAAGATGAAGGCAAACTGCATCGCTGTTACATCCACAGACACCGCCGGGCTCAGCCCCGGTGCGGCACCAATGCCAGCCCAAACCTTGGCATTGCCGTTCTCCTCCCCCACCGCCATGCCATGCATGGCGCCGTGGTCAGAGAGGGGAACCATGCCCCCCATGCGCTCGTAAATGTTGTAGCTATAGAGACCCACAAACAACACCACCACCGCCGGAATCGCCGTCCAAACAATCTCCAGGGGCAGGTTGCCTTCGGTGGCGGCCCCATCGCCGAGATCGCCACTGCTGCGACGGAAACGCACCAGGGTGTAGATCAGCAGGCCCAGGACGCCGAGGAACAGCATCGTGCCAATGCTGAACAGCACCTGGAAGAGTTCGTCGTAAACCGGAGCATTGGTGCTGGCCTGGAGGGGCAACAGGTCAACGTTTGCCCCCACCCAGAGACCTGCCAGCACCAGCAGAACGCTCAACAGCGCAATCAGTACGGAAACGCGTATGGACAAGCTTCCAGGAACGGCACGAGCTACACCCTATGGAGAACGCAGCCAGCAGGCAGGTCTCTTAACCGGATGTGTTGAAGGGCGGATCGAAAGCCTCGACCCTTGCCCCAGCTCAGCCGCCGGCGGCAAAGGTGGAAAGCAACAGCACCGAAAGCAGCATCCCAGGGAGCAGCAGCTCCACCAGCAGGCCCAGGTCGTGGGGGGTCATGGCCGGGATCGCAAGCATGTTTCCGGAGACTAGGCAGCGGCGGCCTCTGCATAAAGATATTTCCGAAGCCCATCCCCAAAGCCTGACGGGCTTTAGCTGAGGAAAATCCCAACGTCGCTCCGATGGACCAATCCCACGCCTACCAACTGCGCTGCACCCTCAAATTCGGCGACATCTACGGCCAAATCATGATCTGGATGCTGGTGATCTTCGGCAGCCTGGCGGCGGGCCTGGCCCTGATGGGGGCCAATAACCCGATCTTCGCCCTGGTGGCGGTGGGCCTGATCCTGGTGCTCTCGCTGCCGTTTTTACTGTTTGCCTTCACCACCACCCTGCTCAATCACATCGCCCTCGAGCCATCGCCCACCCCCCACAGCCCCTAAGCGACTGAATGGCCCTTAGTTAGGATCCAACCTCGGTGCGGGCGGCGGCTAGGCATGGAACCCAGCACGTTCAGCAAAGGCAAAGGGGAAGCAACAAACCCAGCCCAAAAACTAGACGTCATCCGCATCTCTGGCTTCCGCTGCTACGGCTACACGGGTTACTTTCCTGAGGAAAATAAGCTCGGCCAGTGGTTTGAGCTGGATCTGAGCATCTGGCTGGATCTATCGATCACCGGTGCAAACGATCAACTGGAGCACAGCCTCAACTACGCCGATGTGGTGGAACGGCTGAAAACATTGATAGAAACCTCCCGCTTTAAGACCATCGAACGGCTCAACTCCGTAATCACCGAAGCAGTACTTGCCTTTCCCCCCGTTTACAAAGTGCATTCGCGGCTGGTGAAGTTGTCCCCGCCGATCCCCGGCTTCGGGGGCCAGATCGCCATCGAGATGACCCGCTCGAAAGGCGCGCTTCCCTAACTTTTTAGCAATTAAATGGTGCTCCCCCAGGAACCGCCCCCGGAACCGCTGCCCCAAGCCGCCATTGCCCTCGGCAGCAACCTGGGCGACTGCCGCAGCACCCTGGAGCAGGCCCTAGGGCTGCTCAACCAAAGCCCCGGGGTGCGGCTGCTCTGCCGCTCCAGTTGGTATCGAACCGCCCCCATCGGCCCTGTCCAACCCGACTACCTCAATGGCTGTGCCCTGCTGGAAGTAAGCATCTCGGCGGCTGCCCTACTAGACCTGTTGCTCGCCACCGAAAACCACTTTGGCCGCGTTAGGGGCGAGCGCTGGGGTCCCCGCACCCTCGACCTAGATCTGATCCTCTACGGCCAGCTCAGCCTCCACACAGCGGAGTTGCAACTGCCCCATCCGCGCATGGGGGAGCGCGCCTTCGTGCTCACGCCCCTGGCGGAGATTGCTCCAAACTGGATCCACCCAGGCTCTGGCCGCACGGTGCAGGATCTAGCCAGGGAGTTGGCGGGTCAAGGCGTGCTCGAACGCCTGGGGGAAAGCAAAGCCGCCCCAGGGTCCATAGATAAGTGGCATGGGAAACTCACCCATTGATCCCCGGTACCCCCATGCGCAGCCACTCCTGCGGCGACCTGCGCAGCGAAGCCATAAGCGAGACCGTACTGCTGAGCGGCTGGGTGGACCGGCGCCGCGACCACGGCGGTGTGATTTTCATTGACCTGCGCGACCGCAGCGGCACCGTGCAGATCACCGTGGACCCTGACCTGGGGGCGGAAGCCTTTGCCGCGGCCGAACACCTGCGCAATGAAACAGTGCTGCAGGTGAAAGGGGTGGTGCGGGCCCGGCCGGCGGAAGCCCTCAACGATCGCCTCGCCACCGGGGCGGTGGAGGTGTTGGCGGAAACGCTGCTGGTGCTCAATGCCCCCCGGCGCCCCCTGCCCTTCCAGGTGTCGGTGCACGACGAGGAGCCGGTGCGGGAGGAACTGCGCCTGCGCCACCGCTACCTCGACCTGCGCCGCGAACGCATGCGCCGCAACCTCAGCCTGCGGCACCTCACGATCCAAACCGCCCGCCGCTTCCTGGAGGATGAGGGCTTCATCGAGGTGGAAACCCCGGTGCTCACCCGTTCCACCCCGGAGGGGGCCCGCGATTACCTGGTGCCTTCGCGGGTGTGTGGCGGCGAATGGTTTGCCCTGCCCCAGTCGCCCCAGCTGTTTAAGCAGCTGCTGATGGTGGGCGGCCTGGAGCGCTACTACCAGGTGGCCCGCTGTTTCCGGGATGAGGACCTGCGGGCCGACCGCCAGCCGGAATTCACCCAGCTGGACCTGGAGATGAGCTTCCTGGGCCAGGAACAGATCCTCGAACTAAACGAACGGCTAATCGCCGCCATCTGGAAAAAGGTGAAGGGCATCGAGCTGCCCCTGCCCCTACCGCGGCTTACCTGGCACGAGGCGATGGAGCGCTACGGCTGCGACCGGCCCGACACCCGCTATGGCATGGAGCTCACCAACGTGAGCGACCTGGTGGCCGACATGGGCTTCAAGGTGTTCTCCGGCGCCGTGGCCAGCGGCGGCTCCGTGAAGTGCATTGCCGTGCCCGGCGGCAACGACGCCGTGAGCAACGTGCGGATCAAGCCCGGCGGCGATGTGTTCAGCCAGGCCCAGGCGGCGGGGGCCGGCGGCCTCGCCTTCATCCGGGTGCGGGAGAACGGCGAGATCGACACGATTGGCGCCATCAAGGACAACCTCAGCGAAGCCAAGAAGGCCGAGCTGCTGGAACGCACCGGCGCGGTGCCCGGCACGCTGCTGCTGTTTGGCGCCGGCGATACGGCCACGGTGAATAAAGCACTGGATCGGGTGCGCCAGTACCTGGCCAAGGAGTTGGGCCTGGTGCCCGAGGGGGCCTGGAACTTCCTCTGGGTGGTGGATTTCCCGATGTTTGAGTTCAACGCCGACGAAAACCGGCTCGAAGCCCTGCACCACCCCTTCTGCGCCCCTAACCCCGAGGACGCCCACGACCTGGCCAGCGCCCGGGCCCAGGCCTACGACCTGGTGCTCAACGGCCTGGAGCTGGGGGGCGGCTCCCTGCGCATCCACGACTCAGACCTCCAACGCCAGGTACTGCAAACCATCGGCCTAGCGCCAGAGGAGGCCGAAAAACAGTTTGGTTTCCTGCTGGAGGCCCTGGAAATGGGGGCGCCCCCCCACGGCGGCATTGCCTTTGGCGTTGATCGTTTGGTGATGTTGCTGGCCGGGGAGGATTCGATCCGCGACACAATTGCCTTCCCCAAGACCCAGCAGGCCCGTTGCCTGATGACCGGCGCCCCCGGCGGCGCCAGCGACGCCCAGCTGCAGGAACTGCATGTGGCCAGCACCTGGGTGGAACCGGAGGAGAACTGAGGGGGGTCCCAATCGCCCTTTAGCTCAAAACCTCTCAGCCCAGCCTCTCTTGAATATGGCCCTAGTCATATGACCCTAGTCATTTTCAAGAGAGGCTGGGCTAGGTAGGGATTAACAGTGCAGCGAGAGTGCCGCGGCGAGATTCGGAGACCACTTTCTCAAAGGGTCCTCCACAGAAAGGCCCTAAACAAAAAGGCCCTAAACAGAAAGGTCCTAAACAGAACGTCTCCTAAATAGAAAATGTCCTTGCCGGAACGCCGCAGTCAGGGCCAGATTTATCTATAAGAACCCAACTGAGACCGCTAACCATGGCCCATCTCGCGCCCCCCATCGACATCGGCATCCCCGCCAACCAGCGGCAGGAAATCGCCGAGGGGCTGGGCCATCTGCTCGCCGACAGCTATGTGCTTTACCTGAAAACCCATGGCTTCCACTGGAACGTGACGGGGCCGATGTTCAGCTCCCTACACCTGATGTTTATGGGGCAGTACACGGAGCTCTGGAACGCCCTTGACGTGATCGCCGAACGGATCCGCGCCCTGGGCCACCCGGCCCCCATGGGGGGTCGCCGCTATGCGGAACTCTCCAGCATCGAGGAAACCCACCAGGCCCCCGAAGCCCTGGCCATGGTGGCCGAATTGGTTAAGGGCCACGAAGCAGTGGCCCGCACGGCCCGGGGGATCCTGCCCCTGGCGGACGCCGCCGAGGATGGCCCCACCGTGGACCTGCTCAACCAACGGCTGCAGATCCACGAAAAAACCGCCTGGATGCTGCGCAGCGTTCTGGAACACTGAGCCAGATCAAGCGCCAGTCCAACCGATAGATTGTCCTGTCAGCGCAGAGGGCATGGCCAAATTCGTCTTTGTTACTGGTGGTGTGGTGTCCAGCATCGGCAAGGGCATCGTTGCCGCCAGCCTTGGACGACTGCTCAAGTCGCGCGGCTATAGCGTTTCGATCCTGAAGCTCGACCCATACCTGAATGTGGACCCGGGCACGATGAGCCCGTACCAGCATGGCGAGGTATTTGTTACCGAAGACGGGGCTGAAACAGACCTCGACCTAGGTCACTACGAGCGGTTCACAGACACCGCCATGTCACGGCTAAACAGCGTGACCACCGGTTCGATCTACCAGGCGGTGATCAACAAGGAACGCCGTGGTGATTACAACGGCGGCACCGTGCAGGTGATTCCCCATATCACCGGCGAAATCCGCGAGCGCATCCATCGGGTGGCCGCCAACAGCAATGCCGATGTGGTGATCACTGAGATCGGCGGCACCGTTGGTGATATCGAGTCGTTGCCCTTCCTTGAAGCCATCCGCGAGTTTCGCAGTGAGGTGGGTCGCCACGACCTCGCCTATGTGCACGTAACCCTGCTGCCCTTCATCGGCACCTCCGGCGAACTCAAAACCAAACCAACCCAGCACTCAGTTAAGGAACTGCGTTCGATCGGCATCCAGCCGGATGTGTTGGTGTGCCGCAGCGACCGGCCGATCAGTGAAGAACTAAAGGGCAAGATTGGCGGCTTCTGCGGCGTTGTGCCCCGGGGGGTGATCCCCGCCCGCGATGCCGACAGCATCTATGCGGTGCCCATTGATTTGGAAAAGGAGGGGCTCTGCCGCCAGGTACTTGAGGTGCTCAACCTCGAGGACCACGACAGCGACATGGCCCGCTGGGAGGAACTGGTGCGGCGCCTGCGCAACCCCGGCCCCGCCGTGAAGGTGGCCCTGGTGGGCAAATACGTGCAGCTCAACGACGCCTACCTGTCGGTGGTGGAGGCCCTGCGCCATGCCTGCCTCGATGCCGACTGCGGCCTTGATCTCCATTGGATCTGCGCCGAGCAGATTGAAGAACAGGGGGCCGAAAAGTTACTGCAGGGCATGGAGGCGGTGGTGGTGCCCGGCGGTTTCGGCAACCGCGGCGTCGATGGCAAAATCGCGGCGATCCGCTGGGCCCGGGAGCAGCGGGTGCCCTTCCTGGGCCTCTGCCTAGGCATGCAAACCGCCGTAATCGAATGGGCCCGCCACAGCGCCGGCCTGGTGGGCGCCACCAGCGCTGAGCTGGAACCCGGTGCCACCCACCCAGTAATCCACCTACTCCCTGAACAACAGGATGTGGTGGACCTGGGCGGCACCATGCGGCTGGGGGTATACCCCTGTCGGCTGGTGGCCGGCACCAAGGGGCAGGCGCTCTATGGGGAAGAGGTGGTCTACGAACGGCACCGCCATCGCTATGAGTTCAATAACGCCTACCGCAACCTCTTCCAGGAATCTGGCTATGAGATCAGCGGCGTTTCCCCCGACGGTCGCCTGGTGGAACTGATTGAACTCAAGGACCATCCCTACTTCCTGGCCTGCCAATACCACCCGGAATTCCTCTCCCGCCCCGGCAAACCCCATCCGCTGTTTCGCGGCTTGATTGAGGCGGCCCAGCAACGCCAGCACCAATGAATCCCCTGCCCGTGGTGGAAAGCTTCCATTCCCTCCAGGGGGAAGGGCTCCATACGGGACGCAGCGCCTTTTTCATCCGGCTCGGGGGCTGCAGCGTCGGCTGTCCCTGGTGCGACACCAAACACTCCTGGCCCCAGGGGGCCCATCCCGATCGCAGCCTGGCGGAACTGGCCGAGGAAGCCAGGGCCGCCGCTGAGGCCGGCGCCGGCTTCGTTGTGATCACCGGGGGAGAACCCCTCCACCATCAGCTCGATCGCCTCTGCGAGGCCCTCAGCCAAGCCACCGCCACGGCCGCTCGGCCCCGAGGTTTGCCCCTGCACCTGGAAACCAGCGGGGTGGATCCGCTCAGCGGCAGCTTCGCCTGGATCAGCCTCTCGCCCAAACGCCACAACCCGCCCACAGCCCAACTGCTGGCCGCCTGTGATGAGCTCAAGGTGGTGGTGCATGACGCCGAGGATCTGGCCTTTGCCGAAGCCATGGCCGCCGCTGCCCCCCAGGGCCCTGCCCTCTTGCTGCAGCCCGGAGACAACTGCCCAGCGGGCCAGGCCCTGGCCATCGAGCACGTGAAGCACCATCCCGCCTGGCGGCTCAGCCTGCAAACCCACAAGTGGCTGGGGGTGCGTTAACGCAGCTGGGCCGCTTGGCTGCTGTTTTCGGCTTTCCAGAGGCGATAGCGCACCGTGAAGCCGTCGGGGGCGTACACCACGATCGGCAGGCTGGCGTTGAAGGGCAGCACAAAGGGCTTATCGCCCAGGGGCACAAATTGCTTGCTGGGGGGCTGCCCAGGGCAGGCCTTACGGGTGGAGACCATTGGTCCGGGCTGTTCCACCCGGTAAACGCTGTAGCCAAGACCCGGCAGCCGTTCAGAGCGCAGGCGACCGGTGAAGCGGTGCAGGTTGCAATCCAGCTCCAACTCCTGGCCCACCAACAACTGCACCCGCCAATCGGCCGGGTTGTTGGAGATGCTGGGGTCTGGGGATGGTTTCAGCAGCGGGTTGAGCTGGATCACCCAGCGTTGTTCCCCCGCCGCCGGCGCCGGATAGGGCTTGAGATCCAGCAGCGGGATCGCCCCAGCCGGAGCGACCGCCAGAGTCAAAACAGCCGAGAACAGAGCAACGCTGCGCACAGGTCTTGTATCAAAGTGGTGCCCATCCTGGCCCCCCCATGGCCCCCTCCACCCCCACCGCCATTGCCCTGCTTTCCGGCGGCCTGGATTCCGCCACCGCTGCGGCCCTGGCCCAGGAGGCCGGCCTGCGGGTGATTGGTCTCTCCTTTGACTACGGCCAGCGGCACCGGCGCGAACTCCAAGCCGCCGTGGCTATCGCCAGCCACCTGGGCCTTGCCGAACACCACACCATTGCCGTGAACCTGGCCGCCTGGGGGGGCTCCTCGCTCACTGATCTAGAGCAGGCCGTCCCCAGCGATGGGGTGGTGGAGGGGGTGATCCCCAGCACCTATGTGCCCGGTCGCAACACCGTGTTCATTGCCCTGGGCTTGAGCCTGGCGGAAGCCCGGGGCGCCGAACGGCTGGTGTTGGGGGTAAATGCCGTGGATTATTCCGGCTACCCCGACTGTCGACCCGATTACCTGGAGGCCTTCCAAAAACTGGCGGATCTGGCCAGCAAGAGTGGTCGGGAGGGCCATGGCGCCCAGCTCTGGGCGCCGCTGCTGAGCTGGAGCAAAACCCGGATCGTGCAAGAAGCGCTTGGGCTGGCGCTGCCGATCGAGCTCACCTGGAGCTGTTACTCCGGTGAAAACAAACCCTGTGGCCGCTGTGACAGTTGCCGGATTCGCGATGCCGCCCTAACGGAGGCCGGCCGGCCGGATCTGGCCGGTCGATGACGCCGCTGCCCTGGTGGGAACCCAGCTGCCTGGCGGCGGCCCTAGCCCGCTGCTTTGGCCAGGAGGGGTTGGTGTGGCTGGATGGTGATGGCAGCCCCCTGGGGCGGCGAGGGCTGTTGGCGGTGGCCCCCCAGCAACGGCTGCGCTGTGATGGCCTCCCCGGCGATGGCGGCAGCCGCGATCCGTTTGAGGCCCTGCAGGAGCTGAGCCAAGACCGCCGCGGCACCTGGCTGGGCTGGCTGGCCTATGAGGCCGGCGCCTGGGTGGAACCGGGCCCCCATTGGCAACGGCCCGACATGGCAATGCTCTGGGCCGGCCGCTACGAAGCGGTGGTGCAGTTGGATCTGCACCGGCGCCAGCTTTGGGTGGTGGGGGAAGGTCGCCAGCGCCAGGTCCTGGAGGAATTAATTCGCTCCGGGCCAGGGGCGGCGGCGGCCCCGCTGGAAAGTCCGGCCGGCCTGGCCCTAAAGCAATGGCATTGGCACAGTTCCGCTGCCGTTTTCCAGCGGCAGGTGCAAGAGGTGCAGGCCTGGATCAGCGCCGGCGACCTCTTCCAGGCGAATCTCACCAGCTGCGCCGAACAGAGCCTGGCCGCCGCCGTTGATCCGCTCGCCCTGTACCAACAGCTGCGCCGGGTCTGCCCTGCCCCCTTTGGTGGGCTGATGGTGGCCGACGCTCAAGAGGCGGTGCTCAGTGCATCACCGGAACGCTTCCTGCAACTGCAGCCCTCTGGCCTGGTGGAAACCCGACCAATCAAAGGCACCCGACCCCGCCACCAGGAGCCAAGCCTGGATGCCGATGCCGCCGCCGAACTAATTACCAGCGCCAAGGACCGGGCCGAAAACGTGATGATCGTGGACCTAATGCGCAATGACCTGGGCCGGGTTTGTGAACCGGGCAGCATCGATGTGCCCCAGCTCTTGGGCCTCGAGAGCTATGCCCAGGTGCATCACCTCACCTCGGTGGTTACCGGCAAGTTGCGGAAAAACCAAGACCTGGTGGCCCTGCTGCGGGCCTGCTGGCCCGGCGGTTCAATCACTGGCGCCCCCAAGATCCGGGCCTGCCAGCGCTTAAACCAACTGGAACCACTGGCCCGGGGCCCCTACTGCGGCAGTTTCTTCAAACTGGATAGCGATGGCAGCTTCGATAGCAACCTGCTGATCCGCAGCATGATGTTGCGCGGCAAACGCCTACGGGTGCATGGGGGCTGCGGCATCGTTGCCGATTCCGACCCTGGCCAGGAGGCCGCTGAACTGGGCTGGAAGGTGCAACCGCTGCTGGAGGCCCTCAGCTGATGGACGCCATCGGCTGGCTGGGCGATCAATGGGGGGCGCCAAACCAGCTGGGGGTGCCCCTCGATGACCGCGGCCTGAACCTCGCCGATGGGGTATTTGAAACCGTGCTGGTGCGCCAGGGGCAGCCGCAACTGCTGGCGGAACACCTGGGCCGCTGGCAACGGGGGGCCGCCCTGCTGGGGCTGCCACCGCCGCCAGCCTTGGCCGCCGTGCAAAGCCTGGCCGCTAGCGCCGTGGAGCGCAGTGGCATCCAAGCGGGCGCCCTACGGCTCAATTGGAGCCGCGGCAGTGGCGGCCGCGGTTTGAGCAGCCCTGAGCCCCCCGGCCCCGGCCGCTGCTGGGGCAGCCTTTATCCCCATCAGCCAAGTTTCCAAGCGCTGCGGGTGCAGGTGAGTCCGCTGCTGAGCCGCTCCGCCACTAGCCCCCTGAGCCAATGCAAATCCTTTGCCTACACGGAGCTGGTGCTGGCCCGGCGCCAGGCCCAGCAGGCCGGCTTTGACGATGCCCTGCTGCTAAGCAGCGCCGGCGGCCTCTGCTGCGGCACTGCCGCCAACCTGCTGGTGCTGCGGGGGGCGCGCTGGCTTACGCCAGCCCAGGCCAGTGGCTGCTTGGCGGGGGTGATGCGGGGCCGGGCCCTGGGGCTGGGCCTTGCCGCAGAGGCGCCCCTGGGCAACGAGCTGGCCCCAGGGGAAGCTGCAGTACTGCTGAATAGCCTGGACTGCCGTCCACTGAATAGCGCCGCAGAACCCTTGGCCCAACAGCTATTTGAGCAACTGTTGACCAGCTGAACAGCCAGCGAAGGCCATTAATAGCGAAAAGAATCGGAATTTTCCAATCAAAATGGCGATTCCGTGACGATTGCCACCGTTCTCAACGGCCAACCATGACTTGATGAGGACACCTGGACCAGCCGTCATGGCTCAACGCACCTGCAGCTATCGCAATAGCCTCGACAGAATGGTAATTCTGCGCTGCTTTGGCAGCGAGCAGTATTACCTAGAGCGGGTGGTGTTCCCCTTTGAACTACTGAATTTCAGCGCCCCCGCCGATGGGGAAGTGGAAATCTGGAGCCACGGCCTCGGCGGCCCTGAACTGGTGGAAACCTTTCCCGTGCGCGAACTAATTTGCGAAGAAGAGGGGCTGGAGCCCCTGGAAGCTTTGAAGCAAGCTGAATCCCTGGCCCTCAGCCATTGAGGCGAGGGCCAGGGATTCAGCCCAAACAATCATTTACCAACGCAGCCTAATAGAACTATTTTAGCCGGCTTCCAGATGATAATATAGTTTGTGATCGCATTTCAATAAGCAATAATTTGCTTCTATTGTTTACTTTCAGGCTATTGTTTACTTTTAGGCTATTATTTACTTTCAAGCTCTAACTTTCTTCTAATCCCCAGCCTAAACACTGAGAAAACGATCCACCACTTCCTTGCTCAGTTCAGCGGTGGGGCCACTGGCGACCATGCCCCCCTTCTGCATGGCGTAATACCAATCAGCTTGGCGCACAAAGTGAAGATGTTGCTCCACCAGCAGCACGCTGATGCCGGTGCTGGCAATGATTCGCCGCACGGCCCGTTCAATATCCAGCACCACTGAAGGTTGAATCCCCTCGGTGGGTTCATCCAGCAATAACAACTTGGGCTTCCCCAGCAGGGCGCGGGCAATGGCCAGCTGCTGCTGTTGGCCGCCACTGAGATCGCCGCCGCGGCGATTGAGGAAACCCTCCAGCACCGGGAACAACTCAAAGACCAGCGGATCTATGTGGCGCTGGCGGGCTAGGCCCCCCGGCAGGGCCTCGAGGCCGAGCAGCAGATTTTCCCGCACCGTGAGCTGGGGAATAATCTCCCGCCCCTGGGGCACATAGGCGATGCCGCGCCGGGCCCGCTGGTGGGGGGGCAGGCCCGTGATTGATTCCCCCAACAACTCAAGGGAACCACTGCGTTGCTGCAATAAACCGATCACGGTTTTCAACAGGGTGGTTTTACCCACCCCATTGCGCCCGATCAAACAAACCATTTGGCCGGGGCGCACCGTGAGGTCCACGTCCCGGAGGATATGGCTCTGGCCGTAGTAGGCATTCAGCCCACGCACATCAAGCACAGCCATCAGTGGTCCTCCATCGTCTCAAGATCAGCATCGCTGCCGAGATAAACCTCAATCACCCGGGGATCGTTTTGCACCTGCTCCATCGGGCCCTCACAGAGCACATGGCCCTCATGCAACACCGTTACCGGCGCCTGCAGATTGCGGATGAACTCCATGTCGTGTTCGATCACCAGCACCGTGTGCTCCCCAGCCAACCGCTTAAGCAGATCAGCGGTGCGTTCGGTTTCAGCATCACTGAGGCCAGCCACTGGTTCATCCACCAGCAGCAGATCAGGATCCTGGGCCACCAACATCGCAATTTCCAGCCATTGCTTCTGGCCATGGGAGAGCCCCCCCGCCAAGCGATGGGCCTGCTCCTCTAGGCCCACCACCGCCAGCAGATGTTGCACCCGGTCCCGGGCGGCCCCATCAAGGCCACCAAATAACAACTGCAGCGGCGTGCATTGGCCGCTAATTGCTAACTCAAGATTGCGACGGGGGCTGAGGTTTTGATAGACCCGCGGCGTTTGGAACTTACGACCAATGCCGAGGCGGGCGATCTGATTTTCCGATTTACCCAGCAAGGAACTGCCCCGGAAGAACACATCCCCCCGCTGCGGTTTCAGCTTGCCGGTGATCACATCAAGAAAAGTGGTTTTGCCGGCCCCATTCGGCCCAATCACCGCCCGCAATTCCCCCGGCCGCAGGCTGAGGTTGAGCTCCTTGAGGGCCCAGAAGCCATCAAAGCTCACACTCACATCACGCAATTCCAGCAAGGGCTTTAGAGCCGTCATGGCTTAACCTCCCGGCGCCACCACCAGCCCAACAGGCCATCGGGCAGGGCCGTAACCACCAGCAGGAACAGGCCCCCCTGGATGAACAGCCAAGTTTCCGGTAACTGTTCACTCACAAGGCTCTTGGCAAAGTTAATCAGTACCGCCCCGAGCACAGCACCGATCAGGGTGCCGCGGCCCCCCACCGCCACCCAAATCACCATTTCGATCGAGAAAGGCACCGCCATGAACTGGGGGCTAACAATGCCCGATTGCACGGTGTAAAGGGCACCACTGATCCCGGCCAGGGCGCCGGCCACGGCAAACACCAGGGTCTTGTAGCTGGTGGTGTTGTAGCCGGTGAAGCGCAACCTCGGTTCGTCGTCTCTAATGGCCACCAACACATCACCAAAGCGCCCTTTAGTAAGCCAGCGGCAGAGCCACCAGGCCGCCACCACCAGCACCACGGTGAGCCAAAACAATTCCTTTTGAACAAGATCACTGCCCACCAGGTCACCAAACACCTTGGCGGTGTCTGTTTTGAGGCCATTGGTGCCATTGATCAACTTCTGCTGGCCATTGAAGAAGTTGAAAAAGACCAGCAGGGCCGCCTGGGTGAGGATCGAGAAATACACCCCCTTGATTCGATTACGGAACACCAGATAACCGAGCAGCCCGGCCACCAGGGCGGGCACTATCCAGATGGCAAAAAAGGTAAAGAGCGGTGATGTAAACGGTTGCCAGAAGCCAGGCAGGCTCTTCACCCCGTAGAGGCCAAAGAACTCCGGCAATTGGCCGGGGGCCAGGGAGCCCAGCTGCAGATGCATACCAAGGGCATAGCCGCCAAGGGCAAAGAAAATCCCTTGGCCGAGGCTGAGTAGGCCTGTGTAGCCCCAGATCAGATCAATCCCCAGGGCAACGATGCCGAGGGAAAGGAAACGACCGAGCAGATTCAAACGAAAGGGTGGCAACACGCTTGGCAGCACCAGGGCGGCCACCACCAGCACCAGCCAGGGCAGCCAGCGGCGCCAGGCCTTAAGCCAGGGAAAGCTGTTCATCAGGCCTCCACCATCCGCCCCTTGGGCGGAAACAAACCGGCGGGACGCACCTGCAGAAACAGCACAATCAGGGCAAACACCAGCACCTTGGCCATCGAGGTGGTGGCAAAGAAAGTGATCAATTCATTCAGCCCCACTGGCATCGCCGGCCAGATCAACAGCAACGAACCAGAACCAACCACATAACTGATCACACCAATGCCCAGGGCCGCCAGCACCGTGCCGAGAAGCTTGCCCACCCCACCAAGCACCACCACCATGAAGCAATCAACGATGTAATTACCGCCAAGATTTGGTCCTACGGAACCCAGCAGGGTTACCGCCACGCCGGCCACCCCCGCCAAACCGGAACCAATCAGGAAGGTGAGCGCATCAACGGTTTCGGTGGGTATGCCGAGGCAATCACTCATGCTGCGGTTTTGGGTTACGGCCCGGATGCGGATTCCCCACACACTCTTCTGCAGGAACCAGGTCACCCCCCAGAGGGCCAGAATTGTGAGGGCAATAATGAAAAGTCGCGCCGTGGGCATCGTTACGCCGCCCAGTTCAATCGAACCACGCAACCAGCTGGGCGCGGTTACATCAAGGTTGCGGGCGCTAAACCAGGGTTGATCAAGGCTGCGCTCTTCCCCCAACAATGAGGCAACCCCAATACCCACCAGGCCGGCACTGATCCAGCTGATCGTGCCTTTGAGCCCAGCCCAGCGGGGCGCCAGCTGCACCCGCACCAACAGCCGGGGCAGAAAAAGCCCGATAGCCACAGCCAGCAGCAAACCAATCGCAAAGGCACTGGAAACCGAACGCACGAATTGCTGCAGAATCAAACTCACCCCCCAGGTGGCCAGCAGGGTTTCCAGGGGTCGACCATATAGGCGCCGAACCACCGTTTTTTCCAACAACAATCCGGCTAAACCACTCACCAAAAAGGCAAAGGGAATCGCCACAAGAATGTAGATCGGGAACACACTTTCCGGCAGCACAGCCTTGAAAACGTTCTGCACCACAAAGGTGGTGTAGGCACCCAACATCATCAATTCGCCATGGGCCATGTTGATCACGCCCATCAAACCAAACACCACCGCCAGGCCTAGGGCCGCTAGCACCAGCACTGAGCCAATCGCTAAACCATTAAACAGCGTGTCGTAGAAAAGATTCATACCCTCCCGCAGGGACAAATGGTGGGAGAAACAATCGGAACTAAAAACGGGGGGCCGCAAGCCCCCCGCAGTCTCATATCAACGCCGCAGGGCGCTGATCACATCTTGAACTTGCCAGCGTCAGGGCGCTTTTGGGTCCAATCGCAGGTGTAGCCCTTGGTTTCGGGCACGTACTGGTTCCAGGCGACCGGCTTAACGATTCCCTTGTTCTCGAGAATCTTAAACATACCGTCCTTCTGAACTTCACCAATCAACACCAGCTTGGAGATGTGATGGTTGGGTTCCACGGTGACCTTGCCCTCGGGGGCGTCGAAGCTCACACCCACCAAGGCATCCCGCACCTTGTTGTCGTCGACGCTGTTGGCCTTTTCAGCCCCCTTGGCCCAGAGGTAAACCATGGCGTAGGCGGCTTCGGCGGGGTCACTGGTGACCCGCTTCTCGCCATACTTGGCCTTGAAGTCTGCGGTGAACTTCTTGGAGGCGGGGGTATCAAGGCTCTGGAAGAAGTTCCAGGCGGCATAGGTGCCTTCCAGGTACTCAGGACCAATGGCGGCGATCTCCTCTTCGGCGATCGAGAAGCTCATGATTGAGTAGCCGTTGGCGGGGGTGATGCCCGCAGCCTTCATTTGCTTGAAGAAGGCCACATTGCTGTCGCCGTTGAGGGTGTTAACAATCACACCACCCTTGGGCAGGGCCTGCTTGATCTTGGCGATGATCGGCGCCACCTCGGTGTTACCCAGGGGCAGGTAATCCTCACCAACAACCTTGCCGCCTTCAGCCTTGAGTTGCTCCTTCATGATCGTGTTCGCCGTCCGCGGATACACGTAGTCGGAACCGACCAGGAAGAAGTCTTTGCCCTTGTTCTTGAGCAACCACTGCACCGCAGGTTCCGCCTGCTGGTTGGGGGTGGCACCGCTGTAGAAGATGTTCTTAGAACACTCCTGACCTTCGTACTGAATCGGGTAGTAGAGGAAGTGATCCTTGGCCTCATAGACCGGCAACATCGCCTTGCGGCTGGCGGAGGTCCAGCCACCGAAAACCACGGCCACCTTGTCTTGGTCAATCAACTTCTTAGATTTCTCCGCAAAGGTGGGCCAATCAGAGGCACCGTCTTCCTCCACGGGAACGATCTTGAGGTGCTTGCCGTCTACTAGCACACCGCCGGCCTTGTTGATCTCATCAATGGCCATCAATTCCGCTTCGGCCACCGTGTTCTCGGAGATGGCCATGGTGCCACTGCGGGAATGCAGGATGCCCACCTTCACTTCGCCATCAAACGCACCCCCCTCACTCTTTTTCTCACCGCCACAGGCCACCAGCGAGAGGGAAGCCGCCAGGGCGGTGGCTCCACTCAAAAGGCGGAATGAAGTTTTCTGCAAAGGAGCGGACAGCATGAACGAAATCCTCTGGATGTAGATCCGCCTTAAAGCGGTTCGGCGACCGTATGGGCGAACCGGCCTGCGTTTAGTAGCAGAACTAACCGTTTGGAACGTTTGGTAGCTGTTGCAACAAAAACTGCTCCACCTGATCTACGCCTTCGCCGCTGCGCAGGTTGGTAAAGCACCAGGGCCGCTCCCCTCGCATGCGTTTGGTGTCGCGCTCCATCACCGCCAGGCTTGCCCCCACAAACGGGGCCAGGTCGATCTTGTTGATCACCAGCAGGTCGGAGCGGGTGATGCCGGGCCCCCCTTTGCGGGGGATCTTGTCGCCGGCGGCCACATCGATCACATAGATGCAGAGGTCCACCAGCTCCGGGCTAAAGCTGGCGGCCAGATTGTCACCACCGCTCTCCACCAGCACCAGATCGAGGTCTGGGAAGGCCAGCTCCAGCTCCTCCACCGCCGCCCGGTTTATCGAGCAGTCTTCGCGGATGGCGGTGTGGGGGCAGCCGCCGGTTTCCACCCCACGGATGCGCTCCGGGGCCAGGGCGCCAACGCGGGTGAGGAACTGGGCATCCTCCTGGGTGTAGATGTCGTTGGTGACCACCGCCAGCTGCAGGCGATCGCGCAGCCGGCGGCAGAGCACCTCCACCAAGGCGGTTTTGCCGGAACCCACCGGTCCAGCCACCCCCAAGCGCAGCCGACTCATCCCACCACTTTGTTGGCTTCCTTGAGCAAAGCCTCCGGCAGGGTTATGCCAAGGGCCTTGGCGGTGGTTTTACTCAGCAACAGCTCTGTTTTGCTGAGCGGTTCAAAGGCCAACTTCGCCGGCGATTCGCCCTTCAACACCCGCACCGCCAGTTCCCCAGCGGCAAAACCATCCTCGTAATAGCTCCAACCAATCACCCCAAGGCAACCGGGCAGGTCGATATCTGGGGGATCAACGGAATACACCGGAATCTTGTGCTCCAGGCCCACCTTGCAGATCGAACCAAAGGCCTGGATCGTGGCGTAATCACCGATTTTGACAAAGGCACCCACCTTCTTCTCCGCTAGGGCTTGGGCCGCCTGCAACACCTCACCGGAATTAGCCACCGACTGGTCTTCAACGCTGATGCCCCGCTTGCTGGCCTCTTGCTGGAGCAACTTCGCTTCAAATTCGGAGTTGGGTTCGCCTGGGTTGTAGATCAAGCCCACAGTTTTGAGGCCGGGATCCAGCTGACGGGCTAAGTCAAGCTCCTTACCCACCGGATTAGTGCCCACGGTGCCCACCACGTTGGCGCGATGTTGACCAACGCCGCCGGGGGGGGTGCCAGCCCCAGCCCCCCAGGGGTTGGAGCAATAGCAAAACACCACCGGCAGGGAGGCGGGGGCCGCCTGCATCGCCGCCTGCAGCGGCGGGGTGCCGATCGCCAGGATCATCGACACGTCATCGCCAACGAACTGCTTAACCACGAGGCTGGTGTTTGGCAGTTCGCCGGCGGCGTCTTTCTGGAGGAAATTGACGGTTTTGCCTTGCACATAACCGGCCTTAGCCAGGGCAGCCACAAAGCCCTGGCGCACGGCATTTGGCGGGGCCGCATCCACAAACTGGAGCATGCCAATGGTGGGCCCCTTCACCCGTTTGGCCCCGCCGAATTTGCCGCAGGCCGCCAACACCAGGCTGCTGCCAAGCCCTGCACCAACCAAACCAAGAAAGCTGCGGCGGGGCAGGGCCATTGAAATCAAGATTCCGTTGGCGGCACTTTGGCAGAGCCATAGAGCGACCTCAAGTAACTGACAGTGAGCGCCTGGCGTTCGGGCCCAGCCCAATCCCCCAACAGCTGGCCGTCCTGCAACATCACCAACCTGTCCCCATGGCCCAGGGCCTGGTCGAGGTTGTGGGTCACCATCAGGGCGGTGCTGCCCAATTCCCGCACCAGGCGATCGGTGAGGGCCATCACCGTGGCTTCCGCCTTTGGATCAAGGGCGGCGGTGTGTTCATCCAGCAACAGCAGCTGCGGTTCCCCCAGGGTGGCCATCACCAGGCTGATCGTTTGACGTTGGCCACCGGAGAGCTGACCCACCGGCGTATCAATGCGATCGGCCAGCGGCAGCCCCAGGTTTTCGAGCAGCGCCCGATAACGACGGCGGTCGCCAGCACTGGGGTGTAGCCCTAGTAAGCCGCGCCAGCCAAACGGTGAGCGGCGGCGCCGTTCCGCCAGGCGCAGGTTTTCAGCAATGGTGAGCCCCGGGGCGGTGCCATCTAGGGGGTTCTGCATCACCCGGCCGATCCAGCGGGCCCTGCGGTGGTCGGGCTGTTGCTCCAGGGCCCGACCCTCCAGCTCGATGCGCCCCTGCTGGGCCCGCAGGGTGCCGGCAACCAAATTGAGCAGGGTGGATTTACCGGAGCCATTGCTGCCGATCACCACCAAAAACTGACCGCTGGGGCAACTCAGCTCGAAGTTGCTAAACAGCTGGCGCCAACCGCCACCGGGCTGGCTGTGGCCCCAACCCAAGCCACTCACCTGCAGGCTCATGGGCTTTTACCCCCATCGGAAACCCCTGGCAGCCGCAGGCGCCCCAGGGCCAGGGCCGCCAGCAGCAACAGGGCAGTTACCAACTTGAGGTCCACCGGCTCCAGCCCCAACTGCAGGGCCACGGCGATCATCAGCCGGAACAGGATCGAACCCAGCACCACCGCCAGCAGCGCCATCGGAATCGTGCGGGGCCGCAGCACCGACTCGCCAACGATCACCGCGCCGAGGCCGAGGATCAAGGAGCCGATGCCCATGGTTACGTCGGCAAAACCCTGGTAGAGCCCCACCAGGGCGCCAGCCAGGGCCACCAGGGCATTGCCGGCGGCGATGCCAAGGGTGAGGCCAGTGCGGCCACTGATGCCATTGGCCCGGGCCATGGTGGGGTTATTGCCGAGGGCCCGCAGGGCCAGGCCCAGGTCGGTGGAGAGCAGCAGCGCCAGCAGCCCGATCAAGCCCGCCACCACCAGGGTGAGGGCAAAACCCCAATCCCCATCAGAACCTGTGCCGAAATCAGGCAGGGGCCCCAACCCCAGGTTCAGGTCGGTGAGGGGAATGTTGGAGCGGCCCATCAAGCGCAGGGTGATCGAATAAAGACCGGTGGTGGTGAGGATGCCGGCGAAGAGATCATTCACCCCCAAGCGGGTGTGGATCAGGGCGGTTACACAGCCGGCCAAGCCGCCAAGGATCACCGCCGCCAGCAGGGCCAGGCTCGGGGCCACCCCGTTACTTATCAGCATCGCCGCGCTGCCGCCCCCTAGGGCGAAGGAGCCATCCACGGTGATGTCTGCGAAATTAAGCACCCGCAGGGTGAGATACACGCCGAGGGCAAGGCCGGCGTAGGCCAGACCCTGGTCGAAGGCGCCGAGCCAAAGAGAAAGCATGGGCAAATTTTTGCACCCCTTAGCGTGCTGATGGCTGCTGCCGACCGATCGAAGTTCTGGACCTTCTGCTTCTGATCAGCTGCGGGCTGCTGGGCGGCTTCATCAACACGATTGCGGCCAGTGGCGCCACGGTCACCCTGCCCTCAATGATCGCCATGGGCCTGGAGCCCGGGGTGGCCAATGGCACCAACCGCTTGGCGGCCGTGGCCGGCCTGGCCACCGCCACCTGGCGCTTCCAGCAGGCGGGGGCGATTCCCTGGCGGCTCACCCTGCTGGCCACGGTGCCGATGCTGATCGGCGCCACCCTCGGCTCCCTGGGGGCCACCGCCGTGGGGGACCAGTGGATCAGCTTGGCGATCGCCGTGTCGTTGCTGTTTGTGCTGGTGACCCTGATCAGCCAGCCGGGGCGCCTGCTCAAAGACAGCGAAGTGGCGCTGGAAGACCTGCGGCTGGGTCCAATCTTTTATCTATTGATGGCCTTCACCGGCCTCTGGGCCGGTTTTATCTCGCTGGGCTCCGGGGTGATGACCCTGCTGGTGCTGGTGCTAGCCGGCAAGATCCCGCTCAAAACCGCCAACATCCTCAAGTGTTTCGTACGGCTTAGTTCGAGCCTGATTGCCCTGCTGGTGTTTGGCCTGCGCGGGGAAATCAACTGGCTCTGGGCGCTACCCCTGGCCCTGGCCAGCATGGTGGGCGCCAACCTGGCCGCCAAGCTGGCCCTGGGCCCCCAGGCCACCCAACTGATCTTTCGTTTTCTATTGGTGGTAGTGGGCCTGGAGGTGGGGGGCTTCCTCTGGCGGCTGGGGCTACCCCAGGGGGCCCTGGCCTGGTTGCAGCAGACCATATCAATAACAAGTTGACCCCCCTGCCCCAAGCGCGCAGCAAGAATGCTTGGGGATTATTCAGGGGGCCTCAGCCAATAGATCCAAGAAAATGCTGAGTAATAAGAGCATTGCCATGGTATTCAGCATCAGCACACAAACTGTCAGGACAATACAGAAAAATCGATATCATCCAGATTCTAGCCTGGGCTATATTTGTGGAAGAAGCTCCAATGCTCAAACTAAATAGCAAAATCTAAATAACATCTCCGGCACGTCGGCCAAGCAGTTGCGCCACTCGCATTAGTCAATGCCTCAATGGCGCCATGCTCAATTAAGTCCACTTAAGGCAGCTTGCATATCAATAGTTGCACTTAATTGCAGCCGAACCAAGATCCCAAAATCAACGAACTATGGCCAAGCGTCAACCAAAAGAGATCATCACAGCAAGACAATGGATTTGTGATAACACATTAAAGGCTCATAGCTCCAATAGAGTACTCTAAACGGGACAAGATCCCGCCAATGTATTTACAGATACAGAAGCCTAAGGTGGATTTCCAAATCAACAAGGACATATCTAAAACACATGTCAAATGCTGACCCTTAGCTATGATTTTGTTGATTTTCGGGACTCGCGCAAGTGAGAACGATGACGGAGGGCCCAAAAACCCGTCAAGTCTGTCAGCCTAGGGCGTAAGACCCATGCCCCCTTCCTGGCCTCCATTTCTCGCCGAGCAGTTATCTAGGCCTTCCATAGAAGAAAACTCCCATAGAATTACCCTCCACAGGTATTTAATTCATATATTCCAATGACATTAACCAAACATTTAACGGTACCTTTGAAAAGCTATCCCAACAGCTTTCTTACACTGCCCCCAGCAACTCAAATCCTTACACCGGCGCCAGTAACACCTAGACCGATAGACAGAGAAAGCAGCTTACAAAGCTTACTTACATTACTCTTGCCTTTAATGAAATCATCGGCCAGCGGCTTACGAAGGAAAGAAAGGGCCCTCTTGCTATTACCCGATAAAACTCGAAAGCAGACAGCAGCACGTCTACTGATTGACGCCATGGTTGAGGTCTGTCAATTAGAGCAGAATTTTTCTTTCGATATTATTTTTGGCCTGGGCACCCATCCCATCATGTCAGAGCAGGATATTGAGTCAATGCTAGGAGCCCAAAGACTAGCAAAACTTGTAGCATTAGGGACTACTTTGCAACAGCAAACAACCCTAAACCCTCTACCTCAACACTACATAAAAATCGACAACCCAGCCAAGTCCTATGGGTCCTCCTCGGCAAGTGAATTGCTCGACACAGAAGAGATTCGCCTAGGACTTCCCGCTGCCCTATGGAATTACGAGCACATCCTAGTAGGTGGAGATACAGACCTTCACCCCTACGAAGGTCGAAGCGGTAGCGGAGGAATTAACAAAATGCTAGCAATTGGGGTTGGCTGCCTAACCACAATTCGCATTACCCATGCCATTGATATACTTTCGCATCCCCTAACAAGACCAGCGGAACCAAACAATCACTTTGTTAAGCTAATAGATCATTTTGCCAGGGAAATTACTGCTAGCTTAAGAAAATATCCCAGTCGCCTTAGGGGCACCCCGCTCGGGGTCTCCGTCCTAGCAAAAAAAATAGATCAACCTGAACACATCTGGGTTGGCAATCAAGACGAGGAACGGACAGTACTTACCAAGCAATTGGAAATTGAACGCACAGTCCCACTTGATGAGCCCATTGATTTTGTTGTTACAGATACTGAGAAAGAAAAGGCGACAGATATTCTGGCTGGCGCCAGAAGCCTGCACTTCATTTGCAGCTTTGACGATGAATCAAACCAACTCCTATCGCCCCTGCCAGCCCATCGCAGCGCCATAATGTTTAATGCTTGCCATGAATTAAAAAATTCAAATGGTATCGGCAATTCAGGAACTCTTCTACATCTAAAAGCTCTCCGAAGCTTTGTACGAGAATCAATCATACAGACGAGCAATCTTGAAAACTCCACACATATCAAACAGCTGGCCGCTGACAGAGCCAGTCAGCTAAAAACGGCGATTCTCAATCGCTGGGAGGCCTATCTGCGACTGGTGAGCGAAGAAGACCAGTTCTTTGCCAAAATTGAAACCATGCTGGTTAATATTTCATTGGAAATAAAACCAGTGGAAAAAGAGACTCTTGTTAATTCACTGAGCCAATGCTTGAATGAATCTTTAGACCATAGCCATGGCATGCACCGACATGTCATTATTGGCACTCTTCAAAATTTTGTTGGCAGCGGAGCCATTGCTGCCCTTACCTTTCTGCGGAAAACAACCAGTGAGCTTGGTTTTAAGGGCCTAGGAGAAGGAGGCCAACGGGCACTTCGACTACTGCTTATTCTTCGCAATTTCAACGATCTATTTATTGCCACTGACAATCAACATGTCCTTGACTTTATAAAAGATTTCAGTTACGATTCCACTGCAGATCAAGCTCAAATTAGAGCAGATAAGACCTCACCAATTTCATCGATTAACATATTAGGCCTCACTGGAATTTCCCTCCGGGACCACTCTTGCCAAAATGCCCTTGAGATCGCGCTAGCAATACACAAACAAAAGAAAATAGACCCTTACCGTGCAGCGCAATTAGCATTTATCCAGCAACCAGTAATCCTCAAGCGAAGCCTAGCCCCATCAATGAAAAAAACGATGAGTTCGCTTGTCCCAATTGCATAATGATGGCTAATCCTGTAAGCTTACAGAAGGCTTTTTAACCCCAGCAGCCAAGCTCACTCCACAGCGCGCCAGCCAAACCAATGCAATCTTTTCTTCAGATCGCCACCGCTGTCTATTTCCCTATTATAGCTGCTTGCGTCATCGGAATATTACTCAGCAAGGCACTGACTAAGGCAGGTCGCCAATTCAAAAACAAGCCGATTCAGGAGATAGTCCCAGACTTTCTGGCCCGAAGTCTTTACTTGTTTGGGATTCCAATTGGGGTTGCAAATTTCATACGCAAGGCCGAATTCAATTCGACTGTGTGGTTATCCCCCGTGATCGCCTGGGCGGCAGTCTTATTGGCGATTCTATTGTGCTGGCTTTTTATAAAAAGCTCAAATAAACCCAAAAAAGCCACTACAAAAGCCAGCTTTATGCTGCTTAGCTATCTTGGCAATACAAGCTATCTAGGTTTTCCCGTAATTCTACTGTTGCCACAATTAGGACCACGCTATTTTAGCTCGGCGGTTCTTTACGATATTCTCGGCACACTTTTAGCTGGATACGGGCTGGGGGTATTTATTGCGCGGCAAGCCGGTCGCATGAGCCTTTCAACGAAAAACGACCCAAGCCAATCTGTAGATGATAATGATCAATCCTTGGCAACAACAATTTCTGAAACCAACTTATCCAAACCAAACCTCCTGAAAGATAAGAGCAATAGCCTTGTATCAAATCCCTTGCTGGATTCCCTAACGGAAATCGTTAAAAATCCAACATTTTACGCCTTCTTTGTCGGGCTATTTTTAAAGACACTGGCAATTCCCGATTGGATTGTGGCAACACTAAATGCCATCGCATGGGCCTCTATTATGGTCGCGCTTTGTGTGATGGGAATGCGAATTCAACAACTTTCATCAAAAATAGATTTTCGCTTAGCCATCCAACCTGTTGCAATTAAAACAATTCTTGTTCCCCTCATCACGGCAGCCTGCTTAACCGTCTTTGGGTTTGATGGTCCCCAAAGATTGGTTCTAGTTCTTCAGGCCTCTATGCCCTGCGCTTTTGTTTCACTAATCTTAGCCGAAAATTACGACCTTGACGTTGAACTAACAGTTGCATCCATACTGCTATCTTGCATTGTCTTTGCCTTTACCCTGCCAATCTGGACTTCACTATTTACGACATGGTAAATAATGCAAATAGCATATATGCTCCTTGCCTGTAGCCGCTGCCAGTTGCCGTCTATATCAATGGTGACAAGCGTTATTCCCTCGCCAAATAATTGACTAGATTATGCACATATTCCTAACCATAGCTTTCCCCAACTCTATCTGCTATCATTAGACCAATGCCACATCAAGCATGAAGAGACGGGTTTTCATCAGCACCGGAATTGCCAGCGGTCTGTTGGCCTCCTGCACGAACATAGACCTGCTGAGCAGCCGCGGCAACAAGAAAGGAAAGCACGATCTAGAAGTTTGGTGGTCTGAAGGATATTACCCTGAAGAGACAGATGCCATTGAAACAATCTTTAAAAATTGGCAGCGGCTCACAGGCAATAAAATCAAGCTAACCTTTTTTAGTGAAAATGAACTGGCGGCCAAAGCGCGCTCTGCAATTAATGGTGGCCCAACACCTGACCTAATGTATGGCTATGGCATTAATGACACAGTAGTGCCAATTCTAAGTTATAACAACAAGCTAGTCCCCTTAGACGACATAATCAAACCAATCAAGCCGGATCTACTGCCAGGTGTAATAGACGGCATAAGTTATTTCAATAAGGAAAAGAATAAAAAATCAATTTATGGCGCCCCAATATCTCAACACTCAGTCAACCTACACTACTGGAAAGATCTGCTTGAGATTGCCTCTGGCGGCGATGGAAAAGAGTATGTTATTCCTCGTGAATGGAAGAAATTCTGGGAATTCTGGCATACTGCGCAGAAAGAATTACGAAGCAAAGGATATAACGACGTCTACGGATTAGCGCTGCCCATGTCTAGCCTAGCAAGGGATACAACCTATATTTTTGAATTCTTTTTGGAGGCTTACGATGCTGGCCTAATCAGTACAGCTGGGAAGCTGACCGTCGATGAGCCTGGCACTAGGAAAAAGATCATTCAGGCTCTTACTGATTACACAAGTAACTATAAGGAGCATTTTGTACCCCCTAAGGCGACTACTTGGTCAGATCCCGACAACAATATAAATTTCCTAAGCAGTCTATCAGTCATGACAGCAAATCCTACACTTTCCATACCAGGTTCTCAGCTTTCTGATGAAATTGCCTATTTTGATCGAATTGGATCAGTAGCTTGGCCCAATAAGATTGACGGCACACCCATGCGCTCCTATGCCTCAATTAAACAGGCAATTGTATTTGATAGCTCTAATACAAGCGAAGCAAAAGGTTTACTCTCTTATCTGCTAAAAACTGAAAATTTAGGTCGTTACGTTATAGGATCTCAAGGAAGATTTCTACCGGCAACCAAACCTATCATGGCAATGCCATTCTGGCATAGCCAAAAAGATGAGCACATTAAGACGGCAATCAATAATCTGAACACACCGAAGGATCCTGCATGGATTCAAAATACAGCCTATAGCGAAGTGATTGCCAAAAATATATGGGGCGTCGCAATAGAGTCTATTGCCACTGGCACTCTATCAACGGAAAAGGCCGCTGATGCTGCAATAATAGACATTAAAAAGATTTTTGCCGACCATAATTAACATGACCATCATGAAAACACACTCCTTCTGGCTCCGACTTTCAGTTGCAACCTTGGCCTCGTCAAGTGTTATTTCCCTGGCAATCTATAATTTAGGCAACATACCATTGACCAGCCAAGCGATTGAAAGGCAGAAACTAATTCTAAATGACAATCAGTCACGCATCGCAAAATGGTGGCAATCTGAAGTTGAAAACATTGGACAGGATCTCAGCAACCCTGAATTACATTCTCGTTCACTTAATATTCTACAAGCAAAACGGCACAGCAAATCCGATATAACTTCTGAGAATAGCCAGGTTCTTGAGTCAATTCTTTCCAGCCACTCTAAAAACCGTAACAGCGCATCTTTGCTGACCAAAGGCGGCATTGTGGTTTTTTCAACTAATCACAAAAGATATGCTGCCTATCAACCCCTGAAAAATACAACCACAACTCTTGAGCTTTTTGAACTGCCAAGAAAACCTCTGAATTTCTTTACTGATTCCATCACTGGTCTTCCATCTATATCAGTTGCGTTACCAATTCACTCAGAGGCTAAGGCGAGGGCAGGCTTTTTGGCAATTGACCTCAATCTCCAGATGTTAAACAAGCAAGTCTTAGATAATTCCACAGCCCTTCAAGGCTCCGCAGACAGCCCTGGCTCCTATAAATCCTACTTAGTTGCAAGAACTTCCCTAGACCAGGCTACATTTATTGCCCCTCCAGATTCCAGTCAATCTGACTATAAGTTTAAACCCTTAGACAGCGCTGGTATTACCAAGGCTCTTGATGGCATTTCCGGCCAAGGCCTTTATCTAAATAGTGACGGTATTCCTGTGATCGGGGTTTACCAATTTTTGCCAAATTTCCGGACTGCCCTACTGGTTGAAAGCCCTCAAAGTGAAGTGTATGCTTCATCTCGGCACAAGGCTTTAAAAATCTTTGAAGCCGGGGTTATTCTTTCTTTAGGGTTTTTACTGGCCGGCCTTACCATTGGCAGACGCAAGGATAAACTGAATATTTCCGCCCCTTTGCATGGCTCTTAGTTGTAATTCAGGCATAACGCATTTGCCACCTAGAAGGTATAAATTTTAATTCCAATTCAATGCCAATAGTTGTGATTATTGGCCCATGATTCTGGGCCTACTTCCGGCCCTGTTGGCCCGAGGGTTCTGCTGAGAGGTCTGCCATTCAATGCAGCCTTGCCATGGTCTTTTGCACCCAGGCCAAGGCCCCCGGGGCTAGTCGTAGCCCAGGCAGAACTAGCTGCGAAACAGCCGCGAATACAGGCTGCCGTGCTGCAGCTGAGCCAACCCCGCCCCCACGGCGCCACTCCAGAGCTGACGCGGATCAGCCCCCAACAACTGCTCAGCCCGCCGCCGCAGCACCGGCGCCAGCTCCAGTTGCAAGCGTTGGCCAGTGGTGGCCCCCAGGGGCACGAGCCGCACCGCCGCACTCAACTGGTTGGCCAGCCAGCCATACAAATATCCCTCCAGCAGTGCCAGCTGGGGCAGCTCGAGGCAGTGGCCGGCCCAGGCCCAGGCCGCCGGCCAGCCCAGGTCACAAACCCCGCCGGGCAGGGGCCAGCCCAGCTCCGCCAAGAGCTGCAGCAGCGAGCGACCCATCTGACGCTGTTGGGCCCGCAGTTCCGGCGCCTCCCGCTGGGCCAACAACCAGCCATCCAGGTCGCGCAGCTGCGCTTCGCCGGTACCCCTGGGATCCGCCTGCCAGGCCGCCAGGGCCAAGCCCAGGGGCCCCAGCGCCGCCGCCTCAAGCGCCACCGCCCCCCGTTCCAGTTCGGCCCCAAGCCAGGCCTTCAGGGGGGCAGGGCCAGTGATCCCGCCCTGTTGCACTAACACCTCGAGCCCCTCGGAATAGCTGAAGGCCCCCACCGGCAGGGCCGGACTCACCAATTGCAGCAAATGCAGGAGCTGCAGCTGGGGCCCGCTCACGGATGATGCCCCCCATAGGCCCCCGCCTCCGGCTGGAAGGGGGCCTCCAGGGCTTCAACCCGGAGGCCCCGATGGCGCAGCAGATCGGCCAGCACGCTGTCGGCCAGCAGCCTCAGCTCGCCGCAGTGCAACTCGAGGGCCACATGGCGATTGCCGAGGTGATAGGCGGCCTGCACCAGGGCCAGGGGCTCAACGGCCGTGACCCGCAGCAAGCTCTCCGCCGCCGCCTGCACCTGGACCAAGGCCAAACCATCCGCCGCCGCCAGCCATTCCCCCGGCCGCAGCGCCGCCCCCCGGGGCAATTGCAACAGCAATGGCTGGCCGCAGCTGCTGAGGCGCCGGCCGCGCAGCACCGTGCGTTCCGCCGCCGTCAATGGCAGGCAGAGGCTGGGGACAGGCTGCTGACCTGGGGCCGCCAACCGCCGCTCGAGCACCAGTGCTGCCAACTCCCCATCCGCCATCAACGCTTATCCCCCTGGTCCTGGCCCCAGCCTCCCGGCCAGAGGCAGGGAAAAAGGTGTTGGTTGTTACCAAGTTTTGGGGGCAGCAGGAGAAGCATCACCCCATGGCCATTGCTTACCCCTGGCGCGGCAGGGCCGAACTGAACTTTGCCCTGGATGCCGATGGCAACACCGGTTTCCAGGGGGGCAGCACGGCGCCCCTGCGGCTGCAACGCAGTTTCCGCCGGGGCGATGGCCGCTGCGAACTGCCGTTGCTGCACACCGCCGGCGGTTTGGTGGGGGGTGATGAGCTGGGGGTGGAGGCGCACCTGGCGGCCGGTAGCCGCGCCCTGGTCACCAGCGTGGCGGCCCAAAAGGTCTATGGCACCAGGGGCCGTTCCCGCCAACAACCCCAGGGCCTTTGGGCCCGGCAACAACTGCAATTTCAGCTGGAAGCAGCGGCCGACCTCGAATGGCTACCCCAGGAAACCGTGGTTTTCAGCGGTGGCTTGTTCGAACAACACTGCCGGGTGCAGCTGGGGGCCGATGCCCACTGGCTCGGCGCTGAGGTGGTGCGCTTGGGGCGCACGGCTAGCGGTGAAAGCCTTGGCTGCGGCCAATGGCGCAGTCAGCTGGAGATCCAGCGGCAGGGCCGTTGGGAGTTTGTGGATCGGCTTGAGCTGGGGGGCGATGCCCTGGGGGCGCCCCACGGCATGGACGGCCAGCCGGTGTTCGGCAGCCTCGTCTGGGCCAGCCCGGGGACCGTGGCCGCCGAACTGCTGGAGCTCTGCCGCGCCGACAGCGCTGGCCTGCCCGGCAGCCTGGCCTGCGGCGCCCTCGAGCGGGGCCTGATCGCCCGCTACCGGGGGCCCTCCAGCCAGGCCGCCCGGTTCTGGTTCACCCGGATCTGGGCCCGGATCCGCCAGCAGCGGGGCTTAGCGGCGGTGGAATTACCGCGGGTTTGGCCCTTCCAGGAGGCTCCCCTCTAAAGCGCCAGGGCGCGAATGGCACGGCGGCGTAGTTCGATCACCTCACCAATGTCCTGGGCAACGCGGGGCTGCACTTCCAGCAGATGGTGCAGGGTGTCGGCATCGATCAACAACACACTGAGATCCTCGGTTGCCAATACCATCGTATCGATACATTGCTCCGTAAGTAATGATGCATTCTCACCAAAGTACTCACCGGCTGCAAGCACGCCAATCGTAAACATTCGGCCCTCAGCATCTATCACATTCAAGCTTGCCCGGCCCTCCATAATCACAAACAAGCCAGGCAGACGCTCCCCTTGGCGCAACACCAACTCCTGGCTGGCATAGCGCTGCTGTTCACATATAGCCAAAATAGATTCCAACTCAGCGGCCGGCAATGTTGCAAAGCAAGCCACCCGCTGCAAGCCCTGGAGCTGCAAACGCCGCCGCTGTTCGCCCGTGGGCCCAGGGGGGCGGTGCGCCATCACCTGCTGGATTGGATAGGGCATCGTGAGCCCATGGCGCTTGGCGGCATACCAGATGCGCAGCTTAAAATCATCAACCGCATCAAAGGCCTCCTCGATGCCCTCTGAATAGAAACGAATCGAATAACTAATCGCCGAATCGCCATACTCATATACCGACACATCGGGGCGGGGTCGCTCAAGTACATCATTAATATTAGCCAAGAGATCTCGGATCACCTTGATCACCTTGTTGGGGGGATCATCGTAGGAGAACGAAAGCAATAGCCGTTCATTGTGAAGCCTGCGCGGTCTACTGAGATTGGAAAATGTTTCTTTTGCCAATACAGAATTAGGCACCACCGTTAGGTCTGTAAAGCGGGTGACCAAGTGCACAGAGCGCCAGTTTATCTCCACCACCTTGCCAAATTTATCGCCAATACGAATCCAATCCCCCAGGCTAAATGGCCGTTCAGATAAAAGCGAAATCCCCGAAAAGATATTGCCAAGACTGTCCTGCAGGGCCAGGCCCACCACCAGCGAACCCACCCCCAGGGCAGTGAGCAGGCCGCCAAGATTGGCGCCCCACACCGAAGACAGCACAAAAGCCGAACCGATGCACACCAGCACAAAACGACCTAGATCCCGCAATATCTGGGGGATTTTTGCCTGCCAGCCAGCACTGCCACCCCGCTCAAACAGCAGCACATTCAGCAGCGTTAAGGCTGCGTAGATCAAGGTGATCCAAAGGAAGGTTTCCGCCAGCCGCACAAAGATCGCGCCGGCCGGCCATTGCAACACCTGCCGCAGCAGCACAAAAGCCGCCGCCAGGGGCAGGCTCCCCTGACGCAAAATTGCCAAGGGTTGAGCCAGGGGTTGTTGACGCCGCTCCAGCCGCAGTTGCAGCTCCCCCAGCAGCAACATCAACAGGGGAAAGCCCAACACCAGGCCCAGGGTCCAGCCCAGGGCCCAACCCTGGATCGCTACGCCAGTGGCCATGGCTAACTCACCCGCCAGATCGGCAGTTCAGCATTGCCTTGTTCAGCAACTGGCTCAAAGCTGTAGAGGCCCTGGAGGGCCTCATAAACCGATTGGCTTACATGGATCTGATTCTGACCGGGGGATTCATGGATCTGCTTGGCGATGTTCATTGTTTCCCCCCAAACCTCGTAATTAAATCTAGTTTTACCCACCACCCCCGCCGACACTGGCCCACTGTGGATGCCGATATCCAGGCCAAGGTTCAAGCCCTCCTTGCGGTTAAAACGCCGAATAATATTAATCATCGCCAGGGCAAAATCCACCATCCGCTTGGCGTGGTCCACCCGCGGGATCGACAAACCGCAAACAGCAACATAAATAGATCCCATACTGCGAATCTTCTCCACACTAAAGCGCTCAGCCGCCTCGTCAAAGGCCTCATTCAACTGATTCAATAGTTGATATGCATGCCCCTCTGAAAGACTGGCCGAAAGTGAATCAACACCGTCAACATTCACATACAGCACCGTCACATTTGGGAAACTATCGGAAATATCCTGTTCACCACTCTTAAGCCGCTCCGCCGCCCCAGGGGGCAGGATCGTGAGCAGCAGGCGGTCGTTCTCCTGCATGTGGGCCTGAATTGCCTGTTCCTTTCCATGCAAAGCCTTGGCCATGGCATTGAAGGATTGGGTGAGCTCCCCAAATTCATCCTGGGAGCCCACCGGAATCTGCACCTCACTATTGCCGCGTTCAATCTCGTGGGTTCCGGCAATCAAGCGGCGAATCGGCGTAAGAAAAGTTTTAGCCACCGCCCCAGAAACCAGGGTGATCAAAGGCATCATGATCGCGGCGGTTATCAGCATGTTGCGGGTAAGCGTATGCACACCACTAAATATTTCAGCCTGGTCAATCTCGGCCACCAAAGCCCAGTCAAAATCACCTAATTTGATTGGGGCATAGGCTCCAAGTACGGCCACGCCCCGATAGTCGTTATAGGAAGCCAAACCAGCTTTACCAGCCAAGGCCGCCAGGGCCCCCTTTGATTTAACCTGCTGGATCAGAATTGAAGACTGGGCGGATTTAATCAGGCCAAGCTGCTTAGCGGCCACCCCCTGGGCTTCGAGGGCCTTGTAATAGCCCTTGGGATCCTGGAAGAGGAAACGACTGGAGGAACGCATGCGCTGGTCTGGCCCCACCAGATAGGTTTCTCCTGACTCACCAAGGCCAACCTGCTGCCAGCGTTTATCCACATTCATAATCTGATCAATGCGCTGGGAAGGCACCTCAAGCACCAAGACACCGATAAATTTATCTTTATCAAAAACCGTCGTACTTACAAAGGCTGACGGCACCCCATAGCCAGGCTTATAGTTTTCAAAGTCTGTTATGCCCACGAAATCTGGATCCCGCGATTGACGGGCCATCTCAAAGGCTTTATCGAGGGAACTACCCGCAAAGGGACCATCGGTAATGTTGCCACCAAAATCAATCTTCTTGGCCACCGAATATAAAACATTGCCTTTAGCATCAATCAAATAAAGATCCGGATAGCCAAACTCCTCGGCAATCACCCGAAAGCGCTTATGCACGGCCCCATGCAGCTCGCTATATTCACTACCGTCCCCAGCCTTCAACAACTGAGCGCGATTTTTGGGGTAGGGATTTGCCACCGTATAGTGGTAAGTAAGATACTTATCCGCCGCAGAAATGGGCAAATAAGTGGCCAGCGCTGGATCGCCCTCAATATTCTTTTTTAATTTCGGTAGGAAGTCTTTGGCATAAAAATTCCTCAACCTCTCCGCCTGCTCGGCTGTGATCTGGCTGCTGTTCAAGCTATTGATCGCCGGTCCAAGGCTATTGATGGCATTCACAGCCATCTGCTGATAGCCCAAGGTGAGGGCATGGGCCTTCAAGCCCTTGAAATAGCTCTCGATCGCCTGGGCACGGGAATTGCGCAGGCCTACCAGCTGGGCATCGGCAGCAGCCATCAGGGCCTGGCGGCTACTGCTGTAGCTCACAAAACCAGTGAGCAGCAGGGTGAACAAACTCACCGCCAGCACCAGGGCCAGCAGCTTCGATTGGATCCCCAGCTTGCTGAAAACAGTCATTGGCAAAGGCTCAGCCGAGGGGCGAGGCAAGCGGTGCATTCACGCAGGCAGAACCACGCTTCTCGGCAAGCGAGCTTAACTGAACTGTTCAGCCCGAACGTTCCGCCTGAACCACCAGGAACCAAGCGGAGCTGGCAAAGTGCCTGTTCCCTGGACTGAACCATGCACCTCACCCCCCAGGAGAAAGACAAGCTGCTGGTGGTGACCGCTGCCCTACTGGCGGAGCGGCGCCTGCTGCGGGGCCTGAGGCTGAACCAACCGGAGGCGGTGGCCTGGCTTAGTTTTCAGATCCTGGAGGGGGCCCGGGATGGCAAAACCGTGGCCGCCCTGATGCAGGAGGGCAGCACCTGGCTGCGCCGGGACCAGGTGATGGAAGGGGTGCCGGAACTGGTCCCCGAAGTTCAGATGGAAGCCACCTTCCCCGATGGCACCAAGCTCGTGACCCTGCACCAACCAATCCGATGATGATCCCCGGTGAACTGTTCCCTGAACCCGGCAGCATTGAGCTAAATGCCGGCCGGCCCGTAACCCTGGTCACGGTGGCCAACAGCGGTGATCGCCCCGTGCAGGTGGGCTCCCATTTCCATTTCATGGAAGCCAACGCTGCCCTGCTTTTTGACCGGGAAGCCGCCCGGGGCCAGCGCCTAGACATCCCCGCCGGCACCGCCATCCGCTTTGAACCAGGGGACAGCCGCGAGGTGCAGCTGGTGCCCTTTGTGGGTGCCCGCCGGGTGGTGGGTTTCAACGGCCTGATCAACGGAGCGCTCTGATGGCGTACCAGATGGACCGTCGGGCCTACGCCGAAACCTATGGCCCCAGCCGCGGCGATCGCCTGCGCCTAGCCGACACCGAGTTGATCCTGGAGGTGGAAAAAGACTTCACCAGCTACGGCGATGAGGTGAAATTTGGCGGCGGCAAGGTAATCCGCGATGGCATGGGTCAAGGGCAAACATCCCGGGCAGCAGGGGCCGTAGACACGGTGATCACCAATGCGTTGATCCTCGATTGGTGGGGGATTGTGAAGGCAGACATCGGCCTGCGCGATGGACGTATCTGTGCCATTGGCAAGGCCGGCAACCCAGACATCAGCGACAACATCGACGTACTGATTGGTCCTGGCACCGAGGTGATTGCCGGCGAAGGCCAGATTGTTACCGCCGGTGCCATCGACACCCACATCCACTTCATCTGCCCCCAGCAGATTGAAACCGCCCTGGCCTCCGGCGTTACCACCCTGCTCGGCGGCGGCACCGGCCCAGCCACGGGCACCAATGCCACCACCTGCACCCCGGGGGCCTTCCACCTGGCCCGGATGTTGCAGGCCGCCGATGGCTTCCCGATCAACCTGGGCTTCTTTGGCAAGGGCAATGCCAGCAGCCCCGAGGCCCTGGAGGAACAGATCCGGGCCGGCGCCTGTGGCCTCAAGTTGCATGAAGACTGGGGCACCACCCCCGCCGCCATCGATTGCTGCCTAGGGGTAGCTGACCGCTTCGACATCCAGGTGTGCATCCACACCGACACCCTCAATGAAGCCGGGTTTGTGGAAGACACAATCCGCGCCATTGCCGGGCGCACAATCCACACCTTCCACACCGAGGGGGCCGGCGGCGGCCATGCCCCCGACATCATCAAGATCTGCGGGGAAGCCAATGTGCTGCCCAGTTCCACAAACCCCACCCGCCCCTACACCCGCAACACCCTGGAGGAACACCTCGACATGTTGATGGTGTGCCATCACCTCGATGCGGGCATTCCCGAGGATCTGGCCTTTGCTGAATCACGCATCCGCCGCGAAACAATCGCCGCCGAAGACATCCTCCACGACCTGGGGGCCTTCAGCATCATCGCCAGTGATTCCCAGGCGATGGGTCGGGTGGGGGAAGTGATCACCCGCACCTTCCAAACGGCCCACAAGATGAAAGTGCAACGGGGACCTTTGCCGGGCGACAGCAGCCGCAACGACAACCAGCGGATCAAGCGCTACATCGCCAAATTCACCATCAACCCCGCCATTGCCCATGGCATCGACAGCCAGGTGGGCTCGGTGGAGGTGGGCAAGCTGGCCGACCTGGTGCTGTGGAAGCCGGGCTTCTTTGGGGTGAAGCCTGAATTGGTAATCAAGGGGGGCATGATCGCCTGGGCCCAGATGGGCGATGCCAACGCCTCGATTCCCACCCCCGGCCCGGTGCACGGCCGACCGATGTTTGCCGGCTTCGGCGGCGCCACCGCCCCCAGCCGGCTCAGCTTCCTCTCCCAGGCGGCCCTAGACGCCGACCTGCCCCGCCAGTTGGGGCTGCGGAGCCCCTGTGTGCCGGTGCAGAACACCCGCAGCATCGGCAAAACGGCGATGCGCAACAACGACGCCATGCCAGCGATGGAGGTGGATCCAGAAACCTATGAGGTGTATGCCGATGGCGAACTGCTCAGCTGTGAACCGGCCGAGCTGCTGCCCATGGCCCAGCGCTATTTTCTGCTCTAGGGGCTGCTAGCACCATGGGGACCCGCATCAGCAAGGAAACCTTCCTGGCCCGGGCAAACGCCCGTTTTGGCGATCGCTTTGACTACTCTGAAATCCTGTACAAGAGCTATCGAACGCCGGTGAAACTACGCTGTCGCCAGCACCCTGTCGCCCAGATCGTAATCACCCCGGAACGCCATCTGATCACCACGGGGGGATGTCGCTTCTGCCTCAAGGAACTGGGGCGCTAGCCCACCACCCTCCACCGGAGACCGGAACGATGTCTAAATCAAGCCGTAAAAAAAACAAAGAAGATCTCTACGAGCCCTCAAATCTGCTTGAGGATCTGGCGGCCAGCAGCGATGGACCGCCCAAGAAACTTGAGCACAAATTATATGAAAGAGAATTGGCCAAATTACATATAGAACTCGTAAAAATGCAATACTGGGTAAAACATGTTGGCTATCGTTTAATCATTGTCTTTGAGGGCCGCGATGCGGCGGGCAAGGGGGGCACCATCAAACGCATCACTGAACCTCTCAACCCCCGCGGCTGTCAGGTGATCGCCCTTGGCACCCCCTCCGATCATCAAAAAACCCAATGGTATTTTCAGCGCTACGTTGAACACTTTCCCTCGGCAGGTGAAATCATATTGTTTGATCGCAGCTGGTATAATCGAGCCGGCGTAGAACGGGTGATGGGCTTCTGCACGGAGGCCCAAACGCAAGAGTTCCTCCACTCCTGTCCAGAATTTGAACAGATGCTGGTGCGAGCCGGGATTGTACTGATCAAATACTGGTTCTCCGTTAGCGATGAGGAACAGGAAATTCGCTTCCAATCGCGCATCGATGATCCCACCCGCCGCTGGAAACTGAGTCCCATGGATTTAGAATCACGGCGGCGCTGGGTGGACTTCTCAAAGGCCAAAGATGAGATGTTTGCCCACACCAATATCCCAGAGGCCCCCTGGTTCACCGTGGAGGCAGATGACAAGCGCCGGGCAAGGCTAAATTGCATCCATCACCTGCTCAGCAAAATTCCCTACGAGGACATGACCCCCGAAGCAATTAAACTACCCCCCCGCAAAAGCGGCGGCAACTATCAACGACCGCCGCTCAATGAACAATTCTTTGTTCCTAATATCTATTGATGGCTGAACTTAAAGTCAGAGGCCTGATGCCAGCAAGGCCCCCGGGGGCAAATAAGTAGTCAAAACGACATTTTGGCTCTGGTCTGCGGCAAAACAGGCATTCGGTAGCAACAGCAACGCTGCTAGGGCCTCTCAATTGCCGACCATTACCCCAGGAACGGGTTGCACATGTTTGAAAGCTATGCCCCCAACGGGGGTTTCGACGAATACATGAGCCCCACCCACACCCCCCGCCAGGCGATGGGTACCTTGATGGATCAGTTGGGGGCCCTGGGCCTGCCCCAGCTCAACCGCAACCACCAGGCCGCCGAAAAACTGCTGAAGCGCCTAGGGGCCACCTTCCGTTTGAACAGTGGCACCGAAGGGGCCAGCGAGCGAATTCTTCCCTTTGATCCCCTACCCCGGCTGATCGACCATGACGACTGGATGGTGTTGGAGGCGGGTCTGATCCAGCGGCTGGAGGCGATCGACCTGTTCTTGGCCGATGTCTACGGCCCCCAACGCATCCTCAAGGACGGGGTGATCCCCGCTGAAGACGTATTCAGCAGCCATGGCTGGCGACCGGAAATGGTGGGGGTGCTGCCCCCCCTGGGGCGTTGGTGTCAGATCTCAGGCCTCGACCTGATCCGCGATGGGGAAGGCACCTGGCGAGTGCTGGAAGACAACCTGCGTTGCCCCTCCGGGGTGGCCTACTTCCTGGAAAATCGCCGGGTGATGAAGCAGCTATTTGGCGGCTTGTTTAGCAGCCAGCGGGTCACCCCCATCGACGACTACGCCTCCCAGCTGCTCCAAACCCTCCAGGACATGGCCCCTTGGAGCAGCAGCCCAACGGTGGTGCTGCTCACCCCCGGGGTGCACAACAGCGCCTACTTCGAGCACAGCTACCTGGCGCGGCTGATGGGCATCCAGCTGGTGGAGGGCCAAGACCTGGTCTGCAGCGATGGCAAGGTTTGGATGCGCAGCACCACCGGCCTGGAACGCGTGGATGTGATCTACCGCCGCATCGACGACGATTTCCTCGATCCCGACTGCTTCCGTGCCGACTCAATGCTGGGGGTGCGCGGCCTGATGGCTTGCTATCGCCAGGGCTCGATCGCCATTGCCAATGCCCCTGGCACCGGCGTGGCCGACGACAAGCTGATTTATGCCTATGTGCCGGAAATGATCCGCTACTACCTGCAACAGGAGCCGATCATTGAAAACGTCACCACCTACCTCTGTTCCCGCCCCGATCACCTCAGCTACGTGCTGGAACATCTGCCGGAATTGGTGGTGAAGGCCGTGTCTGAGGCAGGCGGATACGGGATGTTGATCGGTCCCCATGCCAGCGCCCAGGAATGTGCCGAGTTCCGCGAACGGATCAAGGCTGACCCCCGCAATTACATCGCCCAACCAACCCTGCAACTTTCAACAGTGCCCTCCTTGAGCAATGGCGAGCTCTACCCCTGCCATGTGGACCTGCGGCCCTACATCCTGCGGGGCCGCCAGAGCTGGGTAACCCCAGGCGGTCTCACCCGGGTGGCCCTCAAACGCGGTTCCCTGGTGGTGAACTCCTCCCAGGGCGGCGGCAGCAAGGACACCTGGGTGGTCTCATGCTCAGCCGTGTAGCCGAACAGCTCTACTGGATCTTCCGCTACGTGGAACGGGCTGAGAACCTGGCACGCTTCCTGGAGGTGAGCCAGTCGATGGCCCTCGACACACCAATGAATGCAGACGATGTCTGGCTGCCGCTGATTGATGTTTGCGCCGATCGCAGTCGTTTTGAGGAACTGCACCCCGGGGGCGGTGCCAATGAAGTGGGCGAATATCTATTGCGGGAAGCAGAGAACCCCAATGCGATTCGCAATTGCCTGGCCATTGCCCGGGAAAATGCCCGTCAGATCCGCGAGGTGATTCCCAACGAGTTCTTTGAAGACCTCAACGCCCTCTACCTAGACCTGGAGGATGGCGAACCCTTCTGGCAACTGCCTGAACAGGAGCAACTCCAACAGATCCGCAGCCGTTGCCAACAGCTCTATGGCATCGCCGATTCCACCATGCGCCGGGATCTCAGCTGGCAATTCGCCAACCTGGGGCGGCTGATTGAACGGGCCGATAAAACCGCCCGCATCCTTGATGTGAAGTACTTCCTGCTGCTGCCCAGCCTTGAGGATGTGGGGGGCGCCCTCGATGAACTGCAATGGATCGCCCTGTTGCGCTGTGCCAGTGCCTATCAGGTGTTCCGCCAGCACACCCAGCAACCAATCAGCCCCAGTGGGGTGGCCGCCTTCCTGCTGCTCGATCCAGCCTTCCCCCGCTCGGTGCGCTACTGCCTCAACGGCATGGCAGAGGCCCTGAATGGCATCGACCAGCGGCCCCTAACGGAGGGGGCCGACGAGCTGGCCCGCACCATGGGGCTGCTCCAGGCCCACTGGAACTACAGCCGGGTGGAAGAAGTGGTAAATCGTGGCCTGCATGAGGTGATCGACACCCTGCAACAGCAGCTGAATCAACTGCATCACCTGATTGAAGAGAGATACTTCATCAGTTCCCACGGCCCAATGGAAGCGATCTAGGCGCCATGCACGTCCGCCTGAGCCATCAGCTCACGTACTCCTATACCAAACCGGTGCAGCTAGGGCCCCACCGCCTGTGCCTGATGCCCCGGCCGCTGGGCTTCCAGCGGCTGATCAGCCATCAACTGCAGTTCACACCGGAACCCTCTAACCAGTTCCCCCTGGTGGCGGCCGGGGGGGATCAGATTCTGCGCACCCGCTTCATCGGCAGCACCGACCGCTTTGAGATCCTTTCGATCTCCGAGCTGATCACTGAAACCCCTCCCCCGCTTGAACTCTGCCTAGAGGAACAGGAGCCGCGGCTCCCCTATCCGGTCGGGCGCCTGAATGGTGATCTGCTGAGCAATCTGCAGGGCTGGCTCCCCAACGGCCAGCACGACCCCGCCGCCGTGGTTCTGGCCCAGGAGGCCCTGATCGGCAGCAACCACCATTGCCTCACCTTTTTGCAGCAACTGGTGGAAATAATCAAAGAAAGGGTGAGTTACACCAAACGCCACCAGGGGCCCCCCTGGTCCGCCGGCCGCACCCTGCGGGAACGGGTGGGCTCCTGTCGAGACCTGGCGGTATTGATGCTGGAGTGCTGCCGGGCGATTGGTCTGCCCAGCCGCTTTGTGAGTGGTTATCACCTGGTGGAACCGGCCCCCGAGGCCTATGACCTCCATGCCTGGACGGAGGTGTATCTGCCGGGGGCTGGCTGGCGGGGTTTTGACCCCAGCGGTGCTGGACCGGTGGATGACCGCTACATCGCTGTGGCCAGTTCCTCAAATCCTGAACTCACCGCAGCAGTTAGTGGCAGCTTTAGTGGTCCCCCAGGGGTGGAAAGCCGCCTGAGCTGGAAGATCCACGCCACGGAACTCACCCCAATCAGCCGATGAGCAACTCCCCCCTGCCCGCCTGGATGGGCACCGCGGCCCGGGAAGCCCGGGCCCGCTTCCAGGGGGCCGGCATGGCCCTCACCCTGGGGGGGGAACCCACCTATGTGCCCCTCGATCCCCAGGGGCCGGAATGGAGCGTGGCGGCCGATGGCCCCACAAAACTGCCCCTAGCCCGGGCCCTGGCCGCAGAACTACAACGCAGCAGCCTGCCCGGCAGCCTCTGTTTCTTCTGCCCCGGCAAGCACTACCCCGGCGAAACCAACCCCCGCTGGGCCCTGCGGCTGCTCTGCCAACGGGACCTCAGCCCCCTGGTGCCCTGGCCCGGCAGCGGTCCCCTGGCAGAGCCGCCCCAGGAGCTGTTGAAGGCGATTGGGGCGGCCTTGGGCCTGGGTCTAGAGCCGGTGAAACTCAGGGATCCCCTGGCCCCAGAACGGCAAGTGTGGGCCGTGCCCCTCTCCCACGATGGCGAGGCCTGGGCCAGCTCCCCCTGGCCCCTGGCTGAGGCAGAACAGCTGCTGGTGGCCACCGAGGGGCCCCCCGGCCTGCGGCTACCGCTGCAACAGCTGCCGGAGGGGGTACCCCGCCAGGTGCTCACCCTTGATCAAACCAGCGATGGCTGGGGCCTGTTTTTGCCCCCCCTGGAACAGGACAGTTTTGAGGAGCTGATCCGGGCGATTGCCGCCCTGCTGGCCAGCAAAGCGCTTACGGCCCCTGAACTGAGCGGGGTGCTGCCCTTTGACCTGGAGGCCCGCTGGACCGTGCTGGGCCTCGCCGCCGACCCCGGGGTGCTGGAGATAAATCTGCCGGTTTGTGCCAACTGGGAGAGCTATGCCGGCTGGTTGTTGCAACTGGAGGCCGCCGGCGCCCAGGTGGGGCTGCGCTCCTGGAAGCAGGACCCGGCTGGCCAAACCAGCGGCACCGGCGGCGGTAACCATCTGCTCTGGGGCGGACCGACCCTGGCGGAAAACCCCCTGTTCCAGCGGCCCGCCTGGCTGGTGGCGTTGCTGCGCACTTGGCAGCACCATCCCAGCCTTTCCTATCTATTTGGCAGCGACCCGGTGGGTCCCGCCAGCCAGGCCCCCCGGGCGGATGCGATCGCCTGCGACCTGCTTGATCTCGAACTGGCGCTATCCAGCCTCGAACAACTACCTGAGGGGGACCATCGCCAGGCAATCGGCGAAACCATGCGCCATCTCCAGGTGGATCGCAGCGGTAATTCCCACCGCAGTGAAATCAGTTTTGACAAATACTGGAACCCTGGCTCCATGGTTGGCTGCCAGGGCCTGCTGGAATTCAGGGCCCTGGAAAGCCTGCCCGAGGCCCAGTGGATGGCGGCGGTGGCCCTGCTCTGGAGTTGCCTGGGCGCCCAGTTACTAGACCCAGAACAACGGCCCAGAAAGCTGATGGCCCATGGCCAGCGGCTCCACGACCGCTACCTGCTGCCCTCGGTGCTCTGGCAAGACCTGGAAGGGTTGTTGCTGGAACTGGGGCTCAACGGCCTACGGCTCGACCCCGAGCTCTACCACCAGATCTGGGAATGGCGCTTCCCGCTGCTGCTCCAATGGCAGGAAGGCAATTGTCGGCTCTGGGTGCGGCGGGCCCTAGAACCTTGGCCGCTGCTCTCCGACATGCCGGAACTGGGGGCAATCACCAGCCGTTTTGTGGACACCTCCCTGGAACGGCTGGAGATCGGCTGCTCCGGCGGCTTCCTGGAGCAATACCAACTGCGCCTAAATGGCCGCAGCCTGCCCTTGCAGCGGGGGGTGGTGATCCCTGAGGCGGCGGAGGCCTTGGTGGGGGTGCGCTACCGCCATAGTCATCTTTATCCCTGCCTGCATCCGCAGTTACCAGTGGATCTGCCCCTGCAACTCAGCATCGAAAAGCACAACGGCACCCCTGTGGCCTGGTTTGAACGCCGCGCCGATAAGTCTGAGTTTGTGGTTGGCAACAGCGAAAATTGGCCCCCACAAAACGATCAGCCCCTAACCACCTGGCACCGGGAAGACATCTGCGTGGACCTAAGGCTGAGCTAGATCACCAACAACAGCCGTGCAATTTCGGCAGGGGGGCCGTGCGACTGGTCACCGCAAACAGGCGGGGGATGTGGGCACTGTTGTAAACCCGAAATTCGCGCAGCACATCGGCCCCCTGGTCCCGCACCGCCTGGTTCAACACCGTGGAGCCATCGGGATCAGATATGGAGCGGTGGAAGGTGCCGCGGGGGATGCGCAGGATGTCGCCGCCGGTTTCCAGCCGCACAATATGAAATGGATAATTCCAGCCCAGATTCACCAGGTAGAAGGTGCGGGCCCCATGCAGGGCCAGCAGGTTGTCCTCCTGGTGGGCATGCAGATAAAACTGCCAGCTGCCATCGCTGGCGTCAGGGGGGCTCACGGCCGACCCCCCATGGATCACCAAATCCCTGGCGTTGGAGTCGGCCACGGTCACATCAAAGAAGCGCACCGCGGGGGTGTCGCGAAAGCGTTCGTAGGGAATCAGCTCAAACATCGGCACGGCCATGGCAGCAAGGGGGAGGCAGGAATACCCCCAGTGACTCAAACAACCGCAGCCCCTGCAACTACATCCGCTACGGAATTCCAACTTGCCCCGCAAATACCCAGAACGGTGTCATCAATCACAATGGCCCCCCAGGCCTACCCGCACACTGGTGGCCCGGCCTGAAAAGGTTGGGGCATGGGACAGGTGGGCGGTGTCTTCTGGCATCGCCTTTTTTATGGCAACCGTGCTGCATCCCTGCCATCAGATCGCCAACCCATGCAGATCGCCATTGATCACCGCCTCATCTATCAATACGAGCGGCCGGTCTTCCTCGAACCCCACAGCCTGCGGCTCAGCCCCCGCCAAAACAGCAGCCAGCGCCTAATCAGCCACGGGCTAGAGGTGTCCCCCAGCCCCGCCGGCTGCTGCGCCATGCAGGAACCAGACGGCAGCGATGGCCAGGTGCTCTGGTTTAACGACCCCTGCGACCGCCTTGAGATCAGGGTGCGCTCTGAGCTGGAAACCCTGCGCAGCAACCCCTTCGACTGGATCCTCAGCGAAGCCGGAGCCCAGACCCTGCCCCTCCACTACGGAGCCCCCCTGGCCGCCAGCCTCCAGCCCTATCTGGTGAACCTGGCCAGTGCTGCGGTGGCCGCATGGGCCGCAGACCAAGCCGCCGCCGTAGCCGGGGCCACGGCCGCCTTCCCCCAGCAGCTGGCCAACGAAATCCACCACAACTTCGAGCACGGCAGCCGCCCAGAAGGGGAGCCCTTCAGCCCCCACGACACCCTGAGCCAGCGCAGCGGCGCCTGCCGTGACATGGCGATGTTATTTATTGCCGCCTGCCGTAGCCAGGGCCTGGCCGCCCGCTTTGTGAGCGGCTATTCGATCCACCATCCGCCGGAGGTAACCGAACAGGAGTTGCATGCCTGGGCGGAGGTGTACCTGCCCGGGGGCGGCTGGCGCGGCTACGACCCCAGCCTCGGCCTGGCGGTGGCCGATGGCCATGTGGCCCTGGTGAGCGCCCCAGACCATCAGCTGGCCGCCCCGGTGAGCGGTAGCTATCGGGGCACCGGTGTGCAAGCGCAGTTGAGCTATCAGGTAAAAATCAGCAGCACTGAAGCGCAGACGCAGCAGCAAGCAACGGGCTAGTCCCCCCTCAGGGGTTGGGGCATGGTCACGGGGGCAGGCAGGGGCGCACAGGCCGGCACCCTTTGGGCCACCACCTGGCCGATCACCACGATGGCGGGGGCGCCAAAGCCCTGGGCCTCCGCCTCCTCAGCCAGGTCCATGAGGCTGGCGATCAGTTGTTTCTGGCCGTTGACGCTGCCCTGCTGAATGATCGCCGCCGGGGTCTGGGGGGCGAGGCCACCGGCCAACAACTCCCCACAGATACGCCGCAGGTTGTGCAAACCCATGTAGATCACCAAGCCATCGCTGCTGCGGGCCAGGCCCCGCCAATCCACCCCGGGCCGACCCTTTTCGATCTCCTCATGGCCGGTCACAAAGGTCACCGAGGAACCGGCGTTGCGGTGGGTCACGGGAATGCCGGCATAGGCCGGGGCAGCAATGCCGGCGGTGACACCGGGCACCACCTCCACTGCCACGCTGTTTTCCACCAGAAAAGCAGCCTCCTCACCACCCCGGCCAAACAGAAAAGGATCGCCACCCTTAAGGCGCACCACACAGCGATGCTGGCCGGCCAGCTCCACCAACAGGGCATTGGTATCTGGTTGCGGTAATGAATGCTGACCGCGGCGCTTACCCACGGCATGCAATTCACAACCCTCCTTGACGAGTTCCAACAACTCCAACGGCACCAGGGCGTCGTACACCAGGGCATCACAACGTTGCAGGAGCCGATGGGCCCGCAACGTCAACAGTTCGGGGTCCCCAGGGCCGGCGCCCACCAGATAAACAATTCCAGCTACGGTCCCAGAGGTCATGCCAACAAGAGGAGCTGCTCCAGCAGCAAACGGCGAAAACGGAGCTGTTGCAACAGGGGCGGCCACACCTGCACCCCTGGGGGCCGATCCCAACGCTGCAGCGTCTCACTGAGTCGATTGGCCGCCACCGCCAACGGCACCAGTAAGGCGCGCTCGCCACTGTAGGCAGCCACGTCCCAGGGGCGGCAGGGCAGCCCCAAGCGCTGGCTTAGGGCCTGGGGATAGCGGGCCGCCAGGGGGCCGCCCAGGGGATGGTGCAACAACTCGGGCCGCCAGCCCTGGGCCTGGGCCTCCCCCAGGGCTTCGGCCAGTTCTTGCTGCCAGCGGGGCCAGGCCCCGAGGAAAGGCAGCCGCCGCAGGGGCCAGCGCCGCAGGCGCCACTGGGCGGCGATCGCTGGCAGATCGTGGCGCACGTGGTGGCCGGGCAGCTGAAACAGGGGCACCAAGGTGAGCGGAGCGGGCTCCAGGGCCAGGGCCTGCTCCGCCGCCAGCGGATCCGTGAGCGGCTGCACGATCACCCGACAACCCCTTTGCTGCCGCAACTCCTCGGCCAACTGCAGCAATTCATCGGGCACCACCCCGCCACTGCGCCCATGGATCAACAACAAAAGGTCGGAGGGGGCGGTGGCCCTAGGGGGGGGGCGCCAATCGTCCTGGGGTAGGTCCACTTGCACGTCTACGTCCAGCCGCACGCTGCAGCCAACCTCGCACCGTGCCAGGTTGCCCCTTGGTCGGGGCAAGCAGTGGCGGCCACTCTATTGAAAGTAACCCTAGTCATCTAACCCTGGTCATTTTCAAGAGAGTGCCTGACACAATTTCAAACGAATGCCCGGCTCTATTTCAAGCGAGTGCCCGCCCATCTAACTAATCACTCCAGCGCCAGCGGGTCCTCCGGCCAGCGGTGTTTCGGATAACGACCGCGCAGGTCCTTGCGCACCAGTGGATAGCCCTGCTGCCAGAAGCTGGCCAAGTCCCGCGTTACCGCCGCCGGCCGCCCCGCCGGTGAAAGCAGATGCACCAGCACCGCATGGCGCCCCCGCAGCAATCGCGGGGTGGCGGTGAGCCCAAAGAAGTCCTGCAGACGACTGCTCAACACCGGTTCCTCGCCCGTGTAATCAATCCGGCCAGCACGACCACTGCAAAGGGGCCAGCGCAAAGGGACCAGAACATCTAGTTCACTGCGTTGGCGCCAATCGAGCCGATCCAGCAGCGCTGCCCCCACATCGAGCCGTTGCAAATCCACCAAGCTGCGCACCCCCTCCAAAGCAGGCCCCAGCCACAGTTCCAGCTCCGCCAGCAAGCTGGTGTCGTCCACCGCCGGCCATAGTTCGGGCTCCAGCCGCTGCAAAAACCCCAGTCGCCCGCGCAGCTGTTGCCGTTCCGGCGTCCAGGTCAACTGCTGCAGGCCACCCCGGCGCAACTGTTCAAGCACACAGGCCCGCAACAGCTCTGGATCGGGATTGGCTAAGGGCTCATCGTTCAACAACAAGGCACCTAAACACCTTTGGCGGCGGGCCTGCACCAGCTGCCTGTTGTCGTCCCACTGCACCAGGTCTCTACTGCGGAGCTGATCGGCTTGCAACAACTCCAAAGCCGCCCGCGGCAGGGCGGCCGCCAGCCAGATCCGGGCCTGGCGCCGGTCCCCATCCAGGTGGGCCGCCACCAGGGCAGCACTGGCCGCAAGGGGATCATTGGACCCCAGGGCCGCCCCGCGGCCACTGGCCAACAGAAATACCCCGGGCCGTTCCGCCGCCCGCGGCAAGCCCAGCCGGTCGGGATAGGCCAGGGCCAGCAGCACCCCCACCCAGGCGGGCCACCCCTCGGGCAGCAGCGGCAGATCCCGGGGTAAGCGCAGCTGCCGCCGCAGTTGTTGGGTGAGCTGTCGCAGCAACGGCAAGCCATCGCCCCGCCCCCGTTCCAAGCGATCCAACCGCAGGCAGAGGTCCGCCCCCAGGCTGGCCGCCTCCTGGCGCAGGGGGTCCCGCTCCCCCAGCAAGGCCGCCAGGGCACAGGCCAACGCCAGGCGTTCCTGGGCGCCCCAGGCGGGCAGCCCCAACTCCGCCGGCAGCTCCAACTCCCCTGCCGCCAGCAGCATCGCCCCAAGGCGCGGATGTAAGCCCAGCTGCCCCAAGGCCCGCCCCCGCTTAGTGGGCTGGCCATTGAGATCAAGGCCCCCCAACTCCGTGAGCAGCTGGCGGGCCTGCTGCAACGGCCCCGCTGGCGGCGGATCCAGGAAGGCCAGCTCCTCGCCGCTGGCCGCCCCCCACAGGGCCAACTCCAGGGCCAGGGGGGCGGGATCACAACCAAGGATTTCCGGCTGGGGCTGGGCCGGGCGGCGCTGCTGGTCGATGGCGGTCCAGAGCCGATAACAAACCCCAGGACCAAGGCGCCCGGCCCGGCCCCGGCGCTGGTCGGCCTGGGCCAGCGAGGCCTTTTCAGTTAGCAGCCGCGCCAGGCCCGTGGCGGGATCAAAGCGAGACCCCCGACTCCAACCGGCATCCACCACCACCGTGATGCCTTCGATCGTGAGGCTGCTCTCCGCCAGGGCCGTGGCCAGCACCAGCTTGCGCCGGCCCGCCGCCGCTGGGGCCACGGCCGCATCCTGGGCCCGGCCATCGAGGTCCCCATAGAGGGGGGTGAGTTCCACCTCCTCGGGCAGATCCTGCAACTGCTCCCCCAAGCGCCGGATCTCCGCCTGCCCCGGCAGGAACACCAGCACACTGCCCCGCTGCTCCGCCAGGGCCCGCCGGATCGCCGGCCGCACCTGGTCGGCAATGGCCGCCACCGTGGGTTGGTCCGGGGCCGACCGGTCGGCATAGAACGTCTGCACCGGATAGGCCTGGCCGCTGCTGCTCAGCACCGGCGCCCCCCCCAGCAGCTGGGCCAGGGGTTCGGCATCGAGGGTGGCAGACATGGCCAGCAGGGCCAGATCAGGCACCAGCAATTGTTTGGCCTGCCAGGTGAGCGCCAGGGCCAGGTCGCTACCCACCCCCCGTTCATGCACCTCGTCAAACAGCACGGCAGTCACCCCCGTGAGGGCCGGGTCCTCCTGGAGCAGCCGCAGAAACAAACCGTCGGTGAGCAGCTCGATGCGGGTGCGCGGCCCCAGGCAACTGTCGAGCCGCACCCGATAGCCCACGGTTTCCCCCACCGCTTCGCCAAGGCTGCGGGCCATCTGCCGGGCCGCCAGCTTGGCCGCCAGCCGCCGCGGTTCCAGCACCAAAATCTTGCCTTGGCCCCAGGGCTCGGCCGCCGCCAGGGCCAGGGGCACCCGGGTGGTTTTGCCCGCCCCAGGCGGCGCCTGCAGCACCAAGCGCCCGTGCTGCCGCAGCAGGGCCAGCAGCTCAGGCAGCAGTGGTTCGATCGGTAGCGTCACCTGACTCCTGAAAAATGCCGAGCAGCAAATCGCACCGTCACGGCAGTTCGAGCTGAGTTTTAGCCTGCCATAAACATCTCAGGGCTTAACGACTGAGCAATAAAGCCTGAGCTGGCGCTAAAACCAGGCAGAAAGAAGCACATAAAAGAGGCGGAGTAACCTCAGGATTTTCTCGGTGCACATCTCCAGCAAGTGCATAGAGATTGAGGTCTCGGCTCCGCAAGCAAGTCTCGCCATGATCAGCTTGAATGAATACCTGCGCTTGCCCAAGCCAAAGCCTCCATCCACTTCATTGCATCTGCGCTGATCTGCACTGAGTTACTGCTTATGCCCAGCATTAACTGCCTGATTTTTCGGCGGTCGCCCCAAATCAACAAAGCGATGAGGAATACTTCCTGTCTTGCTGTTCAGCAGTATAGTTTGCTGCCGGTGTAGCTCACTGCAAGCAAGGAGCTTATGCCACCAATGCTGCCCAAGGGCTGAAAGGCTTGCCTGAGCTTCCGATGCAGGAAAAAGCAAGCGGATCACTATGCCCGTGCGTACCAAATATTTATAAACTATCTCTCACAAAGCCGCGGCAAGATCTGCACCAGGTTGCAAGGGGAAGTGCGTTCATCAAGTTGGCCTTTGATGAGTTTGTCCCAGCCGGTTTCCACTGCATCTACAGAACCTGGCAGTACAAAGACCACCGTGCCATTGGCAACCCCCGCCAAACAACGGCTTTGCAGGCTGCTGGTGCCAATGGTTTCAAATGAAAGCACTCTGAACAATTCACCAAAGCCGTCGATGGTTTTGTCAAGCAGCGGCGACACTGCTTCCGGGGTGCCATCACGGCCTGTGAGCCCGGTGCCGCCAGTGCTGATCACAACTTGCACCTGGGGATCAACTATCCAACGGCTCAACTCGGCACGAATGCGGTAGCGGTTGTCTGGCACAAGGCAGCGTTCGACTAGCAGGTGGCCGGCCAACTCAAGCCGTTGTTGCAGGACATCACCCGATCGGTCCTCCGCCAGGGTGCGGCTGTCAGACACGGTGAGAAGAGCAATTGAAAGTCCCACAGGGTGCAGTTGCCAATGGCAGGCAAATCTAGGCAGGCTTCCCCCTGGCGTTCCTAGGCTGAGCCCAGGGATTCGTATCCATGGCCGCTGCACCGATCCGCCTGCGTTTGTTTGCCTCGCTGCGGGAGGAAGCCGGTTGGGAGCAGCAAGATTGGCCCTGGCCGGATCAGAACCAGCCCCCCACCCCTGAGCAAATCTGGCGGTCTTTGGGGCTAACTGCTTCCCTAGATGATCTGCGCATCGCCGTAAATTTTGAGTTTGCAGGTCGGCAGCAGCCCTTGCAACCTGGTGATGAATTGGCCTTTCTTTCCCCTATCTCCGGCGGTTGATGGGCCCAGTGATTTCCGTTCAAGTGCTGCTCTCGCCGGAGCCCTTTGATCCCTACTCGCTCTTGGCAATTTGGAGTGCAGACCACCCAGCGGCCGCTGAAAGCCATTTTATTGGTCGCGTCCGCCCGGTCACCGGCGCCAATCAACAGCTAGACGCCTTGGAGCTGGAGCATTACCCAGGCATGGCCGAACGCCAACTCCAACAACTAGCCACTACCCAGGCCCAGCACCATGGTGTTAAGGCGGTGTTGGTGCAGCACCGGGTGGGTTTGATTACCCCAAAGGCGGCCATCGTGCTGGTGGCAGTGGCCGCCGATCGGCGCGGACCAGCCCAGCGCTGTTGCCAAGCGTTACTGGAGGCCCTTAAGCACGATGCCCCCTTTTGGAAACGGGAATGGAGTGCTGGGGTGGGCACCTGGGTGCAGGGCAATACGCCGCTTGGTGATGGCGGCTGAGCCTTGTCAGAACAAGGGGAGTCTTAGCAACTGGGCCCAGAGGCTGGTGCCTGCTTCCAAATTGCCAGCGGCGGCGGGTATCTCGAGCAAAAGATCTGCCCCCTGCAGGGAGCCAATCCTTGAGGACGCCTGCGAGCCACTCACCTCGGCCAGGGGCCTGCCTTCCGTGTCAAAGCGCAGTTGGGCCCGGGCCAGTTCCGGCCGGCCGGCCCCCCGGCTCATGGGCTGGGCCAGGCGCACCACAAGGCGGGGCAGCAGTTGCAGCTCAGCCCCCTCGAGCCGTTGCAAGGCAGGCCACAGTAATTGCAGTGCGGTGATGGCTGCAGCCACTGGGTTGCCTGGTAAACCAAAGAAAGGTGTGCCTTGGATTTGGCCCCAGGCAAACGGGCGGCCAGGCTTAAGGAACAGTTTCCAAAAGTGCAGGGCCCCCAGTTCACTTACTAAGGGGCGAATCCAGTCGCTGTCACCGGCGGAGATGCCACCACTGCTCACCACCAAATCACAGCTCTGGGAGAGCTCAACCAGGGCCGCACGCATTGGCGCTGGATCGTCGCTAACCATGCGGCAATCGTCTACCCCATAGCCCAGCCGTTCCAGCAGAGCCGCCAGCAAGGTGCTGTTGCTCTCCCAAATCTGGCCCGCCTGCCGGGGCTGCCCGGCTGTTATTAGCTCATCACCGCTGACCAATAGACCGATGCGCGGCTTTCGCTGAACCACCAGTTCGCTAATGCCGCAACTGGCTAAACGAGCCAGATCAGCGGGCCCCAGCCGGGATCCGGGCGCCAGGAGCTCCATGCCCGCAGCGGCTTCCTCATCGGCCTGGCGGATCCAGGGGTTTGATCCAGCTGGTCGCAGTAGCTCAAGGCTCTCCCCAGAGCTTTGGATTAATTCCTGGGGTAGCACCCTGCCGCAGCCCCCTGGGACGGGGGCACCGGTAAGGATGCGAATGGCTTGGCCTGGCTCTAGCTGGCCTAGGTAGGGCGCCCCGGCCCCTGACCGGCCCAGCAGTTGCCAGCGCTGGCCGGGGTTGGGGATTTCGGCACCAGCTATGGCGTAGCCATCCATTACTGAGGCGGCAAAGCCCGGCACCGCTGCGCTGGCTAGCACCGCCTCAGCGGCCACCCGGCCCAGGGCCTTTGCTAAGGGGAGCCGATCGCTGCCGCCTAGCGGTGCCAAGGCTGCCAGGATTGCTTCCCTGGCCTGGTCCAAGGGCAGCCCCTCGGGGCCGAATGGCTCAACCATGGCGCTGCCAGTCCCCTTGGCGGCCGCCCCGTTTACTTAATAACCGAACGGGCCCAATGCTCATTGCTGGATCAGCCGATTTCACCATGTCGTAGAGCGTAAGCAGCCCCACTTGAACGGCCGTGAGGGCCTCCATTTCCACGCCGGTAGGGCCCCAGGTGCGGGCCGTGGCTTCGATGCGCAGTCCGCCACCATCGCTGCTTGGCTCAATCACCACCCCCAGGGAGGTGAGCGGGATCGGATGGCAGAGGGGAATCAACTCGGCGGTGCGCTTGCCCCCCTGGATGGCGGCCACCCGCGCCACCGCCAACACATCGCCCTTGCCGGCTTTTCCCTCCAGCACCAGGGCCAGGCTGGCAGGGTTCATCTGCAGAAACCCCTCGGCGATCGCCTCACGCTCGCTCGGGTTTCGCCCCCCCACATCAACCATATGTACTTCCCCTGCATTGTTGAGGTGGCTCAGGCCAGGGGGATGGGGTTGGCCGGTCAAGGCAGGTGCCGCAGCTGCCTTGATCCTTACCTAAAATTGCCCTTTACCGCTTAAGGAACGGAGCGACGCCGCCAATGGCCGTGCAGCACAATCCACTCTGGACCCGTTGGTTTCACGCCTTCGATGCCCTGGTGCTGCTGGTGATGGTCGGCAGTGGGCTGCAGATCTACAACGCCAATCCAGTATTCGGCAGTCGCGGCGGTGCCACCTTTCCACAGCTCGTCACCCTGGGGGGCTGGCTAGCTGGTGGCCGCTATTGGCACTTGGGTTTCATGGCATTGTTTGCCCTCAACCTGGGAATTTGGATTGGCCTGTTGCTCCAGCGCCGCCGTCGGCATCTGGCCCAATTAGCGGATGTGGTCACTTGGCGGGGTAGTCAAAATCAGGCCAAGCGGCGTTATTCAGCCCATCGACTTATCTATACCTTGATGCTGGTAGTTTTGGGCTTCAGCCTGATTACTGGTTTAGCGATGTACAAGCCGGTCCAGCTCTGGTGGCTTTCTGGTTTGTTTGGTAGCTGGCAAATGTTGCGGGTTTTCCATTTCGCCACCATTCCAGCCATGGTGGCTTTGGTGATCAGCCATGGGGTTCTCTCCTGGCGCATCGGCGGTTGGTCGCTGCTGCGCAAGATGGCCGTGTAAGCGATGGGCCCAATGGATGCTGATCAAACCTCTGCCCCATGCTTAAACCGCCGCCAGCTTCTTAAAGCTGGGCTTGGGGTTGGTGGCTCGTTGCTGTTGGGGGGGTGTTGGGCGGATGGCTACGGCGAGGATGTAGCTAACGCCACTCGTCCCCTAAATGAACGGATTGAGGCTTGGTTGCAAAGCAAGGGCCCTGGGCCGGAATTTCCGCGAAGTCAGGTGCGGCCAGAGGAGCTGTTGCTAAATAGTTTTAATGGTGTGCCAGCCCTAGACCCAGCCAGCTATCGGCTCCAGGTGGCAGGCTTAGTGGGTCGACCGCTCAGTCTTGATCTGGCGGCCCTAGCAGCTTTACCGCAACAAGAAATGATTATCCGCCATATCTGTGTGGAGGGCTGGGCCGCAATAGTTGCTTGGGGGGGGGTGCGCCTGGCTGATGTGCTGAAGCTGGCCCAAGCCTCAAATCTTGGCAGTTATGTCTACTTTGATTCCGCTGATGGCTACTACGAAAGCTGGGATATCGCCTCAGCCATGCATCCCCAAACCTTGCTGGCCACCCATATGAATGGTGAACCCCTGCCAGCCCAAAACGGGGCTCCCTTGCGGTTGGCCACACCGATCAAGCTGGGCTACAAGCTCAGCAAGTGGGTCACAGCGATCCGGGTGGAACCAACCTTGATGGCAAGCCGCAAGGGCTATTGGGAGGACCAGGGCTACGAGTGGTTTGCGGGGCTATGAGCCTGCCTGAAAATCCCATTGATCAACTGGGACGTCGGCTGGGGGTACTGCGGTTATCGCTCACGGCCCGTTGCAACTTTGCTTGCCCCTACTGCCTACCCGATAGCCAGGAGCCCCCGGGCCTGCTTAGCCTTGGGCAACGGCTCGCCGTGGTGGGGGCGGCCGTGCGCTTGGGGTTGCATTCCCTACGTCTCACTGGGGGAGAGCCGCTGCTGAATCCCCAACTGGAGGCGTTGATTGCGGCTGTGCAGCCCCTCAGGGCCGAGGGCCTGGCAGACATCGCCCTCACCACCAATGGCAGCCTGCTCACCGCCGAACGGGCGCGAGCTTTGCGCTCGGCGGGCTTGGATCGGATCACCATCAGCCTCGATGGCACAACCGCGGCCAGTGTGGCGCGCATGGCCGGCCTTCCCCCTGGCCCCCGGGCGGAGGAAGCCCTTCGCAATGTGCTCGAGGCCCTAGGGCATTCGGTTGCGGCTGGCTTTGATCCTGCTGATGGAGCCCTCAAGCTCAATGCGGTGGTCCAGCGGGGCCGCAACGAGGATCAGATCCTGCCCTTGGCACGCCTGGCACGGCAGTGGGGGATTGAGCTCAGGTTGATCGAGGCGATGGATGTGGGCACGCGCAATGGTTGGCGGCTGGAGGATGTGGTGCCGGCCAGCGCCATGGTGCAGTTAATTGGCAACCGATTCCCGCTGGAGCCGGTGGGCCGTTCACCCGGTGCCACAGCAATGCGTTGGCGCTACGTCGATGGCAAAGGCACGATTGCCGTGGTTGCCTCCATCAGTACGCCTTTCTGTGGTGATTGCAATCGGCTGCGGGTGACTGCTGAGGGAATGGCCTACACCTGCTTGTTTGCCTGCCAGGGCACCGACCTCCGCCCCTGGCTGCAACCGGCCACTGATCCGCAGGCCCTTAGGGAGGCCATAGGAACCCTGTGGCGTGGCCGCTCAGATCGCTATAGCGAGGAGCGCCAAGGGCCCCATGCTGGAGCAAAGGAAATGGCCTACCTAGGTGGCTAATTCAGGGTCTAAATGTTGCTATTTTATGTTGCTGTTGTTGCTTCAGCTCCTTAATTTAGCTTGCGCTTCCTGGGCTTCCCCCCCACCCCCACAATTTTGCGGACAGTCCTTTAGGACCAGGGCATGTTGTGCCAATGGCGGCTAATTAGCCAAACAAACTTGGTGAAATTGGCTCACCTAATCTCAAATTGCCGTGATTCACCTCGATCTCAATAAGGATCGCTTCCTATAAACAGAGTGCTGCTTTGACACGCTCCCGGGAGCCTGTTGTCCAGAGTCTCCTTAGAATCCAGGGATCAGCGGGACTGATTTAGGTATGGGATTTTCACTGATCCAATGGGGTCTCGCTTTACTGTTCTTCTCCCTGAATCTGGGGGGTGTAATCAGCTATGCCATCGGCAGCCATGCCATTGAAACAACCCTGGGGCTGAGCAGTGCCCAGATCGGCAGCCTGGGGGGCAGCTATTTCATTGCCTATGCGATCTCCCAGCTGCTGCTTGGCTCGCTATTTGGCCTGGTGCCCAGCCGCTGGCTGCTGGGGGGATCAGCGCTGCTGGCAGGGCTGGGCGCCCTGGTGCTGGCCCAGGCCTCTGGCTACCCAATGGCCCTGCTGGCCAGGGTGCTGATGGGCATTGGCTTTGGGCCAGCCTTTGTGGGAACCATCTATGGGGTCTCCCAGCGGTTCCCCCAACAATTTGCCTTGATGACCAATCTCAGCCAAAGCCTGGCAAATCTGGTGGGAGCATGTCTCGGACTACTCAGCGGTGTAATACCCGTGATTGCTGAGTTCAGAATTTCATTTCATGCGGTTTTTCTGCTGCTGCTGATCAATGCCGCCCTAATTCTGGCGTTCCTCAAAGATAAAAAGCCGGAAGGCCGATCTACAGAGCCCCCCAGCCCCGCCGCCGCCGGCCGGGGGGCAACTCTGCTCATGATCATTGGCAACGCTCAATTCTGGTGGAGCACCCTTTACTTCATGGGTCTTTTCGCCGCCTATCTGGCCTTTGCAGACCTCTGGAACATTCAGTTTCAAACCGATGTCTTTGGTCGCAGCCCTGCCATTGCTCCGGTGGTGAATGCTGCCTTGGCCTGTGGCCTGGTGCTGGGGGGCATCCTCAGCGGTCTCTGGGCCGGACGGGCGGGCTTCCTGCTGCCGGCAAGGGTCTGCGCCTGGCTGGCCCTGCTGATGTTGATTTTTCTGGGCAGCGCCGTTTTGCCAGGCCCAGGGGCCATCGCTGCCTTGGCCGTGCTCGGCCTGGCCATGGGTGCCGCTCCCCTGGGCTTAACCGCCATGAAAGAACACCTGCCCAAGCCGGCCGTGGCCAGCGGCACATCGCTGCTACTCACCGTTGTTTTCCTGGCGGGGGGCCTACTCACCCCGGCGGTGGGCCAAGCCGTGGCGACCCTGCCGATGAACGCCTTCAGCACATATCAAGTGGCAATGCACTGGTTCATCGCCTTTGCGGCAATCGCCGCCGTAGCCAGCTTGTTCCTGCAACGGGGCCCCTTCAGAGGCACCAATGAAGCGAAAGCCCAGGCCAATGGGTAAGAAATTTCATTAAAGCTACAAACTTTGCCGAGGCGGTACCAAACTGAGGGCAGGCGTGACCTTTTCACGTTGCTCCTCACGTATTCACATCCATGGGCGGCAAAATCGGCGGCAAACAGGCTTATCGGGCTTCGATTTTCCATGTTCTTGATGATCCCCGTTACAACAAAGACGCCTATGAATTCCTCGAGGATGGAATTCTTGTTGTTGAAAACGGCAAGGTAAGCGCCCTTGGCCATGCCGAAGCAATTCTACCTGCCCTCTCAGCTGAAATCCCAATAATCCATTACCGCAATGCGGTAATCACCCCGGGCTTCTTTGATGGCCATATTCATTTCCCCCAACTAACAACAGTTGCGGTCTATGGCGAGCAACTATTGGGCTGGCTCAACGAGATCATTCCAGAGGAGGAAGTATACCAACAACCTGAAGTATCAGCAGAAAGGGCACGCCTCTTCCTGGGGGAGTGCCTCCGCAATGGCACCACCAGCATGGCCGCCTATGGTTCCTGGGCCAAACAATCGGTAGATGCCCTATTCAGCGAAGCCGAACGGCTGAACATGCGCCTAGTGGCCGGCAAGGTGATGGCTGATCGCAACATGCCCGAGGGCATTTCGATCACCAGCCCCGAAACTGATTACAACGACAGCCTGGAACTGATAAAACGCTGGCATAGCCGTGGCCGCCTCGCCTATGCGATCACACCGAGATTTGCAATTAGCTCAACGGCCGCAGATCTGGAAAGTGCCCAAAAACTACTAAAAGAATACCCCAATCTCTATGTACAAACCCACCTCTGTGAAAATTCTAACGAGGTCAAATGGGTGCTTGAACTATTCCCCGAGCGCAAGAGTTATCTAGATGTTTATGACCACTATGGGCTACTTGGCGGCCGCACCATCCTCGGTCACTCAATCCACCTCACAGACGAAGATTTTCAGAGGGTAAAGGAAACAGGCTCCGTCCTTTGCCCAAATCCGCCCTCCAACATGTTCCTGGGCAGCGGCCTTTTCAAATTCCAAAAAGCCAAGGATTTTGGCGTAAAAGTTGCCCTAGGAACCGACTTCGGAGCCGGCAACACGTTTTCCATGCTGCGCTCCATGGAAGAGGCCTACAAAACAGCTCAACTCCAGGGCTATTCCCTATCTCCCTTTGAAGCATTCTATTTAACTACCCTCGGGGGCGCCAGGGCCCTGGCAATGGACGACAAGCTGGGTAATTTTGAATTCGGCAAAGAAGCTGATTTCGTAGTGCTAGACAAGCAGTCAACCCCCTTCCTGGCCTGGAGGATGGACCATGCCAAAACCCCCCTGGAAATCCTGTTTGTGTTGATGATGCTGGGGGACGATCGGGCCGTAAAGGCAACCTATGTATATGGCAACAAGCTGCATGACCGCGATGCCCACAGCAGCAACTAAATCAAAGCCCTCACTGCTGGGCCAGTAGTTTCAGGAACCGCCGGGCCCGCACCGCATGAAACGTCCGTCCACGCTGCTCTGCGTGTTCGTGACCCTGCTGAACGACCGGGTGGGGGAAAGCCTGGTGTTTCCGCTGCTGCCCTTCCTGCTGGCCAGCTTCACCAGCAGTGGCACCATCCTGGGCCTGATGGCGGGCAGCTATGCCCTGGCCCAGTTCCTGGCCACCCCCCTGATCGGTGCCCTCAGCGATCGTTTCGGCCGCCGGCCGGTGATCGCCTGCAGCGTGGCGGGCACGGTGCTGGGGCTCAGCCTGTTTGCCACCACCCTGGAAATCCCCTGGGCCCAGGGCAGCGCCTGGCCCTTGCTGTTGTTATTTGGCGGCCGCCTGCTGGATGGCTTCAGCGGTGGCACCGCCGCCACCGCCGCCGCAGTGCTGGCCGATATCAGTAGCCCAGAGAATCGGGCCAAGGCCTTTGGCCTGATCGGTGTGGCCTTTGGCCTCGGCTTCATCCTTGGCCCAGCCCTCGGCGGCCTGCTGGCCCGCTGGAGTGTGACCCTGCCGGTGTGGATCTCCGTGGCGATCGCCGCCGTGAACCTGTTGCTGGTGCTTCTCCTGCTACCAGAAACCCATCCCCCAGAGCAACGCCGAGCCCTGCCCCGCAAACGGACCCTCAACCCCTTTGCCCAACTGGCCAAGGTGTTTGGCAATCCGCAGGTGAGCAGCCTCTGCCTTGGCTTTTTCCTGTTCTTCCTGGCCTTCAACGGCTTTACCGCCGTGTTGGTGCTCTATTTCAAACAGGTGTTCGGCTGGGGGCCGACCCTGGCCACCACCGCCTTTCTGATCGTGGGCGTGGTGGCCACGGTGGTGCAGGGGGGGCTGATCGGTCCCCTGGTGAAACGCTTCGGCGAACAACGGCTCACCCTGGTGGGCCTGGCCCTAGTGCTGGTGGGCTGCCTGCTGATCCCCACGGCCACAATCGCCAATGCCCAAGCGGTGGTATTCAGCGCCGTGGCGCTGCTGGCCACCGGCACCGGCCTGGTGATCCCCAGCCTGCGCAGCCTGGTGTCACGGCGGCTTGATGCCGGTGGCCAGGGGGCCGCCCTCGGCAGCCTCCAGGGGCTGCAGAGCCTGGGCAGCTTCCTGGGACCACCGCTAATGGGCCTGAGCTATGAGCACTGGGGCCATACCAGCCCGTTTCTGCTGGCGGCGGTGATTCTTTTCGCGGTTGGTGTTCTAAGCGTTAACAGAACCCTTAGGCCAGCGGGCTAGGGTCCGGCCCAATGGCTGCCTCCGCACCCCCCATGGCCCCCGCCGCCCTTGCCCCCGAGCTCTACCTAAACCGGGAACTGGCCTGGATCGACTTCAACCAACGGGTGCTGGCCCAGGCCCAGGATCAGCGCACGCCATTGCTGGAACAGGCCAAGTTCAGCGCCATCTTCAGCAACAACCTCGATGAGTTCTTCATGGTGCGCGTGGCGTCCCTGAAGTCCCAGGTGGAGGCAGGCATCGAAACCCTGAGCGTGGATGGCCTCACGCCGTTGAAACAACTGCAGGAGATCCAGGCCAAACTGCGGCCACTGCTGGAACAACAGCAGGAGCATTACCGGGCCCAGCTCAAGCCCCAACTGGCCCAGCAGGGGGTGCAGCTACTTGATTACGGGCAACTGAATGCGGCCCAGAAGGAATGGGTGAATAACCATTTCCGCAATGCAATATTTCCGGTGCTCACCCCCCTGGCGGTGGATCCGGCCCACCCCTTCCCCTTTATCAGCAACCTCAGCTTCAACATCGCCGCGTTGATCCGTGATCCTGAAACTGGGGAGCAACAATTTGCCCGGGTGAAGGTTCCCCAGAAGAACCTGCCCCGTTTCATCAAACTGCCCCTGGAACTAGCCGAAAGCGACCGGCCGGTGCTGTACACGGCTGTACCCCTGGAGCAGGTGGTGGCCTTCAACCTGGCCCTGCTCTTCCCAGGCATGACCATCGAGGGTCATTACTTCTTCCGGGTAACCCGGGACGCCGACCTCGAACTGCGGGAACTGGAGGCCGATGACCTGATGCTGGCCCTACAGGAGGGCCTGCGCAAACGACGGATGGGCGGCGAGGTGGTGCGCCTGGAGGTGGCCGATGAGATGCCCCAAGACGTGATCGACCTGCTTATGGAAGGCATGGCCGTGGAAGCGGAAGACCTCTATCAGATCAATGGTCCCCTCGGCCTCGATGACCTGTTTGCCCTCACCGGCCTGCCCCTGCCCCAGCTCAAAGACGAACCCCAACTGGCCCGGATTGCCGCCCCCCTAGCCAGGGCCCAGAAGGCCCTGCTGGCCGATGGCTCAATCAAACCGGAGGAATTCGAGAGCGTCTTCGACGTGCTCAAACGTGGTGATGTGCTGGTGCATCACCCCTACGACCTGTTCAGCTCCTCGGTGGAGGAATTCATCGCCCAGGCGGCCGATGACCCCGATGTGCTCGCCATCAAGATGACCCTCTACCGGGTCTCTAAGGACTCAAAAGTAATCAGCTCGCTGATCAATGCCGCTGAAAACGGCAAGCAGGTGATGGCCCTGGTGGAACTCAAGGCCCGCTTTGACGAAGAGAACAACATCCAATGGGCCCGGCAACTGGAAAATGCCGGCGTCCATGTGGTTTATGGCGTGATCGGCCTCAAGACCCACACAAAGGTGACCCTGGTGCTGCGGCGGGAGCGGGAGGAGCTGCGCTCCTATGTGCACGTGGGCACTGGCAACTACAACTCGAAAACCTCCAGGCTCTATACCGATGTGGGCCTGCTCAGCGCCCGGCCGGAGCTGGGCCACGACCTGGTGGAACTTTTCAACTATTTGACCGGTTTCTCCAAGCAACAGAGCTTCCGCAAACTGCTGGTGGCCCCGGTAACCCTGCGGTCCGGCATGGAGGCCCTGATCCAGCGGGAGATTGACTATGCCCGCAGTGGCAGGGGCGGCCAGATCATCTGCAAAATGAACTCTCTGGTGGATCCCCGCCTGATATCGCTGCTCTATGAGGCCTCCCAGGCCGGGGTGAAGATCGACCTGATCATCCGCGGGGTTTGCAGCCTGCGACCCGGCCTTGAGGGGCACAGCGAAAATATTCGCGTGATCAGCGTTATTGGTCGTTTCCTCGAACACTCCCGCATCTTTTGGTTCAGCAATGGCCAGCAGCCGGAGGTGTTTATCGGCAGCGCCGACTGGATGGGGCGCAACCTCGACCGGCGGGTGGAGGCAGTAACCCCAGTGGAAGACCCCCTACTGCGCAGCCGCCTAGAGGAACTGCTGCAGATCTACCTCAATGACAACCGTGGCGCCTGGGATATGCATGCCGACGGTCAATTTGTGCTGCGTCAGCCCGATGGGGAAGTACACGATTCCCAGCTCGACTTAATGAATCATTGGAATGCCGTGCAAGGGCAGCCGGCATAAATGCTCAAGAAAACGCGCCGCTTTCTGCGGCGCTCAACCAGTAAGCAAACTGACCGGATTTGGCAAAATCTGAGGCGATGCGCCTCCCCCACTGGGGCCTTTGATCCGATTGTTACCGGAAGCACGTTTAACCCCTTGCTGTTCCCCCGGTTGTCTTCGTAATTACACTTATATATGGGGGCGAAAGGTGCTAAATTCTGGCCAAATTAAATTCTCAGGAGGCCAGGGTGATGGGGACACCGCAACGGGCCCGGCCCGAGGGGAAACAAACCCCGGCCCGCCCTGCCGTTGGAAAGGCGAGCAATCGCAGCGGCGGCCGCCTGAGCACCGATTCGATCGGTTGGTATCTGAGCAACATCGGCCGGGTGCCGCTACTAACCGCCGCAGAGGAAATTGAGCTGGCCCATCAGGTGCAGCAGATGAAGCGCCTGCAGGAAATTGCTGAAAACGAGCGCACCCCCCGCCAACGGCACCAGGTGCGCATGGGTTGCCGGGCCCGGGATCGAATGATGGCGGCCAACCTGCGGCTGGTGGTGAGCGTCGCCAAGAAATATCAAAACCAGGGCCTGGAGCTGCTGGATCTGGTGCAGGAAGGGGCGATCGGCCTGGAACGGGCTGTGGACAAATTTGACCCTGCCATGGGTTACAAGTTCTCCACCTACGCCTATTGGTGGATCCGCCAGGGCATGACCCGGGCAATCGACAACAGCGCCCGCACCATTCGCCTGCCGATTCACATCAGCGAAAAGCTGTCGAAGATGCGGCGCGTTACCCGCGAACTCTCCCACCGCTTTGGTCGCCAGCCCAACCGCCTGGAACTGGCCCATGCCCTGGGCATGGAACCCCAGGAACTGGAGGAACTGCTGAGCCAGAGCGCTCCCTGCGCCTCCCTGGATGCCCACGCCCGCGGCGAGGAAGACCGCAGCACCCTCGGCGAACTGATCCCCGACCCGGTGAGCATGGAACCGATGGACCACATGGACCGTCGGATTCAGAAGGAACACCTGGGCACCTGGATCACCCAGCTAAACGAACGGGAGCAAAAGATTCTCAAGCTGCGCTTCGGCCTGGAAGGGGCCGAACCGCTCACCCTCGCTGAAATCGGCCGCCAGATCAACGTTTCCCGCGAACGGGTGCGCCAGCTGGAAGCAAAGGCGATCCTCAAACTGCGGTTGATCACCAACCAACAAAACGCCGCCTGACCCTTGCCCCTGGTTAGTGGTTTGCCCCTGCTGGGTGGCTTAGCCCTGGTGCTGCTCTGGCTGGCCCTGGTGCTCACGGCCGCTGGGCTGGCCCGCCGCCTCTGGCCCGGCCAACGGGAACTGAGTCGCAAGCTGGTGCACATGGGGGCCGGCCTGGCCCTGCCGATCGCCTGGGCCACTGCCATCCCCCTGGCGATCGCCCTACCCGCTGCCCTAGGGGCCACCCTGATCACCGCCCTCAACCACCGCTACCGGCTGCTGCCGGCGGTGGAAGACGTGGGTCGCCACAGCTGGGGCACGATCGCCTACGGCGCCTCAATATCCCTGCTGCTGGCCCTTTACTGGCCCAGCCGCCCCGAACTGGTAACCGCCGGGGTGTTGACCATGGCCCTGGGGGACGGCCTCGCCGGCCTCGGCGGTGCCGCCCTGCCCAGCTTCCGCTGGAAGCTGTTTGGCCAAACCAAATCGCTTTGGGGCACCGCCCTGATGGCCAGCGTCAGTGCTGGGGTGTTGCTGCTGCTCCTACCTGGGGCCCCCTGGGGGCTGCTGCTGGCGATTGCCGCCACGGCCACGGCCCTGGAACAGCTCTCCTGGGGGGGCCTAGACAACCTCACGGTGCCCCTAGCCACCGCCTGGCTATGCAGCTGGCTGCGGGCCTGATCAGAATTCAGACTCAGACCGCCGCCACCTTCGCCCCGGTGGGCACCACCACCGCCGCCGCCAACTGATCCAGCAGGGCTGCGGTGCTAGCCAGGTCGATGCAGGCATCGGTGATGCTCTGGCCGTAGGTGAGTTGCGAAAGATCCGCCGGCAACTTCTGGTTGCCCGCCACCAGATGGCTTTCGATCATTACCCCCAGCACAGCGCTGGAGCCGTCCCGCACCTGGGACGCCACCGCCTCCAGCACCTCCCCCTGGCGGCGGTAATCCTTATTGGAATTGCCATGGCTGCAATCCACCATCACCCGGTGGGGTAAGCCCACGGCCGCCAATTGCTGGGCCGCCACGGCAATCGCCTCCGGGTGGTAATTGGTGCCGCTACCGCCGCCCCGCAACACCAGGTGACCATCGGGGTTGCCGGTGGTGGAAACAATCGAGGCCTGGCCCTGGCCGTTGATGCCGAGGAAATGGTGGGGGCGGGCGGCGGCCTCCATGGCATTGATCGCAATGGCGATGCTGCCGTCGGTGCCGTTCTTGTAACCAATCGGCATCGACAGCCCCGAGGCCATCTCGCGGTGGGTTTGGCTTTCGGTGGTGCGGGCGCCGATGGCGGTCCAGCTGATCAGATCGGCGATGTATTGGGGCACCACCGGATCCAGCAGTTCCGTGGCCGCCGGCAGCCCCTGTTCGGCCAGCTGCAGCAGCAAAGTGCGGGCCCGGCGCAGGCCGGTGTTGATGTCGTAACTGCCGTCGAGATGGGGGTCATTGATCAGCCCCTTCCAGCCCACGGTGGTGCGGGGTTTTTCGAAATAAACCCTCATCACCACCTCCAGCCGCTCCTGGTGGCGTTCCCGCAACCGGGCCAGGGCCCCGGCGTATTCCTCCGCTGCCCCCACGTCGTGCACTGAACAGGGGCCCACGATCACCAGCAGCCGTGGGTCCTCCCCCCGCAGAATCTTCTGGATGCGCTGGCGGGTGCCCCGCACGGTCTCCGCAGCCCGATCACTAAGGGGGAGATCGCCATGGAGAATCGCCGGCGCCACCAGGGGCCGCGTTTCCACCACGTGCAAATCAGAGGTGGGAAGCATGCCCCTCAGCCAGACAGACACATTGGTCACAACCCTAGGCGGCGGGCCTGCGGGAACAATGGGTATATCGCTGCCCACTGCTGATGCTCGCCGCTTACCGCCAGGCCGCCGCTGACCGGGAGGCCCTTGGCATCCCCCCCCTACCCCTAGATGCCGCCCAGGCGGAAGCCCTGATCGAGCTGCTGGAACAGCCCCCCGCCGGGGAAGATGCCTTCCTGCTGGATCTGCTTAGCGAACGGATACCGCCTGGGGTGGATGAGGCCGCCTACGTGAAGGCCGGCTGGCTCAAGGCGGTGGCCCAGGGCAGCCTCAGCAGCCCGCTAATTAGCCCCCTGGCGGCCACCCAGCTGCTGGCCACGATGATCGGCGGCTACAACGTGGGCGCCCTGATCGAGCTGCTCTCCAGCGGCGATCCCAGCATCGCCGCCGAGGCGGCCACTGGCCTGGGCCGCACCCTGCTGGTGTACGACGCCTACAACGATGTGCTGGACCTGGCCAGCAGCAACGCCTACGCCCAGCGGGTGGTGGATAGCTGGGCCGCGGCCGAGTGGTTCAGCGCCCGGCCCGAGCTGCCCGCCGAAATCAGCGTCACGGTGTTCAAGGTGGAGGGGGAAACCAACACCGACGACCTCTCCCCAGCCACCCACGCCACCACCCGGCCAGACATCCCCCTGCACGCCCTGGCGATGCTGGAAACCCGCCAACCCGGCGGCCTGGAGCTGATCGCCCAGCTCAAGGCCAAGGGCCATCCCGTGGCCTACGTAGGTGATGTGGTGGGCACCGGCAGTTCGCGCAAATCAGCGATCAATTCAGTGCTCTGGCACACGGGCAAAGACATTCCCCAGGTGCCGAATAAACGCAGCGGTGGCGTAATCCTGGGCAACAAGATTGCGCCGATCTTCTTCAACACCGCCGAGGATTCCGGCGCCCTGCCAATCGAATGTGATGTGAGTGCCCTCAACTCGGGTGATGTAATCACAATTCGCCCCTACGCCGGCACGGTCGAACGGGCGGCGGGCGAAGTAAACGCCGGCGAGATCATTGCCCGCTTTGAACTGAAACCCAGCACGATCAGCGATGAGGTGCGCGCCGGCGGCCGCATCCCCCTGCTAATCGGCCGCTCGCTCACCGATAAGGTGCGCAGCCAATTGGGGCTGCCCCCCAGCACTGTTTTCATCCGTGCGGAGGACCCCAGCGGCGGCGGCCAGGGCTTCAGCCTGGCCCAGAAGTTAGTGGGTAAGGCCTGTGGCTTGCCCGGGGTACACCCCGGCACCAGCTGTGAACCACTGATGAGCACCGTGGGCAGCCAAGACACCACCGGGCCGATGACCCGTGATGAGCTGAAGGAGCTGGCCTGCTTGGGCTTTTCCGCGGATCTGGTGCTGCAGAGTTTCTGTCACACCGCCGCCTATCCCAAGCCGGTGGACGTTAAAACCCACGCTGAACTGCCTGATTTCATTAGTTCCCGCGGTGGTGTGGCCCTGCGCCCCGGCGACGGCATCATCCACAGCTGGCTGAATCGGATGCTGCTGCCAGACACCGTGGGCACCGGCGGCGACAGCCACACCCGCTTCCCCCTGGGTATCTCCTTCCCGGCCGGTTCCGGCCTGGTGGCCTTTGCGGCGGCGATCGGCGCCATGCCCCTAGACATGCCGGAATCGGTGCTGGTGCGTTTCAAAGGTTCGCTGCAGCCGGGGGTAACCCTGCGGGATGTGGTGAATGCAATCCCCTATGTGGCGATCCAGCAGGGATTGCTCACGGTGGAAAAGGCCCACAAGAAAAATGTGTTCTCCGGCCGGATCATGGAGATCGAAGGGCTGCCTGATCTGAAGCTGGAACAGGCCTTTGAGCTCACCGACGCCTCCGCCGAAAGGTCTTGCGCCGGCTGCACGATCAAGCTCTCAGAGGCCACCGTTGCCGAATACCTACGCAGCAATGTGGCGCTGCTGCACAACATGATCGCCCGCGGTTATCAAGATCCCCGCACCCTGGCGCGGCGGATTAAGGAAATGGAGGCCTGGCTGGCTAATCCCCAGCTGCTCAGTGCCGATGCCAATGCCGAGTATGCCGCTGTGATCGAAATCAACCTTGATGAACTCACAGAACCGATCCTGGCCTGCCCCAATGATCCAGACAATGTGAAGCTGCTGAGTGAGGTGGCCGGCGAACGGATCGATGAGGTGTTCATCGGTTCCTGCATGACCAACATCGGCCATTACCGGGCGGCGGCCAAGGTGCTGGAGGGCGTTAGTGCCAGTGGCGCCACCCTATGGGTGTGTCCGCCCACGCGCATGGATGAGGAAACCCTCAAGGCCGAGGGCTATTACGCCAGCTTTGAAAGTTTTGGCGCCCGGCTGGAGTTACCTGGCTGTTCGCTCTGCATGGGTAACCAAGCACGGGTGGCCGATAACGCCGTGGTCTTCTCCACCAGCACCCGCAACTTCAACAATCGCCTCGGCAATGGCGCCCAGGTGTATCTCGGCAGCGCCGAACTGGCGGCAGTCTGCGCCCAACTGGGCCGCATTCCTACCCAGCAGGAATACCAAGCGATCGCCGCCGAACGGATCGCACCCCTGGCCAGCGAGCTCTATCGCTACTTAAGCTTTGATCTAATTGAAGATTTCAGCGATAGTGGCCGGGTGCTGAGTAGTGCTGAGCACAAGGAGCTGCTGGCGGAGGTATAGAAAGGAGCATGGGGTAACCACAGGTGATGCTGCTCAACCCTGAAGACGCCCAGAGTTTCATAACTACCTACGAACAGGTGGCCTTCTCCGTTCATCGGCTGTTGAAGCTGGCTCCGGCCAAGCAGATAACACGAATCCTGTTTACTGCCCGGGAACAGCTGCAGGCCAACCCAGAACTGCTGGATCAAGCTGTGGCCCATGGACGTAAGCAGGGTTTCAGCCTCGACAGCCAGGCACTAGATGCCCTGGGCCAGATGCGGCTCGATCGCTGGATCTACCTGAAGGACCTTAAAAGTGGCTCGATCCTGCTGGACCACCAGGGCCAGGAGGCCTACAGCGTGGTGGGCCTCACCCAGCCCCTGGCCCAGATCACCGGCCAAACCGGTTGGGTGTTGAATACCGCCCTTTGCCCGTTCAAAGGAAAGATCATCTGCGATGGCATCATGGCGCCAATCGCCCAGCTGGGGCCATCACTTAAACGCGACTACCACCAGCATTACCTCAAGCTCAAGGCCCACGGGCGGCTTCATCGTGAGCCACAAACTTCGCCCCTGTGGAACTAATGCCGGCCCCAATGAACAAATCAAAACAACAAATCACTCGAATACTGAGTTACGCATCAGGGCATTCAGAGTTCATCCTTGCTCTCTCGTTGCTTTTTGTGGTGCGCTACCTGTGTACATTCATCTCCGACTCAACGCCATATTTACTGCAAGACATAAGATCCTCATTTAATTTAACAACTGAGCGCGTTATATTAATCAAATCCATCCCCTGGGCAGCCGGCATCTCTGTTGCTCTATTGGCAGGAAACCTGTGTAGCGCCTATGCCGCAGATCATTCGTGCTTCAGCATGGCTTTGGGCTATCAAGTTATCATCTTAAATCTTTTTTACATAAATCAGCCTTGCCAAACCTAGAGGCTGCCATTGCAGGATTTCACGTGCTGGGCTGGCTATGCCTGGGATCGCTAATGATCACATCTTGCTTATATTTTGCCTCCGTCATTGTCAACAACAAGCGGCGCGCGGCGCAGGGCA